>OLVT01001062.1_pt1 | contig 25738 bp, 23 predicted proteins | sample 1673241 | NCBI WGS metagenome assembly OLVT01 (sample SAMEA3178936, study PRJEB25190) | human gut metagenome | biome: human gut; feature: human-associated habitat; material: faeces | place: Austria | collected 2013 | reverse complement strand
CCCATCGCATTTACTTTCAGGGCGAGGATGCTGTTTTTCTCATCCATCAGCTGCAGAACCTGTTTGTTCAGCCGTCCGATTTCGCGGTACAGCGCCGCATTGTCCGATTTGTCTGTCTTTAACTGGTGATTTAAAATGGCACGGCGTACCAGGATCACAATAATGACAACCGGAATGGCAATCAGGAGAAGCATCAGCAAAACAGAGAGTACTTTTCCCACCAGGTCAAGCGTCGGAAAATACGTTCTGAAAATCAGGAAATACTCTACCCAGCCGGTAATAAACAATTTTACAAATGCTGCTGCGCAGGCTGCCAGATTGTAAACAATCTGAGATAATATTTCAAATGCAAATTTCAGGAATTCACTCAAAGTTTTTTCCCCCTGTCTCTTTACTTGGCATCCTGCTTTTCTTCTTCATCTGGTGTATCTGCCTGCTGACTTTTCTGCCCTTTTCTCGCTTCTTCCAGTTCCTGCTGTGCCTGTGCACGAATCGATTCTGCTTCTTCGCGCATTCTCTTTGCTTCTTCGAGTGCTGCTTTTGCTGCCTCGGCATCGCTGTTTTTCGCTTTGCTTTCTTCTGCAGCCGCTGCAGCCTCTTTTGCTGCTTCCACAGCAACTGCTTTTTTCAGATGGATCGAAATCATGATCAGATTGTATACCTGATAGATGAAGAACAGAAGCATCGGGATCACAATGACAATCAGAAATCCGGTGCTGCTGGAAAGGAAGTCCATTACTTTTCCGGCTTTTTTCAAGTGCCCCGTGTATTTTCCAACAATATCGCCGTTGGAAATGATGTGGCGGTCCGCCACGCCGTTGTTGTTATCACCCATGGTGGTGTAGCTGCGGACGCCGTTGCTCTCATCAATCTTCTCAATGCGGTGGGTATTCAATGCATATTCATTGTCAATGATGGTGTGGAAGCAGATAATGTCTCCCTCTTTTAACGTATCCGGATCACACTTTTTGATAAAGATCAGATCTCCTGCATCGAAGGTCGGTGACATGGAATTGGTCTTTACCACAAGCGGTGTGTAGCCCAGCAGGCTCGATACATTCTGATTATCTCTCGTCGCCATTGTCGTAAAGGCATACAACGCCGCGATCAGAATGATAATCCACAACAGAACACTGATTACAATAGTTCCTACTCTCTTTACTGCTTTCATCTCTTCTTCTCCTGGTTTTCTTAATTTTAAATCTATTTATTCAGAAAACGGCTGCCCGTTTTCGTCTGTTCCTGTGAATCGGAGACGAATTGCATAATCGGCTCCTTTTAACCCGTCGGTACACGCCGGATCGGTTCCTTCCATCCAGATATGTACTTTTACTTCTTTGTTGACGCCCTCTTTCATGGAGAACATGGCGTTGTCATCGTTGAACTCCATCGCATCTTTTGCGGGAAGACCAAATGTTGTAGCATTTCCTTCTGTCACGCTGGCATTGCCCATGCCCGGATCGTAGATCCAGGTTTTTCCATCGTCCGTAAACGAGATCCGCATGGATGCCGGCAGCGCTGCGTTTTCGGAAGTAACTTCTGTTCCGTCTCCCGCTCCGCTGCTGCTGTCTGCGCTCGTCAGGTGAACCACCATATCTGCTGCAGACATGAAGTGCAGGGTAAATTCCAGATAGACGCCGCTGGTGCTTTCTGCGACGGTTCCATTTTCAAAGGTGAAGGTTTCTTCATCCCGCGTTGTCACCGGCTCCAGCGGGGTTTCCTGCATCGAGAAGCCTTTCTCCTGCTGAATCCGCTCGGCGATCTGGTCGAACGATAGTGTTTTTACGTACTCTTCCAGCGTTTCATGCGGGTCGAGATCCATCCGCAGATCGGTACCGGAGACGATATCGAGGCTCATGGATTTTACTTTTGTGTTGTCCGCGATGGAAAACCATGCAACGGTTGCCGCCGTGACGGCGACGAGTGCAAGAAGGACGAGAAGTACGGATGTGTACAGGCGGCTTCTTGCCGAAATCGTGGTTGTGTTTTTTTTCATCCTGCATCCTCCTGCTGTAAGACTCCATAAAAGGCAAGATGCAGATCCGCGATGTCAAAGCTCAGATCGTCTGAGCAGTCCGGATCACAGCCTTCCAGATAAAAATACACATCCACCGGATAAATCCGGTTGAATTCCATCGTCAGTAAAGGCTGTTCGGGAAGGGTGATGTCACTTTCTCCAAACTGAATCGTATACGATTCGATCGACGCGGACGGGTCCTGCGTCGGCTCCGCCGCTCCGTTCTGCCAGGTGAGCACTTCATTTTTTCCAAGCGTTCTTCCATTTACTACGGTATTGTAGTTCTGCTGGCTCTGCGCATTTTCCTCTTCACTGAGCCGCAGGATCACACGGCTTGCGCTGTCATCATCAAAAATCATGCCAAGCCGCGCCGCATGCAGCAGCTGGCCGGAAATATTTTCTCCCAAAATTCCATCGGTCTGATCCAGATAGAGTGCCATGCGGCTTCCTGCCTGCCATCCCTCGCCCACAGCACGGAGATAAATGCGGCCGTGGTAGTAGTACGCTTCGTTATCTACTCTCTTAAAAACGGTCGCCATTCCATTCTGGGTCGATGGAGAATAGACAAAATTGACAAGATCTGTGGTGGAAACCGGCATCAGATACGACGCATCGGTCTGATTCACCTGGGTAATGGCCGCGGTCTCCTCACTTTGGAAGCTGCCGCCTCCACTGCTGCTGATCTGCAGTTCCAGTGTTTCGTCTCCGGTCCGCGCCGTCGCGGTGCTTGTGGAAACTTCCCGGTTGGAGGTAAACCAGGCATACGTTGCTGCCGAAAAAGCCAGTAACGCAAAAATGGTTGTGATGCCAAGATACCATGCCCGAAAGCTGTGTTTCATCTGTTATGCGCTCCTTTCTTTTTCGTTTTCTTTCTATTTTCTATCGATTAATTTTCTTCTGTATCAACGCCGACAAAGGCAAGCTGAATTTCTGACGAACGGCTCTGCACCGCATTGATACACTGTTCATCGCATCCTTCTAAGTACAGCCAGTATTCTACTGTTGCCACTTCATCGGCATTTAATTCTGTGACACTTTCTGACCCGGCGCTGTATCCTCCATTTTCCTGTCCGGCAAAGAATCCGGAAAGATTCTGGGATGGATCGTCGGTGTAAACAGGCTGTCCGCTTCCGGAAATCGAAGAAACCACCGCTAAGCTGCGCGCTGTCGTCTGTTTCGACTCTGCACCGCCGGTATTGCCGAGATCATCTAATTTCCAGAAATAGGTGACCGTTCCCGCATGGGATGTGATTTTCATTCCGAGGCGCATCGCCGCGAGTGCCTGCGCATCGCTTCCCAGCTTCAGTTCTGACTGATTGAAGTATACGCGGCACGGCGCGTTTTCGCATTTCAGGTAGACAGTTCCATGAAGCGCATCGGTATCTACCCGGCTGTCGGCACTGACGTACAGAACGGAAATCCCGTCCTGATTCTGTGCGGTCGCTCGGTAAAAATGTTCCAGATCGGCGGTGGAAAGCGGTTTTAGTGTTTCCGGGCTGCCGTCAAGGACAAGATCACACGTCTTTTCAAACGGACCGTCCGCGCTGGATGAGATCAGCAGAACGGTATCGCCCTTGCTGATGGTACCTCCGGTCGGTGTGACGTTGGTGGATGCCTGCCCGGTGAGGGTGAACCATGCATACGTGGTTCCCGTCGCTGCCAGAAGCAGCAGCAGAATTCCAGCGATTGCCCGCGCCAGCGAGCTTTTTAACTGTTTTTGTTCTGTTTCCACGCGGCATTCCTCCCTCTTTTCTTTTTCTGTATGTTCAGAGTTTTTCAGTTTTCACTTGGTTCTGAAATTCCGGCAAAGGAAACTGCCAGATTTTTCAGGGTCTGACTGCTCAGATTTCCGGTGCAGTCCTCATCGCAGCCTTCCAGCCAGATGTAAAGATCAACCTGTACCGGCGTGCCTGGCTTTCCGTCTGCGGTTCCGTTTACCGTACAGAGTTTCAGCGAACCGGCTTTTTTTTCTGCTTCTCCGGTGTCTTTATCATAAATACAGTAAGCATCTTCGTTGTACGCTGTAAACGGTACGGTGGTTCCATCCGTTTTTGTGCTGTCCAGCACATAACCCTCTTCACCTGTGGCTGTATTGTATTCCGCCTGCGGATTCTTTTTCTCGCTGGTTTCGAAGATGTATTCTGCTTCCTGCGGCTGGTCCAGTCCGGCACTGTGCACCACAAATCCGGCGCGGATCGCAGAGGAAATCGGATTTTCCTCATCGCTGTCCTCGAATCCGATGTCGGACAGGTAAATGTCGGTCGCTTTTCCATTACTCCGAAGAAACAGGCTGGTCTTATAGTAATCGCTGTAATCGCCTTTTCCAAACAGATTTGCTACCAGATTGGACTGATTTTCCGTTCCGTTTGTAAAACCGAGGACTTTCTGAAATCCACCGCTGATCCGGTTTGTCGATACCGGATTCAGCTGGCCGGAAAAACTGTCCAATACGGCGGCGGAGCCGTAAACACCATCGTAGGAGTTGCTGATCTGCAGATTCACACCCGCTCCTGCCGCCATACGTACTTTTGTCGTATGCCGTCCTGTGTTGTAAACATACCAGGCATACGTGGAAACAACAACCGCAGCCAGCGTAAGAAGCACTCCAATCGTCCCCGCCGTAAAACGGTATCTGAGGCCTTTTTTATTTGTCTGATTTTTTTCTGTTTCCATGGAACCTCTCAACGCTCACCTCCCTGGTATTTTGATTTCTTCAAATTCACAGATACCGGATTACTACGTGCTTTGTACTCCGGGTATCATTACAAATATACACAAAAATTCATTTTTATCTTACCACGAATTTTTTTACTTTGCAATGCACACACATGCGCCCGCGTAAATTTTCCTGTTGTTTGGGTTACCGTTCACTGGTACCCAGCAAACAGTAACCTTCGCAGCTCTCATGGAAAGTTTTTCTTTGCAAAAAAAGGCTGCCATTTTCGATAGTCAAACCCACAAATAACGAAAAAAGGACGCACCCGAAATTTTTTTCCAGGATACATCCCTTTTCTTTCTCTCTTCTGTTTTTTCTGTCAGATCAGTCCATAATGCTCCATTGCTTTTGCCACGCCGTCCTGTTCTACAGTGTCGGTTACGTACTCGGTGTACGGTTCCAGAATTTCATCGTGTTTTCCAAGAGCGATTGTGTGTGCGCCGCACTGGAACATCGTAAGATCGTTGCTGCTGTCGCCGAAGACGTAAGCATCCTCCCTAGTCAAGTTGTACTGTTGCAGCACATACTCTACTGCTGTTCCCTTGCTGCAGCCAAGCGGAACGAGCTCATAGACACCGCCGCGGCGGTCCATGATGTCAAACTCCTGCTCAAATTCACGGTACAGGCGTTTTACGTCGGATTGCGCGTCCGTTACGATACATAATTTGTCGTAGATGATACCTTTCGTCTCTGCCGTCTCCCCAAGGCCGATACCGACTGATGCAAAATGCGCACGGGTCTGCTCGAGATCTTTGAAACGGGACGGTTCTGCTGTGAAATAAACATTGTCGGTTCCCTCCAGGATCATACCGGCATTGCACTCTTTTAAAATGACCGGGATTTCTTCACAGCGTTTTTCCGGAATGGCACGATGCATCAGGATTTTGTCTCCCTGGCGCAGATAAGTGCCGCAGCCGCACAGAAATCCGGAAAAAGGAAGTTTTTTCAGCTCTTCCGGAAGCTCCGACCAGGTGCGTCCGGTATTAATAAAGGTAAGATTTCCTTTTTCCTCCGTTCTTTTCAATGCTTCGAGTGCACTTTGCGGAATTTCCCTTGTAATCTCACTCAGTAACGTTCCATCGATATCAAAAAATAATGCTTTCACAAGTATGTCCTCCTTGCATATTTTCCTGCTTCAGAACTATGAGAAACATGCTTTGCGAGTTTCTCAAGATATCGCAGCAGTCGCCTGCATCCGCGCCTGCACAATATCTTAGCTCATGGCCCGCGTAAATTTCGGCAACAAAAAAGGTACCCTCACAGGTACCTTCTTTCGCGTCGAAGCGACGGGATTCGAACCCACGACCTCTGCGTCCCGAACGCAGCGCTCTACCAAACTGAGCCACGCTTCGATTTTGTTTGTTTTCTGAACTCTCGTCTGTCAACAATAGCTATTATATAGGATGTCCATCAGAATGTCAACACCTTTTTTCAAATTTTTTTAATTTTTTTTATTATTGCTTCAAAAGGCACATTTTATGAGGGTTGGCACGGACTTTGGCTCGTTGCTCGCCAGTAGACTTTAGAAACACGCTTCGCGCATTTCTAAAGTTTTCGCGGCAGTCGCCAAAATCTCGTGCAAGCACGGACTTTGGCTCGTTGCTCGCGAAAATAAAAGAAGATATGCGGAATTTCTTCCGGGCATATCTTCTTCTCTCATGTTCTTAGTTTACCTGATAGACGTCTGCATACTGGACACCGAAGGCGATTGCCTCGGAGTGGCTGCCAAAGAACACGTCTACATGGCCATATGCAGTTCCGCGGTCCTCTACGGTGTAGATCTGACCGTTGATCATCAGTTTGGTTCCGAACGGTACGCCGCCCATGGCGATTGTTCTGCCGGCGGTCGGTGTGGTTCCGCTTGCGGTTGATCCGCCGGACCACTGTCCGGTGCAGATGGAGCAGGAACAATAGCCTGTCAGCTTAAATCTTCCAAGATAGGTTCCGTTTGAGGAGCTGCTGGAAGTATCTGCTGCGGATGGACTCTCTGTTGTTGTGGAGGATGTGCTGCTGCCCGAAGAACTGCTCGAGCTGCTGTCCGTGTCGGTATCTGCTTTTGCTGCGGCATTTGCAGCTTCTGCGGCGGCGATTCTTGCTGCCTCCGCTTCCTCGGCTGCCTCTGCCTCGGCTTCTGCAGCTGCCTGCTGTGCTGCTGCGGCAGCGGCTGCTTCCTCTTCTGCTTTCTTCTGCGCTGCAATCTCCTCTTCTTTTGCCTGACGGATCAGGTCGTTGATGGCGTCTGCTTTACTGTTGATTTCATCGACCAGGGCGCTCTCGCTGGATTTTGCATCGTCCAGCTCTGCGGAGTAATTGCGAAGTTCCTGGTAAGCTGCTGCGTACAGCTCCTGGATAGCTTCCTGCTGATCGCTGCTCTGCTGCTGCAGTTCCACGATCGCTGCCTGCTCTTCCTGCACCTGTGTTTCTTTTTCTTTTACCTGGTCTACCGTGTCCTCATACTCCTGCATAAGATCGCGGTCGAAATCGGAAATTTTCTGTATGTATTCTGCCCGGCTGATCAGCTCGGAAATGCTTTTGGAAGAAAAGAGCATGGTCATGTATCCGTTTCCGGAGGAATTTTCGTACATATACTGGATGCGGAGCTTCATCGCCTCATACTGCTCTTCTTCTTTTGCTTTTGCATCTTCCAGATCTGCCTGAATCTGTACCAGTTCGTTCTGCTTGGCATCGTACTGGTCCTGAAGCTCCTGCAGACGGTTCTGCAGATCGTCCAGCTGCTGGTTCAGTTCGGAAAGATATTCTTCTGATTGTCCCTTTTTGGAATTGAGTTCGTCAATCCTGCTCTGTATGCTGTCAAGCTGAGACTGTGCGGCAGCCTGTTCTGCCTGAGCATTTGAAATTTTCTCCTTTGTACTGGCACCATAGCATGGCAGAACGGTTGCTGCCGTAAGCACGGTGGCCAAAACCAGGCTGAATAATTTCTTTTTTTTCATGTCGTACACCTCATACTGATTACGTTGTGTTGCTGATTGTCACTCTATGTTACCGCGGAAAACGGGTCATTTCTTCCGCGTACTTTGCCATTATAACACAAGTATGTCCAAAATGAAAGTCTTTTTTAATTTCTGTTAATAACTTTGTAATATTTCGACATTTTTTACATAAAATCTGACGCCGTTTTCTCTCTTTTCTGTGTCGGTTCTACTCTATTTTCTCCATCCCACAGGGTACTTGTTTTTCAGGGTTCCATTGATCAACTTGCCCCAGCCAAGGCCGAAGCCCTCCACGCAGACCAGTTTCCAGCCCGATGCGGATGCGGTCTCGCCCGGTTCTACAGGAATTGTCTCTCCATGAAGATATTTTTCCGTCCGCTCGTCCTCCGCTTTCAGATTCAGACAGTCTTTCCATTTGTCTGTGGACAGAGTCACGGCAAACGGCTGTGACGGCTCGAAGCGATCTTTTTTCAGCTCTCCGAGATACAGGCCGTTCCGCAGGAAATGAAGACTGCGCACGCCGTCCGGCAGGGACGGGGAATGATATACTTTTCCGGCGCGGACTTCCAGTTCCTCCACAGGGATTGGTGCTGTCATCTGTGCAAGGAAATCAGCAAGAATCTGCTTTTCTGCTTTGGATGGACCCGGTGCTTCCGTTCCGCGGTCTTTTTTCCGATTTTTCTGTTTTTTATTCTTTTTCCCGGCTTTTACGGATTCTCTCTGCAGCTCTTCTGCCGTTTCCGCCGGCATTCCCTGAACTTCCCCGCCGTTTTTCCGGAACAGGGCAAGAAAATGGCCTTCGCCGTTCATTTTGTGCGGCCAGATGCGCACCGTCTTTTCGATTTCCGGATCGCCGTTTCCCCAGGCCGGATTTCCTTTGGAAAATCCTTCGTATCCTTCCATCTCGATCAATTCCATTTCCGGGAAATTTTCGAGGAGGAAGGACACGGTGCCTTCATCTTCCTGTGGGGCGAACGTGCAGGTCGAATACATCATCAGGCCGCCCGGGCGCAGCATTTTCACGGCGTTTGATGTGATCTCACGCTGCAGATCCGCAAAGAACTCCGGCCGGTCCGGAGTCCATGTGCCGATAACTGCCTCATCTTTCCGGAACATGCCCTCGCCGGAGCATGGCGCATCCACGAGAATTTTATCGAAAAAGCCTGGGAACACGTCCGCAAGGCCTGCCGGTGTCTCGTTGGTAACGAGCACGTTTTCGCTTCCGAACAGCTCCAGATTGCGAAGCAGCGCCTTGGCACGGGCGTTGCTGATGTCATTTGCAACGAGGAGTCCTGTTCCTGACAGGCGCGCATTCAGCTCGGTTGCCTTGCCGCCCGGGGCCGCGCAGAGATCGAGCACACGCTCGCCCGGCGCAACCGGAAGACGGGAAGCCGGGGTCATGGCGCTTGGCTCCTGCAGATAGAAGACGCCTGCTGCGTACAGTGGAGACTGGCCCATGCGCATGCCATCCGGCACAAAATAGCCGTTTGGAATCCACGGAATTTTCTTCCACGTTCCCGGAACGAGAGACGGGAAATCTTCCATCCGGCATTTTTTCGTATTCACACGCAGCCCGGCTGTGCGGGGTGCGTCATAGGAAGCTAAGAATGCGTCAAATTCATCGCCCAGCATATCTTTCATGCGGGTCAGAAATTCCTGTGGTAACTGCGCCATGTGTGTTCTCTCCTTTTCGTCTGATCTTGTCATACGGCTGTTTCTTTTTTGGGGAACGCCGCTGTTTTTCTTCCTTTTTTCTTTCGTTCGTTGATCGCTTCTGTTTTGCATTGATTTCTGCGGCATTGAACAGAGTCAAGCAGCGAAGCGGATTGCGAATATCCGCTTTGACTTCCTGCTCACAGAAAAAGAGACAGCCTTTTCGATTTTTCAATCTTTTTGCTGTCTCTTTTTTGCATAGCGGAGAAGAAGGGATTTGAACCCTTGCGCCGTTTCCGACCTACTGGTGTTCGAAGCCAGACCCTTCAGCCTCTTGGGTACTTCTCCGTATTTTGTAAAATACATCATATATTATAGTGCTTTTTTCTGGATTCGTCAATAATTTTTTCAGAAATCGTGCAAGAACGGAATATTGCATTTTATTCCCACATATGCTATAATGCCTGTAGGCAAAAATGACAAGAGTGTCCATTATGGCACGCAAAAGCCCCCGGTGTTCCCGCACCGGGGGCTTTCTATTCCGTTTGGGCAAGGTGGCTTACGCCTTAGGCTGGCTACCTCCTATCATCTCCGTCCAGCCATCTGCAGATATAGTGGCAAACTATACCTGCCAAAACAGAGACTAAAAATGACAAGAATAAATCCATCGTGGCACACCCCCTTTCTGCACCTATATAGGGGTGGTAGCTTTCGTATTATAACATACTTTATACTGATATCCTATTTCTTTTCGCTGAAATTTTTCACGATGGGAAACGTGTGTTTTTTTTAGAAAAGAAGTGGAGATAGCTTGACTTTTGGGAGTGTGTTATTTATGATATGATTATATAGGAAATGAAGGTAAATGTAATGAAACATACATATGAAAAGCCTGTAATTACTGTTGATGCAGGGATGGCAGAAGGGGTATATGCGGCAAGTGGCTCAGATGATACTGCATCCGTGATTTCTATCCCTAAATTAGCTGTTATTGCTGATTGGGGTGGCAGTGGACAGGCAAAATTCACACTTGATCTGAGCAACACAAAATCTTCTCAGTTAACTGTTGTTTTAACCTTTAATATGGATATTTCCAGCGTTTGGGGCGGCGATGCCGACGTCACTCCTTCTGGAAAGACAGCAACACTCACCTGGTATTCCGCACCATCCTCTGCCGAAATGACGGTTCAGGCAAACGGCAACATCAATGACCTTAAAATCACAGGCGCAACTTACTCAAACAATTAATCTTTCCCAGGCAGCATCCCACCCCGATGCTGCCTCTTCTTTTACGCCAGCACCGCTTCAAAGTCCGTGCCTGCACGCGGCCTTGACGACTCCCGCGATAACGAGCAAAACTCACAGAGCGTGTTTTACTCGTTTATTCTTGTTCTTTTTCCTCTTCCGCCCTCTTCCTCTCTTCTTTTTTCTTCTTTTTCACCACCCGCAGTCTCCGGAAGAACGCGCTCAGCATCTCTGAGCACTCCTCTTTCAGCACGCCGCGCTCGACTTTCACCTGATGGTTAAATTCCCGCATTTCCAGCATATTTAAAATGGATCCCGCGCAGCCCGCCTTCGGGTTCATGCTGCCGATGACGACTTCGCTGACTCTCGCCTGTACGATCGCACCGGCGCACATCTGGCACGGTTCCAGGGTGACATACAACGTACAGCCCTCCAGCCGCCAGTCGCCGAGCTTTTTGCTGGCTTTCCGGATCGCATTCAGTTCCGCGTGGGACAGCGTGTTTTTATCCGTATTTCTGCGGTTATAGCCCCGCGCAATCACCTTTCCCTCGTACACAATCACACAGCCGATCGGCACTTCCATCAGCTTTTCCGCTTTCTTCGCCTGCGTAATCGCCTGGCGCATGAAGCGTTCCCGTTCTTTCCGGTGCGCTTTTTCCTCCGGCGTTTCCAGCTTTGTTTCTTCTTCCATTGTGCACTTCCTTTCTTCTCTGCGTATATTTTCTGTCCTTCCCGCATATCGTGAACTGTAGCGCAGTATCTTTTTCTACTCTTTTTACTTCTATGCAGGAGGTTTTTATGTCTGATTACCGGCGTTTCATTGCCTATCTATACGAATACCCGAACAACCGCAAGGGCGGATGCTGCGGCTTTGTCCGCGTGGAGTCGCAGAACGGCTTCTGCCGCATGGACTTCCAGATCAAATCGCCGTCGCTTCCGCCGGAGACCTCGGTCACAGTCTACGGTTTTATCCGTCGGTCAGGGCGGATATACGGCATTCCGCTCGGAAATCTCCTTGCGGGGCGCTCTTCCACAAGTGGAAAACTCTTCACGCACTCCGATGCCATTGGGCAGACGGATGTCACGCTCGACGAGCTTGGCGGTCTGATCCTGCTCTGCCGCCAGACCGGCGTCATCGCCACCCAGTGGGACGATCTTCCGATTCAGCCGGAGTTTTTCGCTCCCACGCTCCCGCAGGAACCCAAAACATCCGCAGACAATGGTGCCAGACCGACCGAAGAGAAAACTGCCGAAACACCCGAACCTCTGGATCCCGCCGTACCTGCGCAGTCCCTGCCATCATCAGACGCTTCAAAAGCACAGTTCGATGAACTTTCCACAGAATTCAGCAGCAATTCCGAACCTTATCCACAAAATTCCAACCCAGAATCCACATCAACTGACACGGTAAACACCGTTCCTGCAGACAGGATCACGCAATCATCCGCCAACACACTCCATCCCGCATCCGCGGAATCTGTGAAAACCGCAGAAAGCTATCCCTCTGCCAACCCGGAACCGCCGCAGCCCATCCCGGATTCTGCCGCCCAGCCGCTACATATGACTTCCGCCGATTTTCCCGCCGCAACAGCCGTGCCGCCGTCCCGCGCTGCTCTCTATCTCCAGCTTCAGGACCAGTTCCCGGAGTTCCATCCGTTCCCAGATGATGATCTGACCGACTGCCTGCGCCTCTCACTCGACGATCTTCCACAGCTCCGCGCCGCCGGTCTTTCGGTGGATGCGAACCGCTTCGTCCTCCACGGCTCCTCATCCTACCGACACCTGCTCCTCGCCCGGAACCGCGACCAGCAGGAGCTCTGGTATTTCGGTGTCCCCGGTGTCTACACGCCGAATGAACAGTTCATGGCAAGCCTGTTCGGCTTCTTCCATTTCAAACAGGCCATGCGCCCTGCCGAGCTTGCGCCCGATGCCCGCTTCGGCTACTGGTACCGCGCACTCTAAGCAGACCGCAAAAATGCCTTTCCAGCTGGTTTTCAGTCCACCCCGCGGATCTCCACCGTCTCAATCTTTCCGCGCAGGATCTCGCAGAACCGCTCGAGCTGCTCCCTCGCATACCCCGAGAACCTCGGCTCAATCACATAATCCGATTCCCGGTAATTCTGCAGGAAGTACCGTTTTGCCCCGGAAAGCCACTTTCCGATCGCTTCGATCTCTTCCCTTCCATGCAGCTCTTTGCAGAGCGTTGTCCGGAACTCATAGTCCACCACGCCGCTCTTTAAAAACTCGACCGACTCATTGATCCGCATCACATCGATCTTTTTCACGCCCGCCGTCTCGCCGTACCGGGACGGCGCGTTTTTGATGTCCATGGCGACGTAGTCGATTTTCTTCTCTTCCACGAGCTTTTTCAAAATCTCCGGCCGGTATCCATTCGTATCGAGCTTCACAAGATATCCCAGTTCCTTAATTTTCGTCACGAACCGCTCCAGATCCGGATCCAGCGTCGGCTCACCGCCCGTCACGCAGACGCCGTCCAGCACGCCACGCCGCTTTTCGAGCACTGCAAAAATCTCCTCCTCCGGAATCACCGGCTCCCATTCGGGATGCTGCACGAGATTTCCGTTCTGGCAGAACGGGCAGCGGAAATTACATCCGCCCGAAAACAATGTGCACGCCACCTTGCCCGGGTAATCCAGCAGCGTCAGCTTTTGAAATCCATGTATGACCATATGCTATCCTCTCCGACCGCAGGACTCCGAACCTTCGTCCGCCCTGCAACAGAAAAAGCGGAACCATAATGTCCGCTTTTTCCATTCATCTTCTATTGGTAATTATTTGCCGTAACGCTCTGCCTGGGAACGGATCAGGTCCAGATCATCAAAATAGTTGATTTTCATGGCTGCTTTGACATCCGCCAGTGTCTGAGCGGCAACTTTTTCTGCCTCTTCGCTGCCTTTTTTCAGCATCTCGTAGATCGCCGGAATGTCTTTTTCCAGCTCTTTTCTGCGGTTACGGATCGGCTCTAAGGTCTCCTGCAGTACATTGTTCAGGAACTTCTTCACCTTGACATCGCCAAGGCCGCCTCTCTGGTAATGTGCTTTCAGCTCGTCGAGATTTGCGTAATCCGGCAGATAGCGCTCGAAGTGCTCCGGCTGGCAGAATGCATCGAGATAGGTGAATACGGTATTTCCCTCAATCTTGCCCGGGTCGGTGATCTTGATGTGATCCGGGTCGGTGTACATGCTCATGACTTTTTTCTTGATTTCATCCGGCTCCTCGGACAGGTAAATGCAGTTTCCAAGCGATTTGCTCATCTTCGCTTTTCCGTCGATACCCGGCAGACGTCTGCAGGAATCATTCTCCGGCAGCATAATCTTCGGCTGCACAAGTGCTTCGCCATAAACTGTATTGAATTTGTGGACGATCTCCTGTGTCTGCTCGATCATCGGCATCTGATCCTCTCCAACCGGAACGGTCGTTGCCTTGAATGCCGTGATATCGGCTGCCTGGCTGATCGGGTAGGTGAAGAATCCAACCGGGATGCTCGCCTCAAAGTTTCTCATCTGGATTTCCGATTTTACGGTTGGGTTTCTCTGCAGTCTGGAAACCGTAACGAGATTCATATAATAGAAAGAAAGCTCGCACAGCTCCGGAATCTGAGACTGGATAAAGATGGTGCTCTTTTCCGGATCAAGTCCGCAGGAAAGGTAATCCAGTGCTACCTCAAGAATATTCTGGCGCACTTTCTCCGGGTTGTCCGCATTGTCGGTCAGCGCCTGTGCGTCTGCAATCATGATGTAAATTTTATCGAATTCACCGGAGTTCTGCAGCTCCACACGGCGGCGCAGTGAACCAACGTAATGTCCTACATGCAGCTTGCCGGTCGGTCTGTCACCGGTCAGTATAATTTTTCCCATTTTTTCTTCCTGCCTTCCTGATACGTAATCTTCGCAGTCCGCTTCTGTCTGAAAAATTTTATGAAAGTTCTCATAACTGCGGACCTTCTACATACCCTCTATAATACCGTCTTTTTACAAACACTGTCAATGGTCTTTTCCGGTAAAATCCCTCAAAATGGTCTTTTCCCATGTCTTACGATACAAATCGTTCAACAGCCACGTACAGCCTTCCCTTTTTCGTCTGGTTCTGCACGCCCACATACCGGAATTTTCCCATATGGCGCACGGTCACGAGATCTTCCTCTTTCAGCGGCGCACTCGGCGATGTCACCAGCTTTCCGTTGATAAACACCTGGCCGCCCTCGATCAGCGGTACCATCTTACTTCTTGAGCTGTTGAACGCCAGCGACAGCACCGCGTCCAGCCGCACCGAAGCGACAGAGCCTTCTTTCCGCTCCGTCTTCGGCTCGGTAAGCTCCTCCGGCAGTCCCGTCTCAATCTCGCAGTACACACTCGTATGGCGCACTCTTTTTAGTTCCGCGCAGATATAATCCACCATATCCGCCATGCAGATCAGATACGCATGGTTTCCATCGAGCAGAATGTCGCCCAGCTTGTACCGCTCCACGCCAAGGTTCATCAGCGATCCTAAGAAATCACGGTGCGACAGCGCATCCGCAAATTTTTCATTCAGCGGGCTGATGCGCACGACTGCGATCGGAAGCATCGACGCATCGCCGTCCTCCGCATAGGACGGCAGAAACAGCGCGGCTTTCCGCTCTGCCGCCTCATATCCGCCGGACAGCACGTAACGCACGCCCGGGATTTTATTTACCGTGCGGTAGAACAGATCCTGCTCCGCCAGCGTCAGAAACTCCGTATGCGCCGGAACATCCCTGTGATAACACTGCTCTGCCAGATCCTGGATCCGTCCTACCAGCACTTCTTCCTCATTCATGGTAATCCCCCTTTGATACACCGCGGGCTGCCCCTGTTTTCTTTCGGGCAGCCCACGTATCACACTTTATTTATCAAGCAGCATTGACAGTCCGATCCGCTTCTTCGCCAGATCAAGACTGATGACCTTCACTTCCACGATATCGCCGACGCTCACAGCCTCCAGCGGATGCTTGATGAAGCGTTTCGTCATCTGGGAGATGTGGACAAGTCCGTCCTGATGCACACCGATATCGACGAAAGCACCAAAGTCAATGACGTTGCGCACGGTTCCCTTTAAGATCATGCCGACCTTCAGATCCTTCATATCGAGCACATCGGTGCGCAGGATCGGGCGCGGCATCTCGTCACGCGGGTCACGGCCCGGCTTCTGCAGCTCTTTGATGATATCGCGCAGCGTAATCTCGCCGATGCCGATCTCCTCTGCCATCTTCTTGTAATCTTTAATGAAGAACGCAGCACCCTCTCTGATCTGCTCAGTCTTCATATTTAACTTTGCAAACAGCTTCTCGACTGCCTCGTAGCTCTCCGGGTGAACGCTCGTTGCATCCAGCGGATTCTTTCCTCCGGTAATGCGCATGAAACCGGCGCACTGCTCAAATGCTTTCGGCCCGAGTTTTGCCACTTTTAAAAGCTCTTTTCTGCTCTCGAAACGGCCGTTTTCCTCTCGGTATGCCACAATGTTCTTTGCAATCACCTTGCTGACACCGGAGATGTACTCCAGCAGCGATGCGGATGCCGTATTCAGATCCACACCGACTTTATTCACGCAGTCCTCAACGACACCGCCGAGCGCCTCGCCGAGCTTCTTCTGGTTCATATCGTGCTGATACTGGCCGACACCGATGGATTTCGGATCGATTTTGACAAGCTCTGCCAGCGGGTCCTGCACACGGCGTGCGATGGAAGCGGCGCTTCGCTGTCCGACATCAAAGTTCGGGAATTCCTCGGTTGCCAGCTTGCTTGCGGAGTAAACGGATGCTCCCGCCTCGTTGGTGATCACATACGCAACCTTCTCCGGGATCTCTTTTAAGATCTCGACGATGATCTGCTCAGACTCACGGCTTGCAGTTCCGTTTCCGACAGAAATCAGGGTAACACCGTATTTGTGGATCAGATCTTTTACGGTCGCTTTTGCTGCTGCAATCTTCTTCTCGTTCGTCGGCGCGGTCGGGTAAACAACGGTTGTGTCGAGCACTTTTCCGGTCGCATCGACAACGGCCAGCTTGCATCCCGTGCGGAATGCCGGGTCCCATCCAAGGACAACCTGGCCTGCGATCGGCGGCTGCATCAGAAGCTGCTCGAGGTTCTTTCCAAAGACCTTGATCGCTCCGTCCTCTGCCTTTTCGGTAAGCTGATTTCTGACCTCACGCTCGATCGCCGGGGCAATCAGACGGCTGTAGGCATCCTCGATCGTCGCCTGCAGAACCGGCTTTGTCTGCGGATTCTCTTTGGTGATGATCTTTTTCTCGAGGTAACGTAAGATTTCTTCGATCGGCGCTTCGATTTTCACGGTCAGGAATTTTTCTTTCTCGCCGCGGTTCAGTGCCAGCACGCGGTGTCCGGCAATTTTCGATACCGGCTCGGAAAATTCATAGTAATTCTCGTAAACGGACTCTGCCTTCTCATCCTTCGCCGTCGAAACGATCATTCCCTTTGCCTCGGTTCTGCGGCGGATTTCCATACGGTAATCAGCCTCATCGGAAATGCTCTCAGCGATGATGTCGCAGGCACCAGCAATGGCGTCTTTTGCCGTTTTGACTTCCTTCTCCTCGGAAACAAAAGCCTCTGCTTCTTTTTCGAGCGGCTCTTTTGTCATCTGCAGAAGAATGATGTTTGCCAGCGGCTCCAGTCCTTTTTCTTTTGCGATCGTTGCACGCGTCCGGCGTTTCGGGCGGTACGGGCGGTATAAATCCTCAACGACCACGAGAGTTGCGGCCTCTTCGATGGATTTTTTCAGTTCTGCGGTCAGTTTGCCCTGCTCCTCGATGCTGGCCAGCACAACGGCCTTGCGGTCATTTAAACTGCGCAGGTACATCAGACGGTCGTACAGATTTCGCAGTACCTCGTCATTTAACGAACCTGTTGCTTCTTTTCGATATCGTGAAATAAAAGGGATGGTGTTTCCCTCGTCAATCAGTTTCACTGCAGCTTCTACCTGCCACGGTTTCACGTTCAGCTCGGCTGCCAATACCTGATTCATATCCATAGGTAAATTCCTCCTGTTGTCTCTTACAAAAGCACGCTGTTCCTCTTCTTGTTCCGCATGAAAAGCGGGGCTTTTTACCGGAACAGCCACTCTATTACCTTATCAATAGGTCTTGTTTTTGTCAACCTTACATGATAAAATCTTTACTATACTCTGTGAAGAACGGCGCGTATCAACGCGCTTTTTTGCAAAAGAAAGGATATTTTATGACACCAGAAAATTACGATCCAAACACCAATGAGTCCGGCGGCTCCTATCAGTCCTCCCACCCGTACGGCGTACCGGAAGGCCAGCGTCCCGGACCGTATCAGCATTACCAGCAGCAGCCTCCTGCGGAGCCGCCGCAAAAAACAGGTTCCCCTTCCCTTGCCGCTGCTTCGATGATCATGGCAATCTGCTCCTTTTTGTTTATGCTGAATATGGGCTCTCTGTTTTTCGGCTCGCTCGGCGTACTCTTCGCCCTCTTAAGCCGCGGCGCAGGACGTATGAGCGGCACGGCAAAGGCGGGCATGGCAGGCTGTATCATCGGCATGATCGTCGGCATCTGCCTCTATGCTTTTACCATTTCCCAGCTTTTCGAAAGCGGCGACAGCAACCACCTGCTGCAGCAGTTTCAAAATCAGTACATCCAGGAATATCAGATTACGCCGGATACCGGAACAACCACCGACGGAAATACCATTTAAGTACCAGAAAGGACTTTCCATGAACAATCAAAAACAGAAATTTTCCGAACTGAAAAAGCAGGCCCGTGAGGCCATGGCGGGACGGTGCGGCACGCTGGTGGGCGCAACCGCGATCAACCTGTTTCTCACCTTCTGCTGCTCCCTGATCCCGACACTGATTTTCTCAGGCACAACGCTGTACGATATCATCTTCTTAAATGTCACGCTGTTCCTGTTCTCCCTGCTTCTCAGTCTCTTCCAGGCGGGTTACTTAAAGATCTGCCTCTCAACGCTGCGCGGGGAACCGATTTCCGTCGGCGATATGCTCTATGCCTTTTATCATCACCCGGACCAATACGTGCTGATGTTCCTTGTCATCAACGGAATCAGCTCCGTGATCGCCCTGATCTCCAGCATCCCGGGCTTCCAGTACCTCTCGTCCCCGAGCGCTGAGCTGACCCTCGGCACGGCGCTCTCCATCGAGGCGGAGCTTTCCTCGCTGCTGAATGTTTATCTCTACAAGCTGATCGGCTCCCTCGTCTCCACGCTGGTGCTGATCCCGTTCTCCCTCTCGACGTTCGTGATGAACGACGCTCCCGGCATCGGCCCGATCCAGGCAATCCGCCAGAGCTTTACGCTGATGAAGAAGAACTTCTTCCGCTACATTCTGCTGCTCCTCAGTTTCTTAGGACTTGAAATCCTTGCCTCCTGCTCCTGCGCCATCGGCTTTTTATGGGTGATGCCGTATATGCAGATCACGCTGGCAGCATTTTATCAGGAACGGAAAGATTTTCTGTACCCGGCAGCTGAACCGTTGGGATACGATACGGATTCCTTTGGCTCCGGCACGGACCTGTAAAAACTTTTGAAACGCTATTAAAAAAGACGTTTCGCCGCCATCTCATCGATGGTTACGAAACGTCTTTTTTATTTTATATTTCTGTCTATTCAGAGCCCTATCTCGATTCCGCTACGCTGCATCTCGATATGGCTTCTCGCCATATGAAATTCCAGAAAAAACTGTTCATTCATGCAAGCATGATTCACAGTTTTTTCTTCCATTTCGCATGGCTCTGAATAGACTTTAGATTCTCGCGCGGATTCTGCTCTGGATTCCGTCGAGCTGTTCTGCTTTTTCTCTGTACTCCTGCTCTGTGATTTCGCCTGTGATGAATGCGAACTCTTCGGACAGGCTCGGAACTGCTACAATTTCGACTGCTCCGAACAGTTTCTCAATCTCTGCCTGGCGCTCTGCGGCGTGGCCGGATACGCGGACGAAGAAGCGGCTCTTTACATCGTCGATCTGTAGCAGGTTCAGTTTCTCCTCGCTCCAGCTCATCATGATGTTTCTGCCTTTGTTCTTTGCGCAGTCTACGACATCGGCTACGACGGCACTTGCGGTCGGGAGTTTTCCTGCTCCGCTTCCGTAGAACATCGCATCACCCAGTACGTTTCCGTGGATGAAAATCGCATTGAAGACACCATTTACGCTGTACAGCGGGTTCTTCGCATCGATCATCACCGGGCTTACCATGGCGTAATACTGATCACCCACCTTGCGGCTTGTTGCGAGCAGTTTGATTGCAGTTCCCATCGAGGTCGCATATTTGATATCCTCTGCAGTGATCTTTGTGATTCCCTCGGTGTAAACCTCTTCATAATTGACTTCTTTCCCATAAGCAAGAGAAGAAAGAATCGCAATTTTACGGCACGCATCGTAGCCTTCTACGTCTGCTTCCGGATTGCGCTCTGCATAGCCGAGGCGCTGTGCCTCTTTTAATACATCCGCGAAATCGGAACCGTCGCTTGCCATTTTGCTTAAAATGTAGTTTGTGGTACCATTTAAGATACCCGTTACTTCATCGATCTCATCTGCAGTCAGGGAGGAGTTTAACGGACGGATGATCGGGATACCGCCGCCGCAGCTTGCCTCAAACAGATAGTTTGCGCCGTGCTCTTTTGCAATCGCAAGAAGCTCTGTACCGTGTCTTGCCACCAGCTCTTTGTTGGATGTGCAGACGCTCTTTCCAGCCTCCAGCGCACGTTTTGTGAAGGTGTAAGCCGGCTCTACGCCGCCCATGACCTCGACAACAATATCAACTTCCGGGTCGTTTGCGATCACTTCGTAATCGTGTACCAGCACTTTTTCTACTGGATCTCCCGGGAAATCTCTTAAATCCAGAACGTATTTGATATTAATCTCGTTCTCTGCTCTCTTGTTGATGCTGTCATGGTTCGTGTTGATAACTTCTACCACGCCGGAACCAACGGTGCCATATCCTAATACTGCAATCTGAATCATCTCTTTTGTCCCTCTCTTGCTTTTTCTTTTTCAGGACTCCTGTCCTAAGATTTTAAAATAATGAACTCCCTGTCTGGACTCAATCTCGTTGATCATCTCCGAGGCGTCTCCCCGGTCTTCCGCGATATCCACGCTGATCGTCAGTGACGCCACGCCGTTTAACGGAATCGTCTGATGAATGGTCAGAATGTTTCCATGAAACTCGGCGATAATCTTCAGCACATCGGAAAGCAGTCCCGGCTCATCGTCCATCTGCAGAATAAACGTAATCGTTTTTCCTTTTGCATTGTCATGAAAAGGAAGAATATCATCTTTGTATTTATAGAAAGAGCTTCTGCTGATTCCCGCTTTTTCCGTTGCCTGCTGCACGGTAAGCTCCTGCATATCCATCAGCCGTTTGGCCTCGATGACCTTCAAAAGGACCTCCGGAACCGCTTTTTCTTTAATAACATAATACTTTGTCTTTTCTTCTCTCATGGCAATCCTCTTTTCATAACTATTCAGAGCCGAATCTCGATTTCGCTGCGCTGCATCTCGAGATGGCTTCTCGCCATATGAAATTGTATGAAAAAGCACTCATTCATGCAAGCATGATTCGCACTTTTCCCTACAATTTCGCATAGCTCTGAATAGTTGGTATTCTTTCCAGGAAATACATTTGTTTTCACAGGAAAGATCGTACCATATTCCAACACAGAACGCAAGGGATTTTTTAGAATCCGATACTTCCGCCTCCGTGGCTGTTTCCGCTGGAGGATGTGTGAACATGGCTTCCGCCGCCACCGCCTCCTCCGCCGCCGGAACCGCCGCCTCCGTGGTTTCCGTCGTCCTTCGGGATCTTGTGCATCGACACATGGCGGTCAATCAGTGCATCCCTGCGGTCTCTGATTTTTACGCGTTTCAGATCCGCATAGCTCTTTGCGCCGCGGTTTTTCTTCCGTCTGTAGCTCTTCCAGATTCCAAAGTAAACGCCAAATCCTGTCACAACAGCTAAAAGGACAGCAATCATTGCCTCCGTGCTGTTGATTTTGTGATAATGAATAATGGAGCCGTCTTCTGTAATCAGATAGTCCGCCTCGGAAACACCTCGGTCGAAACATTCCTGCGTCATCGTGATCATTTTTGCAAACGTGCCCGCATAGTCGCCCTCTTTCGCGTAGCTCTGCGCTGCCTGCAGAATATCATCGATTTCCGCATCCGACATGTAATACTGCATAATGCCCGATGTCGAAATCACAATCTGGCGCTGTCCCATATCGATGAGAAAGCAGACGCCGTTCGGCTCCTTCGGATACTTTTTATCATAGAAATCATCCGCTATCGCCTGGCAGTCCTCGGAGCCGCTGCTGTACTCGGTCAGGATCACCATATGAATGTCCGTATTGCTCTCGAACTCCGCGCAGGAACGCTCGAGATCCTGCTCTTCTTCGTCTGAAAGAAGCGATGCATTGTCATAGACATACTGGATTTCCGCTTTTACCGGATTCGCAGGAAAAATTCCACACAGCAGAAGGGCTGCAAAAATACTGAGCAGATATTGTCTTGCTTTTTTCATTCTTCTCATGCGAAATACCCTCCCAGCAGCATCAGAATCAGAATGAGAAGTGCACTCACAACCGACGTCAGCAGCGCTTTTTTCCGCTCAAACGGAAAATCACCGTTGATCGTGCCGGTCTGGCCGTTCATCGCGTAGTAGTAAACCTTTCCGTCTTTTCCCGGATACGTCAGTGTCCAGACCGGAAACAGTACGTAACGCCAGTCCTCCCGCTTTGGAGAAAGATTCATTTTCTCCTGCTCGAGGGAGAGATACTCGTTCGCCTCGTTCCGCATTGCGCCGCGCGCCATTTGTTCCAGTTCTTTTTTCAGTTCCGGTGCGATCTGCGCCTGTTCGATATCACGTTTTTCCGCCTGAAATCCGGAAAGATAGCCCATGGAAAACGGCTGCATCTCCTCCAGACGATAGGGCTGTACGCATTCGATCAGATCGCGGTCTGCCTTGTTCAGCGCGTTGCGCGACAGACCGTCCACGCGGACCTCGCCCTCCCGGCGAACATCGTAGATGCTGGTCTCTTTGTACTCCACATCACCCGTCTGCCAGACTCTCACCTTCCGGCCGCGCGCCATATAATCCGTCTCAAAGTCTCCGCCGTAAATCCAGTACGGGAAATAGACACCCGTCATCTTCTGTACCTGGTTTTTCTCGAAAAAATCCTTCGGAATAAAATGTTTCTTCCGGGCAAATGATAAAAATTTCTCGATCGCCTGCTCCTTGCTGATCTTAAACGGCAGTACGGAATCCGGCATATATTCTCCCGAGAGCCGGCCGGAAAGCACCACCGGGTTGTGGCAGTAGAAACAGTATGTCGCTGCCGTCGTCGCATCGGTCACAATCTCGGCGCCGCAGTTCGGGCAGGTGTAAACAACTGCTTCGCCCTGCTCTGTTTCCCCCTTTGTTTCCTCCGTACTGCTTTCCTTCTGTGCATCGGATGCTTCCTGTGCACCGGCAGCATCGTCTTCCCCGTTCAGCGCTTCCGCTGCTTTCGGGTTCGCCTTTTCGGCTTCTTCCTGTGTAAACGAGGACAGGCAGTACTCGCATTTATACTTTCCGCTTGCCGGATCGAAGGTCAGATCGCCTCCGCAGTTCGGGCATTTGTATGTAATAACCTCCATATTCTATCCCTCCTTCCCCGGAGCCGCTGTTGTATTGGATGGTTATCTGTTTTCTTTTACTGTCTTGGTTTTCCGCAGTTCGAGCAGAACTTGCCGGTATTCTCCGTTCCGCATGCGCAGACCCATTTTCCTGCCGCTTCCGGTTTCGGGCTGCCGCAGTTCGAACAGAATTTACCACTGTTCTCGGTTCCACACTTGCCGCAGATCCACACCATCGGCTTAGCGCTGCCGCAGTTTGAGCAGAAATTGCCGGTGTTTTCCGTTCCGCAGGAGCATTTCCATACGCCTTTTGCAGCTTCCTGCTGTGCCTTGGCTGCCGCCTGCTGCTGCATCTGCTGCTGATTCGAAGCGGACGCCGATGCAAACGAGGAACCGAAGGCATTCATGCCCATCTGAACACCCATAAAGCCGTTCATGGCTCCGTTTGGGTTGGCTGCTGCTTTCTCCATACTGCGTGCCATCGCTCCCTGTACATAGCCCTCACGGATCGATGGATCAGACATCATCGCACCTTCGTTGCGCATCTGGATCAGTTTCTGGGAAGCTTCATCGTAGGAAAGGCTTGCGATTGCCACGGACTGGATCTCCATGCCGCGCATTGCCCGCCAGCTCTCATCCATCGCATCTGCCATGTAGCGGGACAGCTCGGCGCTCTTGGATGCTGCAAAGGAAATGCGGATGCCGTCGGCTGCCATCTGATTGATGGAGGACTGCAGGCCCTCTAAAAATTCGTTCATATACTGCTCGTTGATATCCTCGATCTCCACGCGGGATGCGTTTCTCGGCACAGCCTCTGCGTAAAAGCGGAGCGGATCGACGATGCGGATCGAATAGGAACCGTGCGCCCGAAGGAACAGCTCGGCATTGTAGAACTGGTCGAAATAGTTGACCGGATTTCTCGTTCCGAATTTGATTCCCTTGATTTCCTGCAGATTAATATAGAAAACTCTCTGCTCATGCGGGGTCTGTCCGCCGAATTTCAGGCGCTCAAACGTATCTTTTACGGCTGCGTCAAGCGATCCGCTGAACATCGACGGAGACGATGACTGGTCTACGGTAAAGTAGCCCGGCTCTGCGGTGTAATCAATGATCTTTCCGCCGTCCACCAGCATCATAAACTGATTGTCATAGACATGGATCACAGAACCGTTTGAAATCGTCTGGCTTCCCTTTTTATTCTGGCCTTTTCTTACCAGAATTCCCTCTGTAAATACCGTATGTTCCCCCATCTCATACGGTTCCACGGTCTCCAGCCACTGATCGGCGAGACTGCCGTGCACTGCATTGACTGCTGCTCTGATAATACCCATACTTTTACCTCCTGTTTGCCTTTGGCTTCAAAACAGAAAGGAGCATTTCCGTCCTCTGTTGGTGAAAATGCTCCTTATTTTACTTGTCACTGTGCTCTGCCCACAGCAGAATTATGCTTCTTCCTCTTTCGCTCCTGTTCCGAGGGCAATCCACTTCAGATATGCGTTGATAAACAGATCAATTCCGCCGTCCATGACTGCATCGACATTTCCGGTCTCTGCATTGGTACGGTGGTCTTTGACCATGGTGTATGGCTGCATAACGTAAGAACGGATCTGGTTGCCCCAGCCGATCTCGGTTACTTCGCCGCGGATGTCGCTCAGCTTGTCTGCCTGCTCCTGGAGTTTCAGCATATACAATTTTGCTTTCAGCATCTGCATTGCCTTGTCCTTGTTCTGGAACTGGGAACGCTCATTCTGGCACGTAACCACGATGCCGGTCGGCATATGCGTGATTCGGATCGCCGATGACGTCTTGTTGATGTGCTGTCCGCCGGCACCGCTGGAACGGTACGTATCGATACGGATATCCTCATCACGAACCTCAACATCGATCTCTTTGTCGATATCCGGCATAACATCGCACGATACGAACGATGTCTGGCGTTTTCCTGCCGCGTTGAACGGAGAAATACGGACGAGACGGTGAACACCTTTTTCGGATTTCAGATAACCGTAAGCGTTTTCGCCGTTGACCTGGAATGTCACGGACTTCACACCGGCCTCATCACCGTCCAGAAAGTCGAGTTCCTCGATCGTAAAGCCTTTGCGTTCCGCCCATCTGGTGTACATACGGTACAGCATGCCGCACCAGTCGCACGCCTCGGTTCCGCCTGCACCTGCGTTCAGTTTGATGATCGCATTGTCCTTGTCAAATTCGCCGGACAGCAGGGTTTTGATGCGGATAGCATCGAAGGATGCCTTGAACTCTTCCATCATTTCCGCGATTTCCGGAACAACGGAATCGTCATCCTCCTCCTGTCCCATCTCGATCAGAGTTTCCATATCTTCTTTGGCGGATACCAGTTTCTGATACGTATCTCTGTCCTCTTTCATGCTGCTCAGCTGTTTCATCTGCTCCTGCGCTTCTTCGGGGTTGTCCCAGAAATTGGGTTCCTCCATTTTACGCTCTAATTCTTCGATCCTCTGCTCTTTGTTAGTGGAAGTGAGGGATTCACTTTGA
>OLVT01001050.1_pt1 | contig 25903 bp, 20 predicted proteins | sample 1673241 | NCBI WGS metagenome assembly OLVT01 (sample SAMEA3178936, study PRJEB25190) | human gut metagenome | biome: human gut; feature: human-associated habitat; material: faeces | place: Austria | collected 2013 | reverse complement strand
CCGTTTGCTGCTGCTGTCAGAGCGTAGATTGCATAGTATCCCATCATAAGAGGAGACTGTGTAACAGCACCAACGAGTGTGCCATCTTTAACAGCTGCTTTGATGATAGAACCAGCATCGAAACCAACACCAACTACATCACCGTTTGCCGGGTCAGAACCAAGAACGTTAAGGTTAGCATTTGCTGCAAGAACACCCTCTGCGGAAACCTGGTTGGAACCGAAGATTGCAATACAGTTCTCCTGGGAAAGGATTGCCTGTGCCTCTGTGGAGCAGAGCTCTACAGTTGTCTGTGCCGGAACAGCTACCTGGATAACAACGTCTGCGTCTTTAGCGTCTGCGTCAGCACCCTCTGCTGCGTTTACATAGAACTCGTTGCCGCTTACTGCAACTGTCTTTCCATCAGCCTGAAGAAGCTCGATCATCTTGTTGATGAATCCTGTACCACGCTGCTGGATATTCTGAGCTGTTGCATCCTGGTTAACCTCACCGATTACAACCTGTCCGTCAGCATCTTTAACAACGTCTTTAATGCTGTTGTACATATTCTCAGCTGCTACTGCACCAGCCTGTGCGTTGTCTGTACAAACCTCGCATACTACAGATCCCTCTGGAGCATCAGCGATACCTGTATCGAATGTTACAACCGGGATTCCTTTTTCTGCACATGTCTTAAGTGCATCTGTAACGGAAGATGTATCACAAGCTGCAAGTCCTAATCCAACAGGATTGGAAGCGATAGCTGTGTTGATCATGTTAACCTGGTCAGCGATATCGGACTCACTGTTCGGTCCCTGTGGTTTATAATCAACGCCCAGCTCCTTAGATGCTTTCTTCATACCTTCCTGAGCTGCATCCCAGTATGTGGACTGGAAAGATTTAACCATCATCGGGAACACATAAGCTTCGTTTGCTTTCAGTCCGTCGAACTGTGCAGTAGGATCCTCAGCTGCTGTGGAATCTGCAGATTTCTCTGTTGCTGCATCTTCTTTCTCCTCAGCTGCAAAAGCTGCAGTTGCACTCATGCTTGTTACCATTGCTGCACAGAGCATTAATGCCATAACCTTTTTTGCTTTCATATAATATTTCCTCCTTAAAATATATTATATAGTTTTTTATGTTCATACGCCGTTGCTACCCCTTGGCGTTTCACATCTTTGATTATCGGGTGCTGTTCACATTTCTCTGTAAACAGCACCCTTACTTATTATACACACTTCTTAATATCAGTGTGCTGCTTTTTTCTCTTTCAGGATATCGATCAGAACGGCTACGATCAGAACGATACCAGTGATGATCTGCTGCCAGTTTGCCTGCAGGCCGATATATGGAAGACCTGTTTTCAGAAGCATGATGACGAAGATACCAACAAATGTACCGATCACGGAACCATATCCACCGGTAGCTGCTACACCACCAACGAATACACCACCGATAGCATCCATCTCAAGTCCGGCACCAGTACCAGGCTGTACAGTAGGTGTTACTGCTGCGTATGCGATTGCTGCAAGACCTGTAAACAGACCGCAGACAACGTATACCATTACATGATAGAACTTTGTATTGATTCCAGAAAGGGCTGCTGCCTCTTTGTTGGAACCGATTGCAATTGTGTAACGACCGAATTTGGTGTGGTTCAGGATGTACTCCATAAGAAGAACCAGAATGATCATCCACAGGAAACCGAGCGGATAACGTGAAGCACTTCTTCCTGTACCAACGGTTACCTTGAAGATGCTGTGGAACCATCCACCCGGCTGTGTAAGTCCCGGCCAAGGTGTTGCACTGCAAAGAGATCCGGCACCACGGGTAATCATACATGTACAAAGCGTTGCAAGGAATGGCGGCAGGTTCATAACACCAATAAGTACACCGTTTAATGCACCAACTGCGATACCAAGTACGATACAGATGATCATAGCAAGTGCTACCGGGCAGTTGTTGTTTCTGATCAGTGTTCCTGCGATCAGTGCGTAAGCTACCATACCAGTTCCGATTGACAGGTCAACACCACCAGTGATAAGCGGGAATGTAACTCCGATCGCCATAAGAAGATCGTAATATGAGAAATCCAGCATACTCAGGATCGTGGTGTACTGTCTGAATTCTTTACTCAAGCCTGAGAATATTGCACACAGGACAATGATAACGAGCAAAACAATAAATCTCTGATCACTTAAAATACTTTTTTTCTTCTTAGTCATGACTTTCCTCCTTAATCGATATTCCGTGTGGCCTTGTCCATGATGTTTTCCTGGGTTGCCTCGGAGATATCAATACATCCGGTAACTTTACCCTCACACATGATGATGATACGGTCACTCATTCGGAGAACTTCCGTCATCTCAGAAGAAATCATGATAATGGATTTTCCTTCTGCTGCCAGTCTGTTCATTAATTTGTAGATTTCGTTCTTAGCACCAACATCGATACCTCTGGTAGGCTCATCGAAAATAAGGATGTCACTGTCTCGTGTCAGCCATTTTGCGATAACTACCTTCTGCTGGTTACCACCGGAAAGGTTAACTACCAGCTGGTCTGTAGTAGGTGTCTTAGTTGCAAGTTCGTTTACATATTTCTCAGCAACTTTTTTCTCTTTTGCTTTGTTGATAAAGATACCATTGGTAAACTCTTCCATTGTTGCCAGTGTTGTATTCTCTGTTACAGATTTCTGTACAACACAGCCGTATCTTCTTCTGTCCTCTGACAGATAACCGATACCACATTTAACAGCATCCTGCGGGCTGTTGATGGTCACCTCATGAAGCTGACCGTCTTTACCCATAATGGAGATCTTACCACTCTGCTTCGGATCTGCTCCGAACAGTGCTCTGGCTGTCTCGGTACGTCCTGCGCCCATCAGTCCTGAGAAACCAAGGATCTCGCCTTTTCTCAGCTCAAAGCTTACATCCTGAACCATCTTGCCTGCGTTCAGATGCTCAACCTTAAGAACTACCGGTGCATCTGCCGGAACCGCACTCTCCTGCTTCGGATCCTCATAAATAACACGACCAACCATCATGTTGATGATATCTTCTTTTGTACTGTCTTTTGTGATGAGGGTTCCTACGTAACCACCATCTCGCATGACTGTTACACGGTCTGTGATGGTTTTGATCTCATCCATACGGTGTGAGATATACACGATACCAAGATTTTTCTTACGAAGGTCACGGATGATCTCGAACAGATCCGCGATCTCTTTCTCGGTAAGTGCTGCGGAAGGCTCATCGAAGATGATGACCTCAGCTTTATGAGAGATTGCTTTTGCGATCTCACACATCTGCTGTTTTCCGACTGTCAGGTTTTTCATCTTTTCCTTCGGATTGATCTCAATGTTCAGATCCTGGAAAAGCTTCTTTGAATCCTCGATCATCTTTTTGTCATCAATGCGGAAACCTTTTTTCGGTTCACGTCCGATGAAGATGTTCTGAGCAACGGTAAGATCACCTACCATGTTCAGCTCCTGATGTACGATTACAACGCCGGCATCCTGTGCCTCACGTGTATTGTGGAATTCTGTTTCCTGTCCTTTGTAAACGATGGAACCTGAATCCTTCTGATAAATACCGGTAAGAACCTTCATCAGTGTTGATTTACCGGCACCGTTTTCTCCCATAAGTGCATGTACTTCGCCGCGTTTTACTTCGAAATTAACGTGATCCAGAGCATGAACTCCAGGAAAGGACTTATCAATGTCCTTCATAGTTAAAATAACTTCACCCATTGTCGCATCCTCCCTCTAAGATCAGTTCTTTCTGCGTCTTGCAGAAACGTCGATATAAACTGCAACGATAACGATGATACCTGTGATGATCATCTGCTGTCCTTTACCAAGGCCAAATGCCATGATGCCCTGCTGAAGAAGAGAGATGATAAATACGCCGATTACAGTACCGCCGATGGAAGCAAGTCCACCAACCATGGATGTACCACCCATAACGCAGCCTGCAATAGCCTCATTGTTGTACTGATCGCCATAACCAGGCTGAACAGTTGTGTATGTAGCTACAAAGAAGAGTGCTCCAATACCTACCAGGAATCCGCAGATCACATAAGCAAGCATTTCCCATTTCTTTGTGTTAACACCGGAAAGGCGGACAGCCTCTTTGTTGGAACCAAGGCAGAGGATGTAACGTCCCGGTTTTGTGTTGTAAAGAACGATACCGCAGATAACTGCCATTCCCAGGAAGATAATGATTCCTACAGGGAAGCCGTTTACGGAAACGATATTACGGAACCAGCCGTTTGCATCGCTGGCTGCCGGCCAGCTTACAGACTGTGTTTTTGTGAATACAGAAGCAATACCTTTTGCAATGTTCATGGATGCCATGGAAATAATGAATGGTGGCACTGACATGTAAGAAACCATCCAGCCATTGAAAATACCAAAGCAGAGACCGATCAGAATGCAAAGGATCATGGCAACTGCACAGGGAACCTTGTAAGATGTCATGCAGTAACCGGATACCAGTGCACAGCAGAACATTACAGGTCCGATGGAGAAATCAATTCCTCCTGTAGCGATTACGAATGTAACGCCAAGTGACAAGAAGCCCAGGAAGTACACATAGTTCAAAGTAGACTTGATACTATCAACAGCCGGAAACTTGTTTCCAAGAACTACTTTAAAAACCAGGAACATAAGAATCAGAACACAGACAAGAAGTATTCTGTTCAATCCGAGCTTCTTAACGATTGGATTTTGTTTTAAGTTTTCCAATTTTTACCCTCCTCACGTTTTGCACGTATCTTGTGTTTTCTTGGTTATTATAATACCGTCAAAAATCAATAATTGTAATAGAATATCTTTCAAAAAAAGGTTAAATATTTACTGTATGGTAAATATTTAACCCTTTTCTTTGTGCATTTATGACTATTTACGGTGTAAGATCACCATATGTTTTTAACGTATTAAACGGGAAAAGCAGTTTTTCGATCTCACTGGTATACATATTGTCAGGAGTCACCAGCTGGCACCCGGAATTAATATTCTTCTTATAGTCTTCTCCACGCAGCATCTTAACAGTTTCCCGAACACCCACATACCCCATTTTAAATGCCTTCTGTACAACGATTCCCTGGAAGATTCCGTGTTCCATCAGCTGGACGGCCTCCTGTGAGCTGTCTACTCCCACCACCCTGATCCGATTCTCTGCTTTTGCTGCCTTTACTGCTCTTGCAGCACCTACAGAGGAATATTCATTCATTCCCGCGATCATCTTGAGATCCGGATATTTTTTCATCAGCTCTTTTGTAAGCTCATAGGACTTGTCATACTGAGAATCACAGTATACCACATCTACGATATTATCCTTCAGACTGCCAAGTCCTGTCCGGAAACCTTTTTCTCTTTCAACTGCCGTAGATACACCCTTTACATGTGAAACGATCGCAATCTGATCATCCGTTCCCACAAGATCCTTCGCAAACCTGCCAAGGATCTGTCCCGCTTCCAGATTATCGGTCGCAACGGTAAGATCCTGGACCTCTTCCTGTGTGTAGGAATCAATAAATGCGATATGTATTCCCTGTTCCTTTGCCTTCTTCAAAAGCTGGTCGGATTCAGTGAAGCTGGACGGCGAGATCAGGATCGCGTCCGGTTTTTCTTCTATTGCCCTTTCGATCAGCTTGTTCTGCCCAGCCACATCATTCTCTTCCTCAGGTGCCCATACGCGGATATCTGCATTATATTCCTTTGCAGCCATCTCCGCCCCCTGGATCAGTGATGTCCAGAAATCATTGGTACCGTCCACAACCTTCGGAATATAGATCAGCGATAGTTTTCTCTCTTCTTCTACCTGTTTATAATAGACTATTCCGGCTACAAGCCCCGCCACAAGGCAGATGACCACTCCTAAAGTCAGGAGTTTTCTATGTTTTTTCATATTGATTCCTCCTGTATTCCCGGAATGGTGATCGTGGCAGTGGTTCCGACACCTTTTTCACTTTCATAGGTGATCCCGTAATTTTCTCCATAATAAAGCTTCAGACGTTTCTGTACATTGTAAACACCCACACCATTGGAATGATAATTCACCTTATGCTTATCATAAATATGTGACAATGTTTCCTCATCCATACCTACACCGTTGTCGATCACCTGAAGAACTGCATTTCCGTCCTTCATAAAGCCTTTTACCTGCAAAAGTCCCTTACTCTCTTTATATTTCAGTCCATGATAGATGGCATTTTCAATGATCGGCTGGAGAACCAGCTTGATCAGAGGGATATTTAATATAGAAGGTTCTACATCGATCTCGAATTCCAGCTTGTCCTTGTAACGCATCTTCTGGATCGTAAGATAACCCTTGGCATACTCCACTTCCCTTGCAAGAGGAACCACTTCATCTTCATTACTGATGCTCTGACGAAGAAGACGCGCCAGGGATGCTGTCATCAGAACAACCTCTTCGTACTTTCTGCCCTCTGCCATCCAGATGATCGAATCCAGGGTATTGTAGAGAAAATGAGGATTGATCTGGGACTGAAGGGCCTTAAGCTCACTTTTTCTCTTTGCTTCCTGTTCCTTCACGTTCTGCTCCATAAGATCCTGTATCCTATGTGTCATCACATTGAAAGATTTCGTCAGGCTTCCAATCTCATTCTCTGAATCGATCTCCACATCTGCTCCGTCAAAATGCCCTTCCTGTACTCTGGACATGGAATCTCTGAGACGCTGAAGAGGATATGTAAGACTCTTTGCCAGAAATCTGGAAAAAAGCAGTGCCACGATCATCAGAAGTGCGGAAATAAGCACATAAATACTCTGTGCCTGATTGCTTTTGCGCAGAAGCTCGCTGACGCTCATACAACCCACAACGGTCCATCCGGTTTTATTTGATCTGGAAATGGAATACAGCTTTCCTCTGTTTCCCTTTTCGGTACGCACCGTATCTTCTTTTGATTTCACGATCAGGTCGATATTCTCAGTCTGCAATTCATTGTAAAGCTGCTGCTGTTGGGGATGGTATACAATATTTCCGCTTTCATCCAGAATAAATGCGTATCCCTTTTTCCCGATCGTATTCTGATCACAAAGTTCACTGATGGCACTGTAATTCAGATCAATAAAAAAGACTCCCTCTTTCTCACCACTGTTGGAAAAATTACGGATTCCCCTGCTTAAAGTGATCACCCACGGACGCTCTCCGCTGATGATGTGCTGTACATGAGAAGATGTAAGAAGCGGGCCTTCCGGCTTCTGTAAAGCTTCCAGATACCACTCCTGGGTGGAAAGCTTCAGATCCGGATTCACAGACTGTTTGCCGTCGTTGATCAGCTTCCGTCCATTACTTCCAATGATTCCAAGATTTCGGATATCACTTCGTCCATCCAGAATAGTCTTGAACTGATTGATCAGACGCTCTCTTGTTCCATTGTCCACATTTTCACCAAAAAGATATTGCTGTACATCCTCGTTACTGGAGATCATATAGGCTATATTTTCCATGTAATCAATATAGGAATCAATATTCTGATTCATCTGCTGCACGATATTCTGGGTGTAGACAGCAGAATTTTCAAAAATAGAATTGCGGGTATATCTCATGGAAACACCTGTTATGACCAGCACCGCACTTAAAAGCAGCACCGTCACTACCGCAAAGATCGCACTCTGGATACTCTTAAATTTTCCTATGATCTTTGCCGCAAACCGGATATCTCTCATTTACGTTTCTCCCTTGCATATTCTGTTGGTGTGAAGCCGGTCATTTTTTTGAAGGAGATCCCAAAATAATGGGGATCTGCAAATCCGACTTTCTCGGCAATTTCATAATTCTTCATAGTTGTATTCTCCAGAAGTTCCTTCGCCTTCTCCATACGGGTACGGATCAGAACCTCTGTAAAAGTCTCTCCCGTAAGATCCTTAAAGATCGTACTGAAATAGCTTGTACTGATATTCAGATAGGAACAGATACTGTTCAAGCTTAAATCCGGATCCATATAATTCTTCTGGATATAATCCAGGGCAAGTCTGGCCTGACGCTGTCCGCTGGAGCTATTTGCATCGGAAAGTGTCTGGAAAATCTCTCCGATATGATTCCTGACCAGTTCAACAGCACTGTCAAAAGAATTCTGCTCCGTAACCTGCTGCAGAAGTGCTTCTCTTTTGGAAAAAAGCCTGTTGTCCGGAACCATATCCTCACAGGTCTCATCTGCTGCACGGATGATCTGCTGAAGATACACGCAGGCACGACTCTTATCCACCCGCGCTTCCTTGATCTCAGAAGAGATCTGTTCCAGAATATGCTCTGCGTTTTCCTTTTTACCCGCTTTCAGAGCAGCTGGCAGCTTCTCTACATAAGCTTTAATGGAAAGATTTTTTTCCTCCGGCTGTTCTTCCATATCAATAAGAAGGCTTCCTCCAAGAAGATAACGATATTCAATAGCTTTCTCTGCAAGTTCATGGGATGCACGAAGCTCCTGCTGAGTTCTGGCCCAGCTTCCCACACCAATAGAAATATCCAGCGACATCAGTTCCTTCAGCTTATCCTGGATCGTCCTGCAGATCTCCATGATCTTGTGTTCAAACTCTCTGGTACGGTTTCCCATGAAAAGAGCACCGACCTTGTTATTTCCGGCCTGATATGCCACTCCTGCTTTTTCTTTGCTGATGATCTCATCACTGATATTAAAAAGGACAAAAGACATCAGTGCACTCTCCTGGCGTTTCTCCGCAGTAAGCTGACTGCCGTCCGAATACAGATCCAGATCAAAAACAGCCACACGATAGCATGCTGCCTCAAGATCGATTCCCAGTGCTGCAAGCTCTTCCAGACTTTCCTGCCGTGTCTTGATATTATCCACAAAGCCCTGCAGAGCTCTGGAACGGATCACAATGGCGTTTTTCTGATAATTCTCGGAAGTCTGTGTCAGACGTTCCAGCTTCTCTTTTTCTTTTCTTTGCTGGTCCACCTTCTCCTTCATTTTTCCGATAACATTTCTGAGTTCCATGGCTGTCACCGGCTTCAGCATATATTCACTGACACCATACTGGATCGCCTTCTTGGCATACTCGAATTCTCCGAATCCGCTGAAGATCACGATCACGATGTCCGGATAATTATCATGGAGAAAATGGCTCAGTTCCATACCATCCATATATGGCATAAGGATATCTGTAAGCACGATATCCACCGGATGGTTCTGTACAAATTCCGCTGCTGCTTTCCCGTTATCACAGTCTCCTACCAGCTCACAGTCCATTGCTTTCCAGTCAATATTCTCCCGGATCGCATCTCGAACAAGTATCTCATCATCTACCAGTAAAATACGATACATAATTTCTGTTGTCCCCCTCTGATCAGTTTCTGTTGTTTTTATTGCACATCCCCCTGACAGATCCTTCCCCCCGTCTCTGTCATTTTCATTGGTAAGATTACTGTCCTTTCTGTGAACAATAACTGTTAATTCTTTCTATATGTTAACATGTTTGGTTAAAATTTACAACGGAGTTTCTTAGTCCAAATTAAATACAAAGAAATCCCGCATCCAACATATGGAACACGGGATTTTCCTACATATTTTTATTATTTTACGATAACGCCATCCTCGTCCCAGAGGTCATGCCAGTCCCTGGCACCATGCCACAGAAATACCTGTCCTTTTACAAGACGATTGCCTTTTTCCAGAGTTGCGATGGTTGCCATTTCTTTCTCTGTAAGGGGATCCTCTGTGACACATTTCAGGTTGCTTGCATAGTTGTGCACAGAGAACGGAATGGAGATCTCTCCTCTCTGATGTGCCCATTTCAGAGCGATCAGAGCCGGATGAACACCATGTGCCTTTGCGATCGCCTGCATCTCCGGAACCTCCAGATCTGCAACATCCTCCGGGCAGATATCTCTCTCCGGTCTGCGTGGAGAACCGATTGGCATATAGCCTACCGGCTGGATGTTATGCTCTACCAGATAATCATAAAGCTCCTGCTGCTGGAAGCATACATGAAGCTCAAGCTCACAGGTTGCAGGTTTGATCTTCATAAGCGGAAGAACTGCCTCAAGCTTCGGAATGGTCATATTGGAAATACCAATGTAACGGATCTTTCCTTTTTCTACCAACGCCTCACACTGGCGGTATGTATCCATAAACTCCTCCACACTGAAGGGTTTGGAATCCGGATTTCTGGAATCCACATCACATCCCGGTGCATGATAGTTCGGGAATGGCCAGTGGATGAAATACATATCCACATAATCGCACTGAAGATCCTTAATGCTCTTATCACAGGCTTCCTCTACTCTTCTGTGCATGTCGTTCCATACCTTTGTCATGATAAAAAGATCCTTACGCTCTACAACACCTTCGTCAAAAGCGTCCTTAAATACCTGGCCGATCTCATGCTCGTTTCCGTAGCATGCGGCACAGTCAAACATACGGTAGCCACTGCGGATCGCGCCTGCAACAGCTGCAGATACATCCTCTGCGGACACACGGTCGGAACCGAATGTTCCCATTCCGACACACGGAACCTGCTCGCCGGAAGGAAGTGTCACTTTCGGCACAATTGCCGGATTGATAACTTCTGCCATCTTTACATCTCCTTTTTTATAAAAATTTTCTTATTATAAGCTTATCTTATAAACGCCTGATCTCGATCTTCGGAAGAAGAGCCTCCATATCCTCCATCACAAAGAAGCCCGTTTCCTCGCGCATGGCTGCCGCCGCTGAGATCGCACTGGCTCTTTGCAGAGTCTCTTCCAGGGAAAGTCCCTCACTTAATCCAAGGGCAAAGCCTGCGATCATGGAATCTCCGCAGCCTACGGTATTTACCGCATCGATCTTCGGAACCACCGCACGGAAAATCCCTTCCTCTCCGACTGCCAGGGAACCATCTGCTCCAAGCGAGACCGCCACGATCTCCACACCACCGGCATGGATGGCTTTCGCTGCTTCAATGATATCGTTGATATCGTCACAATGCTTGCCTGTCAGCATACGGATCTCATCAATGTTAGGCTTGATCAGTGTCGGTGCTGCCTTGATTCCCTCTTCCAGAAGCTTGCCGCTGGTATCCAGGATCACCGGTTTTCCGGCGTCTTTCACAATCTTCACAAGGCGCTGGTAGGCACTTCCGTCAAGTCCCTTCGGCACGCTGCCGGACATCGCCACAACAGAAGCGTCTTTTACAAGCTGGCGGAATTTTTTCTCAAAGCCCTCAAAATCTGCCTCTGTCAGTGTAAATCCCGGCTCCAGGAATTCGGTCTGTACATGATTCACCTCATCCCAGATGTTGATACAGGAGCGGCTCTCCGCATCTACATGGTAAAAAGCACTCTTAATGCCAAAGGGTTTCAGGGCAGCTTCTATATAATTGCCTGCGTGGCCGCCTACAAAGCCGGTGGCAACCACTTCAGCACCGTAAATGGACGCCGGCTTGGAAACATTCAGTCCCTTTCCGCCGGGAACGTAGGTACATTCACGCACACGGTTCACTTCGCCCACTTTAAAATCATCCACTACATAACGCTTGTCAATGGCAGCGTTTAAGGTTACTGTCAGGATCATATCAGTCTTCCTCATTGGAAAGAAGGATCTTTCCTTTTACAAGGCCCGGTGTCTTGAACAGCTGAAAGGCCTCCTGTGCCTGGCTCATCGGGATTTTCTTATAGATGAAGCCCGGGTCAAACTTCAGCTGGCCAGTTGCAAAATAATGCGCCGTCAGCTCCCACTCACGTCCCGGATACGGGGCACTGTAGGACATCCAGGAACCGGTAAGCTTGAACTCCTTACGGTTCATGTTCTCCCACTCCTTCGGTGTAAAGGTAAGGTTTTCATGAGGAGTACCAATGAAGCATACATGTGCCTTGTTTGCCGCAAGCTCAAATGCCATATGCATGGTAGGAACCTGTCCGGCTGTCTCAAATACGAAGCCGTAGCCCTTTCCCCCTGTAATGGCCATAGCTTTTTCCATATATCCCTCTTCCTTTGTGTTGATGATCTCATCTGCGCCGAGACGCTTTGCAAGAGCAAGTCTCTCATCGCTGATATCAAAGACCACTACCTTCTTGGAGCCGAAGATCTTTGTCCACTGCATGGTGAACATACCAACTGTACCGCCGCCAAGGATCGCCACATACTCACCGCCGTGGTAATCGTTCTGGAATACACCGTGGATGGCTACGGTTGCAGGCTCAAACATGGCTCCCTGCTCATATGGAACATTATCTGCGAATGGTACTGCATTCTGCTCAGGAACCACTACATAATCTGCGTTTGCTCCCTGCTCTCTGGAACCGATGAAGCTGTAATGCTTGCAGAGAGAGAAATTACCCTTCTGACAGTCGTCACATTTCATACAGGGAAGAAGTGGTGCACCGGATACACGGTCGCCGACCTTCACCTTGGTAACGCCTTCTCCCACTTCCACCACATCGCCGGAAAATTCATGTCCAAGCACGATGGGATAAAAATGTACGCCGTGATTTAATACACGCGGGATATCAGATCCGCAGATCCCGGAATATCTTACCTTGATCTTCACATGGCCCGGTGTTACCTGAGGTTCTTCCACTTCCTGATATTGAACATCCTCATTTGCTACTACTACTGCTGCTTTCATGATCACTTTTCCTCCTCATTTCTCATCATAGGTTCAAGAGATTTATAGAGATTTAAATAGGTTTTATAGGTTTTCTCATAAACGTCCCGGTTTTCCGGGTTCGGTTCATGTCTTCTTGTTTCCTTTACCGTAAGACGGATGGCCTCATCATAATCCTGATACATTCCAACGCCAACACCTGCCAGAATCGCTGCACCAAGTGTTGTTGCCGTATCAGAGGACGGCACTACGATGGGTTTTCCTGTGATATCGGATTTGATCTGGGTCCAGAGAAGAGAATTTGCAGAGCCTCCCATTGCACGGAGAACTTCCACATCTGCTCCTGCTTCCTTTGCCACCTCAAGGTTGTGTTTCAGAGAAAGTGCTACGCCTTCCATACAGGCACGTACCATATGTCCCTTGGTCTTGGCAAAATCCAGTCCGTAGAATACGCCCTTCGCATTAGGATTCCAGATTGGGGAACGCTCACCGGACATATATGGAAGAAATACCACTCCGTCACTGCCTGGTGCGACCCTTTCCGCGATCTCATTGAGCTGATTCAGAGAAGAGCCTTTTTCCCCTGCTACAGAGCGTTCATAATCTGCAAACTCACGTTCAAACCAGCGCATGACACCACCACCTCCGGTGGTTCCTCCCTGAAGGAGCCACTGACCCGGAACCACGTGATAGCCAAGGATCAGTCTGGGATCTGCCTTGTACTCATCCATGCAGATGCTCATTCCGCCGGCCTGTCCTCCCTGCTCCTGTGTCTCACCCGGATGGATCACTCCAGCCCCCAGTGTTCCGCATGCCGCATCCAGACCACCGGCAACAACCGGTGTTCCCACAGCAAGGCCGGATTCCTCCGCCGCCTTCTCTGTAACTGTTCCCACAACATGATCACAGGCACAGATCTCAGGAAGAAATTCCATGGGAATCCCAAGCTTTCTGCACATATCCTCATCCCAGGCTGCCTTTCTCATATCAAAGCAATGCAGGCCATAGCCCTGGGAAACATCCTGGCTCATCACACCCGTCAGCTTATATGCAATGTAGCTGTTAGACTGCAGGATCTTGTGGATCCTTTGGTACACCTCCGGGAGATTTTCTTTATACCAGAGGATCTTTGCAGTTGTGTAGGACGGCTGAAGGGAATTACCGGATACTTCAAAAATCTGCTCTGCCCCGATTTCTTTATTCAGTCTGTCACAGATAGACTGTGCTCTGGTATCCATCCAGATCGGAGTGTTTGTCAGTACATTTCCGTCCTTATCCATGGCAATGGCTGACCAGCTCTGGCCGTCAATACCGATGCCTGCGATCTCCTCAGGTGCTATCCCCGCTTTTTGGATGGCCTTCTTTACCGCCTGACAGACAGCACTCCACCATTCTTCCGGATTCTGTTCTGCCCAGCCCTCCTTCGGATAGTAAACCGGATAATCGCCGTTGGCCGCAGCCACAACCGTTCCCGATTTTTCAAAAACCGCAACCTTACAGGCACTGGTGCCGATATCAATACCTAATAAATATGGTTTCATTATAGATTCTCCTTCTCGTCCATCACACAGACGGATTTTCCCATGATGATCTCTGCGCCAAGCTTCTCCGTGATCGGTTCTGTTTCTTCACTTGCAGCCCCTTCCAGCCGTTTCAGCATGATTCCCGCCACTTCTCCGGCAATCCCCTGTGTAGGTTGTGCCACAATGGTAAGCTTGGGATTGCATGCTCTGGCAAACTGCAGATTGTCAAAACCGATCATAGACAGCTGTTCCGGGATCTTAAGACCCAGCTCATTCATCCCGATCACCGCCCCCATGGTCATCTCATAGTTGGTAACAAACACAGCCGTCATATCCGGATTGTCCGCAACAAGCTTCTCAATTCCCTGCACACCGCCCTGAATGGTATAATCGCCGTGATAGATCAGAGATTCCCGTACCGGTATATTTTCTTTTTCGTATGCATTGCGGTACCCCTGGAGCCGTTCCTGAGCTGTGGAAATTTCCTCCGGTCCGCCAATGATCCCGATCTTACGGTGTCCTGCCTGAAAAAAAACTCTCATTGCGTCCTCAGCCGCCTTCTCGTTGTCTACAAGAACACTGTCACAGGAAAGCTCCCTGATCCTGCGGTCAATGAGTACGATGGGCTTTCCGGTTTTCTGGAATTTTTTCAGATGATTGCCTTCCGCATCCACCGGCATGCTGATGATCCCGTCCACACGCTTCCGGCTTAAAAACTCCACTGCATCCCGCTCCAGTCTCTTATCGGTACGGCAGTCACAGACAATAGTCGCATATCCGTGACTCCTTAAGACATCCTCCATTCCTGTGATGATTTCCGCGCAAAAGGTATTGTTAAGCTCCGGGATCACCACGCCGATGGTCTTGGTAGCATTGGTCTTAAGCCCTCTGGCCACCTCATTGACCTCATAATGCAGCTCCTGAATGGCCTCCTCGATCTTTATTCTGTTTTTTTCTCTTACGTTTCCGCCGTTAAAATAAGAAGAAATCGTTGCGAGCCCAAGTCCGGTCCGCCTGGCAATATCTTTCATGGTTGCTGCCATACTGATCACTCCGTTTCTGTTTTTTACAGAAGATCATTCTGCCTTTCCATCACAGCCGCAAACCTTCATACGCGCCTCAACCAGCTCCTTCACTGCCTGGATCGCTTTCTTTCCGTAGGCCTTCGGATCGATGGTGTTCTCATTCTCTGCAAAGGTCTCCTTCACTGCCTTGGAATACGCAGCACGAAGCTCTGTTGCAAAGTTAACCTTGCAGATACCACGTTTTACACAGTCGCTGACATCCTCATCACTGAGTCCGGATGCCCCGTGAAGAACAAGGGGGATATCTACGACTTCGCGGATCTCGCTTAAGCGTTCCTTGTCAAGAACCGGTGTTCCCACATAGAAACCATGTGCGGTTCCGATGGCAACTGCCAGGGAAGTAACACCTGTACGCTCCACGAATTCCTTCGCCTCCTGCGGGTCGGTGTTAGTGTCTGCCTCAGCCTCAAGATCATCCTCTTTACCACCGACCTTACCGAGCTCAGCCTCACATGGGATATTCAGGGCTGCTGCCACATCCGCAACTCTCCTGGTCTCTCTGATATTATCCTCAAAATCCAGCTTGGAACCATCGATCATCACAGAGGTATAGCCTGCATGCATTGCCTGCATCGCAAGCTCAAAGCTGCTGCCGTGGTCAAGATGAAGGCATACCGGAACGGAAGCCTTGGCTGCCTCTGCTGCTACGATCGCAGCGTAAGTCTCAACCGTACCATATTTAACAGTAGAAGGTGTTGTCTGGATCATAACCGGTGCTTTCAGCTCCTCAGCTGCCTGGATGATCGCCTTCACCATCTCCATATTCTCTGCGTTGAATGCTCCTACTGCATATCCGCCCTTCTGTGCCTTTAACAGCATTTCCTTCGATGTAACCAGTGGCATAATCTTCTCCTCCTTGGAATCATAATCATTGTGTTTGTTTTGTATTATTTTCTCATTTGGTCCAGAAACCGAAACGTTTCCGTTTGAGTTCATCATAGCGCTCCACAGGGTTTCTGTCAACCATAAAATTTTCATCATTTACAGGAAAATATTCCCTTGAAAAGAAGACCAAATACCGTTAGATTAATTAATAAGAGTTCTAAAGCCTGTGGCCGGGCAGGTCTGTCTGATACTACCGGCGTCATAGCAGTTTCGGAAATCCATGTATCCTGTTCTGATCACCTGAGCCTGATGCCATAATTTCCGAAATGCTGTAAGTACACAATGATCTTAGGAGGATATGAACTATGTTAAAAGGAATTCCAGAAATCTTATCACCAGAATTACTGAAGGTTTTATGTGAGATGGGACACAGTGACCGTCTTGTTATCGCTGACGGAAACTTCCCTGTAGAATCCATGGGAAAAAATGCCATCACCATCCGTTGTGACGGACATGGCGTTCCGGAGATCCTGGATGCCATCCTGAAGCTCTTCCCGCTGGATACTTATGTAGAGCATCCGGTAAACCTGATGGAAGTAATGCCTGGCGATAATGTGGAGACACCGATCTGGGATACATATAAAGAAATCGTTTCCAAGCATGACGAGCGTGGCGAAAAAGCCGTCGGAAACATCGAGCGTTTCGCATTCTATGACGAAGCAAAAACTGCATACTGCATCATCTCCACAAGTGAGAAAGCACTTTATGCCAACATCATGCTTCAGAAAGGCGTTGTGATCAACAACGACTGATCTTTCTTTTGAACTGCCTGATATAATCATATATAATACACATATTCAACCAAAACATAAAACGCCCGGATCTGGAATGTTTCAAGCCAGATCCGGGCGTTTTATATTTTAACACTTTTATCTCTTTACTGCTTTTGTGGCGTATCCTCCGCAGAGTACTTTTCCACCGGAGGTTTTTATCCCTGCACGCACCGCATAGTAATACGTTGTTCCCTTTTTTGCGGTCTTATCCTCAAAGGAGGAGCTGCTGCCTCCGGAAACTGTACTGATCTTTTTCCATGAACCCTTTCCGGTCTTACGGTAAATCTGATAGCAATCTGCTTTCTTCTGCGCTTTCCAGCAGATCTTCAGCCCCCTGGAGGTCTTCCTGACACTGGATATCTTCTGAAGTTCCGGATAGGACAGGATATAGCTGCTTGCCTGATATCCTCCGAAAACTTTTTTCCCGTCTACATTCTTATATGGCCTCACAGCATAAGCGTAGGAGGTGATTCCCTCAATCTTCATGTCCTGCCAGGACAATACTTTGTTGTTAACGGTTCCGATCCGAACCCAGCTTTTCCCCTGGAGCTTCCGGTAGATATAATATCCACTGGCTCCGGAAACCTTCTTCCAGGATACCCTGTTACATGGTCCGCTGACAGCTTCAGCCACTGCACGGGCCTTCCCCAGCTCCGCTTTTGCTGAGAACGGCGAAGATACGGCTCCATAAACAGTCTTCTTTCCAGAACGTACATAAGAAGCCCGGATCCGATACGTATAAGTGCTTCCTGTTTTCACTGCAGTATCCTGCCAGGTCACTACATCTGCTGTCACGGTTGCCATTTTTTTTGAATTTCCGCTTTCATCCCAGCGATAGATAGCATAACGATTGCAGCCGGGAACTGCTTTCCAGGAGATCCGTATCCTGTTAAATGCCTTGGAAACCAGTTTTACACCTGTGGTCTGACGAAGCTTCACCGTAACCTTACAGGTAGCTCGGATTCCCCTGGCATTTTTTCCGTAGCAGGTTATGGTTGCTGTTCCCGGATTTTTTGCAGTAACAACGCCGCTTCCATTTACAGCAGCCACACTGGTATCTGAGCTTTCCCAGACAATGCCGGAAGCATCCATCTCGGATCTGGTAGCCGAAGCATTCAGTGTTTTCTGATCTTTGGAATACAGACTTATCTCAGACGAAGAAAGCTGCATCCTCGCCGCACTGCTCAGAGTCCTGGTATGCACCTTGATCCTCGGCGTTACCGATGGATTAAATTCAACTGCATCCATCCAGGTATCCTCCGCATTATATCGCAGAAAGCTCTGACCGGATACGATAGACGGAGAAAAGCTGCACCAGCCATAACTGACCTCTGCCTCCACACAGTATTTTATATATGTGCTTCCTGCATTTGTCACCACAATAGAATACAGACTGTTCTGGCTGAGCAGGACCTCCGGGATCTGAAAAGTCATAACCCCAGCCATCGGCTGACTGCAAGAAACCGGTGTGGAATATGCCGGTGTTCCACTGGTAGGATCACTGGCATCCTTCAGATTTGTGTATACCTGCACAGTATAGGAATTATTGGCAGACATGGAGCTAAGAGTCACCTCACCAAGCGATTCCGCTTTTCCGTTTCCTGCACTGGCACGAAAAACCGTGGACAGCTGTTCTCCCGCATACATGCGGATGGAGCCAAGCCCTGACGTTCCGTCATAAAAATAATTGTTGCTATATTTCGGTGTATTGACAGCCGTAGCCGCAACCAGCTCACTGACAGACTTATCCTCATAAGACATATAAAAATATCCGGATTTTCCCCAACCTGTACCCCAGCTGTTCTTGACGATCCAGGCTCCGTCTCCCTTTACCTTGGAAGATGCCCGGAAATTCTTTGCAGAATAATTGTCATCCCAACCCACCACTGTAACTACATGATTCACGTTCTTGGTGCTGGTAGGATAGGAATAGGCCGCTGTACTTGCATTGTAATAGGCATTCTGTGCATTATACATCACAGTAACTGAATCATTTGCAACCAGAAGCTTCTTCATGGCATTTACGGAATAATCGGAAAAATAGGCATTTTTCAGATAAGCAGCTGCATTGTACGCCTTGGATGCCGCCGGAGTCACACCGGTTTTCTGTGTATGCGTGGAATCTGTTGCCAGCGGCACATCCCCTTCTGTTGTCATTCCGGACCAGGTGCTCAGAAACATGGAAGCCAGAAGATCATTTCCGCCCTCATGATAATCTGCGTTTCCTTTATCATCTGTCCCCATATGCTTATTGACATCCCCGTAGGTATTTCCAAGCGGGTCATTCTTTCTGTTTGCAAAAAAATACGCCAAATGCTCTTCCGACAGATCATAAGTCCCAATGCCCTGGGTCAGAAACGAAGTTTCCAGAAGAGAGGCCATTCCAAATGCCCAGCACATACCGTAGGGCTCCTGATTCTTTACGGAAGTGACATATCCCTGATCCGCTGCATTATAATAGGACGGATAGGCCGCAGCTCTTCCCATCGGTACCTCATCCACATCATTTCCGATCTCCACGGCGGTGGAATAAGAGGTCAGATTATCAAAGGGTGCCAGCTGTTCCTGCTCCTCTTCCTCCGTAAGCGGACGGCCCTTGATATATTCGATGCCGGACTCACCACTGTCTGAGGCATCCCCGAAGCTCTCCTCACCGTCACCAAAGGTATCCTCCTGGGAATCAGAGGACGATCCTTCTGATGTTTCGGGAGTCTCTGTATCCTCCTCGGAGCTCTGCAAGGCTATATCCTCGGTATCCCCGTCGGCTGTCTCTGCAATATCCTCGGTCTGTTCATCCGGGATACCGGTGTTCTCTGTGGTATTCCCTTCTGCGGTCTCCGTCGTATCCTCTACTTCCGCCGACTGCGTCTGTGTATCTTCAGACCATTCTTCATTGAAGCCTTCCGCAGAATCACTGAAGCCTTCCACATCGGCTGCCATGACCGGAACCTGGCTGCCCGCAACTGCCACACACAAAAGAAGCGGCAGTAATTTCTTCCTGACAAGCTGTAATCTCTTCACAAAATTCTCCACTTTTCTTATATTGATCTGGTTTATCTGTTAACGTTTCTTCAAATGATAACCCAGAATTCCGATTACTGCAAGTACTGTTGCGATCCCGATCCAGATAAACGGACTTTTATACCAGGAATTTTCTTCTTTAAAAGATGTCGCAGCTGTGCCATTGACCGGCTTGGTGACAGCTTCATCCACAGATCCCCCACCTTCTGTTGTTCCATCCGCTGCAGGCGGTCCCTGGACCTCGCCTCTCTGAGCCTGAGAACTACCTGTGCTGGCCGTCCCTGCAGGTGGCCCCTGAACCTCACCTCTCTGAGCCTTAGCTTCATCTGTGCTGGCCATCCCTGCAGACGTTCCCTGTCCTTCGCCATTCTGAGCCTGAGAGCTGCCTGTATTGTCCGTCCCTGCAGACGTTCCCTGTCCTTCGTCATTCTGAGCCTGAGAACTGCCTGTGCTGGCCGTCCCTGCAGACGTTCCCTGTCCTTCGCCGGCTGCGGAATCCTGCGTATCGGATGCGTCTCCCTGATTCACTGCAGAAGTCTCTTTCTCCGTGCCCCCTGCGATTCCAGCCTTCGCCAGCTCCGCATCCTTTGAGGGCCGCAGCTCCTCCAGCGGCACATAACCGTATCTGCCATTATACTTTGTATATCCCCAGGTCTCACCATTCTTCTCTGTCTCCCCTTCGATATGCAGGACAGTACCATCCCTTACCGTCTTATCATTGAGCTTTTCACCTTTTCCGTCGGTGGACGGATAGATATCCACACCAACTCCACCGGAATCCACCGTCATATAATAATCTGTGGTATCTGCCGGAGCTTCCACCTTCACCACAGCCGACTTGTCCGCATACACCGGAACACTCATACTCAGCATCAGCATTCCTGCCAGAAGCACACCTTTGCATCTTCTCATTGCTCTTTCCTCCCTCAAAAAATCTCACTGCCATTCTATGCATAAAATCCCCTTATATTTCTCTTTTGCCTTGGCTCCGAAATATAAGAGGATCTTATCATTAGTTATATCCAGTATCTTTTTTATGCAAGCTCCCGCTCACACATATCCAGCGCAGAAGCGATCACCGCATCCATGTCATAATATTTATATTCGCCAAGACGGCCGCCGAAGATCACCTTCGGTTCCTTCTCTGCAAGCTCCTTATACTGTCCGTAAAGCGCTCCGTTCTTCTCATCATTGACCGGATAATACGGCTCATCTCCAGGCTTCCACTCGGAACTGTATTCCCGGCTGATCACCGTTTTCGGAAGATCATTGCCCTCCTCATCCTTTCCGAACTCAAACCATTTATGCTCAATGATACGGGTCCATGGAGTCTCCACATCCGTATAATTCACTGCTGCATTTCCCTGGAAATTAGGTTTATCCAGTGTTTCATTCTCAAAACGCACAGAACGATACTCCAGAGTACCCAGCTTATAGTCAAAATACGCGTCGATGGCACCTGTGTAGATCACTTTCTCCGCCATTGCATCGTACTGCTCTTTTTTCTCCAGATAATCCTCATTCAGCCGTACCTCGATACCGTCCAGCAGATTAGCAACCATCTTCGTATAACCACCCACCGGGATTCCCTGGTACAACGCATTGAAATAGTTATTGTCAAAGGTCAGACGCACCGGAAGCCTCTTGATGATAAAAGCAGGAAGCTCCGTACATGGACGTCCCCACTGCTTCTCCGTATAGCCCTTGATCAGCTTCTCATAAATATCCGTACCTACAAAGCTGATAGCCTGTTCCTCCAGATTCGAAGGTTCTGTGATCCCTGCTGCCTGCCGCTGCTCCTCGATCTTTGCCGCAGCCTCCTCCGGAGTCACCACGCCCCACATTCTGTTAAAGGTATACATATTAAACGGAAGACTGTACAGCTCCCCGTGATAATTGGCAACCGGACTGTTGGTAAAACGATTGAAGGTGGCAAACCGGGTGATATAATCCCAGACCTTCTTATTATTGGTATGGAAAATATGTGCACCGTATTTATGCACGTTGATTCCTTCCACCTTCTCTGTATATACATTTCCCGCAATATGCGGACGCTTGTCGATCACAAGCACTGACTTCCCGGCACGCTTCGCCTCCTGTGCAAAAACCGCACCGTAAAGACCGGCACCTACGATAAGATAATCGTACATTGATTTCATTCTCCCTGTTCTTTCATTGATGCTGTTATTTTAACACCGAAAAAGGGTAGCTGGCAAGAAGCCACTGTAAAATCCCGGTAAATCTTATATAAGAATGTTGTCAAACAGATCTCCGCAAGCTGCAAAAATGATAAAATATCAGATATCCGCTTCTCAAACACCAAAATGTATGATACCCTGTAACTGGATCAGATAATAAACTACTCTGATCACATAAACAGATCGAAGATGGTGAAACCTATAGGTACAAAGGATACCATCACCAAAGATTACATGGCTGACAACCGCGTTTTTGCGGATGTGTTCAACCATATGCTGTACAAAGGAAAAAACGTCATAGACCCTGACACGCTTCATCCACTGGATACCACAGCTCTCGCTGTCCCCTACGGATCCGGCATTTCAGAAGTTCCTGTCCAGAAATTCCGGGACGAATTCAAATCTCTTAATGTTATGCACGACGATTCAAGGATCTATCTTCTCCTGGGGATTGAGAACCAGTCGGAACCTCACTTCGCAATGCCGGTCAAGAACATGGTCTATGATGCATTAGAATACGCAGGGCAGGTAGAAAATTCCGCCAGATCCCACAGAGAAGCGAAACAATGGCCTTCCACATCCGGAGAATATCTCACCGGCTTCTACAAGGATGACCGGCTCATCCCAGTCATAACCACGGTCATGTACTTCGGTTCCGACACCTGGAACGCTCCCAGGAGCCTCCACGAAATGCTCTCTGTCCAGGACCCCGAAATTCTTTCCATGGTCCCGGATTACCGGATCAATCTCTTCTCACCTGCCGAGATAAAGGATGAAGAGCTTGACAAACTCCAGAGCAATCTCAAAGAAGTCATGCTCTTCATCAAATATTCCAAAGATAAACGGAAGCTTCAGGAGCTTACATCACAGACCCCCGGCTTCCGCTCACTCGAGCTCAAAGCAGCCCGGGTCATTGACTCCATAACAGGTATTAACTTACGTTTCACAGAAACAGAAGGGAGGGTTAATATGTGTCAGGCTGTTCAGGAAATGTGCGATGATGCACGTGCCGAAGGCCGCCAGGAACAAGCTATGCTGACAGCACAGCGTATGCTTCAGGATTCACGATTCTCCCCTGAAGACATCTCCAGATTTTCAGGCCTTTCTCTTGAGGACGTGCTGAAATTACAGAAGAAATAGTTGTAAGTGCCTCAAAACATGGCGTAGTGACGAATGGATTTCTTCTTGATATACTGAGAAAAACTTGATATTAAGGAGGCGAATCTTATGTCCGGAACAAGTCAGGAACCATCAACAGCTTTTGGCGAAGTCTTGCGGCCTGCAACTCAGAATTACTCCCATAATCCTCAAGGCCGTATCGTATCTAATGACAACCGGCTGATGATCTATTCTCAGGGCATGAAAATATATGTACCAGAAGGCTTTAATCCGGGTACACTTCTGAAGCTTTTGCAGACATTGAAAAAGTTATGATGAATCACTTTCAGCCCTATTTCCTAACTGTTTACACTTAGGATACATCGTTACCTCTGTATCCCCAAAACTCGCTACCAGTGGTGCGGTTACACCTTACTGGATGAGATTTCCACTCATTAATCTGTATGCCCTTCTGGGCGTACCCTTCGTCCTGCCTGCCCATTTGCAGTTGAAAGTATGGAGGTTTTGTAGTCTTGTGTTTCACGGTATTCTTCAAAAGTGTTTTTTACTTTTTCCGCCACTTCTGATTCATACACACCGGCCGTGATGAGCAGCTTCCGGACTTTGATGGGGTTTAATCCCAGCTCATCGCCGATGGCCTGCAAGGACATCTCAGAATCATAAAGCGCCACAGCAGCATCCATCTGCTCTTTCAGATTTTTCCCGGCATCGTACTCTGGCTTCAGCTTCTTCCGGCCACCGCCTGGTTTTCTTGTTTTCTTCATTTTACTCATGCAGCTCCAGCGGCAGTCCATCCGGGTCGTGGAAGAAAGTCATCTTCTTGCCAGTGTAATCGTCAACCCGGATCGGCTCACATTTTATACCTAATTCTCTCAACTCTCTCACTGTTTGTTCCACGCTATCAACGCAGAACGCAAGGTGACGCAGGCCACAGGCCTCTGGACGGTTTACACGCTTCGGAGGATTTTCCTCAGCGAAAATCTCCAGCTCTGTGGATTCATTGACACGAAGATCCAGCTTCCAGTCCTTACGCTCCGGGCGGTAGTTTTCTCTGATGGCAGAGAAGCCCAGTTTATTTACATACAAATTCTTTGCTGCTTCGTAGTCAGATACGATGATTGCGATGTGGTGTATTTTTGATAAGTTCATTTTTTTCACGCTCCATTTCTTTAAATTTTTTCCTTCTTTTATTTTCGTTATAAACTATACGACAACCTTCAAAAAATGAATGCCGTGTGAACTCCTGGAGTTCACACGGCATTCATTTTTTGTCTTGGGTTCTTGTTTATTTCAGTTTTTCGAGGACCTCGTCCGCACTCATCCCGCTTGCCAGCAAATTCTTCAGCATAGCCTCTGCTTCGGTCTTCTTAGCTTCTTCAGCGGCCTTAGCATCCGCCTTCGCCTTCTTCGCTTCTAGGGATGCTGCTTCTTTTTCGGCCTTCTTCAGAGCAGTCTTCTTCTCTTTCAGTGTATTCTTCTGCTCCTCGATTGCTTTCTGGATGGATGCGATCTCAATATTCAGAGATGCAATAGTCTCCTGCTTCTCTGCGATCTGGGATACGTAGTCGTTGGTGGTATTGATTTTGGGACGGTTTTTGCTGCCTTTCGTTCTTGGCATGGTGATAACCGCTTTCCTTTTTAATGGTTTAAGTATAGCACTGTGGAATGGTGAGGGCAATGCATTTAAATCACAACATTAAGTTAACATTTTTTCCAACTTCATTCAGTGCCATATCAGATAACTCACCTTGACTGTTCATATGAATTGCCAAAATAATATACTCTGTCAAAAACATATCTGTATACATTCTAAAAGTATCTCTATTTGCATTGATGCTGTTCATTCGAGCCGCAACATTGCCATGAAAGTTATTGCATCGAGAGGCATAAAGAATTCCAAATAGAACAAATGACAATCTTTCTTCATCTGTAAATTTATATTTTTTCTTCGTGCCCTGCGCATCACAGAATGTAATCTCAGCTTCTTCTCCTAACATAAGTGCTCTTAACTTAATACCAAAGCTGTGTGTTATGGCTCGACTCTTTCCTTTATTTGCATCGGAAATTCCGAGATCCACTGTATTACCAATAAGTGTAGGGTTAGAAATCTGGCAGTATGACTTTCCATATGCATTATCCAAAATTTCCGATAGCAGCGAAATTTTGCCTTTTAACGATTTATACGAAGAAGCTCTATATTTTTCTGCTATTCCATTCTTTTCCATCGCATATCCTTTAAGCATATACGAGGCCACATAGTGAAATGTTTTGTCCGGCAGCCTTTCCAAAAAAGGCTCTAGAATTGCTTTATATTTATTATTCCAATTCGCTAAAATTGCACCACGAACAAATTCAACACCTTTAGCATCTAAGCAAAATCCTACGCTGTTATCACTCAACTGCTGAACATAATATGAATGATTGATTGCTTGCCAGCAAAATAGTGCCGCCAAATCCGGTCTTTGTGGCAAAACATAATAGCTATCAAATAAATATGTTAATATCTCATATGGGTAGGACGCGCCTTGATTTTCCCAATTTTCATCATATAGAAAATGGATATTCTCCAAAATATTATTGTCACCACATGGAAGAAGATTCAGATGGCATTCTTTCGAATAATTCTTTGCGAGTCTCAAAATATCGTCCATAATAATACCCAACTATACTTTTCTACATTTATTCTTTTCTCACATCTTCGCCGATCATAAGATCGTTGCCTGCTGCTCACCACGGAGAGGTGTGTGATTATTTA
>OLVT01001049.1_pt1 | contig 25939 bp, 20 predicted proteins | sample 1673241 | NCBI WGS metagenome assembly OLVT01 (sample SAMEA3178936, study PRJEB25190) | human gut metagenome | biome: human gut; feature: human-associated habitat; material: faeces | place: Austria | collected 2013 | reverse complement strand
TTTACCATACATTGCAATCTTTTGGAATACTATGTTCTAACTAAATGGCATTGAAAGCGGGCTTCGTAACTCCGAGCGCCTTTCCCCCTCGCAAACTTGCCCACGCCAAAGTGTCCCCCCTGGAAAGGAAACGCCCTCCGCCAGGAGCGTCCGTCAGACGCCCGACATTGTACAATATCTGGTACAATTTTCTCATTATTTTTATCAATAATACAATTACATGTATATTATAAAGAACATACTTCCAAGCTGTTGACTTTAAATTCGGAATCTGTTATCTTATGGTCGTCATGAGAAATGTTATATATTACTAACTGCGCGGGCGGTGAACGAAATATTGAGACAACAGGAAAGGATGTGTAACAAATTGGCAAAAGTTGATTTTGAACAGTGGAATGGTTTTAAGGGTGATCGTTGGAAAGAGAAGATCGATGTTCGTAATTTCATCAGTATGAACTATACACCATATGATGGAGATGCTTCCTTCCTGGAAGCACCAACAGAGGCAACAGATAAACTCTGGGGCAAGCTTCAGGAACTTCAGAAAGAAGAGCGTGCTAAAGGCGGCGTTCTTGATATGGAGACAGAGGTAGTTACAGGTATCACAGCATATGGACCTGGATACATCGATGAGGAGCTTAAAGACCTGGAGCAGGTTGTAGGTCTTCAGACAGACAAACCTCTGAAACGTGCTTTCATGCCATATGGCGGAATCAAAATGGCAGAGCAGGCATGTGAGACTTACGGATACCATGTAAGCGACAAGATCAAAGATGTTTTCAACAACTATGAGTTCAAAACACACAACCAGGGTGTATTCGATATCTACACACCGGAGATGAAGAGAGCACGTCACAACAAGATCCTTACAGGACTTCCGGATACTTACGGACGTGGACGTATCGTAGGTGATTACAGACGAGTTGCTCTTTACGGAATTGATCATCTGATCGCAGGTAAAGAGAAAGATTTCGCAGCATGCGACCGTCAGGGTATGAGACGTTATGACTTCCAGCTTCGTGAGGAGATCGCAGATCAGATCCGTGCTCTGAAGAAGATGAAAGAAATGGCTCAGATCTATGGCTTTGATATTTCCCAGCCGGCTAAGAATGCAAAGGAAGCATTCCAGTGGCTGTACTTCGGATATCTTGCAGCGATCAAAACTCAGAACGGAGCTGCAATGAGTGTTGGACGTATCTCCACATTCCTTGATATCTATATTGAGAGAGACCTTGAGAACGGAACTCTTACAGAGAAAGAGGCACAGGAGCTTGTTGACCATATCGTAATGAAATTCCGTATGGTTAAATTCGCTCGTATCCCGTCTTACAACCAGCTCTTCTCCGGTGACCCGGTATGGGCAACTCTGGAAGTAGCAGGTATGGGACAGGACGGACGTTCCATGGTAACAAAGAACGACTATCGTTTCCTTCATACACTTGAGGATATGGGACCGGCTCCGGAGCCGAACCTTACAGTTCTCTACTCTTCAAGACTGCCTGAGAACTTCAAGAAATATGCAGCAGACATCTCTGTTACAACAAGTTCCATCCAGTATGAGAACGATGATGTTATGCGTCCGGTATGGGGCGATGACTACAGCATCTGCTGCTGTGTATCTGCTACAGAGACCGGTAAAGAGATGCAGTTCTTCGGTGCTCGTGCTAACCTTGCAAAATGTCTTCTTTACGCGATCAACGGTGGTGTTGATGAGAAGACAAAACAGCAGGTAGGACCGCAGTACCAGCCGATCACTTCCGAGTATCTTGACTATGATGAGGTAATCGCAAAATACGACCAGATGATGGACTGGCTTGCACATCTGTATGTTGGAACACTGAACATGATCCACTACATGCATGATAAATACTACTATGAGGCAGCTGAGATGGCACTTATCGATACAAAGGTTGACCGTTCCTTCGCAACAGGTATCGCCGGATTCTCACACGTAGTAGATTCTCTTTCCGCTATCAAATATGCAAAAGTAAAAGCAATCCGTGACGAGGACGGAATCACAACAGACTTCCAGGTTGAGGGTGACTTCCCACGTTATGGTAACGATGATGACAGAGCAGACGAGATCGCAACAACTCTGCTTTCCACATTCCTTGAGAAGCTGAAACACATCCATACCTATCGTGATTCCAAGCCAACCACATCCATCCTTACCATCACATCCAACGTTGTTTATGGTAAAGCTACAGGATCTCTTCCGGACGGAAGAAAAGCCGGCGAGCCTCTGGCACCGGGAGCAAACCCGTCTTACGGCGCAGAGCAGAACGGACTTCTTGCTTCCCTGAACTCTGTTGCAAAGCTTGACTATGAGGATGCCCTTGACGGAATCTCCAATACTCAGACGATCAACCCGGATGCACTTGGCCATTCTGAGGAAGAGCGTACAGAGAATCTTGTAAATGTACTTGACGGATACTTTGATCGTGGTGCACATCACCTCAATGTAAACGTATTCGGTAAAGAGAAACTTATCGATGCTATGGAGCATCCGGAAAAAGAGGAGTATGCAAACTTCACGATCCGTGTTTCCGGATACGCTGTTAAGTTCATCGACCTTACAAGAGAGCAGCAGCTTGACGTTATCGCAAGAACCTGCCACGAAAGGATGTAATAAAAAATATGGACGACCAGAAAAAAATCACTGGCTACGTCCACTCACTGGAGAGCTTCGGCTCTGTTGACGGACCAGGAGTCCGGTATGTGATCTTTTTGAGCGGCTGCGCCATGCGCTGTCAGTTCTGCCACAATCCGGACACCTGGCAAATGAAAACAGGGACGGAGTACACAGCAGATGAGCTGCTTGAAAAAGCCTGTCGATACCGCTCTTACTGGGGAAGTAAGGGCGGTATTACTGTGAGTGGAGGCGAGCCACTGTTACAGATCGATTTCCTCACTGAGCTGTTCAGAAAAGCAAAAAAACTTGGGATCCACACAACACTTGATACCAGCGGCAACCCTTACACAGAAGAGGGTCCGTGGTATGAAAAATGGGAAGAGTTGATGAAGTACACAGATCTTGTCATGCTGGATATCAAGCACATTGATGAGGAACAGCATAAGATCCTCACAGGATGTACCAATAAAAATATTCTTGCCATGGCCCGGAAGCTTTCCGATATGGGCGTATCCATGTGGATCCGTCACGTACTGGTTCCGGAACGCAATGACCGGGATGACTATCTCCACCGGCTGGCTGACTTTATTGCAACACTGAAGACAGTTGAGAGAGTGGAGGTTCTTCCATATCACACACTCGGAACCTTTAAATGGGAAAATCTGCATATTGATTATCCGCTGAAGGGAATCAATCCGCCAACGAAAGAACGTATCGAAAATGCGGAAAAAATCCTGGGAGCAGGTACACAGTAATAAAAAAACCATATCTTATGTCGAAAAACAGACATAGATATGGTTTTTTTGATGTTCACACCAGTTCTTTGTTTTTGATCAGCATTTCTTTGATGATATCCTGTGTATAGGAACCTAAGCGGCGCTGAGTATCCCGGTCAAGCTCTGAAGGAATGATAGGCTTGCCATATTCGATCACTACGTGTGTAGGTGTCATCTTCGGGAAATTGGCCTCCCAGATATTGGCAGAGTTGCTGATCGCAATAGGAATGATCGGGCTTTTGGCTCTGGCTGCGATCTTGAAGCTGCCGTCATGGAAAGGTAGCATTTCTGTTTCATCAGCATTCTTATTTCTGGTTCCTTCCGGGAAGATACATACGGAAATGCCGGATTTCACATAGTCTGCGGCCTTAAGGATCGTTTTCAGACCCTGCTTGATATCCTCTCTGTCGAGAAAGAGACAGTAGAGATTGCGCATCCAGTTGGAGAGCAGCGGATAATGTTCCATTTCCTTCTTGGCAACATAGCCGGTGCGGATCGGACAGCGGCTGTAGGTGAGCAGGATGTCGAAATAGCTCCGGTGGTTTGCTACATAGAGAACAGCCTGATCCTTTGGAACGTTTTCTTCGCCGATGACGGTGACTTTGGCGCCTGTGATCCACAGGATGAATTTGAATATGGCCTGTACCATGCGCAGAGAGCTGATATCCTTAGTCATGGGAGAAAATTTCCCGATGATCCATTCTACAAGGAGAACCGGAATGGTCAGCACCAGATAGGCGATCACCACGATACAGACAAGTATGAATCGAATCATGTCTTTTGTCCTTTCTGTTATAGATACTTGCGGAGGGTTCCGCAGTAAGATGGTATTTTTATATTATACGAAGAAAATCCGATAGTTGCAATAAATCTTTCCCTGCTCACATAGAATAAATACTGAATAATGGTTACTGTTTACTGGTGATCTTCCGCAAAGCGTGTTACTGAGAACGGAGTGAACAGTAACGAATCATGCAGGTGGCTTATATTATGAAAAAAGCAGTATTTCTGCGGATCGTGCTGACAGCTGCTGTGCTGGCACTGCTGCTTTCCGGGTGTCGATTTGTCCGGGTGGAGGAAGAAGAACGAAAACCGGTAGATTACACCGTTGTGGAACGCCGGGATATCCCGGAGGAGCTTTCCAGGCTTATGGAAGAAAAAAAGGAAAAGGAATTTCAGCTGAGTTATGAAACCGGAGAGGATCTTTACCTGGCCAAAGGGTACGGGCGGCAGATGAGTGGCGGATACAGCATCCAGGTAGAGGAGCTTGGAGAATCCTCGAATGGGATATTTTTTGTTACAAAACTTCTTGGACCGGAGGATCTTAAGGAGGTAGGAGTTCCGTCCTATCCCTGCATTGTGATAAAAACCCGGAAACAGGAAAAGCCGGTAACGTTCCGGGAAAGCAGCAGTCCGGTGAAAAAAGAGTCGGAGAAAGGGGAATAGACTGTGGAATTAAAAAAAGAAAGCATGCAGATATTAAAGGAAAAAAGCAGGGCAAAAAGTCAGATCACTTTTGATGAGGATTTTAATGTACCGGATGCAAAACCGGATGCAGGAAGACTGATCCAGAATAAGGGCAGGATCATTATGGATGATGTCCGTCTTACTGACGGGAAAGGTATTCTTACGGGAAATCTGCAGGTAGATATCCTTTATGTGGGGGAAGAAAGAGGGATCGTCAGGAGTCTTACTGCAAAACTTCCATTTGAGGAAACCTTAAACCTGAAGAATATCATAAACGGGGATAAAATGTGTCTGAAGTGGGAAATTGAAGATCTTACGATCCGCCTGATCCATTCCAGAAAGCTTAATATCAAAGCTTTGGTAACTTTTTGTGCGACTGTGGATGAAACAGAACAGATCCGCCTGCCGGTGGCGCTGGATGCAGAAGAGGTATCCGTCAGAAAAAAAACAGTCCGTTTTCTGGGACTTACCGTACATAAAAAAGATACACTCCGGATCAAGGATGAGTATACCATTGCCTCCAATCGTCCGGATATCGCCAGCCTGATCTGGTATACTATGGATGTACGGGGGCTGGATCTGAAGCCGGAGGAAAATGTGGTAAAGGCAAGAGGAGAGCTGTCCGTTTTTGTGCTGTACGGAGCTGAAGATACAGAAGCCCCGGCGCAGTGGCTGGAATATTCGCTGCCTTTTTCCGGAGAAGTGGAATGTCCGGACTGCACGGAGGAACTGATCCCGCTGATCGAAGCTTCGGTGATGCATCAGAGTCTGGAGGCCAAACCGGATGTCGATGGGGAAGAACGGATCCTTGTTTCGGATGTTGTGCTGGAGCTGGATATGAAATTTTTCAGGGAAGAGGAATATGATCTCATTACCGATGTGTATACACCGATCCGTGAATGTGTTCCGGAAGGAAAGAATGAGGTACTGGAACGGCTTCTGGTACGTAATTTTTCCAGATGCAGGATCAGTGACAGGATCCAGGTAAAGGAGACTCAGGGAAAAGTCCTCCAGCTGTGTCACAGTCAGGGAAAAGTGAAGATCGATAAGACCAGGATCGTAGAGAACGGTGTGCAGGCAGATGGCGTGGTCATGCTGAAGATCCTGTACATTATTGGAAATGATGATATGCCGTTTTATTCCATGGAGGCAATGATACCGTTTTCCCATATGGTGGAAGCAAGAGGAATCCGACAGGACAGCTGTTATCAGTTAAAAGCAAAGCTGGAGCAGCTTTCCGCAGCCATGGCAGATGGAAATGAGATCGAGATCCGGGCAACTGTAGGACTGGAGCTTCTGGCAGTTGCCAGAGAGCCGGTATTTATCATTGAGAAAGTAGAGGAAAAACCACTGGATATGAAAAAACTCCAGGCTATGCCGGGAATCCTGGTTTATATGGTAAAACCGGGAGATGAATTGTGGGATATCGCAAGGAAATATCACACATCTATCCAGGAGATCCGGACGATCAATGCTCTCAAGGAAAATCAGGAACCCTCTCCGGGAACTCCGCTTCTTGTTGTGAAAAAAGTGGAAGGTCAGATCAAATAAAAAGTGGAATATTTTGCTGTTGAAAAGAATGTAAAAATCATATAAAATACATGTATAAATACTGTATACAAAGTACAAATGGAGGGGCTTATGCGTTTAAAAGCAATGGCAAAGATCAATCTCGGACTTGATGTTCTGGGAAAGAGAGAGGACGGTTATCATGAGGTACGCATGATCATGCAGACCATCCGTATGTATGATATCCTGGATATCAGAAAGACCAGACGGCCGGGGATCGTACTGACGACCAATCTTCCGTTTATTCCTACAGATCAGAGAAATCTTGTATATAAGGCAGCACAGATGCTGATGGAGGAGTTCGATGTTGAAGAGGGACTTTCCATCAAGCTTCGTAAATTTATCCCGGTGGCAGCAGGCATGGCAGGAGGCAGCTCCGATGCAGCGGCCGCATTTGTGGGTGTGAACCGGATGTTCCATTTAGGGCTTACCGAAGAACAGCTGATGGAACGTGCAGTAAAGGTCGGAGCAGATGTTCCGTATTGTATCATGCGGGGAACAGCTCTTGCGGAGGGAATCGGAGAGAAGCTGACCAGACTTCCGGAAGTTCCGAAATGTTATGTTCTGATAGGAAAACCGGGAATCAATGTTTCCACAAAAACAGCCTATGAGAATCTGAATCTGGAAGGGATCGGAAAACATCCGGACATCGATGGACTCATCGGAGCTATCAGAAATAATGATCTGTATGCCATGGCATCCAGAATGGAGAATGTATTTGAACCGGGGATCATCCGACAGTATCCTGTGATCGGCAATATCAAGAACCTTATGGAAGAAAAAGGTGCGCTGAAAGCCGTGATGAGTGGAAGCGGTCCTACTGTGTTTGGAATCTTTAATAACAGGGATAAGATGGCCGCGGCAGCCAGAAGCCTCAGAAAGAGCGGGCTTGCAAAGACTGTATTTGCCACGGATATTTACAATAGAGATGGAGGAGTTACAAATGACAAGTGATTTTTCTGTGGATATGAATGAATATCTGCCGCTTCGGGATGTTGTTTTTAACACCTTGCGGCAGGCAATCCTAAAGGGAGAGCTGAAGCCGGGCGAAAGACTTCTGGAGATTGCCCTTGCAGAGCGTCTTGGCGTGAGCAGAACACCGGTGCGTGAGGCTATGCGCAAGCTGGAGCAGGAAGGTCTTGTAGTGATGATCCCACGCAGAGGTGCACAGGTAGCCAGCATCACAGAAAAGGATCTGAACGATGTTCTGGAGGTGCGTATCGCCCTCGAAAATGTTGCCATAGAAAAAGCGTGCAAGCTGATCACAGAGGATGAGCTGGGAAGGCTCTGGGTGGCAGCCAAGGAATTTGAAAAAACAAAAGCAGAGGGAAATCTGGTCCGTCTGGCGGAAACCGATGTGGCTTTCCACGAGATCATATATCAGGCTTCTGATAATAAGCGTCTGAATCAGGTCCTGAACAATCTCCGTGAGCAGATGTATCGTTATCGTGTAGAGTATCTGAAGGAGGAGCAGACAAGAAATCTTCTGGTTAGTGAGCATGAAGAGCTGGTAAAAGCCATCCGTGAAGGAGATGTGCAAAAGGCGCAGGATATTTCTTTCCATCATCTGGAGAATCAACGAAAAGCGATCATCCGTACTATCCGCGCGGAGAATGAGGCCAAAGAGGCCGAGAAAAAAGAATAAGAACCGGATATGCGGGAATATTAAGAGAGATGTCATTGGGGCATCTCTTTTTTTAACCGAATCAAGTAAGTCCCCTGTTTCAATTGCGAAAAGCAATAAGCAGTGGGGGAACTTGCTGTAAAGGATGGTGACTTTATGGAAACAAGGAAGATATCGATATCTCTTCATGAAAATGAATCGTATATCCGGAAACGGTGTGAAAACTGCGATGATATCCTGATCAGGCCCATGCGCCTTGGTGAGGGACATAAGGCGGACTGTCTGATGGTCTATATTGAGGTTGCGGTTTCAAACATGATGCTGGATGATTCTGCTATCGGAAAAATGATCAATCATTTCTGGGAGATCCCGGAGGAAAAGATCCGGGAATTTATCCGCCGAAACAGTCTTGGAATTGCAGATGTGAAGGAGCTGTCTTCCATGGAGGAGGTATTTGGTGCCATTCTTTCGGGAAATGCAGTTTTCTTTCTGGATGGATACGACAAAGCAATGAAAATTTCCAGTAAAGGATATCCGGGGCTGGCTGTATCAGAGGTGAAAACGGAAAAGGTCCTCAGAGGCTCCAAGGAGGGGTTCTGTGACAGTGTAAAAACCAATGCGGCCCTTGTGAGAAAGCGAATCCGGGATACCAGGCTGAAGGTGGAGCAGAGCAGCATCGGTGTACGCTCCAATACGGTGGTACAGCTTCTTTATGTGGAGGATCTGGTCCATGAGGAGCTTCTGACTGCTGTGAAAGAGCGCCTGGAATCTTTTGCAGTGGACGGGATCCTGGACAGCGGGATGCTGGAACAGCTGACAGAAGAAGCATGGTATTCTCCCTTTCCTCAGTTTCAGACAACGGAGCGGCCGGATCGGGCAGCCCAGGAGCTGCTGAATGGAAAAGCAGTTCTGCTCTGTGACAACTCGCCGGTGGCACTGGTGGTTCCCGGAGCATTCAACAGTTTTATGGAAAGCAGTGAAGACTGGTACAACCGTTTTGAGATGGCATCCTTCCTGCGAGTGCTCCGGTATCTGGCCATGGCTGTGGCAACGCTGCTCCCCGGACTTTATCTGGCTGTGATCCGGTTTCATACACAGATCCTTCCGGCGAATCTGATCCTTTCCTTTGCACAGGCAAGAGAGGGTGTTCCATTTTCCAGTGTAGTGGAGCTGGTGTTCCTGGAACTGTCTTTTGAGTTGATACGGGAGGCTGGTGTGCGGATCCCGGGAGCTCTTGGAAATGCCATTGGGATCGTAGGAGGACTGATCATCGGACAGGCTGCGGTGGAGGCCAATCTTGTCAGCCCGGTGGTAGTGATCATCGTGGCACTGACAGCACTGGGATCACTGGCTATACCTAATGAGGAATTTGCTTCTGCATTCCGGCTTCTGAAGTACGCTTTTCTGTTTCTGGGAGGATTTCTAGGTATATTCGGAATCGTGTTGGGACTGTATCTCACCATGGCGCATCTGGCAGGACTTTTAAGCTTCGGTGTCCCATATCTGGTACCTTTTGTAGAGAAGAACAGTGAGGCGGAAACCGGTGGAAGGATTTTGCGACAGCCCTTCCGGAAGCGGAAATTCCGGCCGCTGTATGCCAGAAATGCCCAGAAACGCAGGCTTCGGACAAGGCCATGGAGCCGGAAAGGATAAAGGTTATGAGATTTGCGGAGAATAACAGGATTTCCCACAGACAGCTTTTTCGGCAGATCATACTGGTGTTTCCGGCGCCGTTTCTGCTGTGCCTGTTTAAGAATGGAGCGATGTTGGGCATCAGTGCCATGGCAGGGACAGCTGCTGCGGCCGTAGTGCTCTCTTTTTATGTAATCTGGCTGATACGTCTGACACCTGCATATGGGGAGCTTTCCAAAAGGACAGGAAGTTTTACTGTACGATTTATTGGCCTGTTCTTTTTGGTATATGTGATCGCAAGTTCGGCATTTCTTTCGGGCCTTCTGGGGGAGGTGATCCCGGAAAGTCTGATCAGCGGGATTTCCGGAAAATGGCTGTCTCTTCTTGCAGTTGCAGCCTGTAGTCTGGGAACGCATCGCGGAATGCAGAGAAGAGGGCGGATCGCTGAGGTGTCCGGAAGGATTTTTCTGGCAGGGATCCTTCTTCTGATGCTTTTATGTGCAGGGCAGGGAAAAACAGAGTACTTTATGGAAGTGATGAAAGATCCGGAAACAGGATTTACAGGAGAGCGATGGCTCCGTGATCTGTATACACTTTTGTGTGCTTTTTCAGGAGCAGGACTTCTTCCCTTCGGGCTGGAGTATGCAAAAAAACAGGGAAGTGCCAGAAAACCTGTGATCCTGGCTTTTCTTACAGTTTGCGGGATCATTTTTGGAATGCAGCTCCTTCTTCCGGCAGTCTTTGGTGGTGCACGCCTTAAAAACGAGATCTGTCCGGTACTACCTCTTCTGGAGGGTGCAGATCTTCCGGGAAACGTACTGGCGAGATTTGATGTGATATGGATGGGGTTTCTGGTATTCGGACTTTTGTTTTCTCTGGGAAGTTTGTTTCATTACGGAAATCAGATCGCGGAAAAAACCGGATTCGGGACCGGTCGGTACTGGATCCCGGCAGCAGGCTGGCTGCTTTCCCTGTATGAGAGAAACGGGATGGGGATCCGGGAGTATTATGGCTGGTATCTGGGGTACATCTTTGTGCCGTTTCTGCTTGTGATACAGCTTTTTCTCAGTACGGAAAACCGGGGAAGACGGAAGAAAAAAGTAACTGTGGCAGGACTTGTCCTGGTCATCACTTTGACGGGATCAGGCTGTGCGGCAGTAGAACCGGAAAAAAGAGCTTATCCGCTGGCACTGGGGGCCGGTGTTTCAGAGAATGGCTTTGTGCTGAAATATGCAATGCCGGATATGAGTACAGCTACCGGACAGGAAAAACCGGACGAAGATCCGATTTCTGTGCTGACTCTTTCCGGCCGGGACTTTCAGGAGATCGAGGCAGTCTACAACCGGTCTCAGGAAAAATTTCTGGATCTGGGTCATCTTGAAGTACTGATCCTGGATGAACAGATCCTGGGAGAGGGAGCCCGGGAAGCACTGATCGGATATCTGAAGCAGGAAGAGCATATCGGAGAGGATGTCTACGTGTTCCGGACGGATATGCTGGGAGATGTTTTTCACTGGAAGGGAGCCCGGGAAAGCTCCATAGGGGAATACCTTCAGGGAATTCAGGAGAACCGCACATCTGGGCAGCAGAAGAAGGGTGTGACTCTGCGGGAGGTATATCATCAGTTCTGTCAGGATGGAACGCTGCCCTGGCTTCCGGAGATATGGGTGGAAGGTGAGCTTCTGGAAGTGGATTACGGCAGTAATGAATAGATGGGAGCCGGACTGTTAATAATACAGATGATGATCAGTACGATAAATCGTACAGTATATCTCTGGATAAGATCATCAGAAGATTTTTGACAGGAGGGCTTGCTCATGGAGCATATAAAAACGAAGAAGCATGTATTAAAAAAAGCAGGAGGGTTCCTTTTGCTCACGGCAGTGATCCTTGCAGGGAGTACCTGGGAGAGAAGAACTGCCGGTGATCGGCAGCCACAGTTTTATGCCTGGTGGGGAACGATCTACCCGGAATTCTGTTTTGAAAAAGCAGAGGATAACGGGGAAAATAAGCCGGTGAAGATATCCTTCTGGCTTGCGCAAGCCCTGGATTGGTGATACAATATTTCAACGGACCAATCACGTTCGATTAATTATTTCAGGAGATAAGATCAATGAATATAGACAGAAACGCACCGGTGGGTGTGTTTGATTCCGGTATCGGAGGACTGACAGTAGCCCGGGAGATCATGCGCAATCTCCCATCGGAAAAAATCGTATATTTCGGAGACACAGCCAGAGTTCCCTATGGAAGCAAATCCAGAGAAACGGTGATCCGTTATTCCCGCCAGATCATTCATTTTCTGCAGGAACAGAAGGTGAAGGCCATTGTGGTGGCCTGTAATACAGCCAGTGCATTTGCTCTGGATGCGGTGAAGGATGAACTGGATATCCCGATCCTTGGAGTGATCGAGGCCGGTGCCAAAGTTGCTGCCCAGGAAACCAGAAATAAACGGGTGGGCATTATCGGAACGGTGGGCACGGTAGGAAGCGGTATCCATGCCTCTTATCTGAAGGAACTGGATCCGGAGATCACCGTGATCGGAAAAGCGTGCCCGCTGTTTGTTCCGCTGGTAGAAGAGGGCTGGTATCATGATCCGGTCACCGAGGAGGTTGCCAGAAGATATCTGAAGGAGCTGCAGGAGCAGGAGATCGATACACTGATCCTCGGATGTACGCACTATCCTCTTTTAAGATCTACCATCCGCAAGATCATGGGTGAGGAGGTCTGCCTTGTGAATCCTGCATATGAGACGGCGCTGGAGCTTAAAAAGCTGCTCTCCAGACTGGATCTTGCCAGCAATGAGGTAGCACAGGAGGAATTCCCGTATCGCTTTTATGTAAGTGATCTTGCAGAGAAGTTTAAGGATTTTGCCAATTCCATCCTGCCGTATAACGTAGAAAAAACACAGAAGATCGATATCGAAAAATATTAAACAGATCTGTACATAAATGATAGGAGAAAAGAATGCAGAAAGAAGTTTTGATCCATGTAAGAGGGCTTCAGATGATGGATGCACAGGGGGATCAGGAACCTATAGAGATCATTGTTCCGGGACAGTATTATTTCCGCAATGGTTCTCATTATCTCAGATATGAGGAACTGCTGGATGAAACAGCAGAACCCACCATCAATTACATAAAAGTATCCGGAAAAGGTCTGGAGGTCAGCAAGAAGGGACTGGTCAATGTACACATGGTATTTGAACAGGGCAAAAAAAACATGACCTATTATACTACCCCTTACGGAACACTTCAGATGGGAATCTCAGCTACGAATCTGGAGCTGACGGAAAGCGAAGAGAACCTTCAGATCAAAGCAGATTATGCGCTGGATATGAATGAAGAACATGTGGCAGACTGCTATCTGGCGATCCAGGTACAGCCAAGAGACTGCAAGGATTTTGTTTTATAGATCCTGCAGAAAATAAAAGATATATAATTACACTACATAAGAACAGCCGCCATGCATCAGGGGAATTCCTGAAAGCATGGCGGCTGTTTTGGATTCTGATCATTTACGGAATCTTGCGAGGAAGCCTTTTTTCTTCTTCTGTGGTACTTCGAGAGAACCACGGATTCCTTTTACGCCAACGATGTAAAGGCCGCTGACTTCAGCTTTGATCTCTTTTTTGACCGGGATCAGATCAAAAACTTTTTCATCTGCAATAAGGATGTTGATCTTCGGACCGACTTTGGCTTTTACGATCGGAAGCTTGGACCGGCGCATAAGCTTAGGTGTCTGGTCGATGACCATCTGTGGAAGTCCGGAATCTTTCAGCGGCATCCGTTTTTTATCGATGACCAGCATGGAAACTGTCTGCTTGTTAGCCTGGATTTGAGCCTGCTGTTCGTCCTGTTTTTTCTGAGCTTTTTTTCCGAAGAAATAGAGTGCGATCACTGCTGCGATCAGAATAACGAGGATGACCAGAAGAACGATGGTAACTGTACTCATTTGAGAATCCCCCTGTATATATATTTGTTTCGCAATCGGTTACATTACGCAAACAACATTTTAGCATTGTTTCGTCAAAAAGGCAATTAAAAAAGTGAAAAAGACAGGTGGAACGGTGGAAATTTCAGCAGTTACCAGTTATAATGATTACGATGCAGTTCATCTGTGTATGCTGCAGAGAATACAGGACATAACTATCTTTGAGCTAACATATGTAATGGATAAACCAGAGATGGAGGAAATATTATATGAAAGAGAAAAAGCCCGGGGGAACCCGACCGGAAATGGGGACTCCTGAGTACGAAGAATGGCGGAAAGAGGTATTGAAACGCCGCAGAAAGCGCCAGCTGAAGGAACGCAGAAAACGTCTGGCCATCATAACAGCGGCAATGATCGTCGCAGTCGGGGCATCAGTAGGAGTCGGTGCGCTGAAGGGCAGAAGTGAGAAGGCTTCAAAAGAGAAGATGGTTTCTTCTGACAAACAGAAAGAACAGACTGTTTCCGGAGAAAAAGCTTTAGAAGCAGGTACTAAAAATACAGAGACCGCTTCCAAAGATACTCTCGCAGAGGCAGAGCTTCTGGCCAGTCAGTATAACTATGACAAAGCTATCGATCTTCTGAAAAAGGCTCCGTCCTATGATTCTGATAAGAAGATGCAGGCAGCTGCAAAAAAATACGAAGACATAAAAGCAACCTGTACGGCATGGCCCCTTGAAAAGGTGACACATGTCTTTTATCATATTCTGATCAAGGATCCATCCAAAGCGTTTGACGGAGACTACAAAGAAGCAGATTATAATCAGGTCATGACAACCATTGATGAGTTTAACAAGATCACGCAGACCATGTATGACAAGGGCTATGTGATGGTAAGCATCAAGGACATGGCAAAGGCAGACGACAACGGGAATATCACAGAGGGAGAGATCCTTCTTCCGCCTGGGAAAACGCCGTTTGTCCTCTCACAGGATGATGTATGCTATTATCATTACATGGACGGTGACGGCTATGCCACGAAGCTGATCGTGGATGATAAAGGAAAGATCCGCAATGAATATGTGGAAGATGACGGAAGTGTCTCCGTGGGAGATTACGACATGGTTCCGCTGATCGACCGTTTTGTGGAAAAGCATCCGGATTTCTCATATCGCGGTGCAAAAGGAATCCTGGCACTTACCGGATACAACGGGATCCTGGGATACCGGACCGACGAAAGCTATGAGACCCGTCCGGCAGATCTGGATGAAAATAAAGTACAGTGGCTGGATGCACATCCGGATTTCAGCCTGGAAAAAGAACGGGCAGCCGCAAAAAAGGTTGCCGATGCCATGAAGGCAGAAGGCTGGGAATTTGCGAGCCATACCTGGGGACATCAGAATGTGGGACAGGTCACACTGGAGAAGCTTCAGGCAGATACCGAACGTTTCAAGAAAAATGTAGATCCGCTGATTGGGGGAACGGATGTTATCATTTTTGCTTTTGGAACCGACATTACCAATGACCAGGAGTATTCCGGGGATAAATTCGAATATCTGAAGGGGCAGGGATATAATTATTACTGCAACGTGGATTCCAGCCAGTATTATGTACAGATCCGGGATCGGTACTTCCGTCAGGGAAGACGGAATCTGGATGGATACCGTATGTATTATAACCCGGAACTGTTATCCGATCTTTTTGACGTAAAAGATGTTTTTGATCCGGCAAGACCGACACCGGTACCGCCGATGTAACGGTCATATCCGGAGATACGAGGGGACTTTTAGAAAGGGGCATATATATTATTATGAAGAAAAAAATTGCAGGTGTACTGACAACAGTGCTTGCGGCGTCACTTCTTGTGGGCGGAAACCATCCGGTCACTGTTCAGGTGGACAATATGATCTCCGGGACACAGGATGACGAGGATACACAGTCTGATGAAGCGGAAGCAGAAGCTGCAGAAGCCGAAGAAGAACAGTCCGAAGAAGCCAAAGTAGCAGCGGATCCGGAGGACCAGCCGGCAGCTACCGAGACACCGAAGGAAGAAAAAAAGGCAGAAAAAGAAACACAGAAAAGGGAAGCAGCCGAGAACAGCTCCGACAGTACTTCCTCAGACGAAAAAACACTTCTCAAAAAAGCCAAAAAACTGGCACAGCAGTATGATTATACCGGCGCGATCTCCGTGCTGAAAAACAACTGGAAATTTGCTACCAGTGACAAGATGCAGGAAGCAGCAGCAGCCTACATGAAAAAAAGAGATGCCTGTGTGGAATATCCACTTGAGAATATCACCCATGTATTTTTTCATTCCCTGATTGTGAATACCTCACTGGCCTTTGACGGAGATTCCGATGAGGCCGGATATAATCAGATGATGACCACAGTCAGCGAGTTCAAAAAAATGCTCCAGATCATGTATGATAAGGGTTACGTACTGGTGAGTCCTCATGATATGGCTGTGATCAATGATGACGGAACCATGAGCAGGGGAAAGATCATGCTGCCGGAAGGCAAGATTCCTTTTGTTCTTTCAGAGGATGACGTCAGCTACTATCATTATATGGACGGAGACGGATTTGCCACAAAGCTGGTGATCGATGACAACGGAGATATCAAATGCGAGTATAAGAAGGCAGACGGTACAGTTGTGACCGGAGATTACGATGTGGTGCCGATCCTGGATTCCTTTATCAAAGAACATCCGGATTTTTCCTATCATGGAAGAAAGGGTATCCTGGCAATGACCGGTTATAATGGTGTTCTGGGCTACCGTACAGATGGGGCATATAAGACCAAGAAGAATCTTCAGGATGACCAGAAGGCTTTTCTCAAGGCCAATCCGGATTTTGACTATGATAAAGAAGTAAAAGCAGCCAAAAAAGTGGCGAAGGCCATGAAAAAGGACGGGTGGGAATTTGCAAGCCATACCTGGGGTCACAGAAACGCTACAAGCTCCACAGCAGCGGAGTTGAAGACCGATAATAAAAAATGGGAAAAATATGTGGCACCCATCCTCGGAAAAACCGATATGATCATTTTTGCCTTTGGTGCGGATATCGGTGACTGGGAAGGATACACCTCGGATAATGAGAAGTATGAGTATTACAAAAGCCGTGGCTACCGCTATTTCTGCAATGTAGATTCCAGTCAGTATTTTGTGCAGATCACAAGTGAATATTTCCGTCAGGGAAGACGGAATCTGGATGGATACAGAATGTATTACAATCCGGATATGCTCAGTGACCTGTTTGATGTATCGGAGGTGTGGGATTCTTCCAGACCGACACCGGTACCGGAAATGTAAGACAGCAAACACACTTTACAAATCTGTATAAAAAAAGATTATAATCGAACCGACAGTACTTGATGAAGGGAGTAGGTTATGAAGAAAAAAGCATATCTCATGGTTCTTGCACTGTGTGCGGCACTGGCGATCACTGCATGTGGCACATCAACAGACCAGAAAGATGACAAAAAACCTGCAGCAGAAGCGCAGGATACAACAGATAAAGAAGATTCCGGATCTGCAGATTCCAAAGAGTCAGAAGAAACGGATTCCAATAAAGACAGCGAAGAGGCAGCCTCCGGAGACACAAGGCTTGTTTCCGTGGATGATGTGAGCAAATATGTGACCATCGGAGAATATAAGGGGCTGACTCTTGATAACACAGTAGAAGCCGTAACCGATGATATGGTTGACGGAAGGATCAAGGAAGAACTTCAGAACAAGGCTGAGGAAGTAACGGAAGGCAGTGTTCAGAACGGAGATGTGGTTACCATTAATTATGTGGGAACCAAGGACGGAGTGGCTTTTGACGGCGGTACTGCAAATAATTATGAGCTGACCATAGGCTCCGGAACGTTTATCGACGGATTTGAGGACGGGATCATCGGAATGAAAAAAGGTGAGACTAAGGATCTCGATCTGACTTTCCCGAAGGAATACTCTTCGGAAGAGCTGGCCGGACAGGAAGTGGTATTTAAGGTCACTCTGCAGAGCTTTAAGCGTGCACCTGAGCTTACCGATACCTGGGTAGCCAAGAATACAGACTGCAAGAGTGTGGATGATTACAAGAAGGAAATCCGTACTACACTGGAGGATGAAGCGAAGACAAGTGCACAGAACACATTGCGTGAAACTGCATGGAACACAGTGCTTTCAGCATCTGAAGTGAAGGAATATCCACAGGAGGATCTGGATACAGCCAAGACAGAGTTTCGCAGTCTGTATGAGAATTATGCAAAACAGGGTGATATGACGCTGGAGGATTTTGTAAAAGCTCAGGGAATCTCCATGGATGATTTTGAGGAGCAGAGCGGTCAGTATGCGGAGTTTAAAGTAAAGCAGAACCTGATCGTACAGGGGATCATGGATAAGGAGAATATGACACTTGAAGATAAAAAATCTCTCAGTATCCAGGATGAACTGATCAAAGCATACAGTGTGAAGGATCTGGCTGCGCTGGTAGATAAATACGGACAGGCAGCCGTGGATGAATCCATCGGACTTCTCAGAGTGGAAGATTTTATCCTGGACAATGCAACGGTTGAGGAGAAGGTTTCTGCCGGTGATACCCAGGGAGTAAACGGAGATGATCCTTCCTCGGACGGAAGCAGTGCGGAAGGTACCGTGGATGAAGAGCTGGAAGCGGCAGAGGCTACAGATATGGTGCCGGAAGACGGCGAGGCGGATCAGGATGCAGACAGCAGCACATCGGATGCAGCGGGTCAGGAGTGATCTGACAGTATCAGCAGCTAAAAAAGTGTGGTGCCCGGAATGTGTTCCGGGTGCCATTTTTTTTACATGTGCATCGCGAAGTGTGTTACTGAGAACGGAGTGAACAGTAACAAATTAAGAGATTCTTTCGGGAATTTCCATTGTATTTAAGCGTTAAATGCGGTATGATTAAAGACAGACATTAAATATCAAAGAAAGATATGAGTATATAAACGGGGATGTAAAAAATGGACAAAAGAGTTTTGCGTGAGAGGATGCGCAGAAAACAGCAACAGTTAAGACGGCGGCGGATGATGAAGCGGATAACCTGTGTAGTTGCGGCGATTCTTCTGCTGGTTTTTGTTGTTCGAGGGGTAATTCTTCCCATCGTCAACCATGCAGGCGGCGGAAGCAATAAGGATGCGGAGACAGTAAATGTTCAGGCAAATACCGCCGGAGCTTCCACAGACAGCAGTACGAAGGACGGTACGGCATCGACGGATACGGCTGCTTCGGATACAGACAGCGCGGATTCCGGTACGGATGCAACGGTGATGCCGGTAAAGGGCAGTGCAGCAGGCGAAAGGCTTTCTGTTATGACTCCGGGATGGCATGAGGATTCTACAGGAAAGTGGTATCAGAATCCGGATGGTACATATTATGTAAATGGTTTTGCGGATATTGACGGAACAACATATAGCTTTGATAAAAAGGGATACATGCAGACCGGATGGGTGGAGAAAGGTGTGAAGGACTATTATTTTAATGAGGATGGCTCTTATGATCCTTCCAAGAAGCGCCCGATGATCGCTCTGACTTTTGATGATGGTCCTGGAGAGTATACAGAGACACTTCTTGATACTGTTGAGAAATATAATATCCATGTTACGTTCTTTATGCTGGGACAGAATGTGGAGGGCCGTGAATCTACCATACAGCGAATGGTAAAGCTTGGCTGCGAGATCGGTAACCATACTTGGGATCATCCGGAACAGACGCTGCCGAATATGGATCTGGATTCTGTTATGCAGGAGTTCCAGAAGACGGATGATGCACTGGTAAAAGCCTGTGGGCAGGCATCAACGGTATGTCGTGCACCGTATGGCGCGATCACAGATGAGCAGATGAGTGCAGTTGGCAAGCCTTTCTTCATGTGGTCTACAGATTCTCTGGACTGGAAGCTGATGGATGCGGATGCAGATTATAATCAGATCATGAATGATTCTTCCTTGGGAGATGGTTCTATCATCCTGATGCATGATATTCATGAACCATCTGTGAAGTGTGCCACAGAGAAGCTGATCCCGGCACTGATCGACCAGGGATATAAGCTTGTAACAGTCAGCGAGCTTGCAGAAGCGAAGGATGTTACGTTACAGAGTGCTTCCTATTCTGACTTCTGGGACAGCTCTCTTCAGGCTGGTCGTGTTGCAGGATATGCAGGAAATTCCAGTGATTCAGAGGATTCCTCTGAGGATGGCTCCGATGGAAGCGATTCTTCTGACGGATCGGATGTCAGTGACGGATCTTCCGATGAAGGGGACTATTCCGATGGCTCTGACGAAAGTGATTATTCGGATGGATCTTCCGATGATGGAAGCTATGATGATGGTTCCTACGACGAATCTTATGACGATGGAAGCGAAGAATACTAAAAAATGACAGGAGAGACCTGAATGACAAAATGTGCGTCATTCAGGTCTCTTTTTTGACTTTATCTGACATTGTCGGATAATAGACACATATTAGCCGGAGAGGGTTTTTCCTTGACTGAAAATATGGGGATTGGTATAATTATAGAATAAAAAATTCCACTTAAAATTGGGGAATGGACGGTGGCAGAACTATAAAGGGAGGTACCTGAAAATGGGAAAAAAATTACAATTTACGGAGCTTGACCAGTATCTGTTTGGTCAGGGCACGAATTATGATATTTACAGGAAGCTGGGAGCACATCCAGATACGCAGAACCGGAAAAAAGGGGTTTATTTTGCAGTGTGGGCACCTAATGCACAGGCGGTTTCTGTTATAGGTGAATTCAACGAATGGGATACGAAGAAGAATCCCATGAAAAAAGTTGGACCCATTGGCGTTTATGAGACATTTGTACCGGGAGCGAAGATCGGACAGCTGTATAAATTTTACATTACAGGTGCACATGGTGAGGAGCTTTACAAGGCAGATCCATATGCCAATGCCGCTGAAATGCGTCCCGGAACAGCTTCTCGTATTACAGATATCACCAACTATAAATGGAAAGATGATACCTGGATGAAAAATCGCGAGAACTTTGATCCGGACACAGGTGCCATGTCTATCTATGAGGTGCATCCGGGTTCCTGGATGAAGCATCCGCAGACAGCAGAGGATGAGGATGGTTTCTATTCCTACAGAGAACTGGCGCCGAAGCTTGCACAGTATGTCAAAAAAATGGGATACACCCATGTGGAGCTTATGGGTATTGCAGAGCATCCTTTTGACGGTTCCTGGGGCTATCAGGTAACCGGCTATTACGCACCGACTTCCCGCTACGGAACACCGCAGGATTTCAAATATCTGGTGGATTATCTTCACCGTCAGAAAATCGGTATCATTCTTGACTGGGTACCGGCACATTTTCCGAAGGATGCACACGGACTGGTTAACTTTGACGGAACTGCTGTATATGAGCATGCAGATCCGAGACAGGGTGAGCATCCGGATTGGGGAACCAAGATCTACAATTACGGACGTCCGGAGGTGAAGAATTTCCTGATCGCAAATGCTCTTTACTGGGTAGAGGAATGCCACGTTGATGGTCTTCGTGTAGATGCGGTTGCATCCATGCTCTACCTGGATTACGGTAAGAAAGACGGTGAGTGGATCGCCAATAAATACGGCGGAAACAAGAATCTGGAGGCTATTGAATTTTTTAAGCATCTGAATACCGTTGTTCTCGGAAGAAATCATGGAACTGTCATGATCGCAGAGGAATCTACCGCATGGCCGATGGTAACAGGTAAGGCAGAAGACGACGGGCTTGGATTCTCTCTGAAGTGGAATATGGGCTGGATGAACGACTTCCTGGAATACATGAAGCTAGATCCATATTTCCGTAAATTTAATCATAATAAGATGACATTTTCTATGACTTATGCATACAGTGAGAAATATGTTCTGGTTCTGTCTCATGATGAAGTAGTACATCTGAAGTGTTCTATGCTGGAGAAGATGCCAGGAGAGCTGGATGATAAATTCAAGAACCTGAAGGCCGGATATACTTTTATGTTCGGGCATCCGGGTAAGAAGCTTCTGTTTATGGGACAGGATTTCGGACAGCTGCGTGAGTGGAGTGAGGCCAGAGAGCTTGACTGGTATCTTCTTGGCGAGGAAAATCATCAGAAGCTGCAGCAGTATGTCAGTGATCTTCTGCATATCTACCGCAAATATCCGGCACTTTACGGTGCAGATAATGATCCATCTGCATTTGAGTGGATCAATGCCAACGATGGCGACAGAAGTATCTTCAGCTTTGTGAGAAAATCTCCTACAAGACGTAATAATATCCTGATAGTATGCAACTTTACACCGGTAGCACGTCCGGATTACCGTGTAGGCGTTCCGAAGAAAAAACAGTACAAGCTGATCATGGATGAGCAGGGGCTTCTTCCGAAGGGCAAGGTATTTAAAGCCGAAAAGAAAAATTGTGACAACCGGGAATTTTCTTTTGCATATCCTTTGGAAGCTTATGGAGTTGGTATATTTACATACTGATATTCTGTATAGCGAAATCTTTGAAAGAAAATATAAAAGATAAAATAAAAATACCGGAGATCTGTGTACCTTTGAAGTGTTGGCTTCAGAGGTGCCGGATCTCCGGTATTTTATGGATCTGGGTATAAACTGGTTACGAAAAGTTATCGCTATTCTTCGCTATCATCGTAGGAACCATCATCGTAGGAACCATCATCGTAGGAACCATCATCGTAGGAACCGTCGTCGTAGGAACCGTCGTCGTAGGAACCATCATCGTAGGAACCGTCGTCGTAGGAACCATCGTCAGAGTAACTGTCGTCGTAGGAACCGTCATCCGAGGAGTCGTCTGTGCTGCCTGAGTTATTATCAGCAGAGTTAAAGTCTTCGGAAGTGATGTCAATGCCTTTATCTGCGTAATATTTTTCTGCTGTGATGGAGTCGGTATCTTCTACGACATTTCCGGATGCATCGATCATATTCAGGTCTGTGTCAATGGTCACATCCAGGAGGTTGGTTCCTGTGGATGGAGTGACATTCATGGACATGATCTCGTTGAACTTCTTTTTCAGGTTGTCAAGAGTGAATACACCGGAGCCAATGTATGACTGTACACCGTTCTGAGATGCAAGTTCTTCTGTGTAATCGGAAAGCATATATGGTCCGAATTCACCGGCATCGCTGTTGTAATGCATGACCAGAGGTTCCACTGTAGGGGTCAGGATCTCAATTGAGGTCTTGCCGTCCTGTACGGTTTTCTGAATGGTGAATTTTGCCATTCCGCCGAGAAGTTCTTCAAGCTTCTGCTGGGTGGATACGAAATTTCCCAGAGAGTAGAAGACTACAGTTTCATTGCCTTTGTCATCAGTAAGGCGGCCATATGGCTGGAGTACATGTGGATGTCCGCCGATGATGACATTTACGCCCTGCTCCATAAGGTAGGCTGCCCACTGTTTTTCGTATTCGTTTGGCATGGTTTCGTCTTCGGTACCCCAGTGTGCTACAAAGATGATGCAGTCGGCCTGCTGTTTTGCTTTCTGGATCATGGCTGTGATCTTGTCTTTGCGAATCATGTCGATCATGTAGTCTTTTCCTTCAATGCCGCCTACGTTTGTGCCGTAGGTGTAATCCAGAAATGCGATCTTGATACCGTTTACTTCACGGATCTTGACGGTGTCGGCATCTTCCTGGGAGTCATGGATCCCCAGAAGTGTGACATCCGGATATTTGGTTTTCCAGAAGTTCAGTGTGTCTGTGAGGAAGCCTTCTCCGAAGTCATCGATGTGGTTGTTGGCGGATTCTACTACGTTGAATCCTGCTTTTATAATGGCGTCTCCTACTTCTGTGGGTGTTGCAAAGGATGGGTAGGAGCTTACGCTGTCATGGTCGGTTGTGAAGACGGTTTCCTGATCGATCATTTTGATGTCTGCGTCCTTGATGGCGTCCTGGATGTGGGTGTAGATCTTGTCGTAGTTCCAGTTGCCGTCAGAGGATGCGCCTGCGTCGATGAGACTCTGGTGATAGAGGTTGTCGCCTACTGCGATGACGGAGGCAGTGGTAGTTTCGGCAGTGGTGTCGGCTGCTTCCTGATCAGCCTTGGCTTTGACTGCCGTGGCTTTTTTCTGGGCGTCTATAGCTGGTTTGCGGATGAGGCGGTAGTCCAGCTGATTGAAGAAGAGGACCAGGATCGCAAGGACGATGACGGATGCCATAAGACTTACGCGGGCATTGCTGCGTTCGCGGAAGTTCAGGGGGATGTTGTCCTTGGGGTTGCGCCGGGTTTCTCTGAGGGGATCCGGGGTGGAGCTTTTTTTGAAGACTCCTTTGAGGGAGTCGGGGATTTTGATGTTGGGTGGAAATTTCATTTATGTTTTACCTTGTCTTTCTTTGGATTTTGAATGCGATTGATTGGTGATTGTTCGCTTTGTTATTTTTGATTTTTGTTGTGTGGTTGTATTATAGCAGATTTTTATTTTTGTGGGAAGAGGGTGGTGGGGGTGAACGTACGCCCGAGCCGGGGATGCTGTCTGGTCTGCGGCTTCGTCGGGGGCTGGCTTCTAGGCTGCCGGGAATCTGCTAAAACCGTTTTCCAAAAGTCCGAACTCGCGTCTTGCAGCCGCTCAGACAGCGGACTTTTGAAAAACAACGCAGATTTCCGCCAGCCAAGAATCAGATCCCCTCCTGCAGAGGCAGACCAGACAGCATCCCCGGCTCGGGCTGTGAGGTTCAAGGCGGTAGGGCTAGGGTGGCTGGGCGGGAGTTGGATGAGCCGTCAGCGCTGCGCTGGACGGCGTGGAGGAAAGGCTGAGTTTCCTTGGGGTTTGATGGGAAGGGGGTGGGCCGAGGCGCTTCGCTGTCGGCTGGGAGTGTGTCGAGGCGCTTCGCTGTCGGCTGGGAGTGTGTCGAGGCGCTTCGCTGTCGGCTGGGAGTGTGTCGAGATGCTTCGCTGTCGGCTGGGAGTGTGTCGAGGTGCTTCGTTGTCGGCTGGGAGTGTGTCGAATTGTGGTGGAATTTTTGGATGGGTTTTGCGTGATTTTTTTCTGGTGTATGGTATGGTTGGTATATCTTATAAGATCTTTTGTCTGTATGGACATTCTTGGAGCTTCGGGTTCTGAAGCGTTTTCCATTTTTTGTTACTGTGAAGGTTATGAAAATCCGTTTTATGGGGTTTTTATGTTTTCTTTGTGTGGTATAATTTATATATCAGTAGGAGTGTTAATGAATAACAATACTATATTTGACGATGTTTTCCGGACAATGGTGGAGAAGATGACTTACCTGCTCGTTCCGCTTATCAACGAGGTGTTTCATACCTCATATCCGAAGGATGTGAAGATCGTGCATCTTCGGAATGAGCATCAGCTGGAGGACGGGGAACTGATCACGGATGCCCAGCTTTTGATCGGGGATAAGGTGTATCATATTGAGTGTCAGAGTACGGATGATATTACGATGGCGATCCGAATGTTTGAGTATGATTTTGCGATTGCTTTGGAGAGTAGGCGGAGAGTAGGACGGAAGTTTTATGTGGAGTTTCCGAGATCATGTGTAATTTATTTAAGATCTACGAAGAATACGCCGGATGTTGAGGAAGTGGAGCTGCTGCTTCCGGATGGGCAGGTGTGTGTATATCGTGTTCCGACGGTGAAGGTGGAGCGTTATACAAAGGATAGCATTTTTGAGAAGAATTTACTGATGTTACTTCCGTTTTATGTAATGAGATACGAGGAGTCGGCGCATATAATAGGTGAGGATTCTGAGAAACTACGAAGATTATTGAATAACTGTGCGTCGCATTCTCGTTACTTCAGTAGTGATGAGTTAGACGCACTATTTTTGAAAATGAACAGAACAAATGTTTGTAAACTCTTCTTGCGTATGGTATAATAAAAACATGGAGAAAAATATATTTAATATCAATAATAATGGACTTTCATATGGTAGAGGATATGTGTATTCACTGCAGTACCATCTGGTATGGTGTACAAAATATCGGAAAAAAGTTTTAAAAGATGGTATTGATGCAGAATGCAAAGAAATGCTCTGTGACCTTGCAGAAGAATATAAATTTCAGATTCTGGCAATGGAGGTTATGCCGGATCATATCCATCTGCTTGTAGATTGCAGACCACAGTTTTATATCTCGGATATGATCAAGATCATGAAGGGGAACATTGCCAGGCAGATGTTTCTTGTGCATCCAGAACTGAAGAAGGAGCTTTGGGGAGGGCATCTGTGGAATCCATCTTATTGTGCAGTGACGGTAAGTGACAGGAGCAGGGAACAGGTATGTTCTTACATCGAAGGGCAAAAAGAAAAACAGTAATCTGAAAGAACTCGTTTTTTATATTTGT
>OLVT01001048.1_pt1 | contig 25992 bp, 19 predicted proteins | sample 1673241 | NCBI WGS metagenome assembly OLVT01 (sample SAMEA3178936, study PRJEB25190) | human gut metagenome | biome: human gut; feature: human-associated habitat; material: faeces | place: Austria | collected 2013 | reverse complement strand
GAGTGCACGATTGCGTTTTCCATCAGATTGATTAATACCTGTTCAATGAGAATCGCATCCATGGGTATCATCAGGAACTCGTCCGGGACGCTCACCTTCACCTGCGCGTCCGGAAGGCGCTTTTTAAGGCGGCTGATGGATTCGCCGAGCACCTCCTCCACTGGTTCCAGAGAGGTGCTTACCTTTGCCGTCTCATTGTTGATTCGGGTGACGGAAAGAAGGTTTTCCACCATATTCAAAAGCCAGTTGGAATCTTCTAAAATATGGCTTACAAGCGCTTTTTTGTCGGAATTGCTGAGGGATGCCTCGTTTTCCAGATAAACGGTACTGGAACCGATGATGCTCGTAAGCGGCGTCCGAATATCGTGGGAGATCGCCCGCAGAAGATTTGCCCTCATCTTTTCCTTTTCCGCCTCCATAAGCATCTTTTCTCTTTCAGAGATAATCCTGGCCTGCTCCTTGATGTTGGTTGTCAGGGCGCTTGTGATAATGGAGATGGTGAACATGGCGATAAAGGTAATGGGGTATCCGCTCAGCGTAAAGTTCAGCTCGAAGTACGGGTAGGTGAACAGAAAGTTCACACACACGACTCCCACCAGGGCTGAGAGGATTCCATAGAAATATCCGGACGTATACCTGGCTGTCAGGAACAGAGCCAGAATATAGCACAGACTGATGCTGGATGACGGAGCTTCCATTTTCGCAAAAAAGAAAAAGGAAACTGCCGTGGCCGTAAACAGCAGAACCAGCATGATGACGGTATTGGAAACCCTGGTCTGCGACTCCAGAAAACGAAGCAGTTTATTCTTGAATTTTTTCATTGATGATTTCTCCTGTTGCGCGGTTTGGGCAGCAGTAAGGCTTTCCTGCCAGCTGAGCCTAGAGTTCATTATACCTGTTTCCTGTAAAAAATAAAGTAAAAAATATGATAAGATCCGGGAAAAATTGATTTTTCCAGGCCTATGTGATAGACTTCTGGTGTTGGGATGGATATAGGGGCAAAAATCGATGAAAACGGAAGCTGCCCTGCCTATCCATCGGAATTAGGAAAATGGACTGAGCATGAAGAACATGCATAAAATGATGAATAAAGAAGGGAAGAGCAGAAAATGAAAAAACTGGGAAGAAATGACGCCTGCTGGTGCGGCAGCGGGAAAAAATATAAGCACTGCCATGAGGCATTTGATGAAAAGCTGGAGGCGGCAGCCAGGGAGGGACATTTCATTCCGTCCCACGATATGATTAAGACGCCGGAGCAGATCGAGAAGATAAGAGAGAGCTGTAAAATCAATATTGCGGTGCTGGACTATGTGGCCGAGCATATCAGGGCGGGCGTAACGACAGCTGAGATTGATCAGTGGGTGTATGATGAAACCACGCGGATGGGAGGGATTCCTGCCCCCCTTGGATATGAGGGATTTCCGAAAAGCGTGTGCACTTCTATCGACGACCAGGTATGCCACGGGATCCCTTCTGAGGAGGTAGTCTTGAAGGACGGAGATATCATCAATGTGGACGTTTCTACTATATATAATGGATATTATTCCGACTCCTCCCGCATGTTCTGCATCGGTGAAGTCAGCCCTGAGAAGAAACGGCTGGTGGAAGTCGTGAAAGAGTGTGTGGAGCTTGGCCTTAAGGAGGTGAAGCCCTGGGGATTTTTAGGAGATATGGCACATGCGGTCAATGAGCATGCGGTAAAGAACGGCTACAGCGTTGTCCGTGAGATCGGAGGACATGGAGTGGGCCTGGAATTCCATGAGGAGCCGTGGGTGGGCTATATCGGGGACAGGGGAACCGGAATGATGATGGCCCCGGGAATGGTTTTTACCATTGAACCGATGGTGAATATGGGCGGCAGCGAGGTCTATGTGGATGACAATGACGGCTGGGGCGTCTATACGGAGGACGGGAAACCGTCTGCCCAGTGGGAGATCATGGTACTTGTGACAGAAAATGGCCATGAGGTTCTGTGCTGGTAGGGAAACTGCCGGCAGCAGGATGGAAAGGGCTCATCTGGAATAAATTGCTGAAATAAACGGACGGTATAAACTGCCGGAAGAATGCAGACAACAGGAAAAAAGAGGACAAAAAAGAGGAACACTCAAAAAAGAGGAGCACTGCCAGGCGATTGCGCCGTATCATGCAGTGCTCCCGTTTTTTCTGAAACGTAAAAGGGGGGAAAGGAAAAGGGTTCCAGAAAATCTATATAAAGGAAATTGTTGTTAGGCGAGCCCAATGAAACAATGCGCGCATGTTCCGGATTCATTGGCCTCTTGTTGTTTACAGGAATTATAATAAAGGATAAATGTGTCCAATTTTTGTCTATTCTCTAAAAAACTTCTAAATCAATCTTACGGAAAACTAAAGAAATCATAACCAATTTTGAAACGGTTAGTCTTTCTGCTTTACAGCTTCCCTGACAGCGGACAGCAGCTCGTCGAAGGTCTCGTAAGCCGGAATCTCCGGGACGGAGGAGCGGATGCTTTCCGGGCTTCTGAAGAGGAAGCCGGCATGGCTTGCGCGTATCATATCCAGATCATTGTAGCTGTCACCGCTGGCAATGGTTTTATAGCCGATGGACTGAAGTGCGCGCACAGTTGTGAGTTTGGAATGCTCCACTCTCATCTTAAAATCCGTGATCGTGCCGTCCGGTGCCACTTCCAGGCTGTTGCACAGAAGGGTGGGGTAGCCCAGCTTCTTCATCAAAGGCATGGCAAATTCCTCAAAGGTATCGCTTAGGACGACTACCTGGGTAAAGGAGCGGAGCTCATCAAGAAATTCCTTTGCGCCCGGCAGCGGATCAATGGTTGAGATGGTCTCCTGTATCTGCCCAAGGCCCAGCCCGTGCTGCTTCAAAATGTCAAGTCTCCACCGCATCAGACGGTTATAGTCCGGTTCATCCCGTGTAGTGCGCGTAAGTTCCGGGATATTGCTGGCCTTTGCAAATTCAATCCAGATTTCAGGAACCAGAACTCCCTCCATATCCAAACATACAATATACATACCCAAGTCCTCCTCTTTCTTTTTATGCTGCAGACGCCTGATGGCAGGCTGTTACAAAAAATACTATCATCGGCAATCCGGGGTGTCAAGAGCAGAAAAACCGGTTCCGGTAAAATGGGGTTGGAGAAGGCCCTGTCCTTTGATGGAGGCGGTTCATTCAAGAGTGCAGCGCCCTCAATGATTTCAATATGAAACGCTTTTTCATAAATATGAAGGTTTCTGAAATTATAACGAATTATCGTTTCAAAATTAAACAAAAAGGCAGAGGCAAAAGGTTGTGTGAGCAGGACATCTCAGGTAGAATAAATAAAAAAGCGACTGATGCTCGAGGGGAGCACAGAAAGGAATATTGACTATGGTGAAATTATTGGTTATTGCAGATGATTTCACTGGCGCACTTGATACAGGAGTACAGTTTGCGGCGAGTGGAGCAGAGACGAGAGTAGTTACAAATATTGAGTATGATTTCAGCCGGACTGGAAGAGAGGTTCAGGTTCTGGTGCTGGTAGCAGAGACAAGGCATGTGAAGTGGGAGGAGGCCTACCGCATGGTCTACGGTATCGCCAAAAGAGCCTGTGAGAGCGGGATCCCGTATCTATATAAAAAGACAGACTCAGCGCTCAGGGGAAATATCGGAAGTGAATTAAAAGCAGTTCTCGATGCTGCGGGGAAGCACACTCTCCACTTTCTGCCGGCATTTCCCAGAATGAACCGGGTGACCAGAAACGGTATCCACTATATTGACGGAAGTCCGGTCCATGAGAGTGTGTTTGGAAAGGATCCGTTTGAGCCTGTGACCTGCTCCTACATACCGGATATAATGAGGGGAGAGGTTTCCGTAACGGTTGTGGAGAGTATGGACGGCTGGGAGAGGCAGAACGGCGTTATGGTTTACGATGCATCCACAGATGAGGAGCTGATGAGTATAGGCTCCTTTTTGAAGGAAAAGGGAGAGCTTGGGCTGATTGCCGGCTGCGCCGGCTTTGCAGCAGTTCTTCCGCAGCTTCTTGGACTCTCTGGAAAGAGGCGTGAGAGGATTTCCCTGGATAAAAAGCTTCTGGTAGCCTGCGGAAGCGTCAATCCAATCACAGTCAGACAGCTGGATTATGCAGAGAGGGCCGGAATGAAGAGGATCCGTCTGACGCCAGAGCAGAAACTGGAAAAGGACTATCTGGAATCGGAAGAAGGAAACAGGGCTTTAGAGGAGTGGACGAAGACGGCACTGGAGGAGGAGTGCTGCATCTTTGATACCAATGATCTGCCTGGCTGCCGCGCTGCCTGCGAGTATGCCGGAAGCCATGGGCTTTCGCTGGATGAGCTGAGAGTGCGGATCGCAGATACGCTCGGCCGGGTGGTGGAGCACCTGGTCAGAGCAGGCGTGAAAAGCACCATGCTTCTGACAGGCGGAGATACGCTTATGGGATTTATGAGGCACATCGGCTGTGACGAGATTGTGCCTGCGTGCGAGATGGCGCCGGGAACAGTGCTCTCCCAGGTCGATATAGATGGGAGAACCTACAGCATTATCTCAAAATCAGGAGGCTTTGGAGAGGAAAAGCTGATAGCAGAGCTGGCAGAGAAGATTGGCGAAAGGCATCTGGAGTAGAGGCCGGATAAATAAAACACTGTCAAATGAGGAGGGCTGACGATGAAAGTCGGGCAGGGAGGCATTTGACGGTGTTTTTTCATATAACAGGAAACTTCGTTCCCTGTTATATGAAAACGCTCCGCGGGGATCGCACTGCGGCGGATCAGAAAGAGGAGGAAAAATATTTCATTACTGCTGCGTAATTCAGGCCGATATTTCACAATCAATCTGGACGAACCTTCCACTTTGTTGTATGATAAAAAATACGGCGGAGAAAGTACGGAGGGACAGCGGCTGGCTGCTGTTTTGACGGAAAGGGGGACGGATCTGTGAATGGTGAGGGAAAGAAGAAACTGACAGTTCATATGCTGGGACGCTTTTCACTTCAGTATGGGGATGAGGTTCTGTCACTGGGGAGAAACAGCGCCTCTAAGCTCGCCCAGCTTCTTCAGATCCTGTGGCTGTCCGGTGAGAAGGGGATCGGCAGAGACGATCTGGTGGGAATGCTCTATGACAGGGATTCTCTGTCCAGTCTCAACAACAGCCTCAATAATCTCATTTACCGCCTGCGCCATGTCCTGCCGCTGGGAGGTTTTCCCAAGTCTCAGTATGTCATCAATCGTGACGGAGTCTATTTCTGGGATCAGGAGATTCCGGTGTGGGTGGATGCCAGAGAATTTGAGAACCTTATAGAAGCAGGAGAACGCATGGAGCAGCGGGGAGAGGATCCGTATGAATGCTACAGACAGGCGGAGGAACTCTATCAGGGAGAGCTTCTGAGCGCCAATTCCACAGAAAACTGGGTGATTGTGGAGAGCTTGCGTTTTAAGAGAATGTATGAGAAGGCGGTTTCCTGGCTGGGGGATTATCTGAAGGTTCAGAAGGATTATCCGGGAATGTACCGGCTCTACCGATAGGCCGCTCAGGTGTATCCGTTTGACGGCTGGCAGACCGGGCAGATTGAGAGCATGATATTTATGGGCAATTACAAGGAAGCTTTCCGCCTCTATGATCAGACAGCCAGAAGATATTCCGAGGAGATGGGACTGCCTCCTTCTGATAAGATGCTGGAATGCTACCGGAAGATGAGCCAGCAGTTTGTGAGCTGTCCCGACGGCCTGGACAATATCAGGGCCGAACTATGTGAGAGAAACGGCACAGATGGGGAGAATGCCTATTACTGCTCTTATCCAAGTTTCATAGATATCTACAGACTTATGGCCAGAAGGAGTGAGAGAAGCGGACAGCCTATGTGCCTGATGCTGTGTACACTGGTAGATTATGAGGGGAAAATTATTCAGAACCAGGAAAAGCAGAAGGCCCGTTCTGAGCTTTTGAAAAAGGCTATCGGACATGTGCTGAGAAGAGGCGACGTCTATGCCAGGTACAGCGCATATCAGTACCTGATTCTTCTTACAGGCGTAAGCGTGGAGAGCAGCCATTCTATTGGAAACAGAATCAGCCGTTATTTTAAGACTCTGTGCGGAAAGAGGGCGGAGGTGAATTTCTCCGTATCCGCTTACCAGACCGGACAGGAAATCAGGTTTTAAGAGGCGTACAGAGAAAAGGGCGGAGAACGCCAGGCTCTTTTCTGACAGAAAAACAAAAAATATATGTCTATACCGGCCTTTGGAGAAAGGGCCGGTTTTTTGATTATAGGAAATTCTTACGAATCTCCTATAATCAAAAAGCCCTGCCTGGCGGAAACACATCAGGTCAGAATTTACCGCCGAAGCAGCCTGCGGCAGGCGAAAAACCAAAAAAGCCGGGAGGCAAAGAAATCATTAAAACAAATCTTCTGGCATTATCTCAGAGGGGAAAATTCCCTTCATCTTCAGAACAAATTTTTACAATCTTTTGCGGTTTCAGCTATGTCCTCAAAATAATAAGAAAAACAAAAAAAATCATTTTTTGTGATAGGTTTTGTGATTGCCCTTCTAATACACTATAAGAAAGCCTAAGAAAATTTTAAGAAAATTTATAAACAAAACATATTTTTACAAAAAAGGGGAGCAGGTATTGATACAGAAAGCATCAGACAACAGAAAAGTGGAGGCAGCTTTCGTAATTAACATCAAGTATCGCCGCGATGCCGCCTGGCATGGGCAGGCAATATGGGCAGACAAAAAGCGTTCAGGTGCTTTAAAAGTATGCTGGAACTGTTAAAGATGATGGACAGTGCCCTTGATATAGAAAAAGAGGAGGTTGAGTTGAAAAAATGGAAGGAAAGGCGGGAGTAAGAATGGATTCCAGAAGAGGAAAATCGCGTGGAAAAAGTAACAGGCCTTTGAAGAGAAGCCTCCGTCGGGCAGTTGCATGGCTGCTTGTGTTCTGCATGTGTATGGCGAACATGAACTCGGCAGCATTCGCGGCTGAGATTGCCACTGCCAGCAACGCTCTTATGGCGGCAACTCCCAGCGACGCAAAGGCAACAGACAGCGATGCCATGGAAATCCTGATGCCGGAGGAAGTAATCAGCGGAGAGGATTTGGCCACAGAGGCAGCGCGGGCAATCTCGGAGGGAAATGAGTTTGATTTTGACTCTGAGATTCAGGTGAAGAAGGATGACCAGGGAAAGGATGAGGGATATGAGGAGCTGTTTAAGGGCCGCAGAAGCTTTGTGCTGTTTGCGGACAACGGAAACGGCGGACGCATCCAGGGGGACAATCCCAATGCCTATGGTTATATTCTTGTTCAGGTAGATGAGAAAGACTATAAAGCATTTGAGGAGGAGGCAGGAGCCGCTAAAGCGACGGATTCCAATGCCACGGACTCTGATGCGGCAGAGAGAAGCTGGACGCTTACGGGAGACGAGGAGTTAGTATTCCTCTACATCAATGCAGATGACGGAAGCGTAACCTTCACATTAAATATTGAAAACCTCCAGGCAGATGACATTGTGGTTCCAAGCTACAGTGAACTTAGGGAGGAGCAGAAGGCAGAGGAAGAGGAAAGCAAGGAAGAATCAGAAGCCAATAACCCGGCTGCCCAGCCGGCAGAGGATGGAAGCGAGAACGGAGGAAGCGCAGGCGGCTCCGGTTCAGGAAGCGGAAGCGGCAGTGCGGGAAGCTCCGACAGCGCCGGGGATATGGAAGAAATAGAAGACGCAGATAAGCCGGACGGCTCTAGCGACGGCCAGGGTTCCGAGTCAGGCACAGATGGAGGCTCGGAGGACAGCACAGATGGAGCCGGTCAGGGAAGCGAGGATGCAGGAAACTCCGACAGCTCTGACGGCGCAGAAGATGCAGATAAGCCGGATGATTCCGATGACGGCCAGAACGGCGGTCAGGATGCAGGAAACAGCGCAGAGGACGGAAATGGTTCCCAGTCAGGTTCCGGTTCCGACACAGGTTCCGGTGATACTGACAGCGGAAAAGCAGAGGGATCCGGCGATGCGGGAAGCCAGAAACCGGATGATTCCGATGATGGCCAGAATTCCGGTTCTGACCATGGATCTGATACAGGAAACAGCGGCTCCGGAACAGAAGGGGACAGGAACAGCGGCTCCGGAAGTGAAGGAAACGCAGGCTCAGGAAACACAGGAAGCTCCGACAAGGGAGACTCCGGAAAGGGAGATTCCAATAAGGGAGACAGCGGCAGCAGCTCTTCTGACAAGGGAAGCTCCGATACAGGAAACAGCGGCAGCAGTTCTGATAAAGGAAGCTCCGACAAGGGCGGAAGCTCTGACACAGCGAAGCTGTCAAAATCCAGCTATGATGTCCCTGTTGTTATGGGCCCGAATCCAAACGCAGAGTTTGAGAGCGACGAATTCGGCGATGACATCAGCTTGGACGAGTGGCAGGAGATGATGGAAGAGGCCGAGGAGGAAGAAGAGGAAGACGAAGACGAAGACTACGAGGACTACATAGAAAAGACCGATCTGGCCTATGAGGATGAAGACGGAACGACCTATCTTGGAATGAGCATGCTTCCGGCTGTAAGCGCTACAGTGAAGAAGACAGAAAAGTCCAGCGGAATCGCAAGGCTGTTTAAAAAGAGCAGAAGCGTGGAGACTGAGGCTGTGGTGATGGCTGGGACGGTAAGACTGGGAGAGCTGGTTGAGGGAATAGCTGGAGCTACTAAAAAAATAGGGTATCTGGGAGGGGATAACTACAGACTTCACCTTGATATATCTGGAAAAGGCCAGGCTCTTGACATTGTGCTTGTTATAGACAGCTCTGGTAGTATGGATGAGAGATCTGGATTATTACAACCAACAAAAATGGAAAATTTAAAAAGAATTCTGATAGGTACATGGGGGCAGGATGGTTTTGTCGACCAAATTTTCTCTAAAAATCCAGAAAGCAGGATATCGGTTATATCTTATAGCGATGATGCAGTTGTGAAGTCGAACTGGAGCAGTGATAAACTGACACTGGAATTTACTATAAACACCCTTGAGGCTAATGGAGGAACGAATTACGAAGACGGTTTAGTAGCCGCTAGAGATATTTTGAAAACAAAAGATCCTACGCACCTACCGTACGTTATCTTTCTAAGTGACGGAAATCCAACGTTTGCCAATAAACCTGTTAATGAGTTCGGAAAAGGAACAGTAGGAGGTAATGGAAACAGTGATAACAGTTATGTGGATGGTGAGGACAAAAAAGTAACAGTAGGTCAGGAGACGCTGTTTGCTGCTGAACAGTTTAGAAAAGATCCTGCAGTCTCAGGAGTTACAATATATTCAGTGGGAATAGGAAAGGACTATAACGAGAAATACTTAAACGCTATTGCCGGAGGAGATCCTAGTTTTGTATTCCCGGGAGATGATCTTCAGGAAACATTTAAAACAATTCTTTCGAGTTTAAAACTTGAAAATGTAAAAATTGAGGATACATTAACCCAGTATGTAGAGTTGCCGGGCGGAAGCTTAGATGGAGCTAAGGTTGAAGTCTATAAAGAAAATAACTCAACTCATGAAAAAACGGTATTAAATGAAAATGAGTATGATCTGAACTATTCCGATAAGAAATTAACGCTTGATTTAAGCAAAGCAGAGCCAGAAGGAAAGTTGCTCGAAGGATATACATATGCGATAGAGTTCAATGTTCAGGTGACTCAGGCAGCTAAAGATGAGTTTGCGAAAAATGGATATCCCGAAGATGCGGAAGGAAATCCAATTTTGGGTGGTCCGGACACAGGAGAAACCAGTGACGGCCAGGCTGGATTTCCGTCTAATGCCGAAGCCAAGGTAACGTGGAAAAATAATAGTAATGGCTATACTTATCCCGTTCCGGTTGTACAGATAAAAGAAAAGCCTCAGGTTGCCTATCATAAGCGTGCAATCCAGTCTGACTCTGATAAAGAGGTTTACGATCTGACACTGGATGTAACTGGTCTTCCTCCGGCTGGCGGAGGAACTGTTACAACGGTGGATCCAACAGATATAGTGTTCGTTCTGGATGAATCTGCCAGCATGAGAGATCAAATTGCTGGGCCTGTTTGGAATCCTATAAGGAGGCAAGATGTTGTTAATGAAGCAATGAAGGATATTCTTTCCGATGAAACAGGAGTATTTCAGTATAACAAAGAAAAAGTAAATATAAGGGTTAAAGGCTATATTTTCTCCGGCAGCAAAACTCAAACTAAACCAGGAGAAAATAGTTGGTATACATCATCTAAAGAAGCTGAGAAAGGGTTGACAATAGATGCACCTTGGTCCGCAGGAACACAGCCCAGAAGTGCCCTAGACAAAGCAATCAAAACATTAAAGACAAATAGTAATGCTGCTCTTAAATATGTGATCTATCTGACAGATGGAGAACCCGATGAAGAGGATGAAACAGTTGGAGGGTTAGATATATTAAAGAATGCTGATGCTCCTGGAATAAAGTTCTATCCAATATCCATCAACAATAATCCTGATAATAATTGGGATGGACAGCAGAAAACCTACATGGAACAGGTAAAAGATGCTGCAATAGAAGGTGGAATGGCATGTGAAAAAGTATATGACGGAAGAACTGCAGAAGAGATAAAGGCAGTATTTAAAGAAGTAACGGATTCCATTACAAATGAAATTGAAGAATCAGGTTCTGGAATGAGCAATGTAGTAATAGAAGATGAATTAAGTGAGTGGGCAGAGTTTGCTGACTCTGAGATTACTGCAAATGATTTTACAGTAGTCAGGAGTGATGGAAAACCGGTGAATTGTACAATAACTCCTCCAAGCGAAAATAACAAGAACTTTAAAATACAGTTCAATGAGCCATTAGAGAATGGAGTTATATATACAGTTACTGTGAAGATTAAACCGTCACAGACAGCGAAGGACGAGTATGCAAAAACAGGAGAATATCCTAACACATCAGCTCCTGATACAGGTACTCATTCAGAAGAGAAAGGATTCTTTTCCAACAAAAACGCAACACTTTCCTTTATATATGACGGAGTGAACTATACGGGAGATAATGCCTATGAGTATCCTCACCCCGTTATTCAGGTACCGGAGACTGGAAGCTTTACAGTCCAGAAAATAGTAGAAGGAAAAGACAGCGGAGACGGTCAAAAATTTATTATCAATATTGACCAGATGGTAAATGATGGGCAGGTTTCGTTCTCGTCAGTAGCCCTTGCAAACGGAGAGGTTTCAGCTGCTGTTCCAGTAAATGGTACGCAGACTTTTAAAATTTCAGAGGCAGTGCCGATGGAATATAGCTTTAACACAATCAAAGTTTTTGATAATAATGCAGAAGGCGGACCAAAGGACGTTACAAATAATAAGTACCAAAATGAAGTTTTAACTGTTTCTTCCGGTGATGATCTGACAGTGCAGGTTATCAATAGTTTTGGTCATAAAGGATATTTCCACAGCAAAGCCCAGGTGACAAACTATACGACTGGAGATGTGAATACTCCGTTTGCACCTTTAGGCCGTCAGGCAGCTGAAACTCAGCCAAAGGCAGAAAGTGCAAAAAAGAAAGTAGAGATTGAAGAGGAGGAGGGTGAGACACTTGTATAAAAGCAGAAAAAGAAAGAATGCAGTCAAGCTGACAGGAATCGCCCTCCTGGCAGCCTTTACAGTTGGAATTGGAAGTACTGGAGCCGTAATCCGCCATCGGATTGAGATGAGTAATAAAATAGCAACTCCAACTGTGGAGATTACAATAGGGGAAGATTTTGAGGACGACAGTCCAGAAGATGGAGTGAAGCAGAAAACGGTAACTTTTACCAATAATGGTAATGCAGATGTATTTCTGAGAGTAGCCTGTGCAGAAACATGGGAAAACGAAGGTGCGCTTTTAGCTAATAGCCAAAAGGCTCTGAATGAAGAAAATGAAGATGCCGATATAGTTACAAAAATCCCATTCTTCCCAGAGGCAGAATGGGAGTACATAGATGGATGGTATTATTATAAAAAAGTACTTCCTGCAAATAAAACGACAGAACCGGTATTAAATTCTGTTGACTTTTCAGGAATTGAAAGTAAGGTAGGAGAATTGGCCGAGGCTTATCGAAATGCCAATTATAATCTTCATTTTCAGACAGAGGCAGTACAGGCAAGTGATGAACTTAAGGTAAGCAAGGATGCGGCAAAAGAGCTGTTTGATAAAGGGATCAAACCGATGAATGGTGGGACGGAGATAACGGATGATGAAACCTGGCAACAAAATAAAGAGACTGCCGAGATTCAGTGGACAGAAGGAGGTAACTAATTATGAAGTTATATAAAAGGTTAGCTGTCATTCTGGCCGCCTGTGTACTGACAATAGGGATCAGTTCTACATGGGCATATTATTCTGATACGCAGTCTGTTGTGAACCCATTTTATACGACAAACAGCGCTATTGACATGATAGAGGACTTCAACCCGGCAGATACTATGCTGCCGGGAGAGACTGTTGAGAAAAAGCCGTATTTCGTCAACACAGGAGATACAGATCTGGTACTTCGTTTAAAGATGACTACATACTGGCTTGGGGCAAACGGTAATCAACGAAATGATTTAAGAACAGATATGGTTACGCTTAAATATCCAGAAAATTTTGGGAATAACTGGGTAGAGATAGATGGGTACTATTATTATTTTCAGGTACTTGAAAGTAAGGAAAATACCCAAAAGAGTAAGACATCTCTGTTTTTAGAGAGCCTCACATTAAAGCCTGACGTATCTAATGATAATCATGCAGCAGATTACAGTGACTGTCAGTTTGTTGTGGATTTTGACGCTGAGGCAGTTCCAGCAGATGCAGATTCCGTGGCAAATTCCGGCTGGGGACTGAATCAGTCTACTGTGGGAACCGATAAACTTGAGTGGCAAGATTTGCTTCCAAATGGAAACTAGAAAAATGCCAATGAAATCCTCCGCGCCGGACAGCGCGGAGGGGACAGGAGGAGATAGGAAATGAGAAAAAAACATATCGCTGCGCTTGCAGGAATGGCAGCAGTGTTTGCAGTCGGCGGCTCCCTGGCATATTTCAATCAGAATCTGGAAGCAGTCAATGTCCTGAAAACGGGGAAGTTTGACACAACCATTGTGGAAAAATTTAATCCGAAGGACGGAGAGGACTGGAAGCCTGGGGAGACCGTAGAAAAGCAGTATTCCGTTACCAACACAGGAGAGGTCGATTCATTGGTTCGGGTGAAATTTGAGGAGACCTGGACCAGGACGGAGGAGGAGACTCCGTTTGTGGAGATCGATACCTCAGAGCTGCCTGAAAAACTGGGAACGGACAGTACTAGAAATAAATTCGAGAGCATTTATCAGAAAGACAGCCAGGACGGCGAAGCAGATGAAACGGTGGATGATTCTGTAGTGGAGAAAGCGCTTCATGTAGATGATGCTAATGACTGGGCATATAACCCGAATGATGGTTATTACTACTATAAAAAAACGCTGACTCCAAATTCCAATACAACCAATCTTTTGGATTCGGTAACCTTAGATGAAAACGTAGATATGGGAAAAAGTGTTTTCATTAAAATGTATTCTACCGTTATGGGAGACAACTTAACAGAAGATGACTGGGAGGAGTTCCCTAGAGATGAAAAAACAGGAGAGTACATAACAGTAGAGGAACTGTCAGCAATTTTAAAAGCCAACGGGGAAAATCTCTATCATATGCGGACAGATATTGTCACAGATGAAGGTGCAACCGGATATGCAGATGCAGGTTACAGCCTTACGATTACCGCTCAAAGCGTGCAGGCGACGGAAGAGGCAGTAAGGGAGGTATTCTCTGATGAGGTATTATCCTATGCTAGAGAAGAAAACTGGAACTGGAATTTGAAGTAACAGGTATAAAGAGCGGCTGAACAAGCAGCAGGAGTGGCAGCAAGTAAATCAGTACAGCAGCGCTTTAACATAGCAGGAACAGAGACGAGTTTATTGTCCGTTGCCCTGCAATAAGTAAAGAAATGGAGGAAACAACTATGAAAAGAAAAATCGCGGCATTAGGAGGGCTTGCAGCCTTAGCAGCAGTAGGAGGAACATGGGCTTATTTTAACCAGACAGCAGCCATCACGAACCCATTCCATACAGAGGGAGGATATGAGACCTCAATTATCGAGCATTTCAACCCTGCAGATGGTCAGGACTGGAAACCAGGCGTAACAGTTAATAAGGATGTTATTGCAAGCAATACAGGAGATGCAGACGTTTTAGTTCGTGTGAAGATGCAGGAGGTATGGAATCGTCAGGTAGGAGGAGACCTGGAGGTTTTAAACAATTTTGACAGCAGTCAGAGTGAATTTTTAACTCCTGAACAGGCAGATCCGGTAGATGGTAAAGTGCAGGGAGATAAGACCGTAGTAGATAAAGATATCAATGATACTGATTGGACACTGAAAGAGGATGGATATTGGTATTACAATACTCTTCTTGCGGCTAAGCAAGAGTCTAAAGCACTTTTGTCGTCCGTAACCCTGTTATCTAATCTGGATATGGGAAAATATGAGGACACATTTGCATACTGTACAACGGAGAACGAAAATGACTCTCTGGAAAATGCAGCATGGACAGAAGTAGCAAATGAGGAAGCCTTAATTGAAGCTGGTAAGGACGCCAAAGAGGCTGGGTTATATTTCCACGTAAAGAAAGGCAGAAGCCTTGACGAAACTGCTATGGGATATGCAGATGCAAACTATGGCCTTGAAATAACAATCGAGTTTGTTCAGCCTACAGAGGATGCTGTAAAAGATGCATGGGGACAAGATGGATATGATAATGTAAAAGATCTTATCCCAAACGCATAAAATAGGCCTGTTATACAACATTGTTAGGACATAAATCATGAAGCTAATCAAAGGACTATTTATTATCCTGTCCTGGGCGGTATACGCCTGCATCGCCTGCTATCTTCTGATCGCAGCTCCGATGCTGGCGGGATACCATCCCGTCGTCGTTCTCAGCGGCAGTATGGAGCCTACCTTTCATGTTGGAAGTGTGATCTATTATAAAGAAGCGGAATTCGCAGATATTAATGTCGGCGATGCTATCACTTTCCGGGCAGGAGAGGATGGCATGGTAACTCACCGGGTAACAGAAAAGAGTGAGCTTTCCCAGACCTTTACAACCAAAGGAGATGCGAACCTTTCCGAGGATCCGAATCCCGTTGAATACAGCGATGTACTCGGTAAGGTATGGAAGATAAACATACCCTATGCAGGATATTTTGTAAATTACAGCAAAAACATAACAACAATCGCCGTGATGGCGGCAATCATCATTATAAATATTGTTCTTGACATGATTTTCCCGGATAAGGAAAAGAAGAAAAAAGAACCATCTGCACAAGAGTGAATCAATACCGGCTGATAAGCCGGCCGGCAGATACATTGCAAAAAAGAGAGGTAGATCGAGATGAAAAAGAAAGCGGCGTTAGGCCTTGCGGGAATCGCAGCAGTGGCAGTGATTGGCGGAACCTGGGCATACTGGAGCCAGGATTTGACAGCGACCAATGAGTTTGAGACAGGAAAATTTGATTCTGATATTGTGGAGCAGTTTACACCTCCGGCAGTGGGCGAGTGGCTTCCTGGCGTGACCACAGAAAAGAATGTAAAGGTTACCAACAGCGGCGACGTAGATATGGCCCTTGTAGCAGAGATTACGCAGGAGTGGAACCGGGAGGGGGAGAGCCTTCCGATTCGGTTCGCAGTTCCGGATCCTTCTCCAATAACTCGGGGATACGAAAATGCAGCTGTCATCAACTGGGGCGAGAATACAGCAATGCATGATATTACAGCCATTGACTCTGTGGCGGAGGAAGCCAGGGAGATGGGAATCACTGCCTCTGTCAGCAGTTTAGGGGACAGCGAGGCGAAAGATAAGTGGGTTTTAGTGGATGTGAGCGATGACTATTCCAAGCTGATCTTCGTTTACAACGGCATCGTTCCAGCTGGGGAGGAAACACCGGAACTTCTGAATTCCGTGACATTAAACTCCAAAATCGAATCATGGGTATCAGAGAAGAATTATTTTTATGACGAAAACGGAGAGCAGCAGGTGGAAGAAAAAGGATGGATGGAAGTGAACTATGAGGACGCCCAGTATACCATGGACATCCATGTAAACACCGTTCAGGCTACAGGCGATGCAATCCGCGAGATCTTCTCCCAGTATGAGGGCGTAGATGTGGATGGTTTCCTTTCCGCAAATGCTGATGATATTGCCGACGCATACCTGGAGGCTACTTCAAGCAACGCCAATTAATGCCAATTATGAGTAAATAGCTGATCATTCCGGAAAGGAATGAATCCCGCTCCTCCCCGGAAGCCGGCGGACGTCTGACGCCTGTCGGCTTCCGGGGAAGGGCAAAAGACAGGAGACAGAACGATATGAGGAAAGGCAAACATGCAGTATTAGGCCTGGCAGCGCTCGCATCAGTGGCTGCCATCGGCGCAACATGGGCAAGCTGGACTCAGGAACTGAAAGCCGGAAATGAGTTTATGACCGGGGACTATCATACTTCTCTGGACGAAACCTTTGAATCTCCAGACAACTGGCAGCCGGGAACCACCACACAGAAAGCGGTGTGGGTTGCCAACGACGGGACAGTGGACGCCATGGCAAAGGTTGTAATCAGTCAGAGCTGGGTGCGGACAGAGGATGTAATGGCTACTGTGCTCGCCAGTGACGGAAACGCAACAGAGGAGGTACCAGTAAAACCACTGGCAGGAGAATCCTTTCCTCTGACGTTTGACACCGGAAATGGCAGGGAATATGCAGCAGTTCCTGAATTCAGCAGGGAAAATGTAGTTCTTCTGGCATCCGCCGATGCGGACGGAGAGCCGGGAAACCGCTGGGGCCTTGAGGAAGCAGAAACCCTTGGCCAGGCAGAGGGAAAGTGGCTGCTGATGAACGAGGAGCCTCAGGGGGAGGAGGGAACTTTCACCCTCTACTACATGGGGACCATCGAGGCAGGGGCGAAATCCCCGCAGTTTCTGGACAGCGTGACCATGAACCCGGACATCCCGAGAAGTGTGACGGGAAAGGACACCGTCTACACCAGGGATGAGAAGGGAAATGTAAAACAGATCACCATCGACACGGTGGGAGAGGTTCCTGGCTATGAGAATGCCCGCTATACGATGACCATCAACGCCACCACCGTGCAGGCCACCCAGGCAGCGGTGGAGGAGATCTTCGGATCAGGAAACGCAGAAGAAGATCCTGGTACGGATGCAGACAGCCAGACTCTGGATTACCTGGTAAAGCTGGCGGATGAGGCGGTCTTCGACCACTCAGCGGAAGTTAAGACGCTGAAATTCGACGAGACCAACGGAACCATGACCTATGTGCCCTACCGGGACGGAAACGGAAATGTGGAGGAAGGCAACTGGTTCATGAGCTTTACCGACATGGTTCCCGGCGGTGTGTACAAGGATCTGTTAAACATTGAAAACGCCAGCAATAAAGAGTGGAACCTCTATATGAGGGCCCTCCCGAGAGAGCAGGAAGCCATCAAAGATGAGCTTCTCGAGAAGATTTCCATGACCGTGTGGTATAAGACGCCGGACATGGAGAACGAGACAAAGCTCTATGAGGGAACTGCCATGGGTTCCACCTTCCTGACAGACGAAGGAAACGCCGACGGAGCCGACGGAATGCGTGCGGTGTACATCGGAAACTACGATGCAGGGGAAACCGGTTATATCCGGGTAGAGCTTACTCTGGATCCGAATCTGGTACTGGAAGAAGATCCAAGCCTTACTCCGGGAGAAGGAGAGAGCAGCCTGGTCAACCACTACGCAGGGGTACTTTCCAAGATCGACTGGCAGTTTATGGTCACAGAGGTTAAGACCGAAGGCGGAAATGGAGACAATGGCGGCGGAGGCGGAAGCCACGGCGGAGGAAGCAGCGGAGGCGGAGGCGGAAGACGGATTGACATCGCTGACAATGAGACGCCTCTTTCCCCACCGCTTACCGACGAGACCATCCTGGACGAACCGGTACCGTTAGCCGTCCTGCCAAAGACCGGTGACGAGACACCGATTATCCCGGCAGTGGTGACCTTACTGGGAAGCGGAATTATCCTGCTGTGGCTGGGAAGCTCCCTGAGAAAGAAGAAAGAGACAGCCCAAGCTAGGACAGGAACGAGAAAGCAAAGACCAGGCAGGAACAATCAAGAAAATCAGCAAAGCAAAAGAAACGAAGACCGATTTCAGAAACAGGAAGGCCCTGAGAAATTCAGGGCCTTCTGCTGATCCCGGGGTTATTGCAGCTGATCAAATCAGACAGGCAGGAGGACAGAGCGATGAAGCTGAAAAAAATCATATTTATTCTGGCGCTTCTTATTTTTCTCGGAGCGCTGGGGTATCTGGGAGTAGTATGGTATTCCTACTATTCGGCCGGGAAGGTCTATGAGGAGCTGGAGGAGGCCGTTGTCACCCGGAAGGAGGGAACGGACACGGGGGAAGAAGGGGAAGGTGCAGAGGCAGTCTGGGAGCCCCTCACCATCGATTTCGGGGCCCTGCAGGAGATCTCAGAAAATGTGGTGCTCTGGATTGACATTCCGGGCACCTCTGTCAGCTACCCGGTGGCCCAGGCGGCGGACAATGACTATTACCTGAAACGGAGTCTGAACGGTTCCTACAATTTTGCTGGCACGGTGTTCATGGATTTCCGGAACGATCCGTCCCTCGCAGATGACAATACGATCCTCTACGGACACAACATGAGAAACGGCTCCATGTTCGGAATCCTGAGCCATTATGCCGATGAGGAGTTCTATAAGAGCCACCCGGAGATTGACTTGTATCTGCCGGGAAGAATCCTGCGCTGCACGGTTCTGTCAAGCCATCAGGAGGAGGCGGCAGAGGAAAATTTCCCCACCCGTTTTGAGACGGAGGAGGAGAAGCTGGCATTCATCAGCCGGATGAAGTCCAGGGCCTACTATGATACGGGGACTGAGGCAGGGGCGGACGATCACCTGGTGACACTGGTCACCTGTACGGGGAACGGCTACACCCACCGGTGGGTGGTGCAGGCGAAGGTGACGGAGGAGATCAGGATGACAGAAGAAGCCGGGCACTAAATTCTGCCGGGGACTGCCATACCAGAAGGATATGTTACAGTGGCATGGTAACAGCGATATCAAAATAGGGGGCGGGAAATTTTGGAAGTCAAAAAGGAAGGGACTGTTTCGGAAGAAACTGCAGAGGAGCTTCGGATGGAGCTCAGTGAATGCCGGGAGGATGAGAGGAGCGCTCAGAACCAGATTGTCCAGGTGATCTCTACTGCCGGGACAGTTTTGAGCGTTATTTTTGGTGTGTCTTCATATTTGAAAGACATAGATGCCTCGATGGCGCAGATGCGTCATTATTTATTTTACCTGAGTTCGCTTGTACTGATCCTGACACTGTCCTATATTACCGCGCTGGGAATGAGAAATGTACTTCGGTTTCATTATATCAGGGATTTGGAGGACAGACTATATTGTATAAATCGGAATGATATGGTGCACTGGATGAGCTTCTCTTCTCCCATAACAACCAGAAATCCCCTTCATCTGAAGAATGGGTACAGTATTTTTCATTATCTGTCCTATGCGATAGCGACGGTATGTGCGATTTCTTTTTGCCTGGTGATCCAGTATGTCCAGTATATCAGTATTAAGCCTCATGACATGGTGGATAAAGCAGTTATATTTGTTTTAGGAGCCATAGCTGTCCTTGACTGCGGTGCATTTGTCATCATGTCTGTCAAAGCGCAGAAGATGTTTTGCTGGGCAGCGCGCGTGTCGCGGGAGAGAAGGAGAAAAAGGGTACTGGGGGGAGAGACAAAGTTACAATTAAAAGACAAAATACAAATTTTTCTGTATTATCTTTATCCGAAAAAGAAGGATTTTCAGAAATCCTTTATCATCGGCATCGGCTTTGCAACAGGTATTTTTTTGTTTTATGACGCTCATATGACCTGGCAGATGTGGAATCCTTTTTTCCTTTCTTTTTTTGTAATTGAGTTTCTTGTCTATCAGGCCAGGTATCTCTGGAATGATGTGAGAGGAATCGGCGATATCAGGAAAGGGGAGAAGGGGTGCCTGCCGGTTCACTGTCTTGGGGAAAGGAGAGCAGGACTAGCGGCTTTTTTCATCGTTTTCACCAGGATAATTGCCGCAGGGTTTATAGTTATTCAGTTTGGCGGAGAGATTGCCGTTCCGCTGGCGGTGAGTATGTCGGTGATTCTGGTGATTTCTGTTATGTATGAGGCGGGAAGAACGAAGAAATGGGACCGAATGGTGTTCTTTTTGGTAAGCCTCGGCTATCCGGTCAGATTTTTCTCAGGCCTTTGGGCGTCCTGTCCGGATTTCTGGAATCGAAAGGCAGAGGCGGCAGGCAGCACAAATATGAATATTCTCCTTTTTCTTTTATTTCTTTCCTACATGTGTCTGGGAGAATTCTCTGCTGTCCTTCCCTGGGCACATGAAGCTTTCACACAAAAGAGGGGCGGGGAGCGAATCACAAAATCTTACTGCAATACGTTGATTGAAAAGATGTCTCAACATCGGGAATGCACAGTAAGTACAGATATTCTATTTCCTATGAGAGAGGAAGGAAAGCTGTCTGATGTGTGGAATATATCTTTTTTATTGGGAATTTTCTTCTTAACGATGATGACTGTATTGCTTAAAAGAGACGGTTTTTTGTGGCTGCTAGAAATATCCATACTGTTTTGCACGATGAAATTATGCGTTTCAGGCCATGGAAAGATTCTTGCATATACAATTTTAAGCATAGTGCTGCTGTCGGCAAAAACTGTGCTCTGTGCCGCCTCCGATGCGGTTCTCTGTATTTATGTCTGTGTTACAGAGGCGGTTTTTATTTTATTATATTTTAGTCTGAGATACTTATTTGATCCTTCCTTTGACTTCTTCCATCTATTGAGGTCATCGGCGGTTTGGGCGGGCCCTAAAATCAGGAGGGCAGGCTCGAAAATCCTGTATCTGTTTGCCGGCAGGGATCTCCAGGATCATACTGGGAAATGATTTTACATAAGACGGAGCCAAAACGCTTGGGGAGCGCCGAAAAATGATCAGTGAGATACTCCTTCAGTGCTCCCTGTCCGTATGGCCGCCGCTGCAAAATGGCGGCTTCTGGAAAGTTCCCTTTTAAAAACGGTTTCCTGTTATTCCCAGAACCTCTCCAGATACCCTTCAGCCTCCTCGCCGGAAATGGAAAACCGCCTGATGAGGGCGGATGAAACGGTCTCCCTGGAGGCCCACAGCTCCCGGCAGGTCTGAATCAGGGCACAGATCCCCTGCTCCATTCCCTGTTCCATCCCCTCTTTTCTGCCGAATTCATACTCGGCCTTCCTCAGCAATTCTTTTTCCCGCTCCTCGTTGTACTCAAAAATGCTCACATTGGTCACCTCCGCCCGATATTTCAATAAAAAATCTCTGAGGATCCCCTCATGGATACATTCCTCCACAGGCGTTTCAAAGGCGTCGGAGAGCTTTAAGACGCACCGCTCCTCCTGCTTCTCTCTGCCGTTGTAGAAAACGATAAACCTGGGAACAGGCAGTTTTATCAGCCGGGAGGAATAGAGGGACTGATCCCGAATCAGCATCTCATACTCTCTGGCAGCATAGAACAGATCCCGAAGAGGCATGTTCGGATTCCAGGTGGACTGATGCTCATAGAGATTCAGCTCAAAGCCCAGGAGAAATGCCAGATCGTTTTTCACATTCATGTAGACGGCATTTTCCAGGGTAACGATCTGGAGCAGGGAGGGATCCCGGTAGTCCGTATTTCCTACTGCATTGTAGAGGGAGAGCAGAGCTTCCCTGTCATTGAAAAGCATGCGAAACAGGGTATCCTTGTAATCACGCCTGGGCCGGACGGGAGCGAGACTGCCCCTTCCTGCCTTCTTTTGTTTCATTTCCTGTCACTCATAGAACCTCCTTTCGCAGAAGGCCTTTAAGCGCTCAGAAGCATGTGCATCTGCTGAAGCCAGAATACCTTCTGCTCTTGTATGATAGTGGGAAAAGCATAGATTTTCTGATGTTCTGAGAGAAATGGAAATCACGCCTGGGCCTGTGGAAAAGGCCCGATATGGGGAATGTATGCTTTCGTAAGGACAGTATAGCACAGAGACAGGCTTCCTGCAATGGGCCCTGTCCGCTGTTTTGCTGTCCTGGTATATAATCGTTTCAAATTAAAAATTATGGCTGCTTTTGGTTGAATAACCTTCTGCGAACTCTTATAATAGAGTGCATAATGCTCTATTTTGGTAAGGTGCTGCGGGGTAAGGCGCAAGGCTTTTCAGGTGCTTTGGTGCTTTGGAACCTGCGGCTGCCGCTTGAAAATTCTGGCAGAGGAGAGGAACAGGTATTATGGAGAGCTTTCTTGTGGCCGTCAACGCAGTCATGCCGTTTCTGATTTATATATCCTTTGGATATGGAGTCCGAATGAGCGGACTGGTGGACGAGGCCTTTATGAACAAGCTGAATAAGCTGATTTTCAGGGCGTTTTTCCCGATTCTGATGTTTAATAATCTGTATAAGGTAGAACCGGGCTTTACGCTGGACGGACGTCTGGTGGCTGTGGGCGTCGGGAGCGTGCTCCTTCTGGAGCTCATCTTAGTCTTTCTGGTGCCGAAATTTGTGAAGGGAAATCCCCAGAGAGGCGTCGTGATTCAGGCTATCTACCGCAGCAATTTTGTGCTGTTTGCGATTCCACTGACCACAAGCCTGTTCGGAGAGACAGGCTCTGTCCTGGCTTCTATGATGGTGGCCATCGTCATTCCCATCTACAATGTAACGGCAGTGATTATCCTGGAGCTGTTTCACGGAGGCAAGTCAGATATCCGTGTCCTCGTAAAAAATGTATGCACGAACCCTCTGATTTTAGGAGCGCTTGTGGGATTTATTTTTTTCATGCTTCAGATTAAACTCCCGGCCTGCATTGACGAAACGGCTGCACAGTTTGCCGATCTCACAACGCCGCTGGCGCTTTTCGTTCTGGGAGGCACCCTTCACTTCTCCGCGGTAAGAGGAAACCTGAAATATCTGGTACCGTCTCTGACAGTGAAAATGGTGTTTCTTCCGGCAGTGATCACAGCTCTGGCGACAGCCATGGGCTTTGGAAATCTGGAACGCTTCGTGCTTTTTACAATGTATGCGACTCCTGTGGCGACGGCTTCCTACTCCATGGCCCAGAATATGGGCGGCGACGGGGAGCTGGCGGGACAGTTCGTGGTTATCAGCACAGCGGTGTCTATTGTAACCATTTTCCTATGGGTACTGTTTTTTAAGACCATGGGCATGATTTAGGGAAAGAGAGGATTCTGGGCGGCTGTTTCAGAGATTCTGCCGGCAGGCCCTGCAGAAGGCCTCAAACAGCACTTCCCCCTCATCTCTGCCGAGCCGTTCAGGGTGCCACTGCACACCCAGCAGGAAGGGATGCTCTCTGTGCTCCACAGCCTCTGCAACTTTGTCAGAGGCGCGGGCGCAGATAGTCAGGCAGGACCCTGGAACGCGGACGGCCTGGTGATGACAGCTGTTTACGGAAAGCGTCTCCTTTCCGACGATCCGGTGCAGAAGGCTTCCAGGAAGGATGGAAATCCTGTGGGCGGGAAGGTCGGGCGAATAGGGCTGACTGTGGCAGATACGGCTTTCGGGACAGTCGGAGGGAAGATCCTGCCACAGTGTTCCGCCAAAACAGACATTGATTATCTGCGCGCCGCGGCAGATACCGAATACAGGCTTCTGAACCCTGAAAAAGGCGTGCAGGAGAGAAAGCTCCGTCTGATCGCGGACAGGGGAAACGAAGCCGCAGCCGGTTCGGGTCTCCTCGCCAAAGAGGGAGGGGTGCGGATCTGGCCCTCCGGTGAGAAGAAGTCCGTCCAGCCGGTCGGCAAAGGGGACTGCCTCAGAGGCGTCTGACAGGAAAGGAAGCAGGACGGGAAGCCCTCCTGCTTTTTTTACTGCGTCCATATAAAAGCGGCGCAGGGACAGGCTGCCGTCGTCAGTCTGCCCTGGTGAGAGGCCGATAAGGGGAAGTCTGCCCTCCGGGCGCTCATTTCTGAAACCGGCTGTAAGAAAGTGATACATGATAAGATTACACTCCCTGATGCCTGAGCATTCTGTTTTATTGTATAAAGGGTATTCTGAAAGAAGAGGGATTATGACCGGCAGAAAGAAAAATGATTTGAAAGCATCGGCAGCCCGCGTATAATTTGCGGATGCCTGCAGAAAATAGTACTGTAAAGCCCGGAAAAAAATAAGAGGGTAACGTCAGAGTGTAAAAACAACTCCGGCGTTACCCTCCTGTGCAATCGCATGACTCCTGCCTTTACGGCAGAACACTCAGCTTAAATTAAGCCTCCTCGATTGCGCCTGTTGGGCATGTACCAGCGCAAGCTCCGCAGTCGATGCAAGCTGCTGCGTCGATCTCGTACTTGCCGTCTCCCTCGCTGATTGCGCCTACTGGACATCCGCCAGCGCAAGCTCCGCAGCTAACGCATGTATCTGTAATTACATATGCCATGATAAATTACCTCCTTTAATTAATCTGTTCCTACATTTTAAACTAAAAATGCGAAATATTCAAGATGGTACCAGAAAAATCCTTGTTCTAAAATAGAAGCAAAGGAAAAAATTGCAAAGTTACAGAGACAGGGGCGGCAGAACAGACGGATTTTGATGGATTCTGCTCAGAATTTTTGCAAATTTACATACTTTTCTGACGAAATTAAGCCTTGCAATAGAAGTCGAAAAGTATTATATTATGGGTATAAAAACAGAAGGAGGTACAAACATGCAGATTAATAAAGAAATGTTAATCGGAGATCTGGTTCGTCTGGATGACGGAATTGCACCTATCCTTATGGGAGCTGGAATGCACTGCTTAGGCTGACCGGCTTCTCAGATGGAGTCTCTGGAAGAGGCCAGTATGGTTCATGGAATACAGGTTGATACATTAGTAAATGCGATCAATGAATACCTGGCTCAGAAGTAATAAGAGCTGGGAAATGAAAGATACGCCGGGGTACCGGCAGCGCTTGACAGCTGCCGGTACTCCGGCGTATTTGATTCATGCAGACAGGGCCGTAAGCAGTCCGCATTTTCAGCCTTGCCGCCGAAAATGCTACAGGCGGCTCAGGACAGCTACGGCATTCTCCTTTATGATGCAGTCATAATGCTCATCGAAATAAGCGCGGGATGCATACTCTGCCCGGACGCTGCTTCCGTACTCAATCAGCAGATTGCAGAATCGTATGAAATGTTCGCATCCCGGAGTGAGCTCCTGAAGGGCCAGGTAATACTTGCCAGTCCGACTGTTTTTATACAGGCGGCTTTCTCCCTCAAATGCCTGTCCGCCGATGCGGGCTGCCCTGGTTACTGCGTCCAGGGAGTCAAAGCAGAAGATGCGCTGCGACAGGGTGTCTGCATAGGTTCTGCCGTTTTCTACGTTTCCTGAACTTCCAGCGCCGGAAACGGAGGAATCAGATTTTCCCTGACTTCCGCGCTGTTTATCGGCGGCGTGCGGACTGCTCTCCGGGGTGGAAGCTGCATTCAGCCGGGACAGCAGTCCCGATTGGGAGCCTTCCTTCCCGTCGGGAAGGCTGGAGGCAAAGAGCCCCAGAAGACTGTCTGCTCCCTCCAGCAGATCCTGGGGAAGAGAGCCGAGAGGGGAATCCTCCTCCTCTGAGGCTGGGGAGAACCTGGAAAATCTCGTGTCCAGCTCCTCGGGATCTTCTATTTTCGTGATGACAAGCATGATGCTCTCTCCTGAGAGCGGAATTGCCTCAACCATCAGCGGTATGTCCTCTGCGTCAAAGCCAACCTCGGCTTCAGCCTGCTTAATCATCTCGCGGAACAGCTTTTTGGCCTTTTCGCTGCCATAGGCCAGCTCCCCGATATTCAGGTTCCGTATGCTTAAGTCGAAGCTGGTAAGAGTGCAGCGAATCTGGTTTTCATTGATACGTTCTATCTTCATTAGGATCACTTCCTGTT
>OLVT01001047.1_pt1 | contig 26007 bp, 27 predicted proteins | sample 1673241 | NCBI WGS metagenome assembly OLVT01 (sample SAMEA3178936, study PRJEB25190) | human gut metagenome | biome: human gut; feature: human-associated habitat; material: faeces | place: Austria | collected 2013 | reverse complement strand
AACCCTCGCGCCGCTATTAACGACCTACTCCCTTTCCAGGGGAGCCCCTTCAGCCTCTTGGGTATTTCTCCATACCGTTTCAAGCGCGAATAAATGATATTATAGTTGTGTCTTCTGGTTTTGTCAACAGTTTTCTTCCATTTTTTTACTTTACAGGAAAGCAATTTCCTGTAAAGTAAAAAAACGGTACATAGTAGCATCCCCGCATCTACATACCGCTTTTCAGCTTCATAATGTATTATTCTCATATATGCCATCCAAGAGCATATAATAAAACATTTTTTACAATCCACTGTATCATCACAATTCCCAGTACAACGTAAAAATATATCCTTCTCAATTTAAAGCGCTTTATATTTGGTCGGACTATCTTTTCACATGTCATGCCAATCCAAAACACGATCGACATTACCACGCCAGGTAAAACAGCCGGATGACATCTCAGGCTTCGCAACAGTTCCACATGCACTAACGCCTGCACCGCCCGTGTACCTCCGCATCCCGGACAGTAATATCCCGTCATTCGATACATATAGCATTCCGAGGCACTATACAGTTCGATATGAAAATATCGCATATACACTATCACCAGCGCCACTAACATATATAGCGACGTCAAGATCCTGTAACACACCCACTCTGTTCTTTCACCCACATATTCCAACAACATCTGTCACCTCATACATTAAGGAGCAGACTCAGTCCCATCAGAATCCCAATCACAGAAAATGCCAGTGATATACCCGATGTTATCACGCCAGTTAACGCCATCCCATTGCCCGGTTTCTTCTTTAACGACAATATACCAAACACCAGTCCCAATATTGCCATAACCAACGTAAAATAAGGCACACAACACATCATAAGAAGTGCACAGATCCCACACACCATGGAAGCCACTGCCATTCCATCTTCTCCACCATCTTTTGCATTATAATTCATCCCCTGCCGGAAATTCTGTTCCTGCCGGAAACTCTGGTTCTGTTGGTAATTAAAATTCTGCTGATAGTTCTGATTCATCTGCTCATTGGGATCTCGCAGATTATTCTGGTATTCCAGCCGATTCATCTGTCTAAGATCTTCTCCACAATGGCAGCAAAAATCTGCATTGTCTACATTTTCAAATCCGCATCGTCTACACTTCATCTTTTCGTTCCTGCTTTTTATCCTATTCCATCTACTTTACACTATTGCAGGTCTTGCCCATCCAGATCGATCATCGTCACTTTTTTTGTCTCCGGATCCACACTTACTGTACAATAATTATAAGTATCTTCATCATACCAGCTATATGTATGAGAATATTCTCCTTCATATACATCGGATGCTTCTCCCCATTTAGCTTCCACATCGCTGATATCCATTCCAACCTGAATATTTCCAGGGAAGATTACTGTAAGACTACCATCTTCAACATCATACTCATCTACATATATCCCTGATACTTTACATTCTTTTATCGTCTTAGCCGAATCTGTTTTATTGGACACTATAAACATCAGCGAATTAGCATTAGAATCCTGGAAATATACCAACTCATAATCATCTTTATTAACCACATAGTCTTCTGATTTGTCATCCGTATCCAATGTAAGTCCAGTTTCTTCCAACTTACTGACTTCACACGGAAATGTCACAACCGCATCATTAATCTGTACTGTATAACTCTTCCAGCTATCACCAAGGTCTTCATTGGCTGTAACCGGCTCTTTTGTAGATTCTTTATCATCTGTCTCTGTTACATCATCTCTCGAATCTGTTGTATCTGCATCTTCGTCCAGCATGTTTTCAACCGTCTGAACCGTCGTGGAATCACTGATATATCCTGTTGCAAAAAGCCCGACACTTGCAATCAACCCACCAACAGCACCAATAATCATAAAAATCTTTGCTTTCTTAGCTGCTGCTTTAGCACCTTCATAATCACCTGCATTCTGCAGAGAGTTAATCTTACTTGCATATACGATACTTACAATACCCAGTGGCAGGCAGCAACACAATGTCACAAGAATCGAGAAGATAATATATGGCGTTCCACTAATCTGTTTCTCCGGCTGCCCATTATTAAACTGACTATATCCATTACCAGACTTTCCACCATAATTAAAACTGCTATTAGGGTTACTGTCATTTTGTCCATAGCTGTATCCGCCATTTGGATCACTGCTGCTCTGTCCATAACTGTATCCGCCATTTGGATCACTGCTACTCTGTCCATAACTGTAATCGTTATTCGGCTCATCATGATTTTCCATCTCTGGTGTCTGGTTTTCAGGAGTCTCTTCCTTTACTTCAGCACCACAAAGCGGACAGTATTTCATCCCTTTTTCTACCTCATTGCCACAAAAACTACACTTCATACTTTTCTCTCCTTCCTTATAGCACCTTTGTCGGAGCCAGTACCGTAAATGGATATACACCTATATTCCTCACAATGCCATATATTAACATCATAATTAATACAGTCATTGGAATCCATAACGGTATATTCACACTCAGCTTCTCTCTGCCGCAAATCAACCATTGTATCCAGCATATCAAATAATACAAAATCAACCACGGAAGAATCAGTACTAATAATGGATTATATCTGAATGCCTGATAAAACCGCATATGCAGGATAGCATAACATGCCCTTCCCGCACCGCATCCCGGACAATAATAGCCAGTCAACGTATAAATCGGGCACACCAGACCTAATCCGTCCTTAGGATTATGATAATATAAAAACAGGGTACCCGCAAGCAATATTACAAAAACTCCTGCACTAATTATAATGCGAATTTCTTTCTTCATAATTCCAGACGGATCATAGATTTTTTCTTTCATCATACTCAGCATTTTATCACCTATTTTTTCATTATATAACAAAAGGAGTCTTGCATTAGCAAAACTCCTGAAAGCGGAGAGGGTGGGATTCGAACCCACGCGCCCTTGCGGACAAACGGTTTTCAAGACCGCCTCGTTATGACCACTTCGATACCTCTCCATGTGCTGTTTCTTGTTTTGCTCTCACGAATCAGCTTGTCCATAATACAAAATATTGGAAGATTTGTCAAGGACTTTTTTGAATTTTTTTATTTTTTTCCGCAGTCATTGTCAAAAGCCGCCGTTTTTCTCGCAAATACAAGGATTTTGTCGGGGTTCCAATACCCCTGCACCCTCTAAAACTGTCCGGTCTGTTCTCTTACAGTTAAAAGAGCCTCTGCCACAAATATATCCTCTGGCGTAGTAACTTTTATATTGCTATAGTCGCCCCGGATCAATTTTACCGGGACGCCGGAAAAGCTCTCTACTACCATAGCGTCATCAGTAATTCCCTGCTGAAGCTGAATATCTTCCATCAGATGTTCATAGCAGCTGCGTACCAACTGGTATTCAAATGCCTGAGGAGTCTGAATCTGCCATAAATATTTTCGGTCCGGCGTATTGGATGCAAATTCTTCCTCATCAGATACTTTAATAGTGTCCTTCACCGGCATTCCCACAACACAGGCCCTGTATCGAAATGCGCCTTCCAGGGCCGCCTGGATAGTCCGCTGACTTATCAGAGGGCGGGCCCCATCATGAATCAGTACATGACTGCAGCCTTCCAAAGCCTTTAGCCCCTCGTAAACGGAATGATACCGCTCCTTCCCCCCGGGGACAACCGCCTTCACCTTTTCAAATCCATAGGCAGCCACAATCTCATTACGGCAGAATTCCACCTCGTCCTCTCCCGTTACCAGCACGATCTGATCCACTGGGCTTTTCTCAAAAGCCTCCAGCCCATAGGTAATCATAGGATGCCCATTCAAAATCATATACTGCTTCGGAATGGTGCTTTTCATGCGCCTTCCGGAGCCTCCCGCCAGAACAACCGCGCCTGTTTTTAGCTGCTCTTTTCTATTCTGTTTTCTATCCCATTCCGCCATATGTTCCGCCGCTTTCCCCTTTTCTCTTTTCATTTTCTCCTTCAGCGTTCTCCCAGCTTCAGATTAGGCACCGCATTCAAATCCCAGCCGGCCAGATTCCCTTTCCGGTATTCATAGTAGGCCGCCGCGCCAATCATCGCCGCATTGTCCGTGCACAAAATAGGGGAGGGATAGTAGCAGCGCAGATTTCTTCTGCGGCAGGCCTCCTCCATGGCTGCCCGGAGAGCGGAATTGGAGGCGACTCCGCCGGCGATTGCCACCTTACGGTATCCGTACTCTTTTGCCGCCGCCACCGTACGGCTTACCAGAGAATCCACTACGGAATTCTGAAAAGAAGCCGCAAGGTCGGGAACGGCAATCTCCTCACCGGTCATTTTCGCGTGATTGATGTAATTTAAAACAGCGGATTTCAGACCGCTGAAGGTAAAATCATAGGGGGAGCCGTCGATTTTTCCACGGGGGAACTCTACCGCATGGGGATTGCCCTCTTTGGCAGCCCGGTCCACCTTAGGACCGCCCGGATATCCCAGTCCTACTGCTCGCGCCACCTTGTCGAAGGCCTCCCCGGCCGCATCGTCTCGGGTACGGCCTATGATTTCAAACTCGCCGTAATCCTTCACGATGACCAGATGGGTGTGGCCGCCGGATACAATCAGGCATACGAAGGGCGGTTCCAAATCGGGATGCTCGATAAAATTGGCTGACACATGCCCCTCAATGTGATGGACCCCCACCAAAGGCTTTCCCGCTCCGTAGGCCAGGGCTTTTGCCTCGGCCACTCCCACCAAAAGAGCTCCCACCAGCCCCGGGCCGTAAGTTACGCCGATAGCAGTCAGGTCGGAAAGCCTCATATCCGCCTCTGCCAGCGCACGGCGGATTACGTAATTAATCGCCTTGATATGCTCCCTGGAGGCGATTTCCGGAACCACTCCCCCGTAAACCGTATGAGTGGCAATCTGGGACGAGATTACGCTGGACAGTACCGTTCTCCCATTTTTTACCACTGCGGCGGCAGTCTCGTCGCAGGAGCTCTCGATGGCAAGAATCACCACATCTTCCCCGGACAAAACCGGACGTTCTGATTTTATCTCCGTCATTCTCCTATTCCTCCTCAAAACCCAGCTCCGCCGTCCAGCCGTCTTTTGCGGCCTTGGCTCTGGGAAAAATCTCACGCACCTGCTCCATATACTCCTCCGGCCGGTTTAAGGACGGGCTGTAATGGGTCAGCCACATTTCCTTCGGGTCCGCCTCCTTCGCCAGTCTGGCAGCCTCGTAAAAGGTCATATGTTTATACTCTTTCGCTTTCGCAGCCTTTTCCGGTTCTCCATACATCCCTTCACAAATCATCAAATCTGCTTCTTTGGCGTACTCGGCAATCACCGGAACCGGCCTTGTATCCGTACAATAAGCCACCTTAATTCCTCTTCTTGCCTCCCCCAGCACCAGATCCGGTGTCAGCAGACGGCCCTCGAATTCAATTTCCTCCCCCTTTTGCAGGCGGCTCCAAAAACGCTGGGGAATCTGCTGCCGGTTAGCTTTTTCCACATCGAAGCGCCCTGCTCTAGGAATAGTAATCGCATAGCCATAACAGATTACATTATGGTTCACCCGGTACGCATCAATTAAATAGGGACCCATCTGAATCTTCTGACGCGGCTCTGTTAATTCTATAAATTTCAGTGAAAACGGCAATTCCGGCGCAATGGTTCTGAGAGCGCCGACTACTCGTTCCAGCCCTTTGGGTCCAATCATCGTCAAAGGTTCTGTCCGTTCCGCATTTCCCATAGTCAAAAGAAGTCCCGGCAGACCGCTGATATGATCCGCATGATAGTGAGTAAAGCAGATAACATCGATGGGCTTCGGACTCCACCCCTTTTCTTTTAATGCAATCTGGGTTCCCTCCCCGCAGTCAATCAAGAGATTGCTTCCCTTGCAGCGAGCCATCATAGAGGTCAGCCAACGATAGGGCAGAGGCATCATGCCGCCGGTTCCCAGCAAACAAATATCCAACATGTATATTTCCTCATTTTCTTTTTTCTTTTCGCCAAAAAAGCCCTCCTGGGGCTTCGTTTCAAGCGCATTTGTTCTCTGCTGAATCATAACATATACGGGCTGCAATAATCAAGAGTGAAACGTGGGTTTCGTATTTTATTAAAAAAGGACCCATCCCAAGCCCCTCTCTCCCAGCCTGAGATGAATCCTTTTTTATCCGACTCTGAAACGCCCTACAGCAACTCCACCTGCTCCTCCACTTCCACATCGATGGTGAACTGGGCCCGCATCTGGTCATAGCAGCTTTCGCACAGGTCAAAGCGGTGAATCTCCCCGTCCTTTTCGGAAAAATAGTCCCATTGATGATTGACAGAAATACAGCCCTCCCGCAAAATGCCCTTGTCTACAATCAGTTTCTTTCCGCAGCAGTTGCAGATTACCGTTTCCAGCTGCCCGTTCTTCGTGTATTTTCTCATGAATTACCCTCGCCTTTCTTTTAATCATTCTCTCCTTTTCCTTCAGGGGAAGCCCCTTGCTGTTCCCGGTGGGCTTACCGCACAAAAACAGGAGAGGAACCTCTGATTCCTCTCCATTATATACGCAAAATATGTCGTTTTTAAGTGGTAATTCTTTCATATCTGCCGGTTCCACATAATCAGAGCGTCTTCTTTGGGATTGTGGTAATATCCCCTCCGCACCGCCTCCTGGCTGAAACCGCAGGATTCATAAAGGTTTCTGGCCCTCCTGTTGCTTTCCCGGACCTCCAGGGACATCTGGCGGACCCCCTTCATTCTGGCAATGGTCGCCATCGCTTCCATCAGTTTCCTGGCGATTCCCTGGCCCTGAGATTCCGGCTCCACCGCAATCCTCTGAAGTTCTCCCTCATCTCCCAGACTGCGGAACACGCAGTATCCCACCACCTGTCCTTCCAGGGCATAAACCAGATAGGTATCCAGACTGCAGTCCAGTCCGGAACGAAGCAGGTTTTCGGACCAGCTTTCCGAAAAACAGACCGCTTCCAAACGGGCCACCCCTTCCAAGTCCGCGGCTGTCATGGGGCGCACTTCTCCCAGCAGCTTCATCCTTCCATCTCTCCTTTTCCTGTCTTTAGGCATCCCCCGGAAGTTTTCCCGCGGCTCCTTCAGGACTCAATCTTGCCTCTCGCTCCCGTTCCGCCTGGGGCTTTCTCAGATAATCCGGCTCAAAGTCATCCGACGAAACCAGGAAGGAACCTTCATGGCGTCCTCCCCGCTCCATGGCCAGCTTTCCAAGGGCAGCCACAGCGGAGGCCCGCTGCCGGTTCAGATGGGCCGGAGCGAAAAAGTGGGGTACCGTCAGCTGTTCATCCAAAAGAGAACGGTAGACCGGTACACCGTCTCCCAGGAATATGACTCCTTCTCCCCTGTCATTTAAAAGCTGGGCCAGCTTACCGGCATCCATGGCCGTCTGCTCCATCTGAGTTTCCATCTCCGGGTTCATCCGATACAGGCCGGTGTAGACCTGCCTGCGCCTGGCGTCCATGATCGGGCAGACCAGCGCTTTCGCCCCCCATAGATTGTAGGCCAGGGCGTCCACCGTCGGCACATGAATCAAGGGCTTTTCCAGAGCCAGCCCCAGCCCCTTGGCCGTTGCTGCGCCGATGCGAAGGCCTGTAAAAGAGCCAGGCCCACCAGCTACCGCGATAGCGTCAATGGTATTCAAATCCAGCTCCAGCATCCGCGCCACCTCATCAATCATAGGCAACAGGGTCTGGGAGTGGGTCTTCTTAAAATCCACCGTATACTCCGCCGTCAATATATCGTCCGTCACCAGGGCAACGCTTGCCACCAGGGCGGAACTCTCAATTCCAAGTATTCTCATCTCTGCCAACCTTCCGTTTCCGAATCTGACCCCGGAAGCTCCAATCCTACGACTTCAATGCGCCGGTAGTCGAACCCCCGCTCCAGGTCTTTTTCAATGGTGATACGCACAGCGTCCTCCGGCAGCAGATCCTCAATCCGTGAGGACCATTCCACCAGGCAAACTCCCTCCCCGTAGAAGCAGTCTTCCCAGCCAATCTCATCCATTTCGCTGATATCGCCGATGCGGTACACGTCAAAATGCCACAAAGGCATTCTCCCCTCATCATACTGCTGTACAATGGTAAAGGTAGGGCTGCCCACCGGTTCTTCAATGCCAAGTCCCTGGGCAAATCCCTGGGTAAATACGGTTTTCCCCACCCCCAGGTCCCCGTCCAGGCAGTAGACCTGGCCGGCCCTGGCCGCTTCTCCCAGCCGTTTTCCCAGGTTAAAGGTATCTTCCCAGGAATTTGATTCATAAACCATCTATTTCAACCCCTTCATCGTCAGAGAAATCCGCTTTTTATCCAAATCCACCGCCAGAACCTTCACATCCACCACATCGCCTACGCTGACCGCTTCCAGCGGGTGTTTAATATACCGGTCCGTCATCTGGGAAATGTGGACCAGACCGTCCTGATGAACGCCGATGTCCACAAAGGCGCCGAAATCGATAACATTCCGCACTGTTCCCTTTAACACCATACCGGGCTTTAAATCTTTCATCTCCATCACGTCGGTACGCAGAATGGGACGGGGCATCTCGTCTCTGGGGTCTCTGGCCGGTTTTTCCAGCTCGCTCACGAGATCCCGCAGGGTAATCTCCCCGATTCCCAGCTCCTTAGCCATGGCCTTATAATCCCGGATTTTCCGTCCAATGCCTGCAAGGCCGCCCCTTTTTAAATCCTGGCTGGAAAATCCCAGCTTTTCCAAAAGTTCCGTGGCCGCCTGGTAGGTTTCCGGATGTACGCTGGTAGCGTCCAGAGGATTCTCCCCTCCAGAAATCCGCATAAATCCGGCGCACTGCTCAAAGGCCTTGGGGCCCAGTTTCGCCACTTTTAAAAGCTGCTTCCGGTTGGTGAAGGCTCCATGTTCCTCCCGGTAGGCCACAATATTTTTTGCCAGCGCCTTATTGATGCCGGAAATATACTCCAGGAGGGAGGCGGAGGCGGTATTTAAGTCCACTCCCACCTTGTTGACACAGTCCTCCACCACGCCCTCCAGGCTCTCGCCCAGATGCTTCTGGTTCATATCGTGCTGATACTGTCCCACTCCGATGGATTTGGGGTCAATCTTCACCAGCTCGGACAATGGGTCCTGAAGCCGTCTGGCGATGGAGACCGCGCTTCTCTGTCCCACGTCGAAGGTGGGGAATTCCTCCGTAGCCAGCTTGCTGGCGGAATAGACGGAGGCCCCCGCCTCATTGACAATCACATACCGGACCTTCTGGGGAATTTCCTTTAACAGCTCCACAATCACCTGCTCCGACTCCCGGGAGGCCGTTCCATTTCCCAGGGAAATCAAGGAAACGTGATACTTTGCAATCAGGTCCCGGAGAACCTTCTTCGCATCCTCCACCCGTTTCTGGGGAGCCGTTGGGTAAATGATCACCGTATCCAGCACCTTTCCCGTGGGGTCCACCACTGCCAGCTTGCAGCCGGTACGGAAGGCAGGGTCCCAGCCCAGCACCACCTGGCCCGCAATGGGCGGCTGCATCAGAAGCTGCTCCAGATTTTTCGCGAAAACCCGGATAGCTCCGTCCTCCGCTTTCTCCGTCAGCGCGCTCCGAATCTCCCGCTCGATGGAGGGGACGATGAGACGGCGATAGCTGTCCTCCGCCACCGCTTTTAACACAGGGGTAGTATAAGGATTTTCCCGGGCAATCAGCTGACGTTCCAAATAAGATAAAATCTGCTCCTCCGGCGCCAGAATTTTTACCGTCAGAACCTTCTCGCTCTCTCCCCGGTTCATAGCCAGAATCCGGTGGCCTGCCGCCTTTTTCACCTGCTCCTGATAATGGTAATAAATTTCATAGACCGTCTGGGCCTTCTCGTCCTTCGCCTCGGACCGGATGAAGCCCTCCTTCATGGTAAGATCGCGAATGTAGGTGCGGCAGCCTGCATCGTCGGACAGACGCTCCGCCAAAATGTCCATAGCCCCCGCAATAGCCTCCTGGGAAGTCTTCACGCCCTTTTCTTCAGATACATATGAGGCTGCCGACCGTTCCAGAGGTTCTTTTGTCATCTGAAGAAGAATCAAATCTGCCAGGGGCTCCAGCCCCTTCTCCTTGGCAATCATGGCTCTGGTGCGGCGCTTCTGTTTATAAGGACGGTACAAGTCCTCCACCGCCACCAAGGTGGACGCCGCCCGGATGTCCTTCTCCAGTTCGGGCGTCAGCTTCTCCTGCTCCCTTATGGCGCCTATGACCTGCTCCTTGCGCTCCTCCAGTCCTCTCAGATAGCGGAGACGCTCGTCCAAATTTCTCAAAATTTCGTCATTTAAGGAACCGGTGGCTTCCTTGCGATAACGGGCAATAAAGGGAATGGTATTTCCCTCGTCAATCAGCTTCACCGCTGCCTGAACCTGCCCCTCCCGGATTTTCAGTTCCTCTGCCAGTGCTTTTATGATATCCATGGTGAATGTTCCTGCCTTTTCCATTTCGATTCAGATTTCACTATATCCTGAATTGAACTTTTTGTCAACATTGCCTGCCCTTCTGGACATCGCCGTATTTTCATGCTAAAATGATACAAGCGCCAACAGGTCATGCAGGCTGTATTCCGGCAGGCAGACATGCATTGAGACGCGCAAAATACTGAAAGGCAGCAAAACAGCGACTATGAATGATTCATCTAATACAAATCCTTATTACAACAACGACTCCAGACCGGACCCTTCCCTCCGGCGTGTCCCCCCCTCCCGCGAGGACCGTCTGGGCGTTTACTCTCTTTTGACCGGGGCTGTAGGCGTTCTATTTTCCTGCTGTTTTCCCAGCGGCGCAGCCTTTGGGATTTTCGGCATCACCCTGGCCCTGCTTTCCCGGAACGCTTCTGAATCCAAGGAAAAACATTTTTCCCGCCAGGCTACGGTCGGAATCATTCTTTCTGTCATTGCTCTGGCTCTTACCTTCTTCATCTGCTTTATCCTGATGAAATACTACGACGCTTTAAGGGACCCGGTTCTCGGCCCATACCTCAATGAGCTGTACAATCAGGTGATGGACTCCATGAGTGGATTCTACAATTTCCCCAGCAATCCTCAGTAAGGCCACAGAGGCAGCAGGTCAATCCCTTTTATCAGCATATAATTTTTGAAAATCCAGTTGACCATCAATACCGCGATTCCGCCGTATACAAACCCCAACTCATGCCCCAGATACCATCTGGGGTTTTTTGTAACTTTGGAAATAACAAAACTGGCCGCTTCTGCCAAAATCACCGCTGCCATGTAGAGCACAATGGGATGATACTGAAAACTCATCTTCAAATTTCCCCTCAAAAGCGCCCGGACGGCTCTGGTTCCTCCGCAGGCCGGACAGTAAAGCCCGGTTGTAAGATGAAACAGGCAGGGAAATCCCTGCCTGGCCATCCATTCCACAAACTGAATGATTGCATCCATCATAATTATTTACATCAGCGCCCGAATGGTCTGCTTGATGCCGTACTCTCCCTTCTCCTTCTCCAGACTTTCATATCGTCCGCAGGCAGCTCTGAATTCCCCCTCTTTCAAGGTTCTGGTCAGAATACCAAATTCGTCCATACCGTAAAGCTCAATCACCTCTGTCTGACCGAAGCACATCTGTACGTCCTGCTCCTTGTTGCGGTGGCTGCCTGCCAGACGCAGGAAATACCGAAAAGAAGCCTGCTCCATAGGCAGAATCTCCTGCTTTTCGTCTCCCCAGCCCATATCCACATTCTGATCCAGATTCTGGGCCGCTTCAATCAAATCCGCTACTACCGCGCTGGCAGTCGGCAGTTTTCCGGCTCCGCTGCCGTAGAACATGGTATCTCCTACCATATTTCCCCTCACCAGGATTCCGTTGAACACATCGCTGACCGGGTAGAGTGGATGGCTTTTCCCCACCATCACAGGCGCCACATATGCGCTGACTCTGCCGTCTCCCAGGATTCTGCTGGTTCCAAAAAGCTTGATGGAAGCTTCCATCTTCTGAGCGTATTTAAAATCAGCCTCTGTAATGCCGGTAATACCTTCCGTATAAATTTCCTCATAATTCACCTGACGCCCTGTAGCCATAGCAGTCAAAATGGCAATCTTGCGGCAGGTATCATGGCCTTCTACATCCGCCTCCGGATTGCGTTCCGCATACCCCAGATTTTGCGCTTCCTTCAAAACCGTCTCAAAGGATGCTCCCTCCCGCTCCATCTTGGTAAGAATATAATTAGTGGTCCCGTTTAAAATACCGGTAATCTCCTGGATCTGTTCTCCCTTCAGGCAGCGGTACAACGGCCGGACAATGGGAATTCCACCTCCTACGCTGGCTTCAAAAAAGAAATTCACGTGATTTTTACGGGCAATTTCCAAAAGCTCCGTACCATAGGCGGCTACCAGCGCCTTATTGGAGGTCGCCACATGCTTCCCCGCCAGCAGGCAGGCCTTAACAAAAGGATATGCGGGATTTAATCCGCCCATGGTTTCCACTACCAGCCGGATTTCCTCATCCTCCTCAATCCGCTTAAAGTCATGGACGATTTTGTCCGCCACCGGGCTGTCAGGAAAATCCCTTAAGTCCAGGATATACTTTACCTCAATTTCCTGTCCGGCGGCTTTTGCCACCTGCTCCCGATTCTCCGTCAATACTTCTACTACGCCGGAACCGATCGTTCCGTATCCCATTACCGCTGCTTTTACCATTTTTCTGCTCCGCTCCCTGTTTCTGTTAATTTGTAGCTGTTCAGGACGGCCTGAACCGTCAGGATTGCCTATTCTCTGGCTAATATTTTTACATAGTGGACGCCGGATACAGCCTCCAATTCTTCCACCATAGTGGATACATTTCCCGTGTTTTCCCTCACCTCAACGCTCAAAGTTAAGGTAGCCACTCCTCCAACCGGAATACTTTGATGGATCGTCAGGATATTGGCTTTATAAACCGCCACTACATGAAGCAAATCGCTGAGCAGTCCCTGCTCATCATCCATCTGGATTACCAAGGTAATCGTCTTCCCCTTAGCGTTATCGTAAAAAGGCAGAATATCATCCTTATATTTGTAAAAAGAGCTGCGGCTGATTCCTACCTTTTCGGTAGCTTCCTGAACCGTGATAGCTCTCTCGGATTCCAACAGCCTTTTAGCCTCTACCACCTTTAACAGCACCTCCGGCACCGCCTTTTGTTTTACCAGAAAATACTTGCTCTTATCTCCCATATGCACCTCTTCTCAAACCGCTCAAGTCAAATCCGCGGTCCGAATGTCCGCATTGCAAACACATCTGTACTCATGAAAAAGATATTAACATACTTCCCTTCCGGATGCAACCCGATTTTATGTTTTTTAGAAGATGCAAAAAGCAGTCAAGACGGAAAATTCCCTCTGACTGCTCTCTGTCTTCTTGTTTTAACACAACAGTTTATTAGTCGTCCGCTCCCGCGTTTTTATCCGGGCATCCCAGACTCATCCAGCGCAGATAGGCACTGATAAACTGGTCAATTCCTCCATCCAGAACGGCATCGACATTTCCGGTTTCCTCACCGGTACGGTGATCCTTCACCATGGTATAGGGCTGGAGCACATAGGAACGGATCTGGTTTCCCCAGCCAATTTCCTTCACATCTCCCCGGATTCCCGCAGCCTTGGCCGCCTGTTCCTGCTGCTTCAGCATATACAGCTTAGCCTTCAACATCTGCATAGCTTTATCCTTATTCTGGAACTGGGACCGCTCATTCTGGCAAGTAACCACGATTCCTGTGGGGAAATGCGTAATCCGGATGGCGGAGGAAGTCTTGTTGATATGCTGGCCGCCGGCACCGCTGGAACGATAGGTGTCGATTCGGATATCATCAGGATTAATTTCAATATCGATATCATCCTCCAAATCCGGCATCACATCACAGGACACGAAGGAAGTCTGCCGCTTTCCCGCCGCATTAAAGGGAGAAATCCGCACCAGGCGATGTACGCCATGCTCGGAACGTAAATAGCCGTAGGCATTTTCCCCATTAATTTGAATAGTAACGGACTTAATTCCCGCTTCTTCTCCGTCCAGATAGTCCAGCACCTCATACTTAAAACCTTTGCGCTCCGCCCAACGGCAATACATCCGATAAAGCATGCTGCACCAGTCGCAGGACTCAGTGCCTCCGGCGCCGGCATTCAGACGCAGAATAGCGTTGTTGCTGTCATATTCACCGGAAAGAAGCAGCTTCAGCCGCATCTCCTCCAGAGTCTTTGCAAAATCATCCAGCATCTGCTGGATTTCAGGAATCAGAGAAGCATCGTTCTCCTCATACCCCATCTGAATCATTACCTGGATGTCCTCATAAGCCTGCTCCAGAGATTTATAAGTGTCCACCTCGTCTTTTAAATGCTTGGCCTCCCGGACCATGCGGGTAGACTTCTCCGGGTCATCCCAAAAACCCGGCTCTTCCATGGACTTATCTAATTCTGCAATCCGTCTTTCTTTGCCGTCCAGGTCAAAGTGAATCCCTCACTTCCACTAATGGTTTGTCATACGTGGACAACGTATGTTTAAAATTATCGAACTCAACCACAGCTTCACCTTCTTTCATTCATTTTTTATTTCATCCGGCCGCAGCACTGTTTGTACTTTTTGCCGGAGCCGCAGGGACAGGGATCGTTAGGATAGATCTTCTGTTCTGCCCTCTTCTTGGGAGCGCTGGCGGAACCCGGGTCGCGATTGGTGCCGGTTACCTTCACGTTGGATTCACGCTCTACCTTCTGTTCAACACGGATATGGAAAAGAATACGTACGGTCTCTTCCTGGATAGAGGCCATCATGGCCTCATACATCTCGTAGGCCTGCATCTTGTACTCCACAACCGGATCTCTCTGTCCATATGCCTGGAGTCCGATCCCCTCGCGCAGCTGATCCATATCATCCAGATGAGCCATCCACTTGTTATCGATCACTTTCAGAAGTACTACCCGCTCGATCTCACGAATCTGCTCTGTCTCCGGGAACTCCGCCTCTTTCGCCTCGTAAAGCTTAATCGCTTCCTCCTTCAGCATATGCTTCAGCTCGTTTTTCTTCATCTTGCCGCTCTCTTCCGGCAATTTAATAGGCTTTAGAGGAATAATAGGCAAAAGCAGATTGTTCAGTTCCTTCATATCCCAACTTTCAGGAGACTGATCGTCAGAGATGGACATATCTACCGCATTCTCTACAATTTCAGTAATCATTTTCAGGATCAGATCCCGCATGTTGTCTCCGTCCAGAACCTTACGGCGCTCCGCATAGATTACTTCTCTCTGCTCATTATTTACTTCATCGTATTTTAACAGCTGCTCACGAATGCCATAGTTATTGAATTCAATCTTCATCTGGGCTTTTTCAATGGCATTGGACAGCATCCGATGCTCAATCTGCTCCCCTTCCGGCACACCCATAGCCTCAAACATTTTCATCAGGCGGTCAGAGCCAAACAGTCTCAGCAAGTCGTCCTCCAGGGACAGATAGAACCGGGATTCTCCCGGATCACCCTGACGTCCGGAACGGCCTCTCAGCTGATTGTCAATACGTCTGGACTCATGACGTTCCGTACCGATGATCTTTAGTCCTCCCAGAGCTTTCGCCTCATCGTCCAGCTTAATATCCGTACCACGACCTGCCATGTTGGTGGCAATGGTCACCGCTCCGTGGATACCTGCATCCGCTACGATTTCCGCCTCCAGCTCATGGAATTTGGCGTTCAGCACCTTATGTGGGATGCCCCGTCTCTTGAGCATACCGCTTAAAAGTTCTGAAGTCTCAATGGCGATAGTACCCACCAGAACCGGCTGCCCCTTCTTATGAGCCGCCTCAACCTCATCCACAACCGCCTTAAATTTCTCTTTCTTTGTCTTGTAAACCGCATCCTCCAGGTCCTTACGAATCATGGGGCGGTTCGTAGGAATGGAGATTACATCCATCGAGTAGATGTTCCTAAACTCCTTCTCCTCCGTCAGAGCCGTACCTGTCATACCGGCTTTCTTGCGGAATTTATTAAAGAAATTCTGGAATGTGATGGTAGCCAGCGTACGGCTCTCCCGGCGGACATTTACATGTTCCTTCGCCTCGATAGCCTGATGAAGTCCATCGGAATAGCGGCGGCCAGGCATAATACGTCCTGTAAACTCGTCTACAATCAGGACTTCGTTATCTTTTACCACATAGTCCTTGTCTTTAAACATTAAATAGTTTGCGCGAAGGGCCAAAATAATGTTGTGCTGAATCTCCAGATTTTCCGGATCTGCCAGGTTCTCAATATGGAAGAAATCTTCCACCTTCCGAACACCCTGCTCGGTCAGATTCACAACCTTATCTTTTTCATCTACAATAAAGTCTCCGGTCTCCTCGATTTCCTCCCCCATAATGGCGTCCATCTTGGAAAACTCTTTGGAAACCGTACCCCGCTCCAACTGACGTGCCAAAATATCGCACACCTCATAAAGCTTGGTAGATTTACCGCTCTGGCCAGAAATAATCAAAGGAGTTCTGGCCTCATCGATCAGCACAGAGTCCACCTCATCGATAATACAGTAGTCCAGGTCTCGCAAAACCAGCTGTTCTTTGTAGATAGCCATGTTATCGCGAAGATAATCAAATCCCAGCTCATTGTTGGTTACATAGGTAATATCACAGGCATAGGCCTTCTTTCTCTCCTGGGAATTCATCTCATTGAGAACCACTCCTACGGTAAGTCCCAGGAAACGGTGAACCTGCCCCATCCATTCGGCGTCACGTTTTGCCAGATAGTCATTGACCGTTACAATCTGGACGCCTTTTCCTGCCAAAGCATTTAAGTACGCCGGGCAAGTGGACACAAGCGTTTTTCCTTCACCTGTTTTCATCTCCGCGATACGGCCCTGATGGAGCACGATGCCTCCAATCAGCTGTACCGGGAAATGTTCCATATTCAGTACTCTTCTGGCTGCTTCCCGCACTGTGGCAAACGCTTCCGGCAGAATATCGTCCAGTGTCTCGCCTTTTTCCAAACGCTCTTTAAAGATTCTGGTCTGGTCCCGAAGTTCCTCATCGGATTTGGCCACCATTTCCGGCCGAAGGCCTTCGATCTTTGCCACAATCGGCCGAATCAGCTTCAGCTCTCTGTCACTGTGAGTCCCGAATACCTTTTCAATCAAATTCATGGTATGCTCTCCTAACTTCTTCCTTATATAAATCCATCTCAAACAGCGCCCCCGCCTGTCAGGACAGTTCTCTTCCTAGTATCTGCCGCATGTACCACGCTTATTCTGTAAATGCCTGCAGACAGCTACGCTTGCGATGCAGTCGTAACCCTTCGGGATATCCGATGTGAAAACGAGGGCAAAAACATGCTTATAAACAAACTTGAGGCCTGCTTTTGCCCTCGTTTTCCGCCATCCCGAACTGTTACATATAATCTAAGATATTGTAGCACTAAGAAGAAATTTATTCAACCGCTTCCTGCCACGTTCATATAAAATTAACTTTTTCCCCTTTCTTATGGTCAACTAAGCACATTGCACAAAAACTATGTTCGATTCTGGTAATTTCCACAGTATCCACATTTTTCATCCACACTTCTCCCCAGACTTATCCACCGAAAACTTGTCCGATTTTATAGCGAATTTTAGTTATACACCGAGTTATCCACATTATCCACAATCCCCATAGTTACGTTTCAAGGGATTTTACAAAATCTTTTCACTTTCTTTATTTTTGTATAGTTCTCATAAACTTCACAATTTCCTCATAAAATACACGAATTTCCCTTGACAAATCAGGGGGCAACACAGCTGACGGATAACCTGTGTATTTTATCTATAAAGCCTATTTTTATAAAAAATTAAGATAAATTGTCAGAACAATCCTCTATTTTAAATTGTATTTTCAGGATAAATATGTTATACTAGGGTTATCCCAAGAAAAGGAGTTGATTATATGCGTTATACCATCACAGGAAGAAATATTGAGGTAACTCCAGGACTGAGAGCCATGGTGGAGAAGAAAATTGGCAAACTGGAACACTTCTTCACTCCCGATACTGAAGTGATCGTAGCTCTAAGCGCTCAGAAGGACCGTCAAAAAATTGAGGTAACCATCCCCATCAAGGGCAATACCATCCGCGCTGAAGAGTCCAGCACAGACATGTATGTTTCCATCGATCTGGTAGAGGAGGTTATTGAACGCCAGATCCGCCGATATAGAAAAAAACTAATTGACAAAAAACAATCCGCCCTCTCTTTCTCCCAGGCCTTTATGGAGGAAGAGGACGAGCATCCGGAGGAAGATATCCGAATTGTCAAAACAAAGAAATTTGCCATCAAACCCATTGATCCTGAGGAAGCCTGCCTGCAGATGGAAATGCTTGGACACAATTTTTACGTGTTCCTCAATGCAGACACCGATCAGGTAAATGTAGTTTACCGCAGAAAAAATGGAACCTATGGACTTATTGAACCGGAATTCTAAAGCAGACGCTGTCCATTCCTTTCTATATTTAACAGCTGTTCGGAACTTTGATCTGAACTAAAAAACCGGCAGGGAATGCCTCACATGGCTTTCTCCTGCCGGTTTTTATGTAACATTTAAAAGAAAGTAACTGCCTTACAAGGCGTCCGGTAATTGGACGGAGCCAGACAGATTCCTGTGCTGGGGTTGCTGGCGTGGATGATTTGCCCTCCGCCGATGTAGATTCCTACATGGTTAATATAACCTCCGCTGGCATAGAACAAAAGATCTCCGGGCTGAACCTCGCTTACATCAATCTCTTTCCCTCTGCCTGCCTGATCTCTGGAACTGCGCCCTGTACTGATTCCAAAATGGGAGAATACGCTCATAACAAATCCGGAGCAGTCCGCGCCGTCCGTCAAGCTGGTTCCACCGTACTTGTAAGGATTTCCCAAAAACTGTTTCGCATAAGCTACCACAGCATTTCTGGTGGCAGAATCCACTGAACTTGAACTGCTGCCAGGGCCTTTACCGCTTTCCGTCGTTTTCTCTGTCTCTTTCTCGGTTTCCTTTTCCGTAGCTTTCTGGGTCGTGGGCGCCGCTACAGTACCATCCTCCCCCTCTTCGGGATTGGCCGCGATGGTTCCCACCGTCTGGGCCGCGGTTGTTTCCTTTCGTGTTTCCTCCGTGGTCTCTCTGGTTGTTTCCTTTTGAGTCTCTTTCTGCGTCTCTGCCGCCTCAGAAGCCTTTTGGGCTTCCGCTTTCTTAGCTTCCTCCAGCTCTTTTATCGCCTCCTCGGCTTCTTGTCTGCGTTTTTCTTCCTCTGCCTTCTGCGCCTCTTCTTCCTCATTGGAAACAGCCTCCGGCATAGAGATCTCCGTCTTCATGTATTCCTTGTATACATAACCTTCCAGATCGGAATCCACAGCCACTTTCAGGAAATCTCCCTGTTCCTCCAAAACCACATAGCTGGCCCCCTCCGACAGCAAAGTTAAGGTTTTACTGGTCAAATCCGGACTCTGTCGCAGCCTGAGAGTGGGGGTTCCTACTACAGTGCCATATTCTGTGCCTACGGATTGGGCTTTTTGCTCCGCTTCTTTTCCGGTAACAAAATACTCTGCCTTAATATAGCCTGTCACAGAGCCCGATTGAATCTGATACCAGGTTCCGTCTTCCCCCTGGACTGTATCCAGGATCGTGGCTGCGCTGTCATTATAAATCTTGCCTAATACCTGGCTGGAAGTGTTGGCCTCGCTGCGGATATTAACATGACCGCTGATCTTGGAAATAGCAATGTTATCATAAGCGGAAGACGAGGTCTCCTGAAGAGCTTTTGAAGTTTCAGAAGCTGAAGCCGCCTGACTCTCCTCCCCCCCGCCGCTGTCCGCAGAGACAATTTCAGGAAAATTGATGGATTCGATCGCCTCCGAAAGAGACTTCTCCGGCTCCTCATTGCTGGCATAGTAATTGTTCATCGCCACTGTGATGCCCGCCAAAGAAGAACTGGTCTCCAGATTGGTGCTGGCCAATGCTGTCATCGACCAGGCGGCCGCGCACACCCCTCCTGCCAGCAGTATTTTTCCCAGTTGATTCATCCCAATGCCCCTCTTCCTCTAGTGCCTCGTCAAATAATGTTCCGCGCTGGTTACCGCGTTTGCCCCATCAGCCGCCGCCGTAATAATCTGACGCAGGTTTTTCTTTCTTACATCTCCTGCCGCAAAAATACCAGGAGCGGAAGTCGCGCAGTCCTCTCCTGCCTTAATATATCCCTTCTCCATCTCTACCAGACCTTCAAACGCCTGGCTCTCCGGAGTGATACCAACAGCAATAAATACGCCCTGCAAAGAAAGGGTACGTTTTTCTCCTGTCTTTACATTGGAGATTTTCAGGCTGTCCACCTGCCCTTCTCCGCAAATTTCCTCCGCAACGCTGTCCCAAACCATTTCCACATTATCCAGAGAAAACAGCTTTTCCTGAAGGCTCTTCGCCGCTCTCAGTTCATTTCTGCGGTGAATCACATAAACTTTGGAGCACATTCTGGCCAGAAAAATGGCATCCTCCACCGCCACATCGCCTCCACCGATCACCGCCGTCACCTTGTTGCGGAAAAAGGCGCCGTCACAGGTGGCGCAGTAGGAAACTCCCGCTCCGGAAAGTTCCTTTTCCCCCGGAACCTCCAGAAGCCGATGATGAGCCCCTGTAGCTAAAATTAAGGATTTCGCCTCATAGGTATCTTTCTCACCCACAACCCGCTTCACCTTGCCAGCGCCCTCATCCTCAACGCGGACCACCTCGTCCTCCGCAAACAAAGCACCCAGCTTGTCCGCATGTTCCCGAAACTTCATCCCCAGCTCATATCCGCCAATGCCAGGGAGCCCCGGATAGTTGTCCACTTCATAAGTATTCAAAACCTGTCCTCCGCTTACCATCGCGCGCTCGATGACCAGGGTATTCAGCTTTGCTCTTTGAGCGTAAATAGCGGCCGCCAGACCCGCAGGGCCGGAGCCGATAATAATTAAATCATACATATCCGCAATGTACCTTTCGCTTTAAATTTTATCTATACTTAATATCATACCACAAGATCTTAATTTATTGCAGGGAATTTTCTTACGATTCTCTTATGGTTCCATGGAGTTTTCCCCCTTCCTGCGTCCTCTTGCATTCCTTCCGGGAAGATTTTATAATAATGGTAACCGTTCAGGACAGCGAATGTCCTGAGCTGTTGCTGACGGTAAATGAATGTTAAACTGCTGCTTTTTGAGGAAGGAGATTCCATATGTCCAGAAAAACTGTTCTTGTTACCGGTGCCTCCCGCGGCATCGGCAAAGCCATCGCTGTCAAATTTGCCAAAAAAGGCTACAACGTAGTCATCAGCTGCATCCGTACCAAAGACCGTCTGCTTCAAACGCAAAAGGAAATCGAAGGGTTCCAGGTTCCATGCCTTGCTTATTTAGGCGATATGGGCGATATGAGCTGCTGCCAGGAGCTCTTCTCAAAAATAAAAACTAGATTCGGAGGCGTAGACGTTCTGGTTAACAATGCCGGTGTTTCCTATATCGGCTTACTTCAGGACATGTCTTCCCAGGATTGGGAGCGAATGCTTCACATGAATCTTACCTCTGCTTTTAACTGCTGCAAGCTTGCTATTCCCTATATGGTACAGCAGCAGCAAGGAAAAATCATCAACATTTCCTCTGTATGGGGCGTCTGCGGCGCCTCCTGTGAGGCAGCTTACTCTGCCACCAAAGGCGGAATCAATGCCCTCACCAAGGCGTTGGCAAAAGAACTTGCCCCCTCCAATATTCAGGTCAACGCTGTAGCCTGCGGAGCGATTGACACGGAAATGAACCAGTGGATGTCGGAAGAAGACCTCATTGCTCTGGTAGATGAAATCCCTGCCGGCCGCCTGGGGAAGGCGGAAGAGGTGGCGGACCTGGTATATCATCTGGGGTATAAAAATTCTTATCTTACCGGCCAGGTTATCGGACTGGACGGCGGCTGGATCTGACATTTTTCTTCCAATCCCTTACGAATTGATTACGTTCCTTGACCCTGGAGCTGCTCCAGGGTGTACACTGTTCCTGTAAGCAGTACAAGATAAAACATCCATCAAAGGGGGATTTTTCTATGAAATTAAAACGCTTCGCAACCATTTCTCTTGCTCTGGCCCTGACCGCCGGCTCCGCATTTACATCCTTGGCAGCAGGATTTGTTTCCACTTCCCAGGGTACCAAATATCAGTGGGGCGACGGTTCCTACTGCACCAACAACTGGGTTCTTTACAAAAACCACTGGTTCTACTTTGGAAACGATCAGATTTTAAGAACCGGCTGGATTCAGAGGGACAACACCTGGTACTATGCTGCCGATACCGGCGAGCTTCAGGGAGGCATCATGAAGATCAACGGAAATGTCTACTACTTTGACAATAATTCCTGCAAAATGGTAACCGGAGACCGCAGCTATAATGGTGAAACCTATACTTTCACAGAAAATGGCACTACTCCGGATTCTCCCTATGTTTACACGGAATGGGACAGCTATGGACATGTAACAAGGGGAACGAAAACTGGCGTTTTCCGCTAAAATTTGAATATAATGTACTCTTGATGCAAAAAGGCGTTTCTCCAATCCAATTGAATCTCTGGAATGGAGAAACGTCTTTTGCTTTCTGTTCTTAGTTATTCCGCAAACAGCGTGTTCACGTCAAATGCGCTGTCAATCATTTCCGCTTCCAGCATAAAATCCGCCGTTTTCTGAAGGCCGGCAATATCCGACTCCGTCACATCGGTGCTGAAATCATATGCTGTATACATTTCTTTCACAGCCTCCGCATCCAAATCCAGCTCCTGCGCCACGATTTCCATGGTTTCCTCATAATGATTTTCCATGAAGTCGCTGATGGTTCCCTGAGCTTCTTTCAAAGTCTCCACCAGCTGCGGATAATTTTCCGCGAACTCACCTGTTACCGCAACCGCGATGCTGGCATCGATCAGGCCCTCTCCATCGGTTACCAAATGGTAGCCGGACTGTTCCGCCTGATAGGCTGTGGCGCCTGCCAGCATAGCAACGTCAAGGCTTCCGCCCTCCAGACCGGCCATCGCATCCGGAATCGACATATTTACATAATTTACATCCTCAATGGTCATATCCGCTGTTGCCAGATATGCGGCCAAAAGCTCGTGAAGGTTGGTCCCCACGGGGCCCGCAATGGTCTTTCCCGCCAGGCTCTCAGGTGTCGTCAGGCTTTCATCCTTAGTATATAGGCAAAAAGCCTTGGGCGAGCGGCTGTACATATTAACAATCTGAATATCCGCCCCATTAGCCGCAGAAAGTATCACGGAGCTCCCTCCTACCGCATAGAGGACCTGAACGTCCCCGGAAGCCAAAGCCTGGGTCTGATCCGCTCCAGATGTAATTTCAGCGTACTCTACGTCAAGTCCATACTTGCTGAACGCATCCGCGAAAATCCCCTGATTCTTCTCTACAATGCTTGGAACGTTTAGAGGGGCGGTAACATAGGTAAATACCAGCTGGTCCAGATCCAGCTGCGTTTCCTCCTGGGAAGCACCCTCCTCCTGACTTTCCGCCTGAGTCTCATTCTCCGGCTGAGTCTGGCTCTCCGTCACAGTCTGGCTTTCTGTCTCTGCCGGACTCTCCTGGGTCTGAGACTGGCCGCAGCCGGAAAGGGCCATGGCGCCTACGCCGATCGCTGTCATTACTGCTAAAATTTTCTTCATAATTCAATCCTCCTGCTGTTTTATGTCAAGTACCTTGTCAGTACCTGTCTTCGCGTCTGTGTTCAGCTGCTTTAAAATATCTTTCTTCAGCCCGATTAAAGGCTCCGCCAGCAAATTTCGTTCCCTCCGTCCCCCCACCGCGTCATCTACCTGGTACTCCTTTCTGACCTTTCCCTGATCAATCACCACAATCCGGCTGCCCAAAAGCAGGGCTTCGTCAATGCTGTGAGTGACAAACAAGATGCTGCAGTTTTCCGTCCTCTGAACCCGAAGAAGTTCCTGCTGCATTTGCTCTCTGGTAAAGTAGTCCAAAGCCGCAAAAGGTTCATCCATCATGATAAAGGAAGGACGATAGGCCAAAGCTCTGGCCAGGGCGGCTCTCTGCTGCATCCCCCCCGAAAGCTGAGAGGGATACGCTCCTTCAAAGCCTTCCAATCCCACTACACGGATAATCTCTCGAATCCGCTCCCTGTTTTCCTGTCTCTCTTTCCTGCGCAGGCCGAACGAAATATTGCGCTCTACCGTAAGCCAGGGCATAAGTCTTGGCTCCTGAAAAACAAATGCCATCCGGTGAGAGCCTTCACAGACAATCTGACCGGAATCCGGCTTTTCCAGGCCGCCGGCCAAGCGCAGCAGCGTTGTTTTGCCGCAGCCGCTTCTTCCCAAAATCACAGTAATCTGCTTCTCCGGAATTTTCAGATTGATTCCAGTTAAAACCGGCAGCTCTCTTTTCTCCACATCGTAGGACTTTTTCAGATCCACGATCTCAATCCCAGCCATGATTTCCGTTTCCTTTCACAAGTTTTCCAATAATCAGGCCAAAAATCCGGTCCGTTGCATATCCCACAATACCAATCACCAAAATTCCCACAATTACCTTATCTGTTCGGGACATTTGCTGGGCAAAAAGGATCAGATGCCCCAGACCTGTAGAAGCCGCTACCATTTCCGCACCGATAATCGCCCGCCAGCTGTATCCCAGTCCGATACGCATACCCACCAGAATGTCGGCCGTGGCATAGGGCAGCACAATCTTCCAAAACTTTTCCGCCGGACTGTAACCAAACATATCTCCTACTTCCAGCAGTTTTTGGTCGCAGCCCGTAAAGCCTTTCACAATATTTAGATACATAGGGAAAAAGGAGGCCAGGACAATAATCACCACTTTGGTAGTTTCTCCAATACCGCACCAGAGAATCAGCAGCGGAATCATACTGAGGGGCGGCACATTTCTGAAAAACTGTACCAAATACTCGAAATAGGCCCCTGAACCCGGAATTACCGCTCTCAGCATCCCAAGAATAAAGGCCATCACAAAAGCGATGGAAAAGCCCTTAATCACCCGGATCATGCTAATTCCGATATCTTCCGCCAGCTCTCCCCTGCGGCACATATCCGCAAAACTGCTAAGTACCTTACCCGGCGACGGCAGAACATAGGCGTTAAATATCCCTAGTTCACAAACCCCATACCAGATTCCCAGCACCGCCAGAATCACAATTGCAGCCGGAATCCCCTTCTTGATCTCCTTCACTTTCAAATCACCCCATCCCCATTGTGACACCCTCCGCCGCACCAGAGCATTTCCACCATTTTCCTTCCTCTCCAGTTTTCCTTTTTCAGATACTCCTCAATTTCCTCTGCCCCGGTAATACTGTCCACTTTTTCCATGCCTGCAAAAAAGCCCGGCGGTATCGGGCTTTTCTCAAGTTTTTGTCCCGGAAAGCTTTCTCCAATTCTTCTTAAAAATTCATTCCATGTAAGAAATTCGGTTTCCAAAAGCCCCAGGGAATTCCCTTCATCCGCCAAAATTTCGCAAGGGGTCGTAATCAGTTTCTGCATTCCCTTCAATTCCGGCCTGACGCTAATCTCTCTGGCACAGTGAAACAAAATCGGCTCAATATTCGGCAAGCTCAGTCCGTCCTTACAATTCAATCTCCTTACCATGTGAGCCGCTCGCGGGCAACGTACATCCGCAATTGCTCTATGTGATTCTTCTGCCGCTTTCCGATACTTTTCCAGCACGATATCTCCCCAGTTTTTACTACAGGAAACCGGCCGGAATCCTCTTCGTTCCAAAAAGCTGTACAGCTCCTTTCTGGCATACATCTGTTCTACAACAGGATTCAGGAAAATGCAAGTCAAATTATCGTTCTCCTTGGAGTTAGTTTTATTTAACTTCCTTTATCCTACCAGAATGGTATGAAATTGTCAAGTATTAACTGTCCGCTTAAAAGAAATTCCTTCCGCACAAAAAGAGCCCGAAAAACCTTGATTTTCCGGGCTCTTTGAGCAATTCTGATTTTGTTTGTATGGCTGATTATCTCTTGCTGAACTGGGGAGCGCGACGGGCAGCCTTGAGGCCGTATTTCAATCGTCTGAGCGATGATTTTCCTTGATATTCCGGGCTTT
>OLVT01001046.1_pt1 | contig 26016 bp, 21 predicted proteins | sample 1673241 | NCBI WGS metagenome assembly OLVT01 (sample SAMEA3178936, study PRJEB25190) | human gut metagenome | biome: human gut; feature: human-associated habitat; material: faeces | place: Austria | collected 2013 | reverse complement strand
ACGGTGTAATGGCTTCCAACCAGTGGGTTGCTATTGAGAATGAGGATGCTGGCGAGGATGACGAGCCAGAGCACTACTGGTATTACTTCCAGGCAAACGGCAAGGCTTTAACCAATGGTGACAACGATAAGGTTTCCTTAAAGACCATCAATGGCAAGAAGTATGCTTTCGATGACGAAGGCAAGATGCTGTACGGCTGGGTTGACGATGCTTCTGCAGAGCGCCTCGACAATACGGATGGTAACGGCTTCAAGGATGCCGATTACTACTTCGGTGGCGAAGATGACGGTGCAATGACCACTGGCTGGCTGCAGATTGATATTACTTACGATGAAGCTATCAATGATGACTATAAGTATACTGCTGCTGCATTCAATGATGATGAGGATCAGACACGTTGGTTCTACTTCAAGTCCAATGGTAAGAAGGTTAAAGCAGAAGCTGGCGATTACCAGAAGAGCAAGACCATCAATGGAAAGAAGTATGAATTTGATGAGAATGGTGCCATGACAGCAGAGTGGTCCTTGGATGTAGAGTCTGCATCTAAGGCTGGTGCAAGAGCAAGCTATAGTACTGTTACTACTAACAGTGTACCTGCTAAATACGCTCAGCAGTGGAGATATTTCCAGGATGTTGAGAATGGAGCTCGCGTAAGCAAGGGTTGGTTTAAGGTAGTTGCAGCTGAGTACTTGAACTACGAAAAGAATAACGATGGTGAAGATGCATGGTATTATGCAGATGGAAGTGGTAATCTGTATGCAGGCGAATTTAAGACTATCAAAGGTAAGAAGTATGCGTTCCGTACAGATGGTCGTATGATTGATGGACTTAAGTTTATCTATACAGACAGCAAGGGTAATATTCCTGAGGATGGAGTAAAGGCCGATGATGATGATTATCATCCATTTGATACCGAGGATGACTTCATCAATAGTGCTAACTGGTACGAGCAGAAGGGCTATAAGTGCTATTACTTCGGTGATGGCGATGATGGTGCTATGAGAACTAATAAGAACACCATCGAGATTGATGGTGATAAGTTTAACTTCTTCTTCGAGAAGTCAGGCTCTAAGAAGGGCTCTGGTAAGACCGGTGAAGAGGATGATAAGTTCTATCAGTCTGGTATGCTGTTAAAGGCCGGTAAGGATGAGAAGTATCAGGTTATTAAGACACTTGATGCAAACAAGGATAAAAATGACGACGGCGATGCTCTGAAGGGCTATAAGAAGCTGGATGACGTTCAGGCATTCAGGGAGGAAGTGGCTCAGGCTGGCGAGACAATTCTGCCAGCAACAACACCTACAGATGCTCTGCTTAGTAGTTTAGGAATTAACAAGAAGGCTGACGATGTAGATGAACTTTATGTTGTTCCTACAAAGGATAAAGATGGTCTGGATGTAAAGGGCAAATACTTCTTAGTAAATACATCTGGTAAGGTTATCAACAGCAAGTCCAAGAATAAAGATGGTAATGATTACTACTATGTTGTTGAGAAGGCTGGCAAGGTTGGTAATATCGTAGCTATCTACACAGAGAAATAATTAGTAGTTTGCTTAACAACATTTAATTAAGGGGGAAGCGTTGTGACTGATTCAGTAATTTGAGTGGTCGCAATGCTTTCCTTTTTTTACCCTAAAAGCAGGAGGGAACTTAATGATGAGAAAGAAATGGCGGATATTTCGCCTTGCCATGGCTATATCAATAGTGACACCTATTGTATCATTTGCTGATACAGCATCGAATATTTCTACAACTACTATGGAGAACTGTGGAGCGTATCTTTTTGAGTGGCGTCCCGTAGACTGTGGAAACGGACATTATTTTTCAATTTTAGTAGGAGGAAACACGATTGCAGAACATAACGTTATCTTAAATAGAGGATACGATTATGCATATACTTTTAATCCAGGTCAATATTCGAGACCATGGGGCGAAGTGCCCACATTGGTCAATGTAGATGGTGTATGGGCGATACCAGAAAACTGGTCCGCGCTTCCAGAGGGCACTCAGCCTACGCTTCAAATTGTGCTTTACACAAACAATGGTAAACTTCCTAATAAGGAAAGATATATAGATGTTGTACGACTTCCAAGCAATGTGGATAGTTCTAGCTTACCCCCCGAAGTGAAAAAATACTTAATAAATGTGGATGGTTCCGATGCAGGAGCATATGAAGATACTGATGTGTCCGGTTGGGTATGGCAGCAAGATGGACGTTATAAATATAGGAAACCTGACGGAACTTTTGTTAATAATGGATGGTTAAATGTTGATGATAAACTATATTATATGGACTCAGATGGTTATATGTTATCAGATACAATTACTCCGGATGGTTACTATGTAAATACAAGCGGGGCAAAACAGCAGTATATGCCTGGTTGGATGCAAAATGAACGGGGATGGAAATACGTATTGAGAAATGGCTATTATGCAGCATCTACATGGGTTCAAGATACGGATGGAAAATGGTACTACTTTGACATTGGTGGATACATGCGAACTGACTATGATACGCCTGACGGATTTCATGTAGGACCAGATGGCGTTTGGGATGGTCAAGCTGCTACTGGCGAATATGGACAAAATCCGGGACCTGGTGGTGTTGCCAATACGTCAGAACAATCTTCTGCAGAGAATGAGGCATCACAAGCTGATTTGACTGATGAGACAACTGGTACATTAGAATAGAATACATTACGATATTTAATGGGGTCTTTGTCGAAAGTTAGGGTGGGATTTGTGGTCTTTGTCAATAGTTGGGGTGGGATTTGTTAAAATCCCGCCCCAGTTCTATGATAAAGAAATTTTTTATGTATGGTTCTAGATTTTACTGATTTTGGGCATGCCAAATAAACCTCCGCATTACCGACCATTTTATCTTATGATGTACAGTGGAGTATCCGAGTCCGGAAACGCTTGAAGTTCCGGATTCCGTAGCTGCTCCGTTTTAATACCTTTATCTTGTTGTTGAAGCCTTCTGTGGGACCATTTGTCAGCCCATATTTAAAGGCATTCAGGATTTCTTTGTGCCAGGCCCTGTAGGTTTTGGTACAATCCTCAAATTCCTTGTTCCCACAGCTCTGTGCATTTGCAATCCAGTCATCGGAAAGTCTGAGCAAACTCTGTATAAGGCCGCCACATATCGCAGACGAAGAACTTAACATTCAAGCGTTCTTTCCTTGGAATGCTACGCCAACTATCGGCCAGGTGGCTCTGGGTCCGGTCTTGGAGGATATCAAGGATTCGCCGCTTGTTCGGATCAACCAGGATGCACTGAAATTTGCCAGTGGAGACATTCCCTTTGAATTCGTCAATGGAGAGAGCTTGTGGGAGCCGGTCAGGCGGAGGATAATGTAGGGTGTCCAGGAGCCGGCAGACCGTCTGTGCGGAAACACCAGTAAGTTATGTAATCTGTTTCGCGGAAAAGGTCTGACGAAGCAGGGAAACGATGTAGAATGCAAGTCTGCGTGTCTTACGGTGATAGCTAGGCAGGAACAAGCAGGGTTCCGCAAAACGTTTGTGGCAGAAAGGGCAGAAATAGTATCGTTTACGGAGGACCAGGGTGACCTGTTTTCCCTGAAAGGGAATGTACCGTACCTGTTGTAAGCGGTAATCATGGACCCGTTTCGTATAAGCCCTACAGCAGGGACAAATCTGTTTAGTCGGGTGTGACTGGATAAAAATTTCAATAAAAGAGTCCGCCTGGACTACTTTTTAATGTAGACACCTTCCAAGTTTAGGAAAGTCTTGGTATAATCAGGATACATCTATAAGAGTTCACCTCCGTATATATTAAACTTTGGTCGGGATAATGCGTTTAGGAGGCTTCTTATAGATGTATTTTATTACAACGAAAAGAATGTTGGAAGTGTGCTTTTCAGCACACCCCAACATTCAGTATAGAAGCTATTTTCAATAGGAAATAATTTGCAGAGCTTGGATAGGAAACTATACATATATGATTTTATATACATATGTGGCTTTTAGAATAGAAAAAATGCACTGTTATTTGACAGAATCTGCGCTTCCTGTTTGAGCTGCTTCTGTCTCAGTGACTTCTGCCTCAGCAGTTTCCGTACCAGAATCTACAGCTTGAGTGTTTTCTGATTCATTCTGAGCGAATGCCCCGGGACCAGGATTTTGACCATATTCACCAGTGGCTGATTGACCATCCCATACCCCATCAGGACCCACGTGATAACCATCAGGTGTATCATAATCAGTTCTCATATACCCACCCATGTCGAAATAATAATACTTTCCATCAGTATCCTGGACCCAGGTAGATGCTGCAAAATATCCATTTTTCAAAACGTATTTCCAACCACGTTCATTTTGCATCCAACCTGGTTGATACTTTTGTCTGGCTCCGCTGGCGTTGACATAAGAACCATCAGGGGCAAGAGTATCTGTCAGCATATAACCATTTTCATCCATGTAGTAAAGTTCGTCATCTACATTCAACCACCCACCACTTACAAATGTTTTGTCGGGTTTCCTGTATCTGTAGCGGCCATCAGCTTCAACTACCCACCCGACATTGTCTGTGCCTTCGTCATATGCTCCAGCATCTGACCCGTCTACATTTATTAAGTATTTTCGGACTTCTGCAGGTAATGTAGAGGTATCTACATTGCTTGGCAATCGGACAACATCTATATAGCGTTCTTTACTGGGCAATTTACCATTATTAGTATAAAGTACTATCTGTAATGTGGGTTGAATACCTTCGGGAAGAGAATTCTGGTTTTCAGGAATAGCCCAAACTCCATCCACATTAACTAGGGTAGGTACTTCTCCCCATGTCCTTGGATAAACACTAGGGTTAAATGTATACGCAAAGTCATATCCACGGCTCAAAATAACATCCCGCTCATTGATGGTAAATCCTCCTACTAATATTGCGAAGTAATGACCGTTGCCACAATCGACCGGACGCCACTCAAAAAGATATGCTCCACAATTCTCCATAGTTGTTGTAGTTATATCTGAATTTGTATCTGCCCAAGAAATCATTGGAGTAACTAAGGCTAATGTGGCTGCAAGACTGTAGGTTACTATTTTTTTTATTATCATTAATATAATACCTCCTGGTGTTATGCCCTTGGTTAAATACTTACATTTAGGCTTTAATATGTCAAAACCATTTTTGGGTATTTCACTAATACAAACTGTTCCACATTTTGAAAAAGTAGTAATTCAGTATTTTTTGTTATAAAAAGAAAGCATTGCGACTAATTTAGTTTCCTAATCAGCCACAACGCTTCCCCCTTAATTAATTACTTACTAAACAATAGCATATTAGTTTTCAGCATAGATAGCAACAATCTTACCCTTGCCGCCTACTTTGTTTACTACATAGTAATAATCATTACCGTCTTTATTCTTTGACTTACTGTCAATGACTTTACCAGATGTATTTACAAGACAATAATCCTCAGAATTCTTACCAGTATAATCTAAGATATAAAGCTCGCTTAAATCCTCTGTCTTCTTGGATACGCCAAGTGCGGCAAGTTCAGTAACCTTGGAGGTATCGTTAGTTGCATTTAGTTCAGTTATGAGTGCCTGAGCATCCTCCATCTTTGAGTAAGTATAGTTACTAGCACCAGTACCAGCGGCTCTCTTAACGACCTGATACTTCTCATCTTTTCCAGCAGCTAACATCTTACCAGACTGATATAACTTGTCGTCTTTCTCACCAGTCTTGCCAGCGCCCTTATATTTACCAGACTTTTCAAAGAAGAATGAGAACTTCTCACCATCTATCTCGATGGATGTCTTGTTTGTTCTCATAGCACCATCATCGCCGCCACCAAAGTAGTAGCATCTGAATCCTAAATCACTCATGATAACAGAATTTGTATTGAAATCATCTTCTGTATCGAAAGGAGTATCAGCATGGTCATCAGCTCTGACTTCAGCAATGCTTCCATCAGTATTCTGCCTAATGAACTTCAAACCGTCAATCATACGTCCATCTTCTCTGAATGCGTACTTCTTACCCTTGATGGTCTTGAATTCAGCTGCATACAGTTTGCCACTGCCGTCTGCATAATACCATGCATCTTCATCGTCATTGTATTTTTCGTAGTTCAGATACTCAGCAGCAACTACCTTGAACCAGCCTTTGCTTATTCTCGCACCGTTCTCAACATCCTGGAAGTATCTCCACTGCTGTGCATACTTAGCGGTATTAGCGTTGCTGTTAGTGGTTGCGGTACTCTGTGAACCTAAGACCTCAGCAATAGATGCCTTTTCTACATCTAAGGACCACTCTGCTGTCATAGCACCATACTGGTCAAACTCGTATTTCTTACCATTGATGGTTTTGCCCTTCTGGACATCATTGTTCTCAGCTTTGATTTTCTTACCATTGGACTTGAAGTAGAACCAACGGGTCTGATCCTCATCATCATTAAATACAGGAGCAATCTCATAATCGTTGGTAGCTTCATCATAAGTGATATCCATCTGCAGCCAGCCAACGGTCATTGCACCATCATCTTCACCACCGAAGTAGTAGTCGCCTTCCTTGAAGCCATCGCCGTCTGTATTGTCAATACGCTCTGCATTATCTGCTGATACCCAACCAAACAGCATCTTGCCTTCATCGTCAAAAGCATATTTTTTGCCGTTTACGGTCTTCAGAGCAACTTTGCTGTTATCGCCGTTTTTCAGAGCTTTACCATTAGCCTGGAAGTAATACCAGTAATGGTCTGGCTCATCATCCTGTCCAGCATCCTCGTTGTCGATAGCTACCCACTGGTTAGCTGCCATAACACCGTTGATGTCTACATAATAATAGTTGTCGCCGTCTTCAATCAGCTGATCGATAGCCATCTCGCCGTTGCTATCTAACCAATACCAGTTATTACCGGATTTCTTCCACTGATCGGTTGCTCTCTCGCCGTCTCTGTTGTAATATACCCAAGTACCGTCTTCCTCAGCCCATCCTGTAGCTGCGAAAGAAGTCATGGATGCACCAATAGCGAGCAGTGCTGCTGTTGATAATACAGCAACTAACTTTGTCTGCTTTCTCATAATTAATGCACTCTCCTTTTTCTTTTTGAAATACTTTTTGAAATTCCTTTTTTGCATTACGAGTTGATTATACTTCGGATATGGAAAATTATTGCAAAGTCGTACTGTTTATAATTTCATGGAATTATACACATAATAAATTGGGAAAGATTAAGAACTTTACCAGAACTTATTAAGGATATGGAAAGGCATTGACATTGCATTCTTAAATTATAAATGATATACTGTAAAAAGCTTATAGATAAAGGGGTTTGTGGTATATGGAAAGAATCAGTAAGAGTAAATATGGGACTGCTGGAATGATTACTAGTTTATTTGTTCTACTGCTATTGGTAGTGTTTCCGTTATTTGTTCATAAACAATATATTGATATTTTAAGCGCAAAATATATGTTTTTTTATATTTCAGTAATTACCATGACCATATTGGTCATAGGTTCTCGATTGATTAATAAGAATGAGAAGGCCTTTGAAACGCTATATGATGGTGTGAAGAGATGGATGGCTCCAGATGTTGCAGTTTTATCCTTTTGGATTTTATGTCTTCTCTCGACACTTCTATCCTATTATTTTTATGAGTCATTCTGGGGAAATGAAGGACGCTACTGCGGCTTTTTTCTCTTGACTATATTTACGCTGATGTATTTTGTGGTAAGCAGGAAGTTGCAATTTTCTCAATTATATATTGATGCGTTTTTAATTGGAGCAATGTTGGTATGCTTATGGGGAATCAGTGATTTTTTTCAGCTTGATATATTTGGTTTTAGAGTGGATTTAAGCCCAGGTGATCAACCTAACTTTACATCAAGTTTTGGGAATATTAATACTTATACTGCTTACCTTTCTTTTGTAATTGGTGTGTCTGGCACTATGTTTATAGCTACAGCTAAAAGTAAACGTCTAATTTGGTATACTATATGTATAGTTATATCTTTTTTTGCTATTATTGTCGGATGGAGTGACAATGCATATCTAGCATTAGCCGCATTGTTTGGTTTTATTCCATTCTATGCATTTAGAACAAAAACAGGAGCCAAACGTTATCTTATGATGCTTGTGGTATTTGCTACGGTAGCTCAATGTGTTACTTGGGTCTGTGTTGCTCTTAGGGGTAAGGTTGTTGAGGCGTCAAGCTTATTTAATGTACTGGGAGAATCGCAATGGTTGTTTTTAATAGTGATATTATTATGGGGTATTACAATATGTGTGTATAAGCTTGACGGAAAAAAGGGTGGAACTAGTTGGGGGGTGTTGAAACCATATTTTTATAAGATATGGATAGCATTTATTTTTATAGTATTAGTAGCAATATCGGCATTATTATTTGATGCAAACACGGCTCAAGACCCTTACAAATATGGAGCATTGAGTAAGTATTTAGTATTTAATGACGAGTGGGGAACACACCGATTGTATAATTGGAAATTAGGTATTGCAAATTATAGAGAGTTTTCATTACTCCATAAAATATTTGGTTATGGTCCAGAGACGTATGGTATTGTTACTGTAACAAATAATTATACTGAGATGGTTAATATGTTTCATGAAAAGTATGATAATGCACATAATGAGTATCTACAATACTTTATAACGATTGGTCCTATGGGATTATTAGCTTATTTAGGCATGCTGGTTTCTGGTGGACGCTTAATGATAAAAAAGGCGATTAATAATCCAGGTATAATGGCCATGTTTTTTGCTGTGATTTGTTATGCAGTACAGGCGGCTGTAAATATTGCAACACCTATGACGACGCCATTTGTATGGCTCTTTTTAGCAATGGGAGTGGCCGCATGCAGGAATGAAGATAGCATTAAAGAATTTAGTAAAGAAGCGGACCTGAGGGCGAAAGATGAGGAATAGTGAGCAATATAAACGCTTGATACGTTTTGGTATGGCAGGGTTATTATTTGCTATTGAGATGGTGATATATTATTTTGTTTGGTTGAATTATTATAATGATCAAATGCAAATTGCCTACGATGTTAAAGGTAATTATATGATAGCAGCTGTTTATGGAGTCGTCCTTGTATTGTTTTGCCGGGTATATGGTGGTTTACGGATAGGCTACCTAAGAGTAGGAAATTTAATTTTTTCGCAAATTTTAGCAACAACTTGTGCGAATGCAATGACATACCTCCAAATAATTTTGCTAGTTAAAAGCTTTTGCACTATTATACCTCTAGTCACGATGACGTTAGTGGAATGCGCTGTAATTGCCCTTTGGAGTACGATTTCCACAAGGATATATCGTCGGGTTTATCCTCCAAGAAAAGTGTTGCTTGTTTATGGCAATCGTCCTGTATCGAGTCTTATGAATAAGATTAACAGTCGAGAAGACCGTTTTGAGATTTGTGAAATGGTACATATATCAGAGGGACTGGACATAATTGAATCCATGGTGGAACAATATGAGGGGGTTGTGATTGGTGATGTTACGTCCGAGGTCAGAAATCAATTACTTAAGTATTGTTATAAGCGGTCAATCAGGACATATACAATGCCTAAGATATCAGATATTATCATCAGAAGTGCAGAGAGTCTTCATATGTTTGATACACCTTTATTGTTGTCACGTAATACTGGATTGAACATAGAACAACGCGTATTAAAGCGTATCATGGATATCGTGTGTTCAATTTTGGCGTTATTGGTGACTTCTCCGATAATGCTAATCACAGCATTGGCTATAAAATTATATGATAGAGGACCTGTGTTTTTCGAGCAGAATAGATGTACAGAGAATGGTAAGGTGTTTATGATTTATAAATTTCGGAGTATGATAGTGGATGCGGAAAAAGATGGGCGACCGATTCCTGCCACTGAAAGGGATCCACGCATTACACCGATTGGACAAATCATTCGTACCTTAAGGATTGATGAATTGCCTCAGTTTATCAATATATTAAAAGGGGATATGAGTTTAGTTGGCCCCAGACCTGAACGAATAGAACATGTAGAGAAATATACAGAGGCGATACCGGAGTTTGAGTATCGAATGAAGGTCAAGGGCGGGCTTACCGGGTATGCACAGGTATATGGAAAATATAATACGACGGCATATGATAAACTAAAGATGGATTTAATGTATATTGAAAACTATTCTATATTATTAGATATAGAAATTTTGTTTCAAACAGTTAAGATATTATTGATGAGGGAAAGTACAGAAGGTTTTAGCGATGCCAGCTCAATGGCCATGTATCAAAGAGAAGGGATATTAAAGGATGATGAAACCCAGGAGTAGCTTATGGATGATATAAAAGTAAGTATTATTACCATATGCCGCAACAGCGCTCAGGATATTTCGAAAACACTAAGGTCAGTTCTTAATCAGTCCTATGATAATATAGAATATATTATTGTAGATGGTAAATCAGAGGACAGGACTATGGAAATCATTGAATCTTATAAAAAGGCGTTTCAAGAAAAAGGGTATACTTATAGGATAATTTCCGAAAGTGATAATGGAATATATGATGCTATGAATAAAGGAATCGATGTGTGTACTGGGAATTTAGTTGGGTTGATAAATAGCGGGGATTGGTATGAATCAAAAGCTGTGAGTCGAGTAGTAGAAGTCTATAAGAAAACACCCTTTGATATGATTTATGCAGATTTAAGAATATGGCGAAAAGGGAAGGCAATGTTAAAGAAAGCTAGATTGCGGCGTTATATAACAACTAGAGATTGGAATCATCCAACCACTTTCATCAGAAGAGAGTTGTACTATACGTATCATTATGCATGCAGAGGTATTTATGATGATTGGGACCTTGTTTTGAAGATACGTAAGGCTGGCTATAAAATTATTGTTTTAAATGAGGTTTTGGCAAATTTTTGCTTTGGTGGAATAAGTAACAGAAAGAGTATGAGGGCAGCAATATCCCGAATGCAGGAGCGATACAGAATCTATAGAGATAATGGATATAGTAGACTGTACATGTGTGAATGTATTTTGATGGAACTGGTTAAATATTTTGCTGCATAAAGTCATAAACAGGTGAGCAATTATATGAGAGTAGCTGTTGATTTGTCTTTTATTCGTCCAGATCATACAAATGGCGGAACAGAATCGTGTATAAAGAATTTAATGAAAGGTTGGATTAATGCTGGGGTGATTGAGCAGTTCCTTTTTTTTATTCATGAAGATGTGGAAAGGGAGTATAGAGTGATTTTCCCGGAATGTAAATTCATTACCTACCGTTGTCCGGGGGCACATAAACTACGGACAACATGGTTTCAATCCATGGTTATTCCTCGTTGGTTAATAAAATATCAAATAGATATATTGTATTACCCTTCTTATACCACCGGATATTATCTTAGCATATCGACGCCAGTTGTAGTAAATCCACATGATATACAGTTTCGTTTTTATCCTGAGTACTTTAGCAGATGGAAACGTTTGTATCTAAACATGGGATATAAGCATTCTTTAAAACGAGCAGATAAAATTTTTGCCATTTCCGATTATGTAAAGTCTACACTACTGCAATTTTATAAGAAAGAATGTGAAAATAAGATAATTACTGTGTATGATCCAATTGATTTTGATAAATCAATGGAATCCATACCGGATGATATACGGCTCCCTTTTATTCTAAGTGTCTCGTCCGTTCAAAAGCATAAGAACATGATTACGTTAGTCAAAGCATTCGATAGAATCAGTGATAGAGTACCTCATCAATTAGTGATTGTTGGATGCAAAGGAAATGGGATGGATTCAATAAGAGAATATTTAAAAAGCAGACATTTAGATAGCCGTGTACTTTTTACAGATTATATAGAAGATTCGCAGCTTTCATGGTTGTATGGGCATGCGGACTTGTATGTGACCACATCGTTATATGAAGGATTTGGGATGACACCTGTTGAAGCAATGGGGAGGGGAATAAAGACAATTTGTTCTACAGCTACATCTTTGCCAGAGGTGACTATGAAGGCCGCCAATTATTATGAGCCGGCAGAGGATGATGAGATTTTAGCAGAAACTATAGAGACGGTATTGAAAGGGAATGGAAATCCAGCGCCAGACCCAAATTTATTTAGGGAATACTATGATAAAACTTATATTGCTAAGAGAATGTTTCAGATATTCGAGGATACTATCTTAATGGCGAAGGAGAAACAGAAACATGATATGGTCAATTGAAAGGGAAGATAGGGTGGATTTAAAAAGGAAACCAATATTATGGGGATTAGATAAAGATGAACTGTTCTTCGGCTGTTTTGTCCTATTTGTCGGAATTGTAAAAGGAGGACCAGAATTAGATATAATCCCTCCTGCGATGTCTAAATTGTTGTTAATTATTGGAATCTTACCTATGTGTATTAAAATTCTCAGAACAAGCTACACCAAGAATGAATGGTTTATCATTATTTTTATGGGTCTTTTAGCTATCATAAGTACATTATTCACACATCGTTTAGGATTGATGCTGGTTATCGTAATGATATTGGGTGCCAAGAATATGAAAGTATCAAGAATTCTCAATATGTTCTTAACGCTTCAAGTTGTGACATTTCTGATAGCTGTGATACCTCAAGTGATAAAATTGGCTCTGGGCGGGACGGTTAATGGCATCTTATATGAAAATAGAGATATATACGGCGTGGTTGAAGTGACCGATCAGTTCCGAATAAGTTTAGGCTATGGCCATCCTAATGCATTGCAGCAAAATGTTTGTTTTTTATCCATACTTCTTATATGTTGTATGTCACATGAGATAAAAAAATGGCAAATAGCGCTTATTACAGTATTTAATTTGAGTTTCTATTTTTTGACTTATAGCAATACTGGGCTAACAATATATTTATTGTTTTTACTTTTCTATTTTATCTGGCGTTATAATAAAACGTTCATTAATATGATTGGAAAATATAGTCCGTATATATTTATATTACTGACAGCAGTTAATATACTAATTGTTGCCTGTTTTACAGGTTCAACTTGGATGATGAAGCTGGACAGTATTATGGTTGGACGGTTGCATTGGGCCCACGAGTTTATGATGTCATTGGGATTTTCTTTTTGGGGAAGAGATATAGCAGAAGCCAATATTGGCTATGAATATTTAGATAATGGTTATGTATTCCTCCTTCTGCGGTATGGAGTAATCATATTTGTCTTATATATTATTGCAGTATATAAACTGTTAAGCTATCTATATAGAAAGAACCAACTCCTGGCAATCATTGTCATTGGAGTGGTTCATGTCTACTTCATTATGGAAAATTTCATGCTTGCTGGGTTGTATAATCTAACATATATTTATTTGGCACCAGCATTATATGAAGTTTCGTATTTTAGGAAAGATGGCTGAAAACTGTAGTGTAGAAGTTTTCAAGTTTATGGACGGTCTCATGTATATCATAGCCAGCCGCTGCTATTTGTTTTGTAGTGATTCTGCGTGATAGGTTATTTGCCTCTTTTAGAATGACATTGCTCCATGTTTGGGCAGAGCCTGTCAAGGGAAGGAAAGTGGTTAACTCGCTGATGATTGATGATTCCATTGGTACTGCGGTAGAGGATATAACCTTTAAACCGGAAGCCTGTGCTTCTATACTGACCATTCCTAATCCCTCAAATGTCGAAGGAAGAAGTAGAATATCCATAGCTTGCATAAGTTCAGGGACACGTGCTGTTGCTCCGAAGAAGATAACAGATTTATCTAGCCCTTTTTGTACAGCCAGTTTCTTGGTCTGTTCCATTAATGGTCCGTCTCCTACAAACAGAAGGGTTGATTGCGGAAGCTGTGAGTGCACTATTTGAAATATATCTAACATGAAAGCGTGATTTTTATGCTTTGAGAAACTTCCGACATGTCCTATGACCAACTTTTCGTCCAGGGTCAGTTCCTTGCGAACCTGCTTGCGAAGCTGACTGGAAAATGCATATAATTCTGCTTCTATGGCATTTGGGAGTATAAGGACATTACTTAATGCTTTTGCTCCAAATAACCATTTTGCAGCTGAAGAAGAACAGGCGATATAGTTGGTAGCATTTTTCCTGATTGTGTATCTACAGTATTCCAGAAAGAGAAAATGCAGTAATTTTTTGGCTGAACGAATAGTAATTTGATGGTTTGTACTGTGACTATGAGCTATGCGTACCGGAATTCCGGATTTGCGTGCTAAGGAAAGAACAAGGCTGCCGATGCTGTCCATATGGCTATGGATGATATCATATTGTACGTTAGAAAAAAGATATTCAAAGTCCTTACGGTTCTGAATGATACTAATACTCCTTGGGGTGATGTAATATAATGCAGCTCCCGATGAAAGTAACTGATGATGGGTGGTATTATCCATGCAATCCTTTTCAAGGGCATGGACAGCGAATTCAATTTGAAAACGGGACTTATCAATATATTTATAGTAATTTAATACTACTGCTTCTGTACCACCCCGGCGGAAGGGACCGTTTAGTACATAAAGAATACGAATCATGAAAATCCTCCTAATTTTAGATCAATATATTAATTATAACATAATACTCATATATGGGCAATGAAGAAAAGCAGCGAGTAATTTGGAAGGGGTATGTTAATGCGTACTGAAAATACCATAAAAAATGCCAGCATAGGTTTAAGTGGACAGATGATTAGTTGTATAATGAGTTTTATTGTGCGGACTGTATTTGTAAGTACATTAACGAAAGAGTACCTTGGAGTTAGTGGACTGTTTACTAATATATTAACAATGCTTTCTCTGGCCGAATTGGGTATCGGAAATGCAATTATTTTTAGTATGTATAAGCCGGTGGCGGAAAACAATGAGGAATTGTTGAAACAGTTATTGAATTTTTATGGGAAGGTATATCGCACAGTGGGGATAGTGGTAGGGATAGCAGGCGTATCACTGTCTCCCTTTTTGGGTTTTTTCATCAAGGATATGCCTAATATACCCCATCTGCAGCTGATCTATATTCTATATTTAAGTAATACAGTGGTTTCCTATTTTTACGCTTATAAGTGCTCTGTATTGGATGCAAACCAAAAACAGTATATAGGCAGCTTATATAAATATAAATATATGATTTTGCGTGATGTCTTGCAGATGCTATTTTTGATTCTAACACATAATTTTATATTTTATCTGTTAATACAGATTTCGATTACAGTGTATAGTAATTGGAAGATTTCTAAAAAGGCAGAGACGCTTTTTCCGTGGGTTACAGATTCAAACAAGTCGGCTCCTTTAAGCTCAGATATAATGAAAGAAATAAAAAAGAATGTGTTCGCGATGTTTAATCACAATGTAGGGGCGGTTGTGGTGAATGGGACAGATAATATTTTGATTTCTAAATTTGCAGGTTTAGTTGAGGTGGGATTATATTCTAACTATAGCTTGATTTTGAGTGGTATTGTTGCCATTGTTGCTAAAGTAACTGAGGCTGCTGCTGCCAGTGTAGGGAATTTAGGAGTACTGGAAAACGAAAAAAAGGTATTTTCGGTTTATTGTACTATGAATTTAGTTAATTTTTGGATATACAGTTTTTGCACCATATGTTTTTTGATGTTATTTCAACCATTCATAAAAATGTGGTTGGGGGCGGATTTTTTATTGTCCAATGGAGTGGTTTTAATTATATGTATAAATTTTTATGTAAGCGGCATGAGACGCGTTAATATTACCTTTCGTGATGCTATGGGACTATTTTGGTACGATCGTTATAAACCTTTAGCGGAGGCAGCAATCAATCTTATAGCATCAATTTGTTTGGCAAAACAGTGGGGAATTGCAGGGGTATTCATTGGAACCTTTATCAGTAATATGATGACGGGATTTTGGGTGGAACCATATATTCTTTTCAAATACAAATTCGGAAATGGGCTAAAGAATTATATGTTACGATATTTTATGTATACAGGATGTATGGTTGTAGCGGGGGGAATCGTGTGGAAAGTATCGTTGTTAACCAGCGGTACAGGTTGGAGTGATATTGCCTTTAGAATTATATGCTGCATTGTGATTGTTAATATATTTTATCTGATTGCTTTTTTTAGAACCACAGAATTTCAGAACCTGCGTAATCTTATTGTCCCTGAGGTAAAAAGAATGATAGGAAGACGGAGGTCATAAATAAAGGAGTATTATGTCAGAACTGATTAGTATTATTGTGCCAGTATATAATGTGGATGCGTATATCCAGGACTGCCTGAATAGTATTGCGCGACAGACATATAAGAACATTGAGGTAATTATGGTTGATGACGGCTCTACGGATGCCTCAGGTCAGATATGTGACAGATACTGTGAGCTTGATGAACGATTTCATGTTATCCATAAAAAAAACGGAGGTGTATCATCTGCACGTAATTCAGGGTTAGAGGCAGCCAGAGGTGAGTATATCGGGTTCGTGGATCCGGATGATTGGATTGATGAATACATGTATGAGATGTTGTACGCAGATATGTCAGAACATGATGTAGACGTGGTTACATGCGCCTATTATGAAATATACAGGTCAAGTACAACCATAAAATCTTTTCCTCTCCGGGGCATGGTATCTTCTGATAAAGCATTAGAAAGTTTGATGTTATATTTTGATGCATACCTGTGGTGCAGGCTTTATAGGAGGCAGGTATTTGATGGTATACGGTTTATTGAGGGACGTAATTATGAAGATGTTGAAGCTATGCCCCGATTAATATTAAATTGTAAATATATTTTTTTTGATGACAGACCAATGTATTATTATAGGTTAAAACGTGAAGGTTCAATTGTTGCGACGAATAATGTTAAAAATATTCAGGATTATTTTTATAGCTACATGGACATATTGAAGAATATGAAACAGAGCAGACCTGACTTCGCTGGCTTGGCTATAAAGGGAGCGGCTATCGGATATATAGTTCAGTGCAAACGATTGGCAATGGTAGAGCGGTTGACAAAGGAACAAAGAGGAGAGTTGCGCTATTACAAGCGAATATTTCTTGAGGAGATAAAGGGAATAAGAAGAAAGAGCGGCCTATCATCAAAAGAAAAGATCGAATTATTTCTTTCTTTATATTGTACCGGTATATTTATGTGGCTATTTAAATGGTGCGGGAGACGAGAACCGTAATCATGACAGACGCAAGATTGTATAAATTATGGATAGAAAATAAATCCGTGTTATAAGTCTAAAAGACCGGGTGTAATAGGTATGTAATTTTAGACTATATAAGTACCGTGATGGACAGCCGACAAGAAAAAAGATTCTGCACGAGAAGATGGAAGTAGGGAGCAAAGCATTGTGCTTGAAGAAGCGCTTTGTAATTGGGACATATCCCGAAAAATATTTAGTGGTGAAACGCATTCATCGTTTTGCGTGCTTGAGAGAGAGTTTTAGGTTGCTTTTCTAACTGTTAGGGAGTATATTTAACATTGGGATTAGTGCCCGACATTCTGAAATATTTAAATGATGGTTTCAGTTTGGATAATAGAGGAGTAATTAAAGTTAAATTGGAGGATTAAATGTATTGTGCTTAAAAGAAGTGCCTTACTGTAATATTTTAGGTGTAAAGATATCTACGCTTTCGATGAAGGAAACCGTTGACTTTTTGAAAGAAAACATCAACAATTTGTCAGGTGATTATATTTGTGTTGCGAATGTCCATACGACGGTGATGAGCTATGATAACGATGCATATAGGAGTATACAGAATGGTGGAGTCATGGCGTTACCGGATGGAGGCCCATTATCTACAATTGCCCGACGAAGGGGATATAGGGGAGCGGAACGCGTTACTGGACCGGATTTGATGAGTGAGATCTTTAAAATATCTGGGCAGGAGCGGTATAGACATTATTTTTATGGAAGCGGGCCGGAGACTCTGAAGCTTTTGCAGAAAAAATTGGAGCAACAGTATCCCTATGTTGAGGTTGCGGGCATGTATTCGCCACCGTATAGAATACTTACTAACTCGGAGAATCAGGAGGTTATACGGCGAATTAATGAAAGCAGGCCAGATTTTATATGGGTAGGCTTGGGAGCGCCAAAACAGGAACAATGGATGTCTTCACACAGAGGATTGCTTCATGGAGTTATGGTTGGTGTTGGGGCGGGGTTTGACTATCATGCAGGTAATTTAAAGCGGGCTCCAAGATGGATGCAAAGATGTAATCTGGAGTGGCTTTATCGGCTTATGCAGGAGCCTAAGAGGCTGCTGAAACGTTATATATATACTAATTTGAAATTTTTATGGTTGATTATACGAGGTAAATAATGGGCAAGGTTGTGGGGATTGATTGTTTTAAGCTTTCTAAAGGTTATGGTAAGAGCATCGGTATATATACTTTTGCAGAAAAAATTATACAACATGTGGCAAATAAGAATAGGGATTGCAAATGGGTGGTTTTTGGAAATAAGGACAATGCCCCCTTTTTTAATCTTGGGCAAACTGTGTTTGTGGAAGTCCCTTTTAACTACAGGAATAAAATAATTTGTGTTATATGGGAATTGTTTCTTGTAAAATATTATATAAAAAAGTATGATATAAATACAATACTATTTCCGCGAGGGTTTGCGCCAGTAGGGAATAAAAAGCAAAGTGTGATTGTTGTCCATGATATGATACCATTTTATTATCACAAATATTTTCCAAAAGCTCTAAACCGTTATGAAAATTTTTATATTATGTGGAGACTCAAGACATCTATAAAAAAATCCAGAAGGGTCATAACGATTTCTGATTATTCCAAACAGGAAATTGAACGAATTGTTCCAGAAAGAAAAGATGATGTCCAGGTGATTTATCATGGTTATGATTCGATTCGATTGCCGATTTTAATAGAGCCTGAAATTACTGGAGACTATATTTTGGCGGTGACATCAAAACTGCCACATAAAAATGCTATAGGTGTTTTAAAGGCGTATGAAGCGTATTATGATATGGCTGAAAGTCCCGCTAAACTAGTGGTAGTAGGCATAGATTCCATAGATGACTATTATGCTGATATGAATTCAAATGTAAAGAAAAGTGTAATCTGTAAACCTTTTTTGAAGGATGATATTTATTATTCGTTGTATTATTACGCTAAGGCCTTTCTTTTTTTATCATTGACGGAGGGGTTTGGCTTGCCACCTTTAGAGGCTATGCAGTTTCGTCTCCCATGTGTGGTTTCTAACTATACTTGTCTCCCGGATATAGTAGGAAACGGGGCTTTATTGGTTAATCCGGTAAATGTGAAGGAAGTAGCGAACGCTATACAGACAGTGTTGACAGATGAAGGTGTAAGAAAAGATTTAATAGCGCAAGGAATAGACAATCTTAAAAGATTTGATTGGGAAACACAGATTTGCAAATATATAAAATTGCTTGAAGAAGCATAAGATGCTGTAAAATGGAAGAATACTAACTTGAGGAATATAATTATGGAGCAGGATGCATTAGTATATATAATTCTGGTAAACTTTAATTCAAAAGTGCATACTGTGGAATGCATTGAAAGCTTAGAAAAAATAACATATAAAAATTATAAGATTATAGTCGTAGATAATGCATCGTCAGATGACAGCCAGGAAGTAATTACAAAACAGTTTCCAGAGGTGATTTGGATTCAGAACTCTGAAAATACAGGGTTTGCGGATGCAAATAATTGTGGGATTCAATATGCGTTGAAACATGGAACGCAGTATGTATTACTGTTGAATAACGATACAACTGTGGACAAGAGCTTTTTGGAACATCTTGTTGATGCATATGAATCTGATAGTAGCATAGGAATCGCAACAGGGAAAATATTATATTATCAGAATCACTCTATCGTGTGGTATGCAGGGGGATTTATTAATCATTGGAAAGGAAGTTCAGACGCAGTCGGGTATGGAAAAGAAGATACTCACTATAATAATAGAACTGAATATTGCACGTTTGCTTCGGGATGCTGTATGTTGATTTCTGCGCAGGCAATTAAGTGTGTTGGTTTAATGGATAACAGCTATTTTTTGTATTACGAAGATTTGGATTATTGTACTCGTTTTTTAAATATGAAATATAAAATTCTTTATTGTGAAGAGGCGGTTATTTATCATAAGGAATCTGTAACAACGAGAAAATCATCACCACTATTCACCTATTATTTGGTGAGGAATAGGTTGTTATATATAAAGGAGAATAATAACATGATTTATCGGTGGGGAGCATATATTTATTCGCTCGCATGGTTTACAAAAAAGGCTGTTCATAGAGAAATGCAGGTTAAATATATTGTTTGGGGAGTTAAGGACGCCATACTAGGAAGAAAAGGAAAATGGGAAGAGAATGCCTTATGATAGATCTTGTTAGTTTGATCATACCTGTTTATAATACACCCAAAAAGTATCTGGACCGTTGCTTGAACAGTATTAGGTGTCAGAGCTACACATCATATGAGATTATTATTATAGATGATGGGAGTAATAAAGAAACGTTTCTTTATTTAGATAGATTGCAGCAGAATATAGAGAATGCGCAGGTCGTACATCAATTATCTCTAGGGGTATCGGCAGCAAGAAATATGGGTGTACAAAAAGCACATGGAAAATACATTGCCTTTATTGATTCGGATGATACTATAGAACCAGAGTTTATACAAAATGCTGTGAAATATTTACAAGAGAATAGCTTAGATGTTGTGATAGGCGGTTTTCGCTATATTTATTCCAATGGAAAAAAGACTGACTTTTACTTTAACCCTAACTTTTCAAAAAAACTAGAGATTTATACTGGGATGGATAAATCAAGTTTAATTGCAATGACTTTAGAGGCAAAGTGCGTGTTACAAATACCAGAATTTTCAAAGTTTAAAATGGGTTCTGTATGCCAATGTTTATTTGATAGAAAAAAGATTAGTACAATAGTATTTCCAGAAAACATTATAATGTCAGAGGATAGGATGTTTTGCGTCAAGGTTTTTAAAGAAGCTGACAGGATAGGAATTACTAATGAAGTATGGTATAATTATTATCAACATGAAGATTCAACGGTTCATAAAAAAGGGATAGACCTGTTTGAGAATCATTTTCAGCTGCTCAATATGATTACTAATTTGGAGATGTCTGAAGATGCAGTGATTAACAAGGCTGTCTATGAATATGTGATCTCGCTAGCGAGGGAGCTATTGAGACGAAACATCAGTATATTAGCAAATAGGAGACAGAGGAGGGCGTTCAACTTTAAGTTATATGAATGGGTCAGTAAACCTATATGGTGCAAAATTTATAATGATTATGATGGCATATCGCTACTTGTAGATGACAGAATTCTATCTTATTGTATTAGAAAAAAAAATATTTTGGGAATGTGGGTATCGTTATTTTTAAGTATTGCTATACGGAGAATAAAAAAATTGAAAAATAGATAGACGGGAGGAACAAATGGTTAAGTTTAGTGTCATAGTTCCTATGTACAATGTGGAAAAATATATTGGGGAATGTATTGAGAGTGTTCTTTCTCAATCATTAAGTGATTACGAACTTATATTAATAGATGATGATTCTGAAGATAAAACGTTAGAGATAGCTAGAACGTATGAAAGAGATCAGAGAGTAAAAATCATTACTCAGACTAAGAGGAGCGGAGTTTCAGAAACTAGAAATATAGGCTTAAAATATGTTTCAGGGGAGTATGTAGTATTTCTTGATGGTGATGATTATTTGGATTGCCATCACTTGGAAAACATTAATGAGACTGTTAATCTTTACAAAAGCGATATATGTATTGCTAATGCTGTTATATTTGCGAGAGAATTGAGCTGTGACAGATTTGAATTTTTCCCATATGGTGATAGGATAAATTATGGTAGCCGAGAGGATGTTCTTCGGTTATTTTTTAATAGGAAATTCACCATACCAGGTTCGGTTTGTCTTAGTACCTATAATATTGAATTTCTAAGAAAAAATAATATCTATTTTAATAAATTCATTTGCGCAGAAGATTTTGACTTCCTTATGAGTGCAGTTGTAGAATGTAATAGTATAAAGATTGTTAATGGTGGCACATATTATTATAGGCAGAATAATCCTAACGCATGCACTGCTTTATATGATAAAGAAAAAGTCTTATCTTGCTTATATGTTTATCAAAAGTGGTTTGATTATTTTTCGGTAAAGGGAACGGATAGTTATATAAAAGATGAGTTAGGGAGACAGTTTGCTGAAAATTTTTGTCGAGTGCAAAACCTTCCTGAATCGGATAAACTTGAAGTTATTGAATACATTAAAAGGTGTGAATATATTTATAAAAAGGTGTTTTTTAGCACTTATAGTTATTATGTTTTTTTTAAGTTTCCTTTTAGACATGCGCTGTATTCGGTACGCCGAACGATGACGATATTGGTAAAAGCTGTTATAGGGGATAAAAATTATTCAAAAATAAAGATGTGGATAAAAGGATAGAGGGAAAATGAGAGATGATAAGTATAATTGTTCCGATATATAAAGTAGAGCCATATCTAGATAAGTGTATTAGATCTATCTTAAACCAAACATATAGGAACTTACAAATTATTTTGGTTGATGACGGTTCGCCCGACGGTTGTGGCGCAATATGTGATTTTTATAAGGTGTATGATGAACGTGTTTGCGTAATCCATAAAACAAACGGGGGATTGTCAGATGCCAGAAATGCGGGGCTTGAGGTTGCATCAGGAGAATATATTGGATTTGTTGATAGCGATGATTTTATACATCCTCAGATGTATGAAGTTTTATTGGGAAATTTAACTGGGACAAATTCTGATATATCAGTGTGTGGTTTTCAATGGATTGGAGAAGAGCAGTTTCCCGAAGGGCCGGGTGAAAATATTTATCATATATTTGAGGGAAAAGATATTTTAGAACAGTTAATTGAAGATAATGTTACAACAGTTTTGGCTTGGAATAAGTTATATAAGAGAGAAGTGTTTGAAAATAAACGCTATGAAGTAGGAAGATTACATGAAGATGAATTTATTATTCATAAAATTCTTGCGGATATAGAACGCATTGTCTATACAGATATGAAGCTTTACTATTATGTAAAGCGCAGTGGAAGTATAGTAAATGCTAAAAATATAAAAAGTATTATAGATGCATGGGATGCACTTGAGGATAGATGCATATTTTTGAAAAACCTCGATATGCGACTATATAGCTTTTCACGTCGCCTTCAGCTAGAAATATTGTTATATTCATATTACGCTCTTATTAGCAAAGAGGAGGAGGCCATTTGCAATACCTTAAATCATTTGAAAAAACAAGCTCAAGATATTGTTAGAGAGAAGGAAATATGGAAATTTCTCTCCAGACGTTTTAAAATTCAGATAAAGTTTTTTTTGATTACGCCTGATTTATATAAAAATATTAAGAATATTATGTGTAAAGGAAAAAAAGAGGTTTGAAATGGAACAAAAGTGGACTACAGTTATTAAAGCTAAAACCGGATATTTTGATTTTGATTTAAAGGAACTCATACAGTATAAAGATTTAATCTGGCTATTTGTAAAACGTAATTACACTACGAGATATAAGCAGACGATATTAGGTCCTCTCTGGCTTATACTTAATCCGATGATAACAGTCTTGCTATACAGTTTTGTATTTGGAGGAATAGCGGGATTATCTACTGACGGAAGCCCGGCATTACTGTTTTATTTGGCAAGCAATAGCATATGGTCTTACTTTTCCCTATGCCTATCTCAGACATCCAATACATTCAATTTGAATGTGGCAGTATTCGGAAAGGTATATTTTCCGAGACTAACAGCACCAATTTCAACTGTAATAACGGGTTTTTTAGACCTGAGTATACAAGTAATTATGTTAATAGTAGGACTGATAATTTATAATTTTAAGGGAATCGGAACTGGGAGCCTTTATTTCGTATGGCTTATTCCAATAATAGCTATTCAAATGGCTCTTTTATCTCTTGGGTGCGGTATTATTATATCTTCTTTAACTACTAAATATAAAGATTTAGCAGTAGTAGTTACATTTGGAATTCAACTTTGGATGTATGTTAGCCCGGTTGTATATTCAATTTCACAGATACCAGAGAGATATAGAGATATTTATATGTTAAATCCAATCGCACCGATTATTTCTATTTGGAGATATGCATTTCTTGGGGTAGGCTATATTCCATGGAGGATGTGGGGAGTAAGCTGGGTCATAACCATAGTGGTTTTAATTATAGGTGTGTGTATGTTCTCTAAAATAGAGAAGACGTTTATGGATACTATTTAATCCAGGAAAGGTAGAAGATGGACGAAATTGCTGTAAAAATAGAAGGTTTAAAAAAAGAGTATCATTTGGGAGTAATCGGAGGAACCACACTAAATGCAGAATTGCAGAGCTGGTGGGCCAGAAAAAGAGGAAAAGAAGATCCAAATATAAAAATAGGAATGGAAAACATTGTGTCGGGAAAAAGCTTCTGGGCTTTAGACGGGATAAACCTTGAAGTGAGAAAAGGTGAGGCATTAGGTATTATCGGAGCTAATGGGGCGGGAAAATCGACTCTTCTGAAAATATTATCCAGGATAACTGCACCTACCGAAGGAGAGGTAAAATTAAATGGTCGTGTATCAAGCATGTTAGAAGTAGGTACGGGATTTCATGGAGAGTTAACAGGAAGAGAAAATATTTATATGAATGGCGCAATTTTGGGAATGAGTAAAAAAGAGGTGGATAGAAAAATTGAGGATATTATAGAGTTTTCAGAATGCCGACAATTTATAGATACACCAGTTAAGCGGTTTTCGTCAGGAATGTATGTGAAATTAGCATTTGCAGTAGCAGCGCATTTGGATGCAGAGATCATGATTATGGACGAGGTATTGGCTGTAGGAGATATGAAATTTCAAAAAAAATGTCTTGGTCAGATGGAAAATTCTGCTCAGAAAGATGGAAAGACTGTATTGTATGTAAGTCATAATATGAACACAATTCGTCAGCTGTGTTCAAGATGTGTAGTGTTAAGCCAAGGAAAGCTGATTTATGATGGTGATGTAGAGTCTGCTATTGATGTGTATATGGACAGGTCAAAAGGGGAACTGGTAGGTGCCTATGAACTTGAGGGTGTGAAACGACCGAGTATTGACCATGGCCGACAATTAGTGATAACCAGATTTCAGTTTGACAGAGAGAAAGCCGTTTATGGAACGGATGAAAAAATTGTATTTCAGTTAAGCTGGTTTAATATGGAACAAGTTAAGAATCTTTCTTTGAGTCTGGCAATTCGTTATGCGGATGGTACTGTCGCTGGAATGGCACAGTCAGAGTTTTTTGATGGTTTGAAAATAGGAGATACTTTTAAAGAGGAGTTTGAATTTGACGCTTCAAACTTGGTAGAAGGCACGTACTACTTTGAAGTGGATATAATGGGAATTAATGAGTATGGATCTCATACAAGTTATGATCATCCCATAAAGAGAATATTTTTTGAATTAAAGAAGACCGATAATTTTAATAAAAATGTTTTTGATATAAAATGGCAGCGTAAGTATTGGGGAAGTGTCCGTTTGAACACAATAAAAACTCATAGAGATTGCGAGGTTATAGGTAATGCTACAATATAATTTCAATTATATGTATGATAATGATTCTACAGAGAAATTGAAGAAAATGGCGGCTTATGATTACTACTATGATAAAAGGCCACAAATATTAGAGGTGCCTAATGGGATTATTTTACCTTCTAATAGGTTAGATAGAGATGCTCCTTTTTTTGGAAAGGGAGGAGTTGTAACAGCGGATGGTAGCTTTATGAAGCAGTCAACATTGAGCACCAATTTGTCAGGTACATTAACTTTTGGGGGTAAATATGAGTACAATGAAGATGAACTTACTATATACGATGAACCGGTTATTTATATGGGCCCATTTGTGAATCATTGGGGGCATTTATTAGCGGATTTATTATCGAGACTCTGGTGTCTTGAACTTTTTCCGAAAAATTATAAAATTGCATTTTGTGGAGTTTGGGATTGGGAAGTTCATGCGGAGGGACAAAGCAAGGAACTA
>OLVT01001043.1_pt1 | contig 26054 bp, 20 predicted proteins | sample 1673241 | NCBI WGS metagenome assembly OLVT01 (sample SAMEA3178936, study PRJEB25190) | human gut metagenome | biome: human gut; feature: human-associated habitat; material: faeces | place: Austria | collected 2013 | reverse complement strand
GCTTAAGGCTGACGGTAAAACGTATTCTACGGTGTCGACCTGGAGGGCCGCACGGCTACGATCCCGTTCCGTAAGGGCGGGGCTTCAGCCGGCGGCTTTTTGTCGGTTAAAGGAAGGAAAACCATAGTATGTGGGAAGTGTTCAAGAACTGGATATTCGACATCATCCAATTCTTCTTTGGCTTCTGCCAAGACTGGGGCTTGGCTATCATCATCGTGACCATCATCTTCCGTGTGCTTATCTCCCCGTTGATGCATAAGCAGACGAAGTCTTCTTATCAGATGCAGAAGGTTCAGCCTCTGATGCAGGAGATTCAGACGAAGTACGCCAACGACCCGCAGCGCATGCAGGAGGAGATGCAGAAGCTTTACGCTGATGCTAAGTTCAACCCCTTGGCCGGCTGCCTCCCCATGCTCCTGCAGATGCCTATCTTCATCGCCTTGTTCCAGGTGCTGCGTGAGATGCCGAACTATCTGGGTTCCGACGAGGGCTACCAGTTCTTCAATCTGGTTCCCAACCTGGTTATGACGCCGTCCGGTGCGGTTGCCGGCGGCTTTGGCACGTTCCTTCCGTACCTCATCCTCATGGTAGTGTTCGCCGGCGCTACGTTCCTGCCTATGATCTTGATGCAGATGGGCCAGAAGGATAACCCGCAGCGCAACCAGACCATGATCATGGCTGGCGTCATGAGCTTGTTCATGCTGTGGATCAGCTGGAGCTCCCCCGCTGGCGTTCTTCTGTTCTGGGGCGTTTCTTCCATCATCGGCGTGTGCCAGCAGCAGATCTCCATGCGTCTCATGAAGAAGCGCGATGCTGAGAAGGAGGAGACCATCGAGGTGAAGCCGATCGAGGTCGACGTTACCCGTAAGGCTAAGAAGCCGCGTCCGAAGAAGAAGGATACCTCCAAAAAGCACGCTTAATCGATTTTGCGTAATGGTGCGCGGTGTTTCACGTGAAACACCGCGCACTGTGGTTTTTAGTTCTAAGGAGCTGCAAATGGCAGAAGAAGAGAACGTGGAATTGACCGCAGAAGAGGCTCAAGACGCCCAGGTCGAACAAGACGGCATCAGCGACGAGGATCTTGATCGCATCGCGGATACCGCCATCGCAACTATCCAGGATATCCTGAAGCACTTCGATGTCGGCGAGGTCACCATTGACGAGTACGAAGGCGATGAAGGCGAGCTTATCCTCGATATCACCGGTGACGATCTGGCTGTTCTCATCGGTCGCCATGGTAAGACCCTTGATGCGTTGCAGTTCCTGGTGTCGGCCATTACCGTTCGCACCATGGGCTTCCGTTATCCCGTTATCGTCGATGTTGAGGGCTACAAGAACCGTCAGCGCGAGAAGCTTGAGTCCATCGCCCGTAACGCCGCTTCCAAGGCGGCGAAGCAGCATCGCGGCGTGAAGCTGCGTCCCATGACGCCGTATGAGCGTCGCATCGTGCACATTGCCCTGCGCGATGATGATTGCGTTGAGACGGCTTCCGAGGGCGAGGGCGCCTCCCGCCACGTGGTGGTTTTACCTCTGTAGTGTTTCCCTTGCGAAATGTTAAAAAGGCCGCGTTGATACGCGGCCTTTTTGTTTACTCTTGTGGGATAGAGCGGATTTGTTTGGCTTCTTAATTTGAAAGCTCTGAGGTAGTTTTTAACGGCTGCGGACATGTGCGACGTGGGTCGACTAGAAGGCGTTCAAGCCAGACTGCCCCTTCTTCTTAGGTAGCGGTTTTTCATTGAGTTGCTCTTCTTCTTTTTCGCCGCGTTCCCTCGAGGTGTTGTTTCATTTATCTAGGCAAGCCGGTAAAGTATGTTTCACGTGAAACGATAAGCGATAAGGAATGTACGATATGCACGACGAGTTGCTTGAGAAGCACCTTTCTTTGGTTATCGAAGCAAACAAGACAACGAACATCACGCGCATCTCGTCTTGGGAAGACGGAATGCTGCTGCATGTGAAAGATTCTCTGCTTGGCTTGGATGCTTTGAATGCCTGCCCTGCAGGACGCTATGCCGACATTGGCACGGGCGCGGGCTACCCGGGCATTCCGCTTGCCATCGAGTCGGGCCGTGAAACGCTTCTGGTTGATTCCGTAGCAAAGAAGGTTCAGATTCTCGACGGGTTTATCTCCGAACTGGGGCTTCAGAACGTTTCGACGTACGCTGGCCGCATCGAGGACTTAGGTCGCGAGCGCCCCGGGCAGTTCACGGCTATCACTGCGCGCGCTTTGTCGAAGATTTCCATTCTGCTTGAGCTAGCTTCCCCGCTGCTTCAACGTGGCGGAAGGCTGATTTGCTACAAGGCGCGTGTTGAGCAGGAAGAGCTTGACCACGCACGTGTTGTGGCGAAGCAGGTTGGCATGGAATTGGTGGACGACAAGACGTTTGAGCTTGGTGAGAATTGTCGCAGGATTCTTTCCTACGAAAAGGTTGCCAAGCCAAAGCTTAAGCTGCCAAGGCGTACGGGTTTGGCCCAGAAGAAGCCGCTGTAGCGCTTTCGATGCCGCTTTTGCTTGCAGAGGCGGCATCTTTGAATTTTGGTGATTTCGTTGGAATCGTTCAAAAGTGTTTATTGGGCACACCAGTTGTTCGCCACCATTTCGAAACACGGTATACTGAAATCGAAACCATGAAAGGGGGTTCCTGTGGGTTTTTTTGACGGCCTCAGGAGAGACAAAAAGCAGGCTGAGCCGGTTCAGCAGGAACAACATGTCGAAGCGGATGCCGTTGAGGATGAAATTGCCATCGAGCACATCGAGGTTGTCGAGCGCGCGCCGCACGAGACGCCTAGCGTCGAAGAAGAGCCGATTGAAGAGTGCCCGGTAATCGAGCCGACTCCTATCCGCTCGTATCGCGACAAGAAGCCCGTTACGCATGTGGTTGGCCAGACGAAGATCATGGCCATCATCAACCAAAAAGGCGGCGTCGGCAAATCCACCACGGCTATCAACCTTTCTGCGGCTTTGGGAGAGCTTGGCAAGCAGGTTCTGCTGGTCGATCTTGACCCTCAGGGCAATTCTTCCAGCGGTCTTGGCATCGAGAAAAGCCAAGTGAACAACTGCATCTACGATGTGCTGCTCAACGACGTGCCTATCGAGGAAGTCATCATTCCTGATGTGTGCGAGGGCTTGGACCTGGTGCCTGCAACCATCAACCTTGCTGGCGCTGAGGTGGAGCTTGTGGCCGAAATGGCCCGTGAGAACCGCTTGAAGGACGCTGTTGGCAGCCTGCGCGGCAAGTACGACTACGTGTTCATCGATTGCCCGCCTTCGCTGGGTTTGCTGACGGTCAACGCTCTTGTGGCGGCGGATAAGCTGCTTATCCCCATCCAGTGCGAGTTCTACGCGTTGGAAGGTGTGACAAAACTTCTTGATTCAATGAAACGTGTCAAAACTCGCCTGAATCCGACGCTTGATATCTACGGCGTTCTTATGACTATGTACGATGGTCGCACCACGCTTTCTCGTCAGGTTGTTGAAGAAGTTCGCGCGTATTTCGGCCGTTTGGTTTTCGAGACGCAAATCCCCCGTACCGTGAAACTTTCCGAGGCTCCTAGCTTCGGTCAACCGATAACCTTGTATGACCCCAGCGGCAAAGGTGCGCAGTCGTACATGAGTCTTGCTAAGGAAGTGATTGCACGTGGCTAAAAACGGTCGCGGCGGCCTCGGCCGTGGTTTGAATTCGCTGCTCGGCGGTGCATATGAGGAGGCTATTCCACAGGAAGGCGTTCCTCAAAGGATTCGCGTTGAGGCCGATCCTCATCGTGAAGTCATTCGTGAAAGCGTTCCGGCTCAGAAATCTCCCGAGCTGCGTCAAACGTATGAAGCTGCCCCCGCAGTTGCTTTCGAAGAGCAAGAGCCCGAGTCTATTGTGGACAACGGCGTTGAGGTTACCATCAAAGGCGTAGCTCAACGTGAAGCGCGCCCGACGCCGGCGCAGCAGGAGTCCGTTGCCACCACTGCGCCTGCGGCAAACCAGGAGACTGATGAGGTTGCTATTGACAGCGTCTCCCCTAACCCGGAACAGCCCCGCACGAATTTCAAGCGGGAAGAACTCGAAGAATTGGCCGCTTCCATTCAGAAGGACGGCTTGCTGCAGCCTATTCTTGTCAGGCCGGTTGGAGAAGGCTCGTATCAGATTATCGCCGGCGAGCGCCGTTGGCAGGCTTCTAAGCTTGCTGGTCTTACCAAAGTGCCTATCCGCATCAAGGATGCCAATGATGACAAGGCGTTGGAACTTGCACTTATCGAGAACATCCAGCGTTCCGATCTGAATCCTATCGAAGAGGCCTATGGCTATCGTCGCATGATGGAGCGTCTGAACATGACGCAGGCGGAGGTTGCCCAGGCTATGTCGAAGGGTCGCTCGACCGTTGCAAATGCGCTTCGTTTGCTTGAGCTGCCCGAGGAAGCGCAGCAGCTGCTGTTTGAGGAGAAGATCACGGCGGGCCATGCGCGCGCTATCTTGTCTATCCCCACGAAGGAAGGGCGCGAACGCCTGACGCGCAAGCTTGTTGAGGAAAAGCTCACCGTGCGCGAGGCTGAGGCTTTGGCGCGCTTGTTCTCTGGCAAGAAAAACGATAACGCTAAGCCGAAGATTCCTGTGCCAAAGGAATACAAGAAGGTTGCTCGCACGTTAAAGGATGTGCTTGACACACCCGTTAAGGTGAAGTCCGTCAATGGCAAGAACAAGATTGAAATCGAGTTCAAGGACGAAGAAGATTTGGAGCGTTTGTTCAAAGGTATTCTTGCTTCGAATCTTGCATAACTTGATGCGTTTTCGCAAAACGATTGCCATTAAAAAGGGAGCCTTGCATGGCTCCCTTTTCTTGTGCTGATAGGTGTTCTATTAGGTTCGTTACATTAGGAATGCTGCTGAGTGAACGTGTTCTTAAGCTGACCGCATGCACCCGCGATGTCAGATCCGCGTGAATCTCGCAAGGTGGTCTCGATTCCATGTTTTGCGGTAACGTCAATCCATTTCTGGATAGTCTGCTGCTTGCTTGGTTTGAAAGGCGATTCCGGCACTGCATTGATAGGAATCAGATTCACGTGGCAAAGAAGTCCTTTGCAGAACTGCAGAAGCTCCTGCAGGTTGGATTCCTTGTCGTTCACGTTATCTATCATGATGTACTCGAACGTGACGCGGCGATTCGTGATTTCGATATAGCGGGCAAGGCTGCTCTTCAATTCGGGTAAGGGGAACGAATTCGTTTTCGGCATAAGCTGCAGTCGCGTTGCTTGACTTGCCGAATGAAGAGATACGGCAAGCGTGAATTGCTCGGGCTCGTGGGAAAAACGCTCGATTCCTGGGATGATGCCGCACGTGGAAATGCAGATATGGCGCGCGCCGATGCCGAGGCCCTTGTCGCTGTTCATGATGCGTAACGCTGCCAGCACATTGTCGTAGTTGAGAAAAGGCTCTCCCTGCCCCATTCCCACAACGTTGCTTACGCGACGGCCAAGAAGCCGTTGAACGGTTAGTACTTGGTCGACGATTTCTCCGGCAAAAAGATTGCGCGACAAGCCCTCTTTACCGGTGGCACAGAAGGCGCAAGCCATGGGACATCCCGCCTGCGTTGAAAAGCACACGGTCAGGCGTTCACCGTTTCGCGAGGGGATGGCCACGGTTTCAACGCATACCCCATCTTGATACTGAAGGATCATCTTGTGCGTTCCGTCGCTTGAGATAGCGTGTTCAAGAACCTCTACGTTGTGTAGCGGATGTTCCTGGGCAAGTTGGGCGCGGAATTTTGCCGGAAGATTCGTCATCTCGTCGTAGCTTTGCGCGCCTTTCCCATACAGCCACCCGAAGAGCTGCTTCGAGCGGAACGACGGCTGGCCAAGCTCTTTAACGAGAGCATCGAATTCTGACGGTAGGATATTTTTGATTGGTGTATTCATGCGGGTCATTATACCTGTTTCACGTGAAACATTCGCTGATGCGCGGCCGGCAACGAAGCGAACATATGGGTTTGCTATACTGCAGCAAACGGTTTTTGTAACGAAAGAAGGAGAGCATGTCTTCAAACATTGATCCTCGTTCGTGTCGTGTCGCGCTGCTGTGCGGCGGCAAGAGCAACGAGCGTGAAATTTCCTTGGCATCTGGAGAGGGTGCCCGCGAAGCGCTTGAGACTGCTGGCTTTCCGGTCGAGATGATTGACCCGGCTGATAAGGGCGATTTGAAGCGGCTTATCGATGAGCCGTTTGATGTGGCGTTCCTTTGCCTGCATGGTAAATATGGCGAAGACGGAACGATGCAGGGCTTCCTTGACTTGATTGACCTTCCTTATACGTGCTCTGGCGTTTGGTCAAGCGCATTGGCTATGGACAAGGCGAAGGCGAAGGTGTTTTACGAACGTGAGAACATCCCTACCCCACCTTCCATGACCGTGATGAAAGGCCAGCAGGTTGATGCCCAGGCGGTTATCGATGCCATGGGCGAAAAGGTGGTTGTAAAGCCCGGCACCGAGGGAAGCGCCATCGGTGTGTTCATTGTTGAAGGCGCTGAAGCTATTGAAGAGGCGCTTGCCAAGGCCTTCGAGATTGATAACGAAGTGCTGATTGAGCGGTATATCAAAGGCCGCGAATACACGATTGCCGTTGTTGGCAATCAGAATCCCGAAGCGCTGCCTATTATCGAGATTGTGCCGAAAAGCGATTTCTACGACTTCGAATCGAAGTATGCCGTTGGCGGGTCGCAACATATCTGTCCGGCCGATTTACCGGAGGATATTGCCGCGCGAATGCGCCAAGAGGCGGTTAAGGCTCATAAGGCCCTTTCTTGCAGCGGAACCTCTCGCTCCGACTTCATTCTGGAAGACGATAGAACGTGCTGGGTTCTGGAGACGAACACCATCCCCGGCATGACGAAAACGTCGCTGCTCCCCGATGCTGCTCGTGCCGCGGGCATGTCGTTCCCTGAGTTGTGCACGAAGCTTATCGAGTGCGCGCTTGAGGAGAAGAAGCTGTAGAAGGCAAGAACTTCATAGGTACTTGAAACGCCCTGTGCTTGCGATGAAATGAAGCACAGGGCGTTTTGTTGTGTTTAGCCCTACGGCCAAGAGTGTGAGGCGATAATATTATGTAACGCTAGCTCTCAACATCTTAAGTGTCGTTGAGATTTCTATTTTCAATCGCGTTTATGGGTGATAAACAGTTTGTCGGATTAAAAAACGCCGCAACCCTTCAAAGCGAAGACAACCAGTGCTACGAGCCCAAGAAGGAAGAGCCAGCTCAATACGTAGCAGCCTTTGTTCCCCTCCCTGCTTTTCTGAACAAGGAAATCAAGCGTTCCGCGCGACTTTTTGATAATGGCGGTGTTCTTGTTGGTGTCCGGAAACGGAACGCGTTGCTTTGGCTGCCAGGTTCCGTGGGACTGGATGATGGAAGCGATTCCTTGGGTTTCAAGGTCGACCTTCGGGCGGATACCCTTTCCTATAAGCTTCGCGGTTTCCGTCACGAACGTGTCGAAGTCGCTTTCATGCGAGCGATCGTAGCAAAGCAGGGCAACCTCTCCCCAATACATGCCCGGTTCGGGTTGGTCGGTGAAGGCAACGCAGGAAAGAATGGCGTGTAAAGTCCATTCGCGCGCGGCTAAAACATTGAGGTGGTGCGAAGTCTTCTCGTCTAAGAAGCCGATGTCGGCGCCAAAGGCGTTAACAATCCAAGCTCGCGTGGAGCCTTTGTATGGGCGGAACTGGATGTCGAAGGTATCGCCGACGATGCAGTCTGAACCGATAAGCACGGCAGCATCGCGTTTTGAGACGGTGTCGAAGCGCGCATACGCTCCGTAATAGCAATCAATAGACATGAGACTCCTTTTAAACGTGTTGCAAGAAAAAGCGTAACACAAACGAAGAACCAGAAAGGCTAGCCAAAGGTGCTTCCAACTGGCATACAATATTAAGGATGCAATAGAACAGAAGAACAGGCGGACTTTCTTATGCAGAACAAAGAACAAGCCATGCAAGGTGATTTGCTTGCCTATATCAGCGATGGCACGCCTCAATCAATTATTGATAGATATGCTCAGCTTTCAGAATATGCGCAACGCGCGGATTTCGGTGAGTTCGACCGGGATATCGTTGTCATTGACACGGAAACCACGGGTTTTTCGTTTAATCATGATGAATTGACTCAAATTGCTGCTGCCCGCATGGATAAGGGCGAAATCGTTGGTTGGTTTGTGACGTTCGTAAACCCGGGGAAGCCGATTCCCGAAGACGTGGCGCATTTGACCAATATTCACGATTTCGATGTTGCTGATGCTCCTACGCCGTCTGAGGCGCTTGCGCAGCTTGTAGAGTTCGTTGGGTCGTCAAAGCTGGTTGCGCACAATGCGGCGTTCGATCGAACGTTCACTACGCGTCATCCAAGCGGCTATCCCCTGCTCCAAAATGTTTGGCTTGATTCTCTTGATTTGGCTCGAATCGCTCTGCCGCGTTTGAAGTCTCATCGTCTTATCGACTTGGTGCGTACGTTTGGTGCACCGGTATCGACGCATCGTGCCGATGACGATGTTGCGGCAACATGCGCGGTTTTCCGCATTTTGCTGGCCGCAGTCGACACGATGCCGAAGCCGCTTGTTGCGAAAATCGCATCTCTTGAAACTCCTGATTATTGGCCGACGCAAGCGGTGTTCAACTACTTCGCCGATCATACCGGGATAAGCGAAGGTAATGCCGCCGCGGCTTCCGAGCTGCCAGCAGCTGAAGCGATCGATGTTTCACGTGAAACATCGTCGGGGCAGTTGTCTTGGACAACGGGTCCTCTCGATATGTTTTCGATTCAAGGTCTTCGACGCGACCGTTTGAGAAAGATTGAGAACAGGCCGAAGATTGATGCCGAAGCGCTTGCGTCCGATCCGATGCGGGAAATCGTGTATCCAAGTAAAGAGGAAATCGAGCAAGCTTTCCGTTCCGATGGCTTGGTGGGCAAGCTGTATACATCGTATGAGCCGCGTAAGGAACAGCGCGAAATGAGCATGGCAGTTCGCGATGCGTTTGCGGCGTCCGAGAACCTTGTGGTTGAAGCGGGAACCGGTGTGGGTAAGTCGATGGCTTATCTGGTTCCTTTGGCGAAAACCGCTCAAAGGAACAACATCACCGTTGGCGTGGCAACGAAAACAAATGCTTTGCTTGATCAGCTGGTGTACAAAGAAGTGCCGGCGCTGGCATCTGCTTTGGCAAAGAAGGACCCAGACGCGAAGCCGTTGACGTGTGCACCGTTGAAGGGCTTCTCGCACTATCCCTGCTTGCGTAAAATCAGGAGCGTTGTGGAAGACGGCGCGCAAGTCAAGGAAGTGCAGGGAAAAGAGCTCTCCCAAGCACCGGCTATGGCTGCGCTTCTCTCGTTTATCGAGCAAACCGAATACGACGACATCGATGGCTTGAAGCTTGATTACCGCTTGCTGCCAAGGAAAATCATCACCACGTCAAGTCAGGAATGTCTGCGCCGCAAGTGTCCGTTCTTTGGGAACTTGTGCTTCGTGCACGGAGCGCGCAAGCGTGCCGAGGCGGCAGATATCCTTGTTACGAACCACAGCTTGCTGTTCTGCGATATGGCTGCAGATGGTGGGCTGCTGCCGCCGATTCGCTATTGGGCCATCGACGAGGCTCATGGTGCGGAAGCCGAGGCGCGTCGCGCGTTCTCGATCGAGCTTGATGCTGAAAGCATACTGCATGATGCTCGCCGCCTGTCGGCTGAGGACCCTCGACGCAACGTGTTCGCTCACGCCGAGCGCCGTGTGGTGCTGAAGGACGCGAAAGAGGAAAGCGAGACGCTATTCTTCGCGCTGACGCAAAAGGGAAAAACAGCTGGCGAAGCATATCGCCAGGCGGCTGAGGCGTTCTGCGCCAGCCTTAAGGGCTTGCTGTTCTTCGATCCGAACAAGCGCGGCAAAGGATATGAAATCGTTGAGCTGTGGATCAACGACGATATCCGCAAATCCGCGACGTTTGGCGATGTGGCGGAAAAGGGCTCTGCGTTAAGGGAGACTGCAGAGAAGCTGATCGTTGCGTGCCAAAACCTTGTTGCCTACTTGGAGGACATCGAAGATGCAGCTGCGGTGCAACGTGAGATCGCCTCAATTGCAATTGATTTGAAGGAACAGGTAAGCGCTGTCGAGCTGATTCTGGAAAACCCTAGTGAGGCGTTTGCCTATTCTGCGACGCTATGCCGGAAGAGAGATCGCGTGGCGGAGAAGCTCGAAGGCTTGCCGGTCAACGTTGGAGCTAAGTTGAACGAAACGCTGTATGCATCAACGCATTCAGTGGTGTTCGCGTCTGCGACGCTTTCCGTAAATGGGAAGTTCGATGGATTCGCCAGCGCTATGGGCTTGGGCCAGTCGGAGTTCTCGCCGGTAAGAACGTGCCAGCTTGATTCAAGCTATGACTTCGATAAGAATATGACCGTATACGTGGTGTCCGACATTCCCGAGCCGAATGACGGTGGATACATGACTTCGCTGCAAAAGCTGCTGGTTGATGCGCATCGCGCACAGCAGGGGTCTATGTTGACGCTGTTCACGAATCGCCGTGAAATGGAAACGTGCTTCGAGTATGTTCAACCGCGCTTGAAGTCGGACGATTTGCGTCTGGTGTGCCAGAAATGGGGCGTATCGGTAAAAGGCTTGCGGGATGATTTCCTGGCTGATGAGCACCTGTCGCTGTTCGCGCTTAAGAGCTTCTGGGAGGGTTTTGATGCCCCGGGCGCCACGCTGAAAGGCGTGGTCATTCCGAAGCTTCCGTTTGCAAAGCCGACCGATCCGCTGTCTTGCGAACGCGCTGAACGCGACGATCAAGCTTGGCGTCATTACGTGCTGCCGGCTGCGGTTCTTGAAGTGAAGCAGGCGGCGGGACGGTTGATTCGCCGCGCCGACGATACGGGTGCGTTGATTTTGGCTGACCATCGTTTGGTTTCGAAGGGCTATGGGAAAACGTTCCTAAATTCGCTGCCAAGCAAGAACATCAAGATTATGAAAGCAAGCGAGATAGTCGCCGAACTTGAGGCTGCGCGTCGCGCATAAGCGAATTCGCCTATGAAGCACAGAGATGATAAGATTGCGCGCGCTGCTCATATCAAAGCGCGCACCGAGGGCACGTCGAATGAGATTTCATTCAGCGTATTGGATGCAGCGAAATATGCCGTGGACAACAAGCGTCAAAGGTTTAGCTTTCGCGAATTCGTGAGCAACCGCGCAGCTCGGCGTGAAACTTCTTCAGATGTTTCACGTGAAACATCTGAAGGTTCGCCAAGCAAGGCATCCCGCATTCGCCAAGCTCAAGAAGGTTCGAGAAAGCAAATGCGGGAAGCCAAGGTCGCGAGGGTTTCGAGAAAGCCTAGTCGACACAGCGCTCAGCACGCAGCAGCTAAACAAAAACAGCTTTCGACGAAACGCATATCGTTGGAAGAGGAGATTGCAAGAAGAAAAGCTCGCAGACGCTTGGGTCGCATCGCGGCTTTGTCGACAGTTGCCGTGATAACGATGGTTTTCGTTGCTATTGGCGTATGGATTTGGCACGTTGATGTAACCGAACAGCAGGGCTATGAAGCAATGCTGATGGATTCGATTGAGCTGGTATCGCAGGCAGATGATGTGATTCTGCAAATCGACGGCATTGTGAACGACCCGTTCTCGGATGACAGCAAAAAATCGAAGCAATCTACGCTGAGTGAGATACCTGGTTGTTTAAATGTTCTTGAGCAGGCGAATGTGAAAGCACGGGAAGCTTCGGACGGGTTGAAAGACCCGACGGTGAAAGACATTGCGAATCAAACGGTTATATCGATTGCCGCAAGGCAGGCCATGATGCAGCAGGCTTCGGAATTGCTGGACGCGTCACTGCAGGTTGATGAAGCCGCGCAACTGTGTCAGGACATTTGGTCAGTCGTTCTTGACGCTGACGATGTGACGCATGAAGCGTCGAAACTTGTTGAAGCCGACGATCCAGCGGGTTCGAAGGAGAAAACGCAGCAGGCAAATAGATTGTTTACGGATAGCCTTGCGCAGCTGAAAACATTTCAAGCGGAGCATGCGGAAGTAGATTTATCTGTGGCGACGGCGTATATCGAAAAGCGGATTGAAGCCGCAGGGTATGCCATAGCGGCAGACGATGCGCTGATAGACCGAAACAAAGAGGAAGCGCTTGTTAAGAATGACTGGTACAACGAGGCCGAAACGGAAGCGGCAACGCTGGCAATGAAGTTCCCTTCGGATATGGACAAGCTGTTCCACGATGCGTATAGCGAGCAATACTCATCGTTGATAAAGGCTTACACCGCTAAGCGTGCAGAGGCGGGCACGAGTGATGCAGTTATACGTGATTATTTGGGGGCACAAGGCAAATAGCGTATACTGCAACCCGTATATGCCTTGCTGAAGTTGAGGAATGAAAGGCAACATAATGCCGGAGATTAAAGAGCATATCGCGTACTTGTCGCAGGAAATCGGCGCGCGCCCGGCGGGCACCGAGGAAGAGCAGCAGGCGGCGCTGTATATTACCGAGCAGTTCCAAAAGGATGCGGGGTTGCCTGCATCGATTGAGGATTTCAATGGCGTTGGCGACGCGGATTTGCCGGCCATGATTTGCTGCGGCGCAGCGGTGGTGTTTGCACTGCTGTCGCTGATTGTGCCGGTGCTTGGCATCGTGGGCGTGATTGGGTCGCTTGCCGCGGCGGCGCTGTTTGCGGCGGAGCTGTTCGGCAGGCCTGTTCTGTCGAAGTTTCTGGGTAAGGGTGTAAGCCAGAACGTGGTGGCGAAATACGAACCCGGTGTGCCCGAGGGAGAATCTTCGGCCCGCCGCCGCAAGGTGATTTTGGTGGCTCGCTACGATACTGGCAAGGTCCGTCCTGAACTTGCCTCCCCTGTTGCCTCGTTCATGCCGCTTATCAATAAGGTTTCGTTTGGTGCCCTGGTTGCACTTCCCGTGCTACTCCTTATCAAAGGTGTGGCGCTTGGCCAGGCGGAAGGTGCGCTGCCGGCGGTTTTCACGGTGCTGGTGGTTGTCGCGATGATTCTTGCGGCTATCCCGCTGGTGTTTGGCGTTCTGCACAAAACGGCTGCGTACAACGAAGGTGCCAACAACAACGCATCGGGCGTTGCGGCGCTGCTTGAAGTTGCGCATCGCATCGGAGTGGGTCGCGTGAGCGAAGCGGAAATCGCTGAACGGGAAGACGCCATCATGCATGGCGAAGAGGCTGCGTATGATAATGGTTTGGTTCCCGAAGGCGCCGAGTTCGTGTATGCAGGTCATCCGCATTCGTCGATGCCGGAAGAGGAAAGCCTGGTTGCCGCGAAGGCGGCCATAGCGGCGCTGTCCGGCAAACCGGTAAGCGGTCTTTCCGCAGAGGATGTCGAGCGCAATCTCGAAAAAATCGAACGCCACGATCGCGAAGAGGCGGAAGAAGAGGCCCGCATGCAGCGCATGGAAGCGCGTGCAGTGGAAAGCGCACGCCGCGATGCGGAGCGCGCTCGTGCCGAAGAGCAGGCAGCGGCAGAGCGCGCTGCTGCGGAGCCCGCGCTTGCTGCTCAGGTTGCAGACGAGCAGCCTGTTGAAGCAGCGCCGGAGCAGGTCGCTGCGCCCGAGCAAACGGAGCAGACGCCTGTTCAGGAGGAAATTCCTGAACCTGTGCAGGATCCGGTTCGCCCGACAAACAGCGTGCCCGATTGGTTCGTGAAGGCCCAAGAGAAGGCTAAGAAGCCGCGTGCGGCTGAAAAGCCGGTGCAGCGCTCTCGCTACGCAAGTGCGCTTGATGCTGCGGTTGCGGAAAGCGCCGGTCATTTTGCGAAAGCGAACAACATCGTCGAACACGAGCTTGAGCGTGCTATCGACGTAGATCGCGACACGATTCACGAAGTGAAGGCTCCGCAGTGGGCAACGATCAAGCCCGTTCAACCTCTTGAAGCTTCTGCTGCAGATTCGGCGTCTCAGCCGGTTCAGCCTTCGCCGTTTGCCACCATCGACCCGGTGCAGCCCGCGCCGCTTGCCAGCATTGAGCCTATGCAACCCGCGGTTGCTCCTGTGGAGACGAAGCCTGTTGTCGTCGAGCAGGGCGCAGGCGCTTCCGACGTCGAGTTAGCGAACGCCAATCAGGTGCAGGAGATGCCGGAGCTTCAGGCCGTGCCCGAAACCGCCGCGTCTGAGCAGGTTGCGGCTGAGCCTCAGCCTTCTCAAATCGCAGATGCTGCCGAAGATAAGTCCGTTTCCGCGCCGCGTGCGGTAAGCGCTGATCCATTTGCGACGGCCGCTACGCCGCCTATCGACGTGACGCAGCTTCATATCGACGATGTTCCCCCGGTAAGCGATATCCCCATGCCGGCGTTTCTGGACCCGTGCAAGGTGCAGGCTGAAGCGCAGCAGCGTCAGTCCGATGCACCCCGTTCGGATAATCGCCTAGACGCTACGGATGCTGCTATCAGCGAAAACGGTCGTGTTGATTCATCGGCTATGGTGCAGAAGACCGCTGAGCAGCCCGAGGCGCTTCCTGGTGAGTTGCAGGCTACGCCGCTGAACATCCCCACGGTTTCCGAAGAGCAGGTGCATGCGCCTATAACGCTGCCCGACATCGGCGCCACCGCGCCCGGTATGGCCCCCGTTGCCGCTGCCGCAAAGCAGCGCGCGCCGCTGGCGGACGTTGAGTCAAAGGGAAAGAAGGCTGCTCGGAGCTTGCTGAGCTTGCTTCCCTCCATCGGCTCGGCTGATGTCGCATCGTCGCAGGCGCAGGAATCGCAAGATGACGGGCAGAAGGCCGACCATCCTTCCTTGCTTGCGTCCCTCCCCTCGTTGTCGGGCGCTATCAAAGCTGCTGATGTCGCCCAGGCGCAGCCGGGCATGGATGCTGCTCAGGCTTCGCTTGGCACGGCAGGCGCAACGGGCTCGTTCGCTCCCGTGAGCGCTCAGCTGGTGCAATCCATGGACCCTGAGGACATGTACGTGCACGATGCCGATGATTCCGCTTACGAGGACAATTTCACCGAGACGGGCGCATTTGCAGGCCCGGGATATATGGAGATGCCGAAGTCGCGCTTCCGTCGCTTCCTTGATAAGTTCCATCGCAACAAGGGAGAAGAGGAGGACACTCCTCAGGATTGGCTTGACGTTGACGAAGAGTTCGAGGCGCGTGCTGTAGGCAAGGCCCGCGGCGGCTGGGAGAGCTTCCAGGAAGAGCATTACGAGCACGGCGAGTATCAGGGCGACTATGCAGTTGACGAGCAGGTGGCATACGAGGGGCCTACGCAAATGATGCCTCCCCTGCAGCCGGAAAGCCCGCTGGATGCCACGCAGGCGTTTGTGCCGCAGCCGATTGATGTGCAGCCGGAAAGTCAGCAGTCTGAGTACGGCTTCAACGACGATTTCGATGCTGACGATGTTGCCGAGGACGCGAACGATGGTCGACATTTCCGTCCGTGGCATGGTGGCGCGTTCTCGTCCCGCCGTGTGGAGAACGCGAACCTCACCTCCGAGGAGCTTGCAGACGAAGCGGCTGCGGCCGCCTCTCCTGCCCCCGTTGAGGTGGACGAAGAGCTGAGCGAGGTCTATCAGTTCCGCAACCCCGACATCAATACCGAGGTATGGTTCGTGGCGCTGGGCTCCGAGCTTGCGCAGAACGCCGGCATGCGAGCGTTCTTGGAGGCTCACGAATTGGAGTTGCGCGGTGCGTTTATCATCGATCTGGATGCGCTGGGTGCGGGCGACTTGACCATGATTGAACGCGAGGGATACCTCAAGCCCGCGAAGGCTTCTTCTCGCATGAAGCGCTATATTCGCAAGGCTTCGCAGGCTAGCGGTGTGAAAATTGCGAATGGTTCGATGATGTGGGAGGAAAGCGCTGCTTCGTTTGCAGCGAAGCATGGGCAGCAAGCCATGCACCTTGTGGGCATGGATGGTGCGAAGCCGGCGCTGTATGGTCAAGTTGACGACACGATCGAGAACATCGACGACCGCAAACTTAACGATAACGTGCAGTTCCTTATGGAGTTGTTGAAGAATATGTAGGTCGCGAAACGTGTCGGTAATGGACGGCAAAGGCAGTTCCCCTATAATGCAGTCCGCCCACGTGAACATCGACGGAGTCGTTCGCCGATTGTCGGCACCACGACGCCGATATTGAAACTAGAGAGGTTTAAGATGGCTATTGAGGCATACTGCGTTAAATGCAAGGCGAAGAAGATCATGAAAGATCCCGTGGAGGGCGTCACCAAGAACGGTAAGCCCATCACGAAGGGGAAATGCCCTGACTGCGGCACGACCATCTGCCGCATCGGCGCTGCAAAGTAACATATCGTCTGAGCAACCAGCAATGCCCGCATTCGTGCGGGCATTGCTGGTTTTTGAAGCAAGGGGAGCTGCGAAGCGCAGCGGGAAGGAAACAGTATGGCTAACGATCAAAAGATCGACCTGTACGATCACTTCAGGGAAATCAACACCATTGACGCTAGCAAGTACAAGAAATACGACGTGAAGCGCGGCCTACGTAACGACGACGGTACGGGCGTTCTGGCAGGCCTGACGGGCATTTCCAACGTACATGGCTACGTTATGTCCGATGGCGAAAAAGTGGCCGATACCGGCGAGCTGCGCCTTCGTGGTTACGACCTGTACGACCTTCTTGGCGTGGATGCGAAAGATAGGCGCTTCAATTATGAAGAGGTGTCCTACCTGCTGCTGATGGGCGAGTTGCCGACGCAACAGCAGCTTGACGACTACATTGCCGCCATCGATGCGCAGCGCGAGCTGCCTGACGGCTTCACGGCTTCCATGATCATGCGCGACACCCCCCCGGACATCATGAACGTGCTCGCACGTACGGTGATGCTGCTGTACGCCTACGACACGCATGCCGAGGACCGTTCGGCCCAACACGAGATTTCCACGGCTATTTCGCTGATTTCGCGTCTTCCGCGCATTATGGTGCTGACGTATTACGCTATGCGCGCGCGTTACAGCAACGATTCCATGATCATGCATCGCTTCATTTCTGGGCAATCGACGGCGGAAACCATTCTGTCCATGTTGCGTCCCGACCGCCAGTTCAGGCCGGAAGAGGCTCGCATGCTCGACATCATGCTATGCCTGCATGCCGAGCATGGTGGCGGCAACAACTCTACGTTCACCACGCATGTGCTGACTTCGGCGGATACCGACGCGTATTCGACGTATGCGGCTGCCATCGGGTCGCTGAAGGGCCGCAAGCACGGCGGTGCGAATCATCAGGTCATCGCCATGCAGAAGGAAATCAAGGAGAACGTTGCCAACTGGGACAATGACGACGAGGTGGCGGCGTACCTTGCGAAAATCGTGAACAAGCAGGCGTACGACAAGAGCGGCTTGGTATATGGCATGGGACACGCGGTGTACACGCTATCCGACCCCCGCGCGGTCATTTGCAAGCGCTTTGCAGAAAAGCTTGCCGTGGGTACCGAATACGAGGCTGAGTTCCGCCTGCTTGAGAAAATCGAGCGCCTGGCGCCCGAGGTTATCCTGAACGAAAAGGGCACGCACAAGGACATGTGCGCGAACGTGGACATGTATTCCGGCTTCGTGTACTCCATGCTCGGCATTCCCGAGGATTTGTTCACTCCCCTGTTCGCCTGCGCACGTATGTCGGGCTGGGCGGCTCATCGCTTTGAGGAAATCGTTTCCGGTAAGCGGATCATTCGTCCTGCTTACAAATCGATTTACAGCAAGAAGCGAGCGTACACGCCGATGGAAGAACGCTAAAACGAAGCCAAGAAACGAAAAAGCGCTCGGAGGTTCCGGGCGCTTTTGGGTTCCTAGCGGAGGAAGTAGGATTCGCGTATTCGCTTCGCGAATCCGCACCCCTCCCTCGCAAGCTCGGTCGGGCGTTTCACTAAAAACGTGTCACTGGCACGTTTTCTTAACGTGAAACCACCTTATCGGTTCGAATCCGTCCGAGCTCTTTCGAAAATAAAAACGCCCGGAGGCCCGGGCGTGTGTAATCTGGCGGAGGAAGTAGGATTCGAACCCACGGAACCTTGCGGCTCAACAGTTTTCAAGACTGCCGCCTTCAACCACTCGGCCATTCCTCCGTAACGTTGGTAGGATACCATATAATGCTACCTATGAATGACGAAGAATACATGCGCATGGCGCTAGAGGAAGCGCAACGGGCTGCCGATTTGGGCGAAGTGCCTATCGGTGCTGTTGTGGTGTACCAACCTATCGATAAGGGGACAAGGCGTCCGCTGGCGGAGCCGCGCGTGATTGCGCGGGCATGCAACGTGCGCGAAACCCAGCAAGACCCTGCAGGGCATGCGGAGTTCGTGGCCATGAAGCAAGCGGCGGCAGAGCTTGGCGTTTGGCGCCTGACAGGCTGTACGGTGTACGTAACACTGGAACCCTGCATCATGTGCGCGGGGTTGATGCACCAAGCGCGCATCGACCGGTGTGTGTACGGAGCGCCTGACCCGAAGGCTGGTGCGTTGGGAACGTTGTATTCCATCAACAGCGACAAGCGTCTGAACCATACATTCGAGGTGGTTCCCGGAGTCTTGGCAGATGAGTGCGCCGGCATTCTGAAACGGTTTTTCGCAGCTCGAAGGAAGAAACGAACGGAGCGATAACGATGCAGTGGAATGATGAACAACAAGATGTTTCACGTGAAACATTTCAAAACAAAGTGGACATGATGGACATCGCTCGCATTGCGCAGAACGTTGAAGCGCGCGAGTTCGCGGGCATGGGGTCGCTGAAACTGGTTGCTCCAGCGAAAGTGAACCTCTATCTGAACGTGAAGGGTCTTCGCGAAGATGGCTATCACGAAGTGTCCACCATCATGCACACGTTGATGCTGCACGACGTGCTGCGCATGAAGCTTGTTCCGGGGACTGGCGAGCCCGTTCAGCTGACGTCGCGCAGCTACGAAGGCCTAGAGCCGCTAGATGTGAACCCGCAGCACAACATTGTGACGAAGGCTATTGTGAAGCTTGCCGAAGCGTTTGGTCGCGAGCTTGGCGAAACGGAAACCGTGCGCGTGCATCTTGAGAAGCACATTCCGGCGCAAGCGGGTTTGGGCGGAGGTTCTTCTGATGCCGCGGCTGCTTTGCTGGGCGCTGCTATCTTGTGGCAAGAAAGCGTGTTGGATCCGCGCATCGAGCAAGTTGCCGCAACGCTGGGCGCTGATGTTGCGTTCTTCCTGAAGGGAGGATGCGCGCAGTACGACGGCATAGGCGAGCATTTCGTGCGTTCACTGAAAATCACGAACGACTTCGTGGTCATTGTGAAGCCCGAGGGCGGCGTATCTACGGCCGCGGCCTACAAGAAGCTAGATGAGAATCCGCAACCTTTGGACGCCGCATTGGTCAAAACAGCCGAAGAAGAGGTGTATGCCATGCATGTGCCGTTGCTGAACAACATGGCCGAGGCCGGCGAAGAGCTGAACTCTGGCGTGAAGACGGTGCGCGAGTGGCTGCAGGAGCAGCCTGGGGTCTGCAACGCGATGATGTCGGGCAGCGGTTCGGCGGTGTTTGCAGTGTGCGAGTCGTTTGATGCGGCGGCGCGCGTATCGTCGAGCGCGCAAGCGAAAGGCTGGTGGTCGCGCACGACTACGTTCGGCCCGTTCAAGGCAACAATGACAACCAACCGATAATGAGGGCGGCTTCGAGTTCACTCAAGAATTCGGAGCCGCAGTTGTATAGGGCGTGCTTGAGAGTCCGCGCAAGCAGTAATGCGAAGGGTCCGTGTCGCTGGCGTGCGCGTTCGCAAGTGTTCTGCTTGCTTGATAGCCGGTGCAAACATCGATGCTACAATAGCGAAAACCTCGGAAAGGGGAAATTATGATGATTGCAATCATATTGCTCGTGATTGTTGTTGTGCTGCTGGTGGCACTGGTGGCGCTTTATAACAACCTGGTGAAGCTGCGGAACATGGTGGACAACGCATGGGCGCAGGTTGACGTGCAGCTGCAGCGTCGTCTTGACCTGATTCCGAACCTTGTGGAAACGGTTAAGGCCTACGCGAAGCACGAGAGCCAAACGCTTGAAGAAGTGACGCACGCGCGTGCGGCGGTATCGAACGCAACCACGCCCGAAAGCCGTATGGGCGCGAACAGCCGCTTGAACAGCGCACTGAAAAGCCTGTTTGCCGTGGCAGAATCGTACCCTGAACTGAAAGCGAATCAGAATTTTCAGCAGCTGCAGGCGGAGCTGTCTGAAACGGAAGACAAAATCAGCTACATGCGTCAAAGCTTCAACGACACGGTTATGAAGTACAACACGGCTATTCAAACGATTCCTGCGGTGCTGATTGCGGGCGCCATGGGCTTTAAAGAACGTCCGAGCTTTGCGGCCGATGCTCCCGCGCACAGCGTTCCCAAGGTGACGTTCTAGATGGTTGCCCGTCTGACAAGAATCATCCCTTTGCTGCTGGTGCTCGCGTTTGTGGCGGGCGTGGTGTACGTGGTGGCTTCGTGGCGCTATTCGCCAGCCCGTGCGAAGGAAATCCTCATCAAAGCGTTCACCGTGCTGAACACGGTGCTGACGGCATTTTTCGGATTAGCCAGCCTGTATGCGCTGTCGGAGTCGAACATGGCGGTGTTGGACCTGACGCTCTCGTTTATGGTGACAGCGCTGGTTGCGCTGGCGATCACGCGCATTTGCCGTGCAGTGTTCCTCAAGCACAATCCGTCGTACCGCGCGAAGCCCATGAAGGCGAAGAAGTTGCGCCGCTGGCCCTGGAGCAAGTAGCGCGAACGGCAAAAGAAAAGCCCCCGCTTGCGCGAGGGCTGGAAGTTCGTGGCGGAGAAGTAGGGATTCGAACCCTAGATGCCCTTGTGGGGCATACTCACTTAGCAGGCGAGCACCTTCGGCCTCTCGGTCACTTCTCCACACTATAATAGGTGCGGTTTGCTATGATACCTTGACTGACCAAAACATGCAAGGAGCTTTCTCGATGCAATACACGAGACCACCTCAATTTCGCCAAACCGCGCAAAATGCGCTGCGCATTGATGCATCGCGCGCGCTTATGGCCGCATTCGTGCTGGCAGCTTGCTTGCTGCTAACGCTGGCCTTCCCTGCTCCGGCGCATGCGAAGTCCTATATCATGCCGGAGGTGGACATCCAGGCACAAATGGAAACGGACGGAACGCTGCACGTGGTTGAGCAGCGCACGTTCGATTTCGACGGCTCGTACTCTGCCGTGTGGTGGACGCTGAATTTGCTGCCGTCAAATGCGGAATTCACGGTGAACGGCGTGCGCATGATGACCGTCGACGGCGAAGGTGCCACCGAGTCGTCCATGTCGCAGGTTTCAGAAGTGCCGTTCGAGCTGAAATGGCGCGAAGAAGGCGGCCCTGACAAGGACGCGTATTCCGTAGATGCGCCGAAGAATACCGTGTACGTGTTCTTCGGGAACGAGCCAAGCAAAGTGGTGGTCGAACTTGATTACACCATCACGAGCATGGCCCAGATGTACGACGATGTTGCCGAGGTGTACTGGCAGTACCTGGGTTCGCAGTGGTCGGCTCCATCGGAAAACGTGACGGCTACGCTGCAGCTGCCGGTGCCGCAAGGCGTGAGCATCGAGCCGGGCGAAAACGTGCGCGCATGGGGTCATGGACCGCTTGAGGGCATGGTGTCGGTAAACCAGGACGGGTCGGTCACCTGCACGGTGCCGCGCGTGGAGTCGGGCGAATATGCGGAAATGCGCGTGCTGGTTCCCACGACGTGGCTGCCGAACGTCTCGCTGAAGTCCCTTCGCCTGCATGCGGGCGAGCAGCGCCTGGACACGGTGCTGAAAGAAGAGCAGACGTGGGCCGATCAGGCGAACACGAAGCGCATGATGTCGTTTGCGTACGTTGCGGGCTTCGCGTTGGTGTGCCTGTTGGTGCTTGCGTGGGCGCTGTGGGCGTTTTTCCGCCACGGCAAGGAATACACGCCGCGTTTCACCGACAAATATTGGCGTGACGTCCCCGGCAAGGGCATTCATCCGGCCGTTATTGGGCGCTTGTGGCGTTGGAATCGGGAGAGCACCGATGATTTTACTGCCACGATTATGCATATGGCGCAGGCGGACCTCGTGCGCATTGATGCCGGGTCGTACGAAGTGCCGACGAAACGCGGCGGGACCAGGCTGGTGAACGACTTCTACGTCACGAAGCTGGTGGACGCGAACAACATCGTAGATTCCGTGGACAAGGCCACATTTTCGTTGCTGTTCGATCGTATTGCGGGCAAGCAGAACGCCGTGTGGTTCGGCTCCATCAAAAAGTACGGCGAAGATCACCCGAACGCGTTCGTGAAGGCGCTTGAAAACTGGCAGGATACGCTGACGAAGGCGACGGACGCGCAAGAATTCTTCGAGGCGAAGGGTGCGAAGCTGCGCAAGGTCATGTGGGTCATGGCAGCGTTGTTCGCGCTGGCCGGGCTGATGATTTGGCTGAACGACGGGAACATGCTCACGGTGTTCTTCACGCTGCCTACGGCTGCGGCTTTGGTGTTCATCGGCAACAACATGCCGCGTCGCAGCGTCGAAGGCAACGAGCTGGTGGCGCACTGCAAGGCGCTGCGCAATTGGCTGCGTGACTTCAGCTCGCTTGAAGAGCGGCCGCCTACCGACGTGAAGGTGTGGGGCGAATTCATGGTGTATGCGTATCTGTTCGGCGTGGCGGACAAGGCCATTGAGCAGCTTCGCATCACGCAGCCGCAGCTGTTCAGCGTCGATTCGTCGTATGGGGCGACGTATGTGCCCTGGTGGGCGTGGTACACTGCTCCGGAATCGGGCGTGGGCGCTCAGATGCCCGATGTGGGCAGCTTCTTGTCAAGCTCGCTTGATGCAGCGGCGAAGACGGCGCACGAGGCGATTCAGGCTGCAAGCGGCGGGTCGTCGTCGGGCGGCGGCTTCGGCGGCGGGTTCTCCGGTGGTGGAGGCGGCGGCTTCGGCGGAGGCGGTGGTGGCGCTCGATAAGGGCGCACTGCAAAGGTCTACGGTGATCCGCGCATTCAGCTTAAGATTGGCGATGGTTCGCAAGCGTCGCATATTCGTGTGTTCAGCAAGGCGTTGTTTTCGCATGGCGACAAGGCGAAAACAACGCCTTTGACTTCGCGGGATGAGTGGATGCCTGGCGTTGACGAGGAAAGACAAGGAATGGGAATGGGAAAAGGGAAAGCGATTCCTGCGTGGGCGTATAAGGCCGCCATTGTGGTGGCCACCATCATCTGGGGCTACAGCTTCGTGGCCATGAAAGACGTGGTGTCGGTGCTGCCGCCGGCCTGGCTTTTGGGCTTCCGCTTCACGTTTGCGGGCGTTTTGCTGACGGCGATCCTGTGGAAGCGCGTGCACAAGGCGTTCTCGGGCCGCATGCTGCTGGCCGGCGCAGCGCTTGGCTTAGCGGATTTCATGGCGTTCTGGACACAGACCATCGGCCTTGAGCACACCACACCCGGCATCAACGCGTTTTTGACGGCAACATACTGCGTGATCGTCCCCTTCCTGTGGTGGATCGTGGCGCACCGCCGCCCCACGGTGTTCAACATCGGCGCCGCGGTGCTGGCGCTGGTGGGCATTTGGCTGGTGTCCGTGCAAAGCGGCGGCATGACCATGGGCTACGGCGAGGCCATGACGCTTCTGTGCGCGCTGCTGTTCGCCGTGCACATGGTGCTGGTGTCGAAACTGTCGCGCTTCCGCGATGTGCTGGCGCTTACGGCGGTGCAGTTCGTGGCGGAAGGCTGCCTGGGCTTCGTGTTCGGCGCCGCGTTCGAGACGTTCCCGGGATTCGGCGTGTTCACGCCGGGTATTATCGGCCAGCTGGTGTTTCTGGCGCTGTTTGCGTCCATCGTGGCGTTCGGCATCCAGAACGTGGCGCTGGCGCACATCCCGCCCGCGCAGGCTTCGCTGTTTTTAAGCCTGGAATCGGTGTTCGGCGTGTTGTTCAGCATTGCGCTGTACGGCGAGCAAATCACCTTGCGCCTGCTTGTCGGCTTCGTGCTGATTTTCGCAGCCATCGTAATCAGCGAAACGTTCCCGCTCAAGAAGAAAACGGGCGCTCAGACTGGGGAAACAACCGATTAAGAACAGCTTGTTACCGATGCGGGCGCACGGCGTTTCGCGTGATACAATGCGGGCGTATGTGACCGAACAAGGAGGATTCACCATGGCTGAGAAGAACAACGTTGTTCTTATCGGTATGCCCGGTTCCGGTAAATCGACGTTGGGCATCGTGTTGGCGAAGATTATGACGAAGGACTTCATCGACGCCGATATCGTTATCCAAAACCAGTGCGATAAAACGCTGCAGAAGATCATCGATGCATGCGGCCCCGAGGGCTTCATCGAGGTTGAGAACCAGATTCTCAGCAAGCTTGAGGCGGACAACAGCATCATTGCCACGGGCGGTTCTGCCGTGTATTCCGATGAGGCCATGAAGCACCTGGCGGAAATCGGCACGGTGGTGTACCTGAAGATCTCCTACGACCAGCTGGTGCATCGTTTGAGCGATCTGCAGGAGCGCGGCGTGGTGCTGAAGGGCGGCATCGGCATGAGCCTGCGCGAGCTGTACGACGAGCGCCTTCCGCTGTATGAGCGGTATGCCGGCATCACCGTCGACGTGAACGACCTGAGCATCACGGCCGCGGCCCGCAAAGTGGCCGACGCCCTCGCCCACGCCGGCGTGGAATAGGGTTCGTTTGCGAATACTTTGATTGCGCATCAGGGGGAGCTGCTGCAAAGCGGCTTCCCCTTTTCTATTTGATAGGGATTGGACAGTTTGGGCCTTCCCAACTCCTGCTCCTCCCTTCGTCGTCCCCAGTTCAGCGATGCATGGCGCATGAGCTGGCACCCTTTCGGCAAAAAGAAACGCCCCGTGTTTCACGTGAAACACGGGGCGTTTTCATGAGGGGCAGGCAGCTGCTATGCGGTGGCGAAACCTTGTGCAACTGCTGCGGTATCCTCCTGGGCGGTCTTGGCGCCCAGGCGATCGGTAAGACTGTCGATGGGCGGCACGTTGTCGTAGTCGACATGCGGCTCCATCTTATCCTCGTCGCCGTCAGCATCCTTGAGGCGCTTGAAGAAGTCCTTCGTTTCGCGCGCCACAACGCCGGACAGAACGATAAGGGCGATCATGTTCGGCACGGCCATGCAAGCATTGAAGATGTCGGCGATGGTCCACACCGCGGAAACGGTCATGTAGGGGCCAATGAACACGGCGGCAATGTAGAGCCAGCGGTACACCTTCACGGCTTTCAGGTTGCCGTTGCTCAGGTACTCAAGGCAGCGCTCGCCGTAGTAGTCCCAGCCAAGGATGGTGGTGAAGCCGAACAGCGCCAGGCATGCCATCAGCACGAATGCGACAACCTGCGACGGGATGAACGGCAGGCCGGCCTGGAACGCGGTGGTGGTGATGGCTGCGCCCTCAAGGCCGGGGATCTGGTATGCGCCGGTCATGACGATGGTCAGGCCGGTCATGGTGCACACGATGATGGTGTCAAGGAACGTGCCGGTCATGGACACGAGGCCCTGGCGCACCGGCTCCTTCGTCTGCGCGGCCGCAGCGGCGATAGGCGCAGAACCCAGGCCGGCCTCGTTGGAGAAGATGCCGCGAGCGATGCCCTTCTGCATGGCGATGATGATGGCGCCCAGTGCACCGCCGGCAGCGGCGCGCAAGCCGAATGCGGACTCGAAGATCACCACGAATGCGCCGGGGATTTTATCGAGGTTCGCCAGCAGCACGATGATGGAGAAGCCGACGTACAGCACGACCATGGCCGGAATGATGCGCTCGGAAACGCTGGCGATGCGCTTGATGCCGCCGATGACCACCAGGCCGACCAGGATGGCAAGCACGATGCCGCCGATGACCGTGGCCCAGGAGTAGTTCATGCCCAGGATGGTCACGGACGCCGCCTTGTCAGGGTCGAAGAAGTTCGTGATGGCGCCGTTGATGGAGTTCACCTGCGTGAAAGTACCAATGCCGAACAGGCCGACGCACATGCCGAAGAAGGCGAAGATCTTCGCCAGCCAACGCCAGCTGATCTGCGGCAGGCGCTTGCCCATGCCGCGCTCGATGTAGTAGAACGGGCCGCCCAGCACGTGGCCGG
>OLVT01001040.1_pt1 | contig 26132 bp, 22 predicted proteins | sample 1673241 | NCBI WGS metagenome assembly OLVT01 (sample SAMEA3178936, study PRJEB25190) | human gut metagenome | biome: human gut; feature: human-associated habitat; material: faeces | place: Austria | collected 2013 | reverse complement strand
CCGACCTTTTGGTCCGTAGCCAAACGCTCTATCCAGCTGAGCTAAACGCACATTTTGTATTTGTGAGTACTTGTCGCTCACAACAAAATGTATTCTACTGCAAAGTGAGCAAATTGTCAACACCTTTTTTTAATTTTTTTAAATTTTTCTTTTTATTCATCAATATCCATTTTACCTGATTAAATTGCTTCATTTTGATGAGGATGGTACAATATATCTATAAGGACATTCGCTGTATTTTTTTCATAAATACAGATACTATAAAAATAAAGTACAATCAGGAGAAAAAACATGTCTTTTATCAGCATATTTGATGTAATGGGGCCAAACATGATCGGACCTTCCAGCTCTCATACTGCCGGAGCTGCCCGCATCGGTTTTTTAGCCCAGAAAATGATCAATGGTCCACTAAAAGAAGTAAACTTTACTCTTTATGGCTCTTTTGCAAGGACTTTTAAAGGACACGGTACTGACCGGGCTCTGCTGGGAGGTATCATGGGATTTTCCACCGATGATATGCGCATCCGTAACTCTTTTGAAATTGCAAAAGAAAAAGGCCTTACCTTCTCATTTACTCCTAATGAATTAGAAACTGACATTCATCCTAATACTGTTGACATTCATATGGTCAATAACAACGGTCAGGAAATGACTGTCCGCGGCGAATCCCTTGGCGGCGGAAAAGTCCGCATCGTAAAGATCAACTCTGTACAGGTCGATTTCTCCGGCGAATACAGCGCTATTATCGTCATCCATCAGGATAAACCGGGTGTAGCTGCCTATATCACCAAATGTCTCAGCGATCGAAATGTAAATATTGCCTTTATGCGCCTTTTCAGAGAGTCCAAAGGCGAGATTGCCTACACGATCGTCGAATCCGATGGACGCCTTCCAGAAGATATTGGAAATACGATTCGCAAGAATCAGCATATCCACGAAGTGATGATCGTACAGATGTAGGAGGAATATGATGAGAGAATTTAAAAATGCCAAAGAACTTCTGGCTTTATGTTCAGAAAAAGATCTTCCAATCTCTGAAATTATGCGCCAGAGAGAAATTATAATTGGTGAAATGCAAGAACAGGAAGTAAACGCTCGCATGACACATGTTCTTGAGATTATGAAAGAAGCTGCTTTTTCACCAATCAAACACCCTGTAAAATCCATGGGTGGACTGATTGGCGGTGAATCAAAAAAACTCTTCCTTCATCAGGCTTCCGGCAAAGGGATCTGCGGGGAACTGCTTGAAAAAGCCATCACCTACGCTATGGCAACTCTGGAAACCAATGCTTCCATGGGGCTAATCGTGGCCTCTCCTACTGCGGGTTCTGCCGGAATCGTTCCAGGCCTTTTACTTGCCCTTCAGGAAGTTTACAACTACTCTGACAAATATATCCAAAAAGCACTTTTTAATGCTGGTGCCATTGGTTATCTTGCCATGAGAAATGCAACTGTTGCCGGTGCAGTCGGTGGCTGTCAGGCAGAGACAGGTGTTGCTGCTGCCATGGCTGCTTCTGCAGCTACTGAATTACTTGGCGGAACACCCCTGCAATGTACCCACGCAGCATCTACCGTACTGATGAATATGCTTGGACTTGTCTGTGACCCGGTCGGCGGCCTTGTCGAGTATCCATGCCAGAACCGAAACGCTGCCGGAGTTGCCAATGCTCTCGTTGCTTCCGAAATGGCACTTGCCGGAATCACGCAGCTCATTCCCCTTGATGAGATGATCACGATCATGTACACTGTAGGCAAAAAACTACCTGCCGAATTACGCGAAACCGCTCTCGGCGGCTGTGCAACTGCACCGTCCGCCTGCGAAGCCTGTCATATATGCAACTAACCCCAAAAACATACTGGAAAGTTTATCATCCTTTATGTCTTGATAAAACTTCCCGGGCTTTTTCTTCCCTCTTCTATAAAATATAAAACAGAAAAAAGGTGATAGTGTGAATTCACTTTAATTAAACCTTAAAAGCCAAAATGACTCTGCGATATTCCTTATAAAAGGATACCGAAGAGCCATTTTGGTTTTATAAAACTATTCAACTTAATTTCGTCTCAAAGCCTCGATCGGACTGAGTTTTGCAGCTTTCTTCGCCGGATAGATTCCAAAAAATACACCGACCGCACAGGAGAAAAGTGTTGCCGCCAGAATCACTGTCGGGCTGATTCCCGGTGTGATCGTCATTCCCATGCTTCCACTCATGATAGAACAGATTCCATAACCTGCAAGAATTCCAAGAATAATTCCAATCACGCCTCCCATAACTGTAAGGATTGCCGCTTCCGCAAGGAACTGTAACATAATAGAAGAGGTCTTGGCGCCAAGTGATTTACGGATTCCAATCTCACGTGTTCTTTCTGTAACAGATACCAACATAATATTCATAACACCGATTCCACCTACCAAAAGAGAAATTCCGGCAACAAATGAAATAAATGCCGTCACCATACCGAGCATTTCATTCATTGACTGCAGGACATCCTGGAAACTCTGCACATGAAAATAGTCTTCCCCTGCGCACTGATGACGTTTCTCCAAAAGATGCACGACCTGATCTGCAACGATCTGTGAATCTAGTGTTTTGTCTGCCTGAACCACTGTAATGGAATAAAATTCATCGGTTCCACCCACAAGATCATCCATGGAAGAATACGGAACATTTACCGTAACCGGCATTCCATCATAAGTATAACTTACGAATGTTCCATTTTCTTTCTGCGTAGTGACACCCATGATGCGAAAAGATTTTGAAGAATCATAACAGGTAATATCAAGGCTCATACCAACAACATCATCTGTACCAAAAAGCTGCCTAGCATCTGTATCTGAGATTACACATACATTTTTGCCCTCTTCAATCTCTGTTTCGCCAAAATAACTTCCATATTTCATATCGGAATTATTGATCATTTTGGCATCGGGACCTTCACCTGTCAGCATGATAGAAAAATTCCCCTTACCGGTCACCGTTTCACCATCGTAATTGTTTGAAACACTAACACCACCTACTGTATCGAGCTTACGGATTTCCTGTACATCATCCGGTGTGATCCATTCATCTTCCGTCATGGCATCATTACTGACATCGATAGCGATCAGCCCTGAGCCAATTCCATCGATCTCACTGTTCATCTGATTCTTCGTTCCTTCGCCGATGGAAACGATTGCAATGACCGAAGCAATGCCAATAATAATTCCCAGCATGGTAAGAAATGAACGTCCTTTATTTGCCCGGATATTCTGGACAGCCATTTTTATATATTCATATAATCCGCCCATCAGACACCTTCTTCTGCATTATCTGTCTCTGTATTTTCACCATTCACATCTCCGGATCTATCAGCAGCTTCTGCCTGCATTCCCTCTTCCAGGGAACCAAGGTCACGGATAACTTCATCACCTTCTTTAATGCCGTCAAGCACTTCTACATATTCGTCCGAACTGATTCCTGTTGTGATATCCTTTTTGGTAATAACCCCATTCTCAAGTACATAACAGAAAGAGCCCTCTTTTCCTATATTAACTACTTCAGACGGAAGTACAACTACATTGTCCGCTTCTTCCGCATGAATCGTTACTTTTGCATCCACACCAAGAAAAATATCTTCATCCGGATTCTTGATACGAATATCCGCAGAAATCAAAGAAGCACCTTTTTCATTCTGAGTAGCAACATGGCTGATACTCGTTACTTCACCTTCATAAGTTTTTCCTGCAATGGTGATGTCCGCAGACTGACCTTCTTTCACTTTATCATAATCGTATTTCGAAACATTTACATTCACATCTACTTTATCAGTATTCTGTAAAGTAAACAATTCCATTCCCTGTGTTGCAGTTGCACCTTCAACCACAGAAACTTTTGTAACCACACCATTAAAATCAGCCTTGATTCCTTTCTTTGCTGCTTCTACAAGTTCCTGTGCAGACATCTGATCCAGTTCAGAAAGATTATTGGTAATTTCCATTTTTTCTTTTTCTTCTTCAGTCACAGCACCCGTATCTGCTTCTGCAGCCGCTTCCTTCGAGGAAAGTTCTGACTGAAGTTCTGCAAGATTATTACTTGCTTTTTCAAGTTCATTCTCCAGTGCAGTAGTATCCGCTGTCACAGCAGTATCATCCGTGCTGGAAGAAGCAGATGCAGAAACATCTGCAGACGTTCCGTCAGAAACAATGTCAGCCTCGCCGGTGAAGTCAGACATTACCGGAGCAGCCGGCTTCTGCGCTTTATAATCTTCATAAGCTGTTTTTGCATTCTGATATGTAATCTGCGCTTCACTTCTCATCTGCTCTGCTATCTCAAGTGCATTTTCATTATCATCACTCTGGTCTGCAGACCACGCCTGAAAAGCCATCTGATAACTGTTCTCTGCCTGATTGTAATCCGACTGTGCCTGATTCATTTCATTGTTCAGTGTATTCAGCTGATTTTGATACGCAGGAAGGGTTTCATTCTGATATGTAGTCTGTGCCTGTGCATATTCACGCTGTATTTCCTGCTGCTGTGCCTCCTGTGCGGCAGCTGCATCTGCCTGTTTCTTTGCTGCAGCTTTAGAAGATGCTGCCTGTGCATTGGCATTTGCCTGCGAAATCCTTGCTTTCAGACTTGCAACATAATTTTCCTGAGCGGCAACCTGCTGTTTCAGACTTGCCGCATCACCTGCCGCATTCTGTTGCTTCCGAACTGCCTCATCCGATTTTTTTAAAGTATTTTTCATATCCATTTTTCCGGACTCTACATTCAGATCAGCTTTCTTCGCCTCTCTCTCCAGATCTTTCTGATCAAATTCGATCAGACTAGTTCCTGCTTTTACAGTTTCACCTTCTTTCAACGCAGCTGTATCAACTTTGGCATTGACAGGAGAAAAATATGTTTTCTGTTCTTCACTTGCTACTGTACCACTGATTTCTACCGTTTGCTGAACATTATCACGGACAGCTGATACTGTTTTCACCTGCGGAATTGCCGAATCCGCTGCATTCATACTGCCATAGATATTGACACCAGCTACTACTGCCACGATCAGAACCCCAACTCCGATCACCAGTTTCTTTCTGGACTTTTTCTTTTTCATTATGCCTCCTCCTGGTCAAAATCCGGATTGATCGTATCCGATTCTATCTTACCATCCATAATACGCACTACACGTCTTGCCTGTGCTGCAATACCATTATCATGCGTGATCAATATTACTGTTCTTCCTGTTTTATGCATTTTCTTTAAAATTGCAAGAATCTCCTTACTGGATGCAGAATCCAGGTTTCCTGTCGGCTCATCTGCAAGAATGACCGGAGGCTGTGCAGCGATCGCTCTTGCAATTGCCACACGCTGCTGCTGCCCACCGGACATCTCACTTGGCTTATGATCCATACGTTTTTCCAGGCCAACCATTTTCAGAGATTCGATAGCCAGTTCATGTCTCGTCTTACGATCAATTCCACGATAGATCAGCGGCAATTCTACATTTTCAATTGCATTCAGATTTGCAATAAGATTAAATCCCTGAAAGATAAATCCAATTTCATGGTTTCTTACCTCCGAGAGTTCATTGTCCGTCATTTCGGACACATCAGTCCCGTTCAGATAATACTTTCCTGAGGTAGGCACATCGAGACACCCAAGCATATTCATAAAAGTTGACTTGCCAGAACCTGATTGCCCGATGATTGCCACCAGTTCTCCTTTTTTTATTTCAAGGCTCACATGATCCAGGGCTCTTACTTCATTTTCGCCGGGATTATAAATCTTGCAAAGGTCTTCCACCTTGATCAGCGTATCATTCATATTCTGCATTCTCCTTTGATGTCGCTGTTTATTGTTTCTGTATTATGCTTATTTTTTTCTGACACCAGAATCTCTGTCATGCATTTTCAAGAAACGCTTTGTATGCTTTCTTCGCCTCATAAATATCGGCTTTGCTTGTTACTTCCCACGGTGCATGCATACTCAGGACCGCCACACCACTGTCTATCACATTCATTCCGTAAAGTGCTGCGATATAAGCGATCGTTCCGCCGCCTCCCACATCTACTTTGCCAAGTTCTGCTGTCTGGAAGGCAACATTACTGTCATCAAAAATACCACGTACTTTTGCCACATACTCTGCATTGGCATCGTTAGATCCGGACTTTCCTCTTGCACCTGTAAATTTATTAAGAACGATTCCTCTTCCAAGATATGCTGCATTTTTCTTTTCGAAGCATTCTCCGTAAGCCGGGTCATAGCCTGCACTTACATCAGAAGAAAGCATAAAGGAATTCTTAAGAGTTCTTCGGAGTGCCAGTCCGGAATAACATCCCATAGCTTCTAGAAGCTCTGCCACAGTATTTTCGAAGAAATTAGACTGCATGCCAGTAGCTCCTACACTTCCAATTTCTTCTTTGTCCGTCAAAAGACAGCAGCTGGTACGTTTTGGTGCTTCCATCTCAAGCATTGCCACAAAAGAAGTATATGCGCAGACACGGTCATCCTGTCCATATGCTGCGACCATACTGCGGTCAAGTCCGCAGTCACGAGCTTTGCCCGCCGGAACGATCTCCAGTTCTGCTGAAAGAAAATCCTCTTCCTCTACACCATATTTTTCTCCCAGAATCCGAAGGACATTATTTTTGACTGCTTCCTTCTTCTCGTCCTTTTCCTCTTTCAGTGGTCTGCTGCCGATCAGAATGTCAAGATTCTCGCCCTCGATCACCTCTGCGGCCTTTTTCTGGAGCTGTTTACCTGCAAGATGAATCAGAAGATCTGTGATATATACGACCGGATCATCCTCATCTTCACCAACATTCACATTTACTACTGTACCATCCTTCTTCACGATCACACCATGAATCGCCAATGGAAGTGCTACCCACTGATATTTCTTCACCCCGCCGTAATAATGGGTATCCAGATATACCAGATCCGTATCTTCATATAAAGGATTCTGTTTTACATCCAAACGTGGAGAATCAATGTGTGCTCCAAGAATATTCATTCCCTTTTCTATCGGTTCCTGTCCGATATGGAACATAGCCATGATCTTTTTCATGCCGACAGCATAGATCTTATCTCCGGCTTTGATCTGCTCACCGGATGCAAGTTTATTTTCTAATGAGACATATCCTGCTGCTTCTGCTTCTCTGGTAAGCTCCAGGACACATTCACGCTCTGTCTTACCGGCATCCAGAAATGTACGATAATTTTTTGCAAGTTTCTCCAGTTCCTTCTCATCTGCTTCCTCATAAGAAAGCCATGCATTTCTTCTTTCCATAATATATAAAACCACCTTTCGTTTGATTCTCAAAATTCTTTCAACATTATACGCCAATATTTTACGTATTTCTACATTCTTCCAGATTCTTAATAAAGATATAAGATTTGTATAAGAAATTTGGCTCTTCCTATCATTTTCTTCACAGTTTCTTTTTTATTATATCCCGAATCGCTTGCATTTCTGCATCTTCCCGCTCTATAATAATTTTGTTTTTTCAAGAATGCTTCCGGCTTCATAATAGTTACAGCCGGACTTTAAATGTACCTTAAATACACAGATAAATCACACTTTTTATAAAGGAGTTTTTCATGCAGCAGGCAACTGAATTAAAAAAGCAGCTTCAATCCATCCACAGAAAAAGTTATCCCGCCTACAAATCTCTGAAAGGCAGTTACCAGTTTGGGCATTATATCCTTTCCATCGATCATGTACAGGGAGATCCTTTTGCATCTCCCTCCCACATCAGTGTCCATATTTCCTGCAAAGATGCCGGTTTTCCGGATGCCTACAGCAAAAACAATCTCACATGTATCACCCTTGCCGACCATCTGACGCGCCAGTTTGAACAGCAGATAAACCACTATTCCTTCCGTGCAAAAGGTTCTGGTAAAAGCGGTCTGATTTCCGTCAGCCACTGTGGACAGGAAATCCTTTCCAGAACCGCATGTGAAATCACATCCAAAGACATCACTGCCAGATTTTTTATTGGTTTTCCTGCAAATGGCCGTACCATTAATGCACCCGAACTGGAAAAGATTCTGTTCGATTTTCTTCCTGCCTGTGTAGAAAACACTTTCTTTTACAAAAACATAAATCAGGAAGAACTGGAACAAACCATTTTTCTCGCCGAAGATCAACAGGCAATCCGGGAACAGTTGAAAGAAAAAAAACTGGTGGCATTTGTTGCAGATGGTGCTATACTCCCACGGGAAAGTGGTATTTCCTCCCGTCCGATGAAGCATTCTGTCCCGTTTATTTCTCCGGAATCGCTCCGTATAACTATGAATCTTCCGCATAAGGGAAAAATTATCGGAATGGGAATTCCACAGGGCATCACCCTGATCGTCGGCGGTGGATATCATGGCAAATCCACTCTTCTGAATGCCCTGGAACTTGGTGTATACAATCATATTGCCGGAGACGGACGAGAATACGTGATCACGGATGACACCGCATTAAAGCTCCGTTCCGAGGATGGACGTTCTATCAAAGACGTGGATATTTCTCTGTTTATCAATGATCTGCCAAACAAAAAAAACACCCATTGTTTTTCAACAGCGGATGCCAGTGGAAGTACGTCTCAGGCTGCCGGCATTATTGAGGGAATGGAAGCCGGAAGCAAAGTTTTTCTTCTGGATGAAGATACTTCTGCCACCAACTTCATGGTGCGGGATACGTTCATGCAGGAAATCATCTCCCGTGAAAAGGAACCGATCACTCCATTTCTCGAACGGGCACAGAAGCTGTATACAATTGCCGGAATTTCTACGCTTCTGGTTGCTGGAAGTTCCGGTGCATTTTTCCACATTGCAGACACAATTATCCAGATGGACTGCTATCGTCCTGTGGATATCACACGCAAAGTCAAAGAAATCTGTGGAAAATATCCTCTGAGTCCAGCCAAAGTTCCTGCATTTGTTATGCCTGACAGTCACAGGATCATACCAAAAAATACTCCTGTGATTCGCTCACATGGACATGGCACAGGCAAACCGGATCGTCTCAAAATAAAAGTTCATGGAAAAGCTGGATTCCTGCTTGGAAGACAGGAAGTAGACCTTCGCTACGTTGAGCAGCTCATAGATCCAGAACAGACCGCAGCCCTCGGATTGCTCCTGAAATATGCGTTGGAGCATCTGGCTGACGGGAAAAAAACTATCCCGGAGATTGTTGATTATCTTCAGAAACAGATTCATACAAAAGGCCTTATCGCCTTCGCTGATGGTTCTTACCTGCCATGTGGATATGCCATCCCGAGAATCCAGGAAATCTACTCCTGTTTTAATCGATATCGCCAATAACGAAAGCAGCCGCCCTCCTGACGTTCTTGCCAGGTGGCGGCTGTTTAGTGTTCTGTTTTATTTTTTAGGGAAAGGAAAGAGTTCCGGCAACTCTCCCGGCATTGAAGTGCTACCGGATTTCTTAAAGGGGGTTTCCTTTAAGACAAGTACATCATACAATATAAATGTGAGGAGTTTTTGTCCTTTTTCTAATATATTTCTAAAATTTCTAAAATAAATATTTATATTTGTTGAATAAACTTTATTCTTCGTGATTACAATCTTCTGTCAAATATCTTTTTATGCTTTTCGCTTATCCAGCTTCCTGGAGAGCATCATGCCAAGTCCCTGCAGGATCTGCACAAGCACTACCAGAATTACAATCGTTATGATCATGATGTCTGTCTGATAGCGATAATATCCATAACGAATAGCGATATCTCCAAGTCCGCCGCCACCAACAGTTCCTGCCATAGCGGAATAACCAAGAATTGTTCCGACGGCGATTGTTACTCCGACAAGAAGAGAAGTTCTTGCTTCTGCAAGAAGAACTTTCCAGATGATCGTCGGTGTTCCTGCACCCATGCTGACTGCTGCCTCGAGTACTCCCGGTTCCACTTCTTTCAGCGAAGATTCCACCATACGGGCAATGAACGGAGCCGCTGCAATCACAAGCGGTACGATCGTTGCACTGGAGCCATAGCTCTGTCCCACGATCAATTTGGTAAGTGGAATCACAAGAATCAGGAGAATCAAAAACGGAATACTTCTGAAAATATTCGTGAGCACATCCAGTACTTTGTAAACAACTGCATTCGGATGAATCCCCTCTTTGTCTGTTACTGCAAGAAGAATTCCCAGCGGAAGTCCCAGCACATATCCGAAAAATGTGGATACAAGCGTCATATACAAAGTATCTCTGGTTCCTTCCAGCAGCATTGTAATTGTTGTATTATCCCACATCAGACTTCAACTCCTCTACTCCCATATTTGTATCTTTCAGATACTGAATCATCTTATCTGCAACTTCCTCGATCTCGGGAAGCTGCAGAATCATTTCACCTTCTGCTGCTCCACCAATATTCTTGGTATCAGCATACAGAATATTGACTGGCGTCCGGTAGGTCAGTACCAGATTGGCAATGACCGGTTCAAAAGAAGATTTATCCCGGAAAGTTACACGAACCAGACGTTTGCCTTCCATTTTCTGAATCTGCGTTCTTCCACTGAATACCAGTCGGCGTGCCGCTTCTGTCTTCGGGCTTCTGAACAGTTCTTCTACTGTTCCGGATTCTACCAGTGTTCCACTCTCCAGAACAGCTACACGATTGCAGATTTCCTGTACCACACTCATTTCATGTGTGATAACTACGACAGTGATTCCATAATCACGGTTAATCTCTTTGATCAGTTCCAGAATTGCTTTTGTTGTCTGTGGATCCAGTGCACTGGTCGCCTCGTCACAGAGCAGGATTTTCGGATCACTTGCCAGAACTCGTGCAATTGCAACACGCTGTTTCTGACCACCGGAAAGCTGTGATGGATAAGAAAGAGCTTTTTCTTCCAGTCCTACTACTTTCAGATATTCCAGGGCTTTTTTACGTGCTTCTTTCTTACTGATTCCCGCAATTTCCATCGGAAAACACACATTATCAAGAGCAGTTCTCTGCATGAGCAGATTAAAATGCTGGAAGATCATTCCTATATTCTGACGCTCCTTACGGAGTTCTTTTTCAGAAAGTTTCGTAAGATTCTTACCATTCACCCGGACAGTTCCGGATGTTGGTCTTTCCAATAGATTCAGACATCGCACCAGTGTACTTTTACCCGCTCCGGAGAGACCGATAATGCCGAAAATCTCTCCCTTTTCTATGGAAAAACTGATGTTTCTGACCGCCTCTACCGTCCCGTTTTTTGTGGAAAAGCTTTTACAGAGGTTTTCTACCTGTATCATCGGTTCCATTTAAACTGTTCCCCCGTTCCCTTGAAATATCTATGTTACAACTTATTCATCAATACTCCCAGCCGTATTATTCTGCAGCTTCTTCTGTAGTCTCTGTTTCTGTGTCTGTAGTAACATCTGCTGTTTCTTCTTTATCAGCATCTGCATCTGCGGAATCTTCAAAAGGTATAACTGCTCCGTCATACTTCTCATTAATAAAGTCTTTGATCTCATCGGATTTCAAAGTATCTACCAGTGCTTTGATTGCTTCACTCTCTTCATTTCCTTCTTTGACCGCGATTACATTTACATATGTTTTTGCTGCTTCAGAATCAGATGTCTCATGAGCGATAGAATCTTTGGATACGGAATATCCTGCCTGCAGAGCATAGTTTCCATTCAGCACGACAAATGCGACTTCATCCTTAACACGGGAAACCTGTGCAGCTTCCAGTTCTTCGATCTTGATATTCTTCGGATTTTCTTCAATATCTTTCACAGTTGCTTCCAGTCCGGCTCCGTCTTTCAGTGTAATCACACCGTTATCCTGGAGAAGAAGAAGTGCTCTCGCTTCGTTTGTCGTATCGTTTGGAACTGCAATGGTATCACCATCTTCCAGTTCATCCAGTGATTTCTTTGTTCCAGGATAAATTCCAAATGGTTCATAATGGATACCACCTGCATTTACCAGATGTGTTCCCTGCTCTTCATTGAAATTGTCCAGGTATGGGATATGCTGGAAATAGTTTGCATCAAAATCACCGCTTTCTACTACCAGGTTCGGCTGTACATAATCGTCAAATACAGTTACTTCAAGGTCCCAGCCTTCTTTTTCAAGGATTGGTTTTGCTTCTTCAAGGATTTCTGCATGTGGTGTAGCGGATGCTGCTACTTTAATGGTTCCTTTTTCTGCATCAGCGCTTACCAGAACGCCGTTTGCTGTGATTGCTCCGATTGCCAGTGCTGCTGCAAGTGATACTGTGATAATTTTTGTGTTTTTCATAATAAATTCCCTCTCTTTTCTCGTTCTATTTAAATTTTCTTATATTTTGTTTTATTTTTCTCTATTCAATTGTATTCTATATTCAGTTGTAAATTCGGATTACCTGTCAGATAAGCTTAAAAAGGCAATAAAAAAACAGGAACCCATGTCGGATTTTCCTGTTCATGTAATCTACATTGTATCTGATCGATACATTTATATTCACATTCTTGACATCTTATTCAGACTGCATTACTCTGATCCGCTGATGCCACAGGAAGTTTCCGATACATTAAAGCACAGTTAGACATACACATGTACATTCGCATTTCCTTATCCATCATACACATGACATTTCTCTGTTCTGCATTCTTTGTAAACATGATTCTTCCTCCTTGATAGTTTTCTCTCGGTTTTGTTTTCCTATCTTTCCGATAGGTTTAATATACTACTACTTTTTGGATATGTCAACACCTTTTTCAACTTTTTGTTTTCAGCAGTTTTTCCATGCCTGACATTACTGTGCATACGTTCACAGTAACTGCTTGACACTATTTTTCTATAATGATAGGATACTCTTAAATGGCTGGTTACCAAGTATCAGTCATACTATAGTAAACAATATGAATCAACAGATAACAGGAGAAATATATATGCAGAAAAAAGCAATCATCGCCATGAGCGGCGGAGTTGACTCCAGCGTAGCAGCCTACCTGATGGTTAAGGAGGGCTACGACTGTGCCGGTGCGACTCTGAAGCTTTATGATAATCCACAGTGCAGTTTCCCGGGACAACGTACCTGCTGCACCCCATCTGATACTGAAGATGCCAGAAGCGTTGCCGCACGACTTGGAATGCTCTATTACGTCTTCCCAATGCATGATGAATTCCGTCACAGCGTCATTGACAAATTTGCCGATACTTATCTGCACGGTGGCACACCGAACCCGTGTATTGACTGTAACCGTTTTCTGAAATTCTCTGCCCTTCTCGACAAAGCAAGAGAACTTGGCTGTGAATACATCGCAAGCGGACACTATGCACGTCGTGAACAGGATCCGGAAACAGGACGTTTTATTCTGAAAAAGGGCCTCGATCCGACAAAAGATCAGAGCTATGTTCTCTACGCCATGACGCAGGATCAGCTGGCGCATACATTGTTTCCACTTGGCAGCTACACCAAAAAAGAAATTCGTCACATTGCCCAGGAACAGGGCTTTATCAATGCAGATAAACCGGACAGTCAGGATATCTGCTTCGTACCGGACGGAGATTATGCTTCCTTTATTGAACAGTATACCGGACAGTCTTCGGAACCTGGTGATTTCGTAGATAAAGCGGGCAAGGTACTCGGCAAACACAAAGGTCAGATTCACTATACAATCGGTCAGCGCCGCGGTCTTGGAATTTCTGCACCGGAATCCCTCTATGTATGTGGCAAATCCCTGGATTCCAACAAGGTTATCCTTGGCGGCAAACAGGATCTGATGAGCACCTGCTGTTACATCAACGACATTAACCTGATTCCATTTGATCATCTGGACAAGCCGATCAAATGCAAAGTCAAGACACGCTACCGTCAGCCGGAACAGCCTGCAACTGTAGAACAGCTTGGTGATGATCTGCTCAAGATCACATTCGAAGAACCACAGAGAGCAGTTACTCCGGGACAGGCTGCTGTTCTCTATGATGGAGACATGGTTCTCGGTGGAGGAACGATTCTTCCAGAAGGACTTGCCTCTACAAAATGATATAACGCAAAACACCTCACAGGTTTTATCCTGTGAAGTGTTTTTTTCATACGCGCCTTATTATCCCATCTGTACGATTACATGATATTCTTTTTTACCATCAACCAGCGGAATCTGATTTCCGGCAATTTTTTCTCCATCCACTTCAATCCAGCTGACACCTTTTTGTACACCCTCTGGTTTGTGAATCTCAATATGATATTCAGCATCTCTGAAACGACGATCCACTTTAAAATCACCAAACTTACCCGGGAGACACGGATCTACAATAAGTCCGTCATAATCCGGCTGAATTCCCAGCAATGCCTGAGACAGGTTTACAAAAGTCCATGCTGCTGTTCCTGTCAGCCAGCTGTTCTTCGCTTCCCCAAATCTCGGTGCATCTGCACCTGCAACCATCTGTGAATATACATAAGGTTCTGTTCGATGGATCTCACTGATCTCCTCAATATACGATGGACATATCTTACGATAAATTTCAAAAGCTCGGTCTCCTCTTCCGATCACAGTCTCTGCAATAGAGATCCACGGATTATTATGGCAGAAGATACCGGCATTTTCTTTGTATCCCGGTGGGTAGGAAGTAATTTCCCCAAGTTCCAGATGATATCTCGTGTATGCCGGCTGAAGAATCATGACTCCATACTTTGTTTCCAGACGCTCATGTACAGAATCCAATGCTTTTTCTGCCAGTCCCTCTTCTTTTCCAATACCTGCCATAACACAAAAGCCCTGCGGTTCAATAAAGATTTTTCCTTCCTCACACTCTTTTGATCCAACTTTTTCGGACTGCGCATCATATGCACGAAGGAACCATTCTCCATCCCATCCTGCATCCAGAACTGCCTGATACATCTCATCGACTGCTTTTTCTGCCTCTGCTGCCAGTTCTTCATGACCTGTACGTCTGCAGAGCTCTTCAAACTCTTTTCCATATTTTACAAACATACCTGCAATAAATACAGATTCCGCTACCGGTCCCTCAGACGGTCCGGTCGTCTGGAAAGATTCTCCCGGTTCACTGGAAAAACAGTTCAGATTCAGGCAATCATTCCAGTCTGCCCTTCCGATCAGAGGAAGTTTATGCGGTCCAAGATGTGTTACTGTATAATGAAAAGATTTGTCCAGATGTTCAAACAGCGGAACCTCTGAACCTTTCTTACAATCAAACGGTACCTGTTCTTCAAGAATTCCATAATCTCCGGTTTCTTTGATATATGCAGCCACTGCTGCGATCAACCATAATGGATCATCATTAAATCCGCTTCCAACATCCAGATTTCCCTGTTTTGTCAGTGGCTGATACTGATGATAGGCACTTCCATCCGGGAACTGTGTGGACGCGATATCAATAATCCTCTCTCTTGCACGCTCAGGAATCAGATGTACAAATCCCAGAAGATCCTGACAGGAATCACGGAATCCCATACCACGGCCTGTTCCAGACTCATAATAGGATGCAGATCTGGACATATTGAACGTAACCATACACTGGTACTGATTCCAGATATTTGCCATACGGTCGATGTGTTCATTTTCACTGGATACTGCAAAACGTGCCAGCAGATTCTCCCAGTAATCATTCAGTTTTGCAAAAGCCGCCATAGCCTTATCCATTGTATTAAAGCGTTCGATCAGGGCTTTTGCCGGTGTCTTATTGATGATTCCCGGTGCTTCCCATTTATCATCTGCCGGGTTCTCACAATATCCCAGCACAAATACAAATTCTTTTTCTTCACCTGGTGCCAGTTTGATATCGATCTGATGTGCTGCGATCGGATACCATCCACTTGCTATGGAATTGCTGCATTTTTTCTTGCGTACAGCTTCCGGAAAAGCATTTCCATTACCAGCGCCGAGAAAAGCATCTCTGCTTGTATCAAAATTGTGAACCGGAGTATTAACAGTAAAGAAGCTGTAATGTCTTCTTCTTTCTCTGTATTCTGTTTTATGATAAATTGTGCTTCCCTGCACTTCCACTTCGCCGATACTTAAGTTTCTCTGGAAGTTGGATCCGTCATCAACTGCATTCCACAAACAGAATTCCACATACGAAAACAGAGAGATATTTTTTTCGGAATCAGAATTATTCTTCAGCTTCAGGCAGTTAATCTCACAGGCTGCATCCGATGGTACAAATGCCAGAAGATCTGCTTCCAGTTTATTCTTAGAAGAATGGAAACGACTGTAGCCCAGTCCATGGCGACATTCATATGTATCTGTCTCTGTCATGGATGGCATGGTTCCCGGGTTCCAGATCACACCATCATCATTAATGTAATAGTACTTTCCGTTAGAGTCTACCGGAATATTATTGTAACGGTATCTCGTGATTCGCATCAGTTTCGCATCTTTATAGAAACTGTATCCACCACAGGTATTGGAGATCAGTGAGAAAAAGTCATTACTTCCCAGATAATTGATCCACGGCAATGGTGTATGTGGTGTAGTGATTACATATTCTTTGGCTTTGTCGTCAAAATATCCATATTTCATTGAAGGACCTCCTTGAAAGAGAAAACAATTAAATTACTAAATATTAAAATATATAAATACGGGTAAGCGATCACGAATTAAAGACTGAAAACAGATTTGCGAAAACGAATAAGTTTAGAATTTTTATAGCTATAATATAGATTAGATTGGATTGACCTCAGTATAATTCAGTTTATTCAAAAAATCAACTATATTTTTACACGTTAAAATATCTCACAATTACAATTCCTGTTTTCGCGAAACTTTAGCGAAAATTTTCGTTAAAACATAACACATTTTTTGTGAAATTGATAAATTATTATAAATTCTTTTTTGTGCAACAGGGATAAATTATACAAATATTACAAAAATGTCTTGAAAATTGTCCGAAAACAATGTACGATGAGCTTGCGAAAACGATTTAGGAACAAAAAACAGAAAAGGCTGGACATGTATATGGTATCCATGAAAGACATTGCAAAACAGTGTAACGTATCAGTTGCAAGTGTCAGCAAAGCTCTGAATGGTTATCCGGATATCAGCGAAGAAACCCGGCAGCTTATTTTAAAAACTGCATCAGAAATGGGATATCTTCCAAATTCTTCAGCACGAGCATTAAAAACCAAACGAAGTTACAATCTTGGCGTACTCTTTGTAGACGAAGCCATGAGTGGTCTTACTCATGATTACTTCAATCATGTACTCGAAAGTTTTAAGCGAACTGCTGAATCCAAAGGATACGATATCACTTTCACCAGTGGTAATCTCTCCGGACAGCGTCTCAATTATTATGAACACTGTCGTTACAGAGGAGTCGATGGAGTTGTGATCGCCTGTATCAACTTTTTTACCGAAGAAGTTCAACAGCTGGTACAATCCGAGATTCCAGTGGTCACGATTGATCATGTATTCGATGGAAGAATTGCTGTTGTTTCCAACAATATTCAGGGAATGGAAGATCTCGTCTCCTATATTCTGAAACGGGGGCACAGAAAGATCGCCTATATTCACGGAGAAGATTCCTCCGTTACGCGAAGCCGACTCGGAAGTTTTTACAGAACTCTCCAGAAAAAACGGATTGATGTACCTGATGAATATATGCCGGTCATCCCCTATCGCGATGCGGAAGCGGCAGCGATGGCAACTTCAGAACTTCTTGATCTGAAAGATCCACCCACCTGCATTCTATATCCGGATGATTTTTCTGCTCTGGGCGGTATCAACGAGATCCATGAACGTGGGCTCCGGATACCGGACGATATCTCCATTGCAGGATATGACGGACTCACTTTTGCACGCATCCTGGAGCCCCGGCTGACAACTTTGTGTCAGGACACAGAAACGATCGGACGGCTTGCCGCACAGAAACTGATTGATTTGATTGAGAATCCAAAAGCTACAATCATCGATAAGTTCACCGTAGATGGAACACTCTTCCCAGGAGCATCAGTCAGAAATCTGGCAAAATAGAAAATTAAATATGGAAAAAATATAAAACAAAAACTATTAATCACAGGGAGGTAACAACATGAAGAGAAAGATTATGGCAGTCACATTAACAGCAGCTATGCTTGCAGGTCTGGCAGCAGTTCCGGTATGGGCTGATGACGCAGGTTCCGATGAAGGTAAAGTTTTAAACATTTACTGCTGGAATGAAGAATTCAAATCCCGTCTGACCGATCATTACCCGGGATACGAAGAAGTAGATGGAACCCATGGCAAGATCGGTGATGTAGATGTTGTATGGAACATCACTCCATCTGATGACAATGCATATCAGAATAACCTGGACGAAACACTTCTGAAACAGGCTGATGCATCAGCAGATGACAAGATTGACCTCTTCCTGGTAGAAGCTGACTACGCACTGAAATATGTAAATACCGATTACACAATGCCGGTAGCAGATCTCGGAATCACAGAAGACGAAGTTGCTGATCAGTATCAGTATACAAAAGATGTTATGACAGATGCTGATGGAAATCTGAAAGGTCTTTCCTGGCAGGGCTGCCCTGGAACCATGATCTACAGAAGAGATATCGCCAAAGAAGTATTCGGAACAGATGATCCGGCAGAAGTTCAGAAGAAAGTTGCTGACTGGGATACCTTCAAAGCAACAGCTGAAGAACTGAAAGAAAAAGGTTATCAGATGACCTCTACTGTAAACGACAGTTACCGTGTATTCTCCAACAACGTATCTACTCCGTGGGTAGTTGATGGAAAGATCACAGTTGATGACAACATCAAGAACTGGGTTGATATGTCCAAGGAAATGGTTGACGCAGGTGAAACTGCTACATACGAGCTTTGGAGTGATGACTGGAGCAAAGGCTTCTTCAAAGACAGTAACGTATTTGCATACTTCGGACCAGCATGGTTCATCGACTTCTCTATGAGTGCTGATCAGGATGGTTCTGTTGGTAAAGACGGCGGATGGGCTGCAACAGAAGGACCACAGGGCTTCTACTGGGGCGGAACATGGATCACAGCAGCTACAGGAACAGATAACCCGACACTGGTTGCTGATATCATGAGAACTATGACAACTAACGTTGACGTTATGAAAGAAATCGTTACAGCTGATAATGACTTCGTAAACAACAAACCGGCTATGGAAGAAATGGCAGCAGACGAAAGCTACGGCGATGCTGTTCTTGGCGGACAGAACCCACTGGCAATGTTCTGTGCCGGTGCAGACAAGATCGACCTCAGCAATATGAGCATCTACGATCAGGGCTGCAACGAAGAATTCCAGAACGCTATGAAGAACTACTTCGAAGGCAACGCAACATATGATGAAGCTCTCGACCTGTTCTACAAAGCAGTTGTAGAAAAATATCCAGAACTTTCTTACTAATCAAAGCAGACAGATTCTGTTGAATAATTATTGAGTAAAAAGATGTGCCTGCCTGACCATCAGGCAGGCACACTTTCGATTATGGAGGAAGATAATGGCAAAGAATAATAACCATAAAGCGGTCAGCTATAACAAATGGGGATATATCTTCCTGATACCGTTTGTAGTAGTATATCTCATATTCCAGCTCATTCCGCTTATTAGTACAGTTTATAACAGCTTCTTTGAAAACTACAGATCTGGATTGACGCAGATTGGACCGAACTTTGTAGGCTTTGCCAATTATGTCAAACTCTTCGAGGGTGGAGAGATCTGGATCTATTTTAAAAACACAATGATCATGTGGGTTATGGGATTTGTTCCTCAGATCCTGGTCTCTCTGCTCCTTGCAGCATGGTTCTCCAATCCGAGTCTTCGACTTAAAGGTCAGAGATTTTTTAAGACCGTAATTTACCTTCCAAACCTGATCATGGCATCTGCTTTTGCAATGTTGTTCTTTACATTATTTGCAGACGGCGGCCCGATCAATGCAATGCTGATACAGGCAGGAATACTGAAACAAGCTTACTCCTTCTTCAGTCATGCCTGGAGTGCCAGAACGCTTGTTGCAGTCCTGAACTTCCTTATGTGGTTTGGTAATACGACAATCCTTCTTATGGCCGGCATGATGGGTATTGATCCATCACTTTATGAGGCAGCCGAAGTAGATGGAGCCACTGCTTCACAGATTTTCAGAAAGATCACTCTTCCGCTTCTTCGTCCGATTCTGATCTATGTTATGATCACATCTCTGATCGGTGGTATGCAGATGTTCGATGTACCTCAGATCCTGACAAACGGAACCGGTGATCCAATGCGTTCCACTATGACACTGATCATGTATCTGAACAAGCATCTGTTCAGCAAGAACTATGGAATGGGCGGTGCATTATCCGTATTCCTGTTCATCATTACTGGCGTGCTCAGTCTGATTGTATTCCGCTTTAACAAGACGAATGACGGGAGGTGAGAAGGATGAATGAAAAAGACCAAAAAACCAAAAAAGGAATGAGCATGAAAGGTCAGCGTACTCTTGCTTATATAGTACTGATCATTATCTCCTTCTTCTGCCTGTTCTGGTTTTATGTACTGTTTATCAATGCAACCAGATCAAACGGTGCACTGAAAAAAGGTTTCACAGCGATCCCTGGTGGATTTCTTATCAAAAACTGGAAGAGCCTGCTTGCTGGAACACTTCCGATATGGAATGGTATGTTCAACAGTATTTTCATTGCTACCTGTTCTGCTGTTTTATGTACCTATTTCTCCACCATGACTGCATATGCCATCCACGCATATGATTTTAAAGGCAAAAAATTTATGTTCACTTTTATCCTTGCAGTCATGATGATTCCTACGCAGGTAACTGCACTCGGTTTCCTGCAGCTGCTTGGTAAGATGCATCTGGACGATTCCTTTATTCCACTGATCGTTCCGAGCATCGCAGCTCCGGTTACTTTCTTCTATATGAAACAGTATATGGAAAGCAACCTTCCTCTGGAACTTGTAGAAGCGGCTCGTATTGACGGTTCCGGTGAATTCAAAACCTTTAATCGAATCGTGTTCCCGCTTATGAAACCGGCCATCGCAGTTCAGGCCATCTTCACATTCGTACAGAGCTGGAATAACTATTTTATCCCTGCACTGGTACTTCATTCGGACAAGAAGAAAACACTTCCGGTACTGATTGCACAGCTTCGTAGCGCAGACTTCCTGAAGTTCGATATGGGACAGGTTTATGTAATGATTGCATTCTCCATTTTCCCGGTTATCATCGTTTACATCCTTCTTTCCAAATTTATCGTAGAAGGTGTTTCTGCAGGTGCTGTCAAAGGTTAAACACCTATTGCTGACATGTTTTTGGACACGTTAACTATAGTGTCTATTGCACACAAAAATACTTTGTGTTTAAATGAGAAGTAGATAAAATACAGACGGTCAATGTATTTTTTCCGTCTGTATTTTTTGTATATTCTTATATATTGAAGGGATGACAAATGACAGCAAAAACTTCTCGTATTATTATAAAAACATTCGTTAGAACTGCCTTAAAAGATGCTGATGAATCACCAGAACGTTGTACCAGAAATCTTGTGGATATGGCTCTTCATTTTTCCAAGGGGCGTTTTCAGCAGGAGTTTTTTGAAATGGCAAGAGCTATGCTGAATAACGACAACAGTCCCTACTATTCACTTATAGAAGATACTCTCCGACATATGGACAAGGAAAAACTGATCGAATTTGGCATGAATCTTGGATATAACGGCTGCACACAGGGGGCACATATCGTCCGTAAGATCAAGCGAACCGAAAATATCAATGTCCCGTGGCTTTTTTTCTTAAATATTGATTCTTCCTACGCAGATCTGCGCTCCCGTTATCAGGCCATCTTTGACCAGGGTAAAGAACTTGGAATCTATGTTTATTGTCTTTACACTGATGGAGATCCGGAAAAACTTCTTCCTCTTATAGAGCATAATCCGGACTGTGCTATGATTCTGTTATGTAATTCTGCCGCTGTAACAGAAGACTTTGCAAAAGCTGCAGAATCTCTGAATAATATGCTGATCGGAGTTGCATATGATGACAATACAGATACTGCCTGCCTTGTACTACGAGATCACCGTCTTCTGTATTCCATCTATCGGATGTATACAGATACTGAAAGCGATGAGATCCTGTCCGGTTCCTACGCCCGCTTCGCTGAAGAAATGCATTGCCCGTTTGTCGCAGTCCTTGCCGATCCCGGTTGCAGCGCATCCGTCAGAGAAAATGTCTACAAGGCAGTGGTTGGTGCCCGTGTTGCCCAGAAATACCGTACCATTCCTATTGATCTGTTTTATGATATCGAACGAATCGGAAATATTATTTCACCACCTTCAAGCATAATTGGTTTTAAACCAGATGGAAGCATCTACAATATTGGCAGCGATGGAAATCCTCTGGAGCACAATATTTTTAATGAATCTCTCAGAGATATCCTGAAGGAATCATTCTCGATGGATCAGGAATCATAAGAAAAAAGCAGTCTCACAAAAGATTACCATGACATTTTCTGGTAAATCCTGTGAAACTGCTTTTTATTATTCGTTCTCCATTCTTTCCTGCGTTATTGCAACAACCTTGATGCAGGATTTCATCATATTCACAAATTCTTTTGGCGGCAGCGGTTCTTTCTGCGAGATCCATCGGCCAAATGCACAGATTACTGCATCACAGAAAAAATTCACATAAAATTCCGCATCTATTTTTTCTCCAAGAATTTCACGGATATCTTCTTCCATAAGTGGACTCACAATATCCCTGAAATGATTAATAAAAGAATTCTGATCTTCTACTTTCATTACCTTCCTGTAAAAATCTTTATTTTCATAAAAATAATCACAAAGATGAAGTACACTGTCCCATCCGATCAGATTTTCTCCAATCTGCACATGACTCAGATATTCCACATCATAAATCCAGTTCACCAGATCAAATTTGTCTTTGAAATGATAATAGAAACTTTTTCGGTTCATATTACATTTTGCACAAATATCTGAAACAGTAATCTTTGCAAAAGGTGTCGTTTCCATCAGTTCCTTCAGTGCTGATGCAAGTGCACTTTTTGTAATATTGGAATCAGCCAACTTCCTTTCCTCCCCTTTTATCTATCCACTATCAATTAAGTCAGGTTACATATCTGCTGCAAACAATGCCGCTCCCAGTGCACCGCAAAGCTGAGATTTTGGACTGATCACCAGACTGGTGCCAAGTCTTTCTTCAAGAGTCTTTACAAGACCTTTGTTCTGCGCTACACCACCAGTCATCATATATGCTTCCTCTCCACCCACACGTTTAACCAGAGATGCAGTTTTGGCCGCAACTGCTTTATTCAATCCATGTACGATATCATCTGTATGTTTATTCTGAGCAATCAGCGAAACCACCTCTGATTCTGCAAAAACCGTACACATACTGGAAATTGTAATGTCTTCCTGATAGGAAAGTCCCACCTGGCTCAGTTCATCCAAGCTCATTTCCATTGTCTTCGCCATCATCTCCAGGAATCTTCCTGTACCTGCCGCACATTTATCATTCATAACAAAATTCTTCACAGATCCATCTTCGTTCAGTCGAATCACTTTGCTGTCCTGACCTCCGATGTCCACAACTGTACGTACACGCGGATCCAGAAAATGAGCACCCCTTGCATGACACGTAATCTCTGTGATACTCTTATCTCCATCAGAGATTGCAGTTCTTCCATAACCGGTAGTTACCACTGCATCCAGATCCTCTCGATTTAACTTTGCCTGTTTCAGTGCTTCCTCAAGCGCTCGCTCCGCACCATTGGCTGCCCCCGCCCCTGTTGGCATGATCACGCTGGAAATGATTTCTCTGTTTTTATCCAGGATCACCACATCTGTACTTGTTGATCCACTATCGATCCCGGCATAGTATCCTTTTCCCATGACTTTCTCCTTTTTTGTCTCATCCTGAATCCCAAGGCTTTCTGCAAATGCCTCCAGCCTGGTACTCAACTGTCCACTGCTCTGCAGTGTAAAATCCGACTCAATCTTGAGCAATGGAACATCTGTATGTCCCTTAATATCTGCATATTCAAAACTGTAAAAATCACAGAATTTAACCGTATGATAAATGATTCCTTTCAGGCTTGGATCCTGATACAATACTTTACGACCTGCATGATCCATCATTCGCATACACGGTATCTGGTGAAGCAGTTCTCCTGCATACCATTCCATCAGTGTGTCAAAATCCATTTCCTCTGTCGGTAAATTTTCACCAACAGAACGATTATATACACAGGTCTCATTCACAACAGGAAAAGGCATGGCAGCCTCTGTCATTTGAAATAATTCCTGTCCCATACGTGCGCCCAAAACAGCAAGATGAGGCTTTTGTATTCTCTCTTTCGGCTGAAATGCTTCAAGAAAAACCTTCTTATCAAAAGATTTTTCTTTATATGCCCCATAAGTCTCTGCAAGTTCCTTTAACTGGGCTGCAGTACGCTCCCGACTGCATTCTATATCACAGTGAAGCATATCAATCATATACAGAAAATCCATCTGTCCGCTATCTTTTAGTATATCATAAACACTACGAATTGTATCGCAGCAATTTACAAGTACCAGTTCTTTAATATTTCCCGCCAGTACTTCTTCCAGAACCGATTTGCCAAATCCACAGATATTAGGATGTGCCACCTGCTCTGCCCTGTCAAAACTTTCCGGCATTTCATTCAATATTTCACAGTCTCCACCCAGCGCCCTCAGAAGTTCTACTGGTGTATACTTACATACATAATATGTCTTACTCATGATCAAAATCCCCCAGCATTTCCAGGAAGGCTCCCAATCTGGTCGATGTCTGGCCTTCTCCTCCATGACTACGGTCACAACCATCCCCATCCAGGATCAGCATAGGTATACCAGCTTCCTCAAATCGCTTTTTGGCAATTCTTGAACCGCCAAGGGTATGTTTGCAACCCCAGTGATTAAACTAGACTGCACCATCTGCGCCTGCCTGTTTCGCATGATGGATACCTGCCTCAATTCGACGTGAGATTGGTCCATTAAGCGCATGATATACCAGTCGCATCGCCATTTCTTCGTATGGGTCTTCAGAATGAACGGACAGATCCGCAACCTGAGACAGTTCACACCCTACGATCTGTGCACTGTCATTCAGAAGGAGCGCTTCTTTCACTGCATCAGACCAAAATGGAATGGTATGCATCCAGTAAATGTGTTTTCCTTTTTTAGGCGGTGCATTCTTTATATCTTTAAGTAATTTCTCTGTATATAACTTTTCTTCTTCCGTACCAAGAAGGATGTTATTGGTCATCCCACTATACAGTGGCGATACCAAATCAGAAGGAATAAAACGATCCGCCCTTGCACTTTGAAATTTTTCGAATTCTTCCAGTGTTTCCCGACCTCTCGCAACTCTCTCAGCCAGCAGATCTTCATCAATTAATCTACCTGTCGTTTGTTCAAGAAATCTCTTTAAAGCCCTCAGCTGTGCCGCTACATAAGCTACATTTGACGCTGTCTGTCTGGATGGCACATCAATCGAAAAGACCGGCACATGATAAAATTCTGCCAATCTGTGAAAAGTAAGAAGATTTGCATCGCATGCAAGGTTCGTATATACAATGCATTTCGGTTTTGGCAGAAGCCCTTTCTCTGCTGCTCCAATAAACGTTTTGTGATAACTGCAGAGAGTCTCTGAAAGCCCTGAGTCTTCTGCATTCTGAAGAAATGCACGCTCTGCCTGAGATGCAGTCAGATAACAAGAAAAGCTTTCCACATTATATGGATATAATCCTGCCTCCTGTATCAGCTCACATGGAGTGAATACACTTACCAAAACAGAACTTTCCGGATGTTTTAATGGCTGCAGCATGACATTCATCATTAACTTTGCAAGATATTGATCTGATGGATTCATTCGCTTCGATGGTGCCACGGTAAATTTCAGGTTTTCTGCCTCCCAGCCTGTTTTCAGAAGCCAACGTGCTCTTTCCGGGTGTCCCTCACACCATTTTTCCACATAATTTCCAAATGTCTTTATTACGTCCAATTTTGGTCTGACCACCTTTCGATGTCTTTCATCACAGTATATAGCAAAATATTCCGGAATACAAGAAAAAAAGTCTGAAGTTGTTAACAAATTATCATTCTTAAATCCTCACATTTTTCACATTTTTACCAAAACAAAAAGTCCCAAACCCTACAAAAACAAGAGTTTGAGACTTTCTAATCGTGCCGCAGACCGGAATCGAACCGGTACGGGTATCACTACCCACGGGATTTTAAGT
>OLVT01001036.1_pt1 | contig 26268 bp, 18 predicted proteins | sample 1673241 | NCBI WGS metagenome assembly OLVT01 (sample SAMEA3178936, study PRJEB25190) | human gut metagenome | biome: human gut; feature: human-associated habitat; material: faeces | place: Austria | collected 2013 | reverse complement strand
CGATAAAAAACACCGCCGCACCCAACAAAAAGCCAAAGCCGTAAAACTGCTGCGGCAAAAGCAACGACACGGCGGTCGCCAGCCCGGCAACGCCCGCAAACAGCCCCGAGGCCAGCACGGCCCCCTTGTAGTCGGTAAAATAAAGCAAGATGAGCATCACCGTATTGCCCACGGCATACAGGCCATAGCCCACGCACAGCGTGCGAAAATACCCATGCATCAGGTTGTTAAAGCCCAGCGGCAGGGCCGAGAGCACCGTGGTCTCGAGCGAGATGACCACCGCGGTCACAAACAACTGTTTGAGCGCGCAAAAGCGCAGTTCGCTGTTGAGCGTGGAGAGCATCCCCTCCTCTGCCACCACAATGTCGCCCACCACGCCGCCGTCGTTGAACAGGCTGTAGTAGTCGCGATAGCGCGGATAGAAATTGACCTCGACCGAGACCACAAAGTTGACGGTCGTGACCAGGATCGTCAAAAACGCGATGAGCGCCGGCACATCGTAGTAGGGCGCGCCATAAAACAAGCCCTTGACCTGCACGCCAATGGGACCGGCCCAAATAATCACCAGGTGCGCAAAGAGTCCCAGATTGGTTAACAGACCCGTGAGCGCCAGCGGCATAAACCGATCGAGCCACTGCAAAAAGGGCCAGGGGCTGCGGTCGCTCTGAGGAAAATACCGGTACAGCAGTACCACGTCCCAGGCGAGCATGACGCCGTAGCCCAGAGCAATTGACGCCAACAGGCCCTCGACCGGCGGCAGTCCCAGCGCCAGCGCGGCCAGGGCGCACAGGCACGCCACGCCAATGGCAGCCGCAAAGCTGCGCAGGATGCCGCGGTAGTCCTTGATGGCCGTGAGGTAACTCATGCCGTTCCAGTTGACGATCATAATGTTGAACAGCCACAGGCACAGCAGCCCCTGCAGCAGCGTGGCACCCGAGAACAGCAAAAAGACGCCGTAGAGCACCGTGCCCGCAACGAGCATGACAGCATTGGAGCCCCAAAACGAAGGCAGTATCTCATCCTCGCGCTCGGCAAACAACATATCAGCCAAAAAGCGCGTGACCGGCATGGAGAAAAAGCTCGTGAGCGTGAGCGACGCCAGCAGCGTATAGGTCACCATGCACACCAGCAAGTCCTGGTTGGCGCGCCCCACGCCCCACAGACCGCACAGCACCAAGATACCCACCTGGAGCAGCACACCCAGCAGCATAGGGCCCGTGCACACAATGCCGGCGTAGCCGTAAGCGCGCATCGTGGCAAACAGGCCCTTGCGCCTAAACAGGCGCTTGAGCTCAAAACCAATTCCGGCCACCGACTACTCCCCCTCTCTGGGCAGGTCAAACGCTTGCGCCGTCTCGTCGTACAGCGCGCGATAGTTGGCGAGCATCTGCTCGTGCAAAAAGTACGTGGCAACGCGACGCTGCCCGCGCTCCCCCATCTCAATGCGACGGGCGCGGCTCACGCACATGCGCTCCATGGCATCGGCCAAGCCCTTGCGATACATGGGCGGCGTCACAAAACCCGCGACGCCAAAGTCGTCACCCGGGGCGCCTTCGAGCAGCTCGCGGCAGCAGCCCACCTCGGTCGTCACGCAGGGACGACGCGCTGCAAGCGACTCCAGCACGCTAAGCGGCTGGCCCTCGGAGATGCTCGTCAAAATGGTAAAGTCGAGCTTTTCCATGTACTCGACCACGTTAACGCGACCGGTAAAGATCAGGTCGCGCACGCCCAGGGTATCGACCAGCGCGTGGCACTCGGCGCCGTACTCTTCGTCGTCCACGCCGCCCATGATGTGCAGGCGCACCTTGGGCAGTCGCTCGTGCAGCTCAAAGAAGGCATAGATCATAGTCTTGACGTCCTTGATGGGCGCCAGGCGCACCACCGCGCCAATGTCCACCCAGCCGTCATCGGGCTTTAAGGGAATGTCCTTAAAGCGGTCGAACTGAATGCCGTTGGGGATGACCAGGCATTTGTCCGCATCGCAGCCCATATCAATCTGCGTCTTGCGGGCGTTATGGAACAAACTCGTCACGCGGAAGGCGCGGCGGTAGATCTCCTCCGAAAGCAGGTAGAAAAAGCGAATCCAGCGGTCCTTAAACGACGGCACCACCCAATCGGCGCGAATGATCTCTTCCTCGCGCTCGCGGGTATAGATGCCATGCTCGGTCAGCAGCACCGGCGCATGGTGAACGCTTGAGCCCAGGCAGGCGAGCAGGCCACCGTAGCCGGTCGAGATGGCATGGTACACATCAGCCACCGGCACCTCGCTGCCCAACAGGTAGAGCACGGGCAGCAACATGGAGCGCATGGTGTGGAATGTGTCGGCAAAGGGTGTGTAGGGGTACTCGGCAAGGCACACGTCGCGGAAGATATCCATAAACGTGCGGCTCTGCAAAAACGAGAGCGGATGTACGCGACGGCGCTGGAAGATATCGAACAGCACGTCCCAGTCCGGATTGGAGAGCGACACCAGGCGGCGTAGCGCCTCGCGCTCGCGGTCGTTAAAACTGGCTTCGTGTTGCTCGCCCGAAAGCCGCAGGGCATCGTCCAGGAACACCTCGTGCACCTCGACCACGTTGCTGGGCAGCTCGTAGACAAATTTGCCGCGGTCGGCAGCATGCGCGCCAATCACCCACAGCACGAACTCGTGCTCGGGCATGGCCTGGATATAGCCATGCATCCAGGTAGATACGCCGCCGTGCACATAGGGGTAGCAACCCTCGAGTACCAAGCAGATTCTCATCTGTCACCACCCTCCTTGCGCTCGATCGTCAGGGTATTATCATTTGCCTTGAGCAGATACAGGTCGCCCGTAAGGTGCGTCAGTTCGCCACCCGTCACCGCACCCGGCTCGCCATTATTGGCGCGGAACATGAGCCACGCCTCGTCGTGGAAATTGCCCAGGCTAAGCGTCCAGGCATCCGCGCTGGTATCCACGCCCACCGTCACCGACGAAAAGCGCTGGATGGCGCCCGAGCATTCCGAGCCGGTCTGGCGACGCAGGTCGGGCGCAAACTTGGTAAGCCAGTCCAGGTAGTCGGTCAGGCCGCCCTTGTAGACCTCCCAGCCCTCCGTAGCGCCGCGATCGGGATCGAGCAGGTCGTCCGGGTGCATAAAGTGCGTGCTTACATAGTGCATGTTGAGCTCGGACACGGCAGCCAGGCGCATAAAGGAATCGCCGACCATGCCGCCCGAGACAATGCGCGGCTGCTCCACAATGCCGTCGCTCGCCACGCCAAACTCCTGCACGTACGGCAGGTCGGTGCCGTCCTCAAAATACGTACTGGCGATGGTCTTAATGCGCGGAACGTCGGTGCCGATAAGCTTGCGCGCACGGGCCGAAAGGATATTCGACGGCGGCACGTAAACCAAGCCATGAGCGTTGGGCAGGACCTCGTCCTGGAAAGCGATAAGCTCGTTGAGCGATGCGACAAGCGTTTCCTTGTTCTTCCACGTCTTGTAGTCGTACAAAGTGCCGTAGTCGGTGTCCCAGAGCGCGAGCGGTTGATGGTTGTAGCCGTGAAAGCCCAGCTCTCCGCCCATCTGTAGCAGCATACCGCCAAAGTAACGGAACTGCGTGGTATCGGCCTGGCGCGCTGGCTCGGTCTGGTTGACCGCGTCCTCGTAGTTTTCGATCATCACGCCGGTATAGCGAATGCCGTATTTTTGCGCGAGCTTTTGCAGATCGGGCCACCAGACCTTGGTGTAAAAATCCGCAATGGAAAGGCCGTAGTCACGCTTGATATAAGTACCATCGCCCGAGGGCACGGGGCTAGGAAAGTCGTCCAAATAGAACACGGCGCTGTTGATGACCGGATAGGCCGTGGCATCACCCAGCAAGCTTATGGCCGAAGCATAGAACCCACGCATGACCTTGTCGTAGATACCAATGTTGCACACCACGGTGTGACCACTGCCGCAATCGTTAGACCAAATGAGCGGCGTGCCCGCGTCACCGGTCTTTGCCCATACGTGCGCCGTTTCGCGCAATGAAACCGAGAGCGAAGAATCGAAGGGATCCGAGAACTCGTAGCGCTCTCCTCCGCCCAACATAAAGTCCTCGCTCGGAACGATACTTTCGGCTGTCGCATAGTCATATCCGGCCGATTCGATCCCAAGCTTGGAAGCAATAGCCTGCAAGTAGTTCGAGTTATCTGGCGTCATGCCCAGCATGAGCGAGCCGCCCGCACTCACCCAACTCATAATGTCGCTCAGGTGCGTACCGAGCCCATCGAGCGACGGCATGAGCAAAATCACGCGATCGAAGGAGGTCAGCGAGGGAATGGCATCCGCACCATCCAGGGCAAGGTCCACGTCGCGGTGCGCGATCTTCATGTCGAGCAGGATCTGGTCGAACTGGTCTTTAACGTCGTCAACACCATCTTGGTCCGAGTCGGTAATGACCAGGCACGTGGGCTTTTGGCCAAAGATTGCCGAGGAGGCCGGCACTGCATCGTTGGCGGCAAGCATCCCCAGCTTATGCTGGCCCGCGCTGTACTGCACGCCGGCACGCTCCACCAGCAACACGGCGGCCATGGCAATAAAGACCGCCCACACCACGAGGAGTCCCATCCAACGAAAGCGGCCTGCACGGTCGCGGATATGTTGCGCCACGCTCATCGGACCTCCTCCCCGTCGCGCCAAAACGCCAACTTTTCGCGGTTGTCGGCGCTCAAATACACATGTTGCTTGTCAATCGCATCGATCACACGGTGGACCTCGTCACCGTCGCGGCGCATCACGGCCAGACGCAGGCAAAGCATCCAAACCTCCTGCTCCTCGGGCACGTCGAGTACCAGCTGGTTGGTCACGGCCTGCGCCTCGTCGATCTGTCCGACATCGGCCAGCGCCGTCGCATATCGAATGCGCAGCTCAAGGGTATCCTCGCGCTCGCAGCGACGCGCAAGCAGGCGCGCGTACTGTTGGCGCTGAATCTGAGCCACGCGCCCCTCAGCCAAGCCCGAGCCCAAGTATTCACCAAGAAAATCGCAGTATTCGTTGAGGTTTTGCGCGCTCGGGTCCGTCTTAAAGGCACGCTCCAGCTGCTGCAGTTTAAGGTCGGACTCCTTGGAGATCTGCGCCACCGCCGTCGCGGCAAAGTGCGCCACCTCAACGTCGTCGTTAAGCTTAGCCGCCTGCAACTGCGCCAGGTACGCGTCGGGCTCCTCGGTGAGCATGGAGAGCATTAGGCGGCGCCGGTATGCCGGGTCGTTGACGATGAGCGCCTCCTCGAGCGGCACTACGCCTGCATCGTCCTCACCACTCGGTACCGACATACTGCGATGGAGCTCGTCGTTGAAGCGCAGCGACTCCAGCGCAGACTCTTTCAGCCCCTCGCCAAACACCGCGCTGCGGACCGATAGCAGAACCACCAGCAACGGGCCCCACAGCGGCACCAGCACTATCACAGCCAGCATGTGTCCGCGCACCGGCAGCAGGCCCAGCTTCATGAGCGTCCACAGCATCAGGCAAACCAACGCATGAATCAGAAAAAAGACGGCAGCAACGACAAGCGAGATCAAGCGGCACACCCCTCACCGTCACCGGTGTAAGAGATGTGCTGCAGCAGCGCCACGATGTCCTCGCCGTCGACGGGCTCCACCGTAATATGCTTTGCGCTCAGGCGCTCGCGGATAATGGGCAGATCGCACGCCTTTGCCTGGCGCATAAGCAGGTAGAGCACGTCGTCGTCGACCAAGCCCGCCGCGTCGCTCTCGCGGATTGCCGACCCAATTGCGCCCACCAGCTCGCCGACAGGCTCCATGCCCGGTACCACGCGCAGGAGCAAAAAACTCCCCATCTTGCTATCTGCCAGTGCCTGCTCCGCCGCGAGCTCTTGGCCAAAGGCAGCCTGCTTGAGCACGCAAGTGCCGTCAACGCAGCGTTTATCCTGCGCCACCGCCTCATAGTCAAAAGCACGGCCCAACGCGCTTTCGACCAGCCCGCACAAGATGCGGAACAGGTTTTGATAATAGAGAGTCATTTGGTTTTCGGCCGCACGACGCACAAAGATCAACACGGCGGGTGCCCCGTCGCGCTCGATCGTGTATCCAAACATGGGAAGCCCCGGCGTCAGCTCGCGGTTCACCCACAGGTTCGAATGGCCCCCGTCGCCCAAAAGAGGTGCAAGCTGCTCAAGCGTGAGCGAGCGTGCGGCATCTTCGGCAATCGCGGGACTTGCTGCCACCAGGCGTGCAAATGCCCCGCCCGAAACATGGTAGATCGCCACCGAATCGTTCTCGAGGATCTCGCCCAGAAGCTCGCAGCACTTGCGATAGATGTCGCGTGGGTTGAGTACGTCGAGCTCCTGCGTCACGGCAAAGATCTTGCCAAAGCTGTCGTGGCGACCCACGATCTGGCGCCTGTACGCGCGCTTGTCCTCGATCGCGTCGTGGTAGAGCTGCGTAAGGAACGTATTGCGGTTGCGCACGAGCTCGTTTTGATCGCGCTCCGCCCTAATGGCTTCGCTGTTGCGCAGCTGCACATAGCCGCACACGGCACCCACCACAAAGTACGCAATAAACGGCAGCCAGTTGGACGGCTCGTAGAACAGGCCCTGGAAGGTATAGCCGTACTGAGTAAAGTAGCTCGCGGCCAAACCCACCGACGCCAGCAGCGCCGCAACCAGGCCAAAGTCCAAGCCATACAGCGTGCCGATCAGCACAACGTAGAGCAGGCGATAATCGAGCACGTTGAGCTGGGCAGATTGGGAGAACAGATGCTCCAGCACCTCGAACAGAACCCAGGCAACGCCCGTCTCCAGGCATTTGATGGGCAGCGAGCGCATCTGGATGCGGTCGATGGCGGCACGCAAGGGGTTGACCTTCTTTGCGCGGCCTGCATCCCAACGCGCTTGAATGGTCGAAAGATCGCGCAGCAGGTCGTACCGCTGAAACCAACCATAACGCACGCGAACGACGTCGCTGACGGGCAGGGCGTAGCCGGCAGAATCGCCATAGGCAACTGAAAGCCCTGGGAACAGCGCCTTGAGGGCCTCACCCACCTCACCTGACGCGTGATGAAAGGTATCGGCAACGTCGAGCGTCTCAAAGGAGGCATCCCAGCTGTCGAAGATACGGCGTACCAGCACCGCAAGCTCCTCGGCACACAGCAGGGGAAACGCCGCATCCTGCGCGCCCTGCAGAGCGACCGATCCGGTTGAGCACGCGTCGAACAGCGGCACCAAAAACGGGTCCTCCAGCGCGGCAGACGCGGTATACAGGAACGGCACGCGCAGGATCTTGGTTTGAACGCCCTCGCGAGCAGCGTAGTAGCGGCACAGGTCGTTGGCTGCGCGGGCGATAATTCCCTTGCCCGTTCGCCCCTCGGCATCGGCGGCACCCTCGGCACCCGCGGGCCCCGCTACATACAGCAGTTGGACCCGGCGACCCGCGCACGCACGAAAGACCGTGCGCAGCAGCTCGATATCGCCCACGGTATCGGTATGCGGGGTAAGGTAATTAGACAGGTAGACCACGCGTTCGAATTCGTAGGCCTGATCCAGGTGTTGCAGAAGCTCTTTCCACGAGGCATGGGGCGATGACTCGTCGCGGCGCGTGTCCTGCGCGGCTACGACCTGCACATGGTCCTCGGGGAACGCCTTGGCACAAAAGTCATCGTCAACATATGCGGTGTTGCCAACAACCAGCACCTCCATGGCGCACCCCTCCCCTAAAATCCACTTTAGTCATAGTCGAACATGCGTATTTTACGCTGTCAACGCAAGCTGGAGCGCCTTTAAGGCTGTTTTAAGAACTTTTTTAGGGGATGTGGGAGTGGCAACTCGTCCGACTCAGGCTCATTGAGAGGCTGCTATTCGCTCTGAAAAGGCACATCGCAATCTGCTGACAGCTCTGCAGGGAGAATGGCAGGCAATGCACATTGCTCTCGCACGGAATAGTTGGATGAAAGAAACGGCAGTTCTTTGGAATAGCTGACGATAACCTGCGGAACGATCTTAATGCCCAGAGCAAGTTCGAACTTTGCAATCGTCTTTAGAGTCATATTAGGTTGAGAATTCAAGAGCTTAGAAAGCGACTGAAGGCTTATGCCCATACGATTTGCCAGCTCACTTTTGCTCAATCCCAAACGTTTCATTTCGCGATGAACAATAAACTCAATATCTAGTGCATGTTCATAAGCGCGCGTTTCGCTACTTTCTGTTTCGGCATAAAAATCAGATGGATCTACTTTATTCATTGTATTCTCCGTTTCAGAAGCCAGGCAAAAAGTCAGCGCCCAGGCTCCAGAAGCTGACGCGCTATTACGGCCAGTCGCTTGGCCCGCTCGATTTCCTTACTGTTATTTCCCGATCCCTGATGCCCTTTAAACCAAAATAGAAGAACGATTTTGTCTACGCCTTGACATATGGCATAAATCATTTCTCGATTAACCCCGTTAAACCCCTTAAGATCATGGAGGCCAATCTTAGAATCAATGCATCTTAGCTTCGAGGTCCCACTCGCAACCTTTAATCCATAATCATAGATTTTTGAAATCAGGTCGATCATTTTACGAGCGTCAATTTTACGATAGTGTCTGACATCATCTTCTGAAATTGAGAGTTGTCAGGAGAAGTCGTCAGCCCCAAAACGGTCGGCCCTTGGGGTCTCTATATTCGACAAGTTCATATCCTTCTACTAAGGGCCACCTCCCATTTCTAGTTATACTTAACTTATAAGTTAAGTATAACTATTTAAATACAAATAACAAGGCATAAGCTAGATTCCGCAGCCCCAAATCGATAAACAATCCAACCAAGCTGGCGCTCAGTCCGGATGTATGCGGCAAATTCTTGACATGCCGACCACGCCGTATAGCGACAATGCTTCTACCTGCGGTTTCTTTTCATGAAAAGGGCAGTGTGCTCGAGGGTTCCAAAATTTACCGCATACTTCCGTCGGACGATTCCGGAAGTGCGGTGAAAAACCGAGATCGACAGACCAGACCCCTGTTTTAGCCTTCCGCGACCTGCGGTTTTGTTGCCGAAATTCGGTTTATGCTCGGAGGTTTCCAATTTTACCCCGCACTTCCGAAATAACGACTCCGCATCGAGGGTTCCAGCAACAAAGGCGGCATCCGCAACAACATCCAGTAGCAGCGGAAACGTCAAAGGGCCGTTGCCGGAAACCGAACAACGACCCTTCTTTGTCGCCGCCTCACGTAGAGTCCACGGCGGCTGTATCACTGAGGACATCTTACAGTAAGTCAATCAACCCAACAGGGAGATAATCAGGAACGATCAGAAATGCAGCCGTTCGCCCCAATTTCCATCTAACTAAAACTAGGGGATGCCCTCCGTTAGGAAAGAACCCCCTAGCAAAACAATGGCCTATGGCAGACCTTCGTTTTTCATTTAGGACATCATAGCGCAGCATCACTATTTCGAAGAGTGGTTGGACACAAATAGATTGAGAACATTAATCGCCGCAAGCCCGCCTACAAGAGAACAGGCAACGGTTGTTCTATCCAAGCAGCCCAATATGATGACGTCGGCTATCAACGTAAGATTAAGAAGTATCGTTCCATATTGCGCTCAGGGAATCTGCTCGGCATCAACCTTATTCATGACGTCAAGTCGAGCCGACTCTGCCCTCTACTTCGAGGTCTTTACCTTTAAAGACTTCTCCGAGATGATTCTCGCCGCCATCACGGTGACCATCTTGTTCGAGCTCCTCGTCGAGCGAGCCCTCGCCTCGGAAACCTTCTTGCTCATCTCCAGACCCGGCCATGACGGAAACGTTCTTAACATTTAAGCCATCATGCATACCACCTTCTTTATCAGGCGGGCAACGGTATTAACGGATTTGTTTATTGAGATTTGCCATACCGATTCTACTAGTCAAGCATCTAAAGGCATCCAATTCAAATCATGAAAAACACTACTCAATGTCGAAGCAAAGCAGGTCTTAGCTAACGACGCAATAAGAACGATTATTATGTCTATTCTTCTAATTCCGACAGCGCTGTCTCGAGCTTTTCCTTATCGATTCTCAACTCATCAAGGAACGACTTCACCGCAACAGAAATAATCTCGGCAAAACCTACTGAATCAAAGCGTTCATCATCGCATTCAACGGCAATCTTCTCTGGATCTATTGCGTCGCGGTTTTCCACGATTGCCTGAACCAGGCTCTTTAAATCCGGCGAATCAGAAGCAAGTTCAATTTCCTTACCGTCCAGAAGCCTTACGATAATTGTATTATTCACCATACTTCATCAACCTTCTCTTCACGGCACTGCGTCCACCATCCAATATCAACGAAGCGCAATCTATTACTTCGCCACTCTCAAGTGCCCCGTACTTATAGTAAAATTTACCGGGAGTCGGTTGCTCTGCAATCACGACATTCTCGGCATCTGAGTTGATGACGATGTTGGCATCATGGGTAACGACAATAACTTGTTTCTTATGTTTGAGCTTGATGAACCATGTTCTTATCTGATTGAAAATCGTTTGATTGTCAACATTATCTTCAGGCTGATCGATAAGAAGCGGCCTAGATGTATCCGTATGGACTATATATTCCAGCAGGATATTCGTCTGTGTACCTGGGGACATCGTAGAAATATCACGATATACACCGTCTTTGCATAGATATTCAATTGACACGCTTGGTATATAGTCGAGATTATATTTCGCCAACTCAGCGGTCAGTGATCTCCAATCTTTGCCCTTCTTATAGCCGCCCTCGTCATAACAGAACTGTTCAATGAGATAGCCTAAATTATCACTATTAAGACCACCACGCCCAGATTTTTCCGCAAGAAAGTAATCATTGAATAGTTTGAGCATATGGCGAAGAGGGTGCTCGATGTCCAGCGTTTTCTTGAAGCGAAAGGCTCTCATTACCACACCGTCAGCATAAGCGTAATTCTCGTAGTGCGTCTCAAATCCAGTCGAATTGGAAAGATAGGCATTTACGACAGAAACCCTCTGTCGGATGCTTTCCGTGTTATCCATAAACGCAATTTCGAACAATTTCGCAACGTCCGATTTTGCCTTTTGTGCCTCACTAATCCTGCCCTTCGCTTCAAAGAACTCATCAATCAGCTCGTTAAGAAGATAGGAATTGCAGAGATGACCTTTTCTATGAGCTGCAGCAACAGTAAGAATCTCGCGCTCGAAAGATATAAAAGCGTCCTTAAATCTCTGGTCATCAACAATGGCAGGAGGAATCTTCGAGCGAACCGCCTTTTCAACGTCGCCTAGAAGTTTTTCGTAACTCAAATTGGCGATTTTCTTATCAATTTTCAGCTTCTGACACTTAGCAATTTTTATATCAAGGGCATCGTTGCGATCAGTCGAAAATTTATCAACTAAACCAGAAATGTTCTCAAGTTGCCCAGCAGAACAATCAGGAATAGGCAAATTAAAATCCGCCATATTTTGTGTCTTGATAGCAGCTTCGTCTATTTCGCTTACGGCATCAAACCCAGTTTGAAAATAGTTTTTGAGGGTATTTTTATACGCCTCGCCCTCTTCCATAAACAGCTTTGCGACGTAGCTCTGATTAAAATAGTCATAGGCGAACGCGCCGGATTTAACAGCATCCCCGCGGGCATTCTTAATCGAAACTGCGTAGTTTTTAACAAATTCCCTGCGCCCAGGTTTAACCTTTTTGTTGGGGTCACCAAGTGCCAAAGCCATAGCGTCTAAAAGGAGAGATTTTCCGCTGCCTCTACCTCCAATAACTGCATTGAGCCGAGTGGACAGCTCGATCTTCTGCCCATTAAAGCACACCTCTCCGAGATAAGAGCCGAGCGATTCGTCGGGAATCTCTTCCCTGGTGCACGAAATACGATTGACTTCACTACCGACCATCTGAAGTCCCCTAAAGCTCGGCAAAGCATGGAAATACTGAGGCGGGTAGGAGAGGTATTTATCAAGCTTGTCGAAATCTTTGGAATCAGAGAAGGAGATTATTGAAACCCTCTCATCTGCGTCTATTTCTCGTAGGAATTCGACAGCATGCGCAATGCTGCTCTTGCCACCTGTTTCCCATAAGCAGAAGAACTGGTCGATGTACTTTCTCGCTTCGTCCCCGGGATTCTCAAGACAATGCCAATCGAAGTCGATTCCGCGTTTATTTTGCTTCATGGCATGAGGGCTCAATGCAAAAGGAATGCCCAACTCAAGCAATTTGTTCAATAGAACATCGATATTGATTGGACTCTTCGGACTCACTTCCCCCAGAACGTCGTTAACCCAGTCGGCAACCTTGACAATCTTTTCTTCGTCATCGACGGCATCGAAATAGACAATGATATGCTTGGATACTTCGCCCTCTTCCAGAGAAGCATCCACTTCTACGCCGGGAAGAAGACGAATAGAGCTATCTCTCGAAAGAAACTCTTTGTAGACATCTAGAGCCATGGAATTATGATCGGTAATGGAGACCATATCCAAATCCTGATGCTTTTTAAATACATCAAAAAGTCCGTCGATATAGTCGTCAACACCAAGTTTTTTCATTTCAGGAAGAGCGGAAGAACACTGGTTGGAGTGAATATGCAAGTCCCAAACTCTTCCGCATTTTACAATCGGTGAATCCATCGTGTCTCCCGCCATAAGAGATGACTTATTATCCGGTGTTTAAGGTATTTCGGAAGTCGCTAAAATGCCCTACCCTTCAGAGCGTTCTCACGAATCTCTCAACGCATAATACTCTCAACAAGCAAGTATGCATCCGTCATGCCGGGTGCTGGCAGAGCAGTCTTGCAGCTCACGCGCTTTGCTTTCGCATTTTCGATGGCATCGCGCACCTGTTTGGCTGAGAACTGCGTCGCAGAAACGCGCTTCGCATAGCGAGGCAAATGTCTCTTCAAGGCAGAGTCCACTTTCTCCGGAGTCGTGCAGCCATTGGCCTTCTCGAAGTGCATCACGAGGAACAGTTCAAACTTTGGGTTGCTTACGGCCAAGTGATGACGACCATCTGTCACCTTCCAGGCCAATAGCTCACAAAACTCGTCTTCATCCCAATCGTCAACATCCACCACGAGCCACGCCTCGTCCCCGGCACGGAAGTCGTTCTCGCGTAGCACTTTTTCGAACCGCTTTAGCACAGCAGCTGGATTGTGCCGATTTGGATGAGTGTTCTTTGGGAATTTCACCGACACTTGCGCATCCTTGAAAACGGCCATACCCAGGTAATCACGCTCAGTAGTTCCCTCGGCACTCACCCAGCACACGCAGCGATAGTCTCGAACGTTCGTCCTTCGCGGTGCAAGTCCACTTTTACGCCTAGCCAAGCGAACCCGCCTCCCCGAACATCGGAATGCCGCCAAAGCGGCCGTCAAGATAACTACGAACAAGATCCTTGTCGAAGCGGATGCCCTTAAACTCAGGAAGTCCCACAAGCTCCGAGCAGCCATCGGAGCCACGTTGGGCAACATACATCTCGTCACGACGCATCAAAGACTGATCCATAAGCAGGAGGTCGTGCGTAGTGAACATGAGTTGCTTGCGTGTGTCGGCTCCACACCCCGACAAGAAGTCGGAAACGAGACGCATCGTTAACATTGTGTGCATGCAGCGATCGAGCTCGTCCACCACGTAAACCTTAGAGCATGCAGTGCCACCCATACCCGACTGGTCGAACAGCATAGGCAGAAGCCCCATCAGACGCTGGGTGCCCGAAGATTCCATTCCCAGGGAGAAAATGTGTTCACTGCCGTCGGAACCAACGTGCACGGTGCGCAGGCGTTGCACTTCGGGATGCCCCGCAGCCGAACGTACGGTAAGCATCTCAAATCCGTAGTCCCCCGCCTCGACATCAAGCAGCACGGTAATGACCCCGTCATCATCCAGCTCGGAAATACTGCGCTGCAAAGCGGCATCTTTAGGCAACGCCTCGGGACCAACCGGCTCGGCGACAAGTCTCGATATGCCAGTATCCAAACGCGAAAGCGCATCCCCTGCGAAATCGAGGAAGCCCTCCTGAGTGCCAGCAGCTTTAGCGAACGACCATGCCTGCGAGCCAACGCCCACCAGTTCCAGCGTGTGCGAAAACCAGCCGTGCGCCTCCCTGAGCTCTAAAACATTCTGCGCAACGCCGCTCTCCAAAAAAAGTCGGTTTGCACGCGTACTCTGCGCAGCGTAAGCGACATGCCCAGAATCGCCGAAAAAGCCCTCTTCAAAGGAGTAAGAGTCTGGCCCGTCCTCGACTGCCTCACGCTCGTACAAGACGATGCCCGCTTTCTCCCGCACTAGCTCGAGCGACTCATATACGACAGCGGTGGGAGTTGCCTCAACGTAGAGCCTGTACACGTTCGCACCAACAAGAAACGTGATGTCCAAGGATGCAGGCCCCTCATCGTCCCCAAGGCGAAAGGTATCGACGGGAAGAACCCCATCCACCCCCACATCAACGGTAGCCATTGTTTTCAATGCCGCAAGCGCCTTGAAAAGTGCCGTCTTGCCCGATGCATTGCCGCCGTATATGGCAGCGACCGGCAACACGTACTTGCTGCGCCATCCAGGCAGCTTGGCAAGTGTCTCCTTATGTTGGCGCTCGAGCGAGCCCAGCATGCTGAGCTGAGCATCGTTTCCGTACGACATCCAATTACCGACTGTGAGGTCAAGTAGCATACCATTCTCCCTTCATTAAACGTGATTTTATCACATTCGATGTTACAAATGAGACACGAGCAGGGGAACCAATACCCACATAGGTAGTACCTTGAATATCAACATCCCCCAGAAAGTTCGCTGATGTTGACTGGGGTTCCCGTAAAATAAACCGCAACAAAATATGTGCGGAGTGCTGGCCTGGAGCTGCCTTCGGACCCTATTGGCTGCTCACCGAGAGGCTCCGCTATGAAACGATCCCTTTACCACCTGCTCTGCGCGATCGCGTGCACGTCCATGGTTGGCGCGACGATGCCCATGGCAGCCGTCGCGGAAGCCATCCAGCCTCAGGCAGCCGCAGTGCAGCAGGCGCAAGCCGACGCCACGAGCAGCGACGCAGGCAAGGCTGAAGACGGCGCCAACACAAATGCGACAGCAGATACCGCAGAGGACAGCACCGCAACATCCACCGGCACCAGCGCAGCCAACACGGAAAGCGCCGACGGCACCACCGCCGCAACCACCACCCCTACCCCATCCCTCCGCGCCCAGACCAACCCCACGCCCGCCGCAATCTCCGCCACGGCACAAAACACCTACGCCCACTCCGCCGCCGCAAGCCAAAACGGCGTCACCTTCACCGTCTCGTGGAACGACGCCCCCGCGGGCACCGCGACGACCTTCCACGTGACCCAGACCAACGGCTCGTCCCAGGCCAAGGCGCGCATGGACGTGCCCATCTATTGGGACGGCGGCAGCCATGAGAGCGTCTGCGACCCGTCGCGCCCGGCATGGGCCAGCTACTACAGCCTGGGCACCGCGGGCCACGACTTTACCTTCGACTTCACGGCATCGGGCACGTACCGCATCTACTTCTACTTTATGGACAACGACAGATACGACCCCCAAAACGACAAGGGGATCTACTACCTGCGCACCACGGCGGAGGTGACCGTAAACGACGCAGCCCGCCCGAGCGTCACGCAGATCGTCAGCAACGCCGTGGACCTGTGCAGGCAAGAGACAAACGGCTCAGAATACGACATGGCGCTGTGGCTCCACGACTGGACACTCGACCAGCTGGAGTACGACCACAGCCTCAACTGGTGCTCGGCCGAAAGCGGCCTCACGCGCCACCAGGGCACCTGCGAGAGCTACCAGCGCATCTACTCCAAGCTCCTTGACGCCGCAGACATCGCCAACGGCCGCATCATCGGCAACGGCCACACCTGGAACGCCGTAAAGATCGACGGCAAATGGTGCCAGATGGACCTGACCTGGGACGACACCAGCGACAACTGGTACGGAGACCTGGACCAGCGCCATCTGTACTTTGGGCTGACCGACGAGCTCATGGTAATCGCCCACTCCGACCACACGGCTAACTACCAGAAGGCCGACTATGCCTATCGCTCAACCGACCTGTCCAACAATTACTTTATGCGAAATGGCAAGGCCGATGAATGGGCCGAGAAGTATGCCGACCGCATTCAGCAGTATCTGGACGCCAAAGAAGAGGGCTTTTCCATCAATGCTGACAATCAATCTTTCCCGCCGAGCATCTCGGGGATTCAGAATGGGATCATTGCGTATGCGATGAATCTGAGAGAGTGGAAGACTGAAACTGACCAAGCAGATCTAAAAGCGGCATCAATAGTCACCACACAAACCAGCACTACTTGGATTGCTACGTTCAAATTCACGGCAAAGTTCTTGCAAATCAAACCAACCGCTACACCGGTTTTGCCCAACGGAATGTATTCCATATACTCATGCCTCGACCAATCAAAAGCCCTAGACGTCCGCATGGAGTCGAAGAACGATAGGGCGAATGTACAGCTCTGGCAAGATCACGGCGGCAGACAACAAAAGGCCAACCTCCAATTCCAAAACGACGGCACCTATCTTATTACGTTCGTTCATTCAGGAAAAGCGCTGTCTGCTGAATCAAGTCGTGATGGATCGAATGTTAGTCAGTCAAATATAGATGGTTCCGATCTACAGAGATGGGTTGTCGAACGAATGGGGACGGGATATACAATAAAAAATAAAGCAGGGAACCAGTGGCTAAATGTTAGAAGAGCCGACACAAGAAACGGCACAAATATTCAAACTTGGTCAAATGGCGGTGTGGCCGAAACAATCTTTAATCTTGTTCCAACTGAACTCGATGCACTTCCAAACGGTAGGTACGCCATAAAAACCAAACTTGACACGACAAAAACAATCGACATTCGCTTAGCGTCCCAAGATGATTTTGCAAATGCTCAAATCTGGACTGACTACAATTCCCCAAATCAATCAGTTGATCTTAGAAGACAGGGAGACGGAACATACACATTTATTTTTGTACACTCCAAAAAGGCGCTAACAGCAGAAGCTGTCAAGGACGGCGCAAACGTTTCGCAGGCAACATATACCGGTTCAAATCTTCAGCATTGGAAGCTATCAAAACATAGAAATGGATTCACCGTACAACTAGCTGGAGCAAATGAATACTTAAACGTTAGACTTGCAATGGCAAGAGATGGAGCAAATGTTCAAACATGGTCAAACGGCGGAACAATAGAGACACTATTTATGTTTGAAATGAGATAGATATTTCATTACTACAAGACATATTTACAAGTGATAAACACATGATATGACCCGCCGCGACGCAAATCGTGGCGGGTCATATTTCAACAATTCAGTAAGCGCAAATTAAAGCAAACTCAATTGAAAAATAAAGTGCATATGACATTCACGTAGCATCAACCGAATCACAAGAACAGCAACAATAGAAAAGCAACACTGCTAAGAGGCCAACCACCGAGACCTAAAGCTTTTTGTAAAAGAAATAAAAGAAGCAGGAAGCAATGCCCTGAGAATCCTCTTTGAATGAAATTTAAGTCCTCGCTCGCGCCTCAAATACAATTTACAGATTGACTTCCAACCGCCCTTCGCAAAAGCATCAATATACAGTCCCCTGTCGTTGGGAAGATCGCTAGGATGGCGGAGCTGGTCGTTGCCCTTAGCGATATCGTCGAACTCAACAGGGTACAAGTCCAGAGCATTGCTGGACTCAATGAATTCCCTGCCGCGGTCGTTATTAACCAGAAGGCAGGAGACGCCCTTCATCTGATTGAACTTCTCAGAATCTTTCAGGACGTCGGGCCTATTAACGTCGACACCCCAAAAATCGCCGATGGTAAGATCACCAGCACGGAATCTCCCTGCATAGGGGCACCTATAGCAACTATCACGAAGCGTCTTAAGGTTCAAAAACATGTCATAGTAGGGAGATTTTGGTGCGGGAATGGTAGCCTCTCTTCCATCCTCAAGAAGAAGAAGAAGAAGAGAGTGACCCCACCCCTCGCGCTTGCACCTAAACCGGAAATCAACCACAGGAGATCCAAGCTGCTTGCCATAGTCCTCCACGCAGTCCGCGAACATGCGACCGGAAGGGACACCGTGACAAACAAGGTCAACAGTAGTTAGATTCTCATAATCGCGTCCAAGGAAGCCCTTAAGACCGGCAACCTGGCAAGGCGTTCCGCAGAACAGGACCTGCCTTCCCTCACGAATGTCCGCCTTAACGTCGACAAAACAAACTCCAGCATCACTCTGCACATATTTTGAGTTAAGCAGCGGGCGGAGCTCATCAACGCTTGCCGCACGACGATGCAATACTCTAAGCGTATTCCCCTCGCACTCATAAGCAGCACCGTACGCTACGCCACCAGCAGAAATAACCTCACGTGCAACGGCACCGAAAACGCCGCCAGAAGCAGACTCTGAAACATCATCCCTACCAGCAGCGGCATAGAACGGTCCGGCGGAATTAGAACCTACCCCTCGGTTAAGGCCGCACGCCCTCGCGCAAGCACCGCACCCAACGCAAAGATCACTATCAATTACTGGAAGAACAAAACCATCCTTACCTTCGGACATGGTGATAGCGCCTTTCGGGCAGCCAGCGGCGCACGATCCGCATCCGCAGCAACGCGATGGCGACTCAAACAGTGTGGGGGCTTCGCCCATTTTCACGGTAGACATGCAGTTATCCCTTTATTTGTGAGCCGAAATAAGCTTGCGCAGAATATCGGCATTCATAAAAACAGAAAAAGCCAGTGCAATTGCCAAGCAAGCAATCGCGCTCCAGATACCCGCACCATAGGCGGACAGATAATAGAAAATGAACACGCCGACAATTGAAACCAAAGTCAAAACCTGCTCGCTCCGATCTTCAACAAGCTTTGTAAACTTAGCAACTTTGATCCTGCGGTAATCGTTAACCACAATCATTGCCAGAAGGGTTGCGACAGACGCTCCATATAGTCCAAGATGCGGAATTAAAATAATGCACAACACAGCGCAAAGAGCAGCTGACACCGCAGTGGTGGAACCCATAATTCCAGTCTCCTTATGCGCGGTAAAGATACCGCCGTAAAAGCCGGAGATGTTGCTGAAATACGTGGCCAAGAGCAATATCGGCACATACAACAGGCCATCGCCGAATGAGCCCTTGATCAGGATGCCATAAACGAGAGGCATGAGCGCAGACATAAGCAGAACAATGCTCATCATGAAACGCCTTAGCGCGCGATACACGGAGTTGTAGAAAGCCGACTCATCCTCATCAGAGTTAAGAGCACGCGCCGAGCTCTCCTTCCAGGACTGATAGAAGAAACCATACACCTGGTCCATAACGCCTGGGAACTTGTAGGACACAGCATAAACGCCAGCGGCGGAAGCCCCAAGCGTGTTCATGATAATTAGCCTATCCAACAGATTATTAATAGTCCAGGAAACCTTGTTGGGGATGAGCGGAAATGAATACCGTAAAAGGTCTCGAGCATAAATAATGGAGAAAGCCGACGGATCAATATAGCGCCAGAGTTTTCGCATGACCATGAAAGAAAGGGCAACAACGCCCTGTGCAATGACCGTGGCAGAAAGCATGCCCACAACGCCCCAACTCAACACGGCGATAAACAGAACGTTGAGCACAATAGTTAGGGCACTCGCGGTAAAGTTCATGACGGAATATCCCACGGTATCTCCGAAGCCACGCAAGACCGCAGAAACCATCTGCAGAAGCGCCCCGGCAACAACAAGTCCAACGATCCAGCCAAGATTTTCAGGCTTAAATAACAACCAGATCAGAATCGCTAAAACCGTAAAGCACGCGCAACCAGCAAGAAGAACAGCACATGACGCCGTCACGGCTTTAGCTCGATCTTCATCGGTGCGGCAGTCGATAAGGAATCGAAACAGCGCTTCATCCATAAGCAAGGAAACGGCAGGGACGCAAAACAGCGCAATAGTGTTGATGTAATCGACGGTACCATAATCGCCAGTGGAAAGAACTGAAGTATAGAGCGGCAACAGAAGAAATGAAACGAGCTTAGTTGCCATTCCACCCACTGCAATAATGCCAGTGTTTTTAATAAGTCGGCGCGTCTCCCCCATTACGAAAGTGCCTTTCTAAGATAGGACCAGGAATGCTCCCGCAGAGAATCCAAACGAGAATCCACATCGTCCCAATCGCAGGGGACAATATCGTCGGCACATATAGCATTAGCGCAACGTGAAGAAAGCCCAATATTTCCCAACAAGTCACGCATGCGAGCGCCAGATTTATCCGTAGCAAATACACGGAAAGGTTTATGGAAGAGGACTGAGAATACAGTTGCATGAAAAGAATTGGTGAGAACGAGGCTTGCATGCGCAATAAGTGAAACAAACTCCTCCGGGCCAACGCCGAACAGGTTAACCGAATTTGGAATATCCAAGTTTTTTTCAGATATATAGGCAACCTTCCTGCCTGTTGCAGTTGCCATTAAGACGGTACTCTCGACGAGCTCAGGACATTCACGCAGCAGATACATAAATATATATCCGTCTTCCAGGAGCTTCCTTGAAGTCATCACAGCGTAGTCATCAGCGTTCAGGAGGAGAGTAGGATCAAGCACCACCTCAATAGGCTTATCAACAAGAGACTGGAAGAGCGACACCGTCTCTTCCTCACGCACGGAAAGATAATCGAATCTTGAAAGAAGTGCAGAGACACTTCTTTTATCAAAATTCTCAGGTTTAAACGATGTGTGAGCCAAGCTGGGTGCGTAGGCTACACGACGTCTATCTCCGGCAAACGAGAGAAAAAACGGTTTAACTATGCCATTCGTGCAATCAAGATTCCAAATCTGATCGCTGCCGCAGACAAAACAATCGAACTCAGAGGCAAGCTCATCCATACGATATATAGTTTTATCATTATATTTATTTGTCAGATTAAAAAATCTTTTCCAGAAAGAATGGAACGCATTTCGACGTTTCAAATATGACGCAGGACGCATGCAGAATCTAATAAAGGATTTAGGGTGTTTAAATTGCACCAACCTATACTGTTCAAAATCTTTGCTTCTGTAATCAATCAAAGACGCAGCATAACCCAGTCTTTGCATTGCTGCCTGCATTGCAAACGATTGCAGAGCAGATCCAAAATTATAGGAACAATGGAAAGTTATAATTCCAACCTTCATTTACCGAATAACCTTTCAATATATTTAAAAAATCGTTTTAATAAAGAACTAAACGTTGTCATAGCGCCATAAACTGCAAACGCTAAACCCAAATGACCCATAGGCAGCAACACTGCAGCAACACGCCATTCACCCCGCTTTCCAAGACAATCAGCCGGGAAATTCAATATATGGTTTCTAAGCCATTGCCTATCAAATGAAGTCAGCCACGAGGACTTTACTGACAAATTTTGGGATGCCGCCAAAACAGCTCTCTTGAATTGCTCCATGAATTCGCGTCCAACAATTAGATGCTCATCTTTGACTGAAAAGACAGAAGCATTCTTAAGCTGTTCGACAATGCTGGCAAAAAGAGCAAGAGAGTCTGTGTCACTAGGGCGAACGTTTGCACAGGTTGAGGAACTATCAAGATCCCAATAATATAAACAAAATGGTACAAAACCAACACGACCATCGTGAAGCTGCCAAAGATACTCTAAATTAAATAATCTATCCTCAGAAAACCTCAGCCCAATAGGGAAGGGTGCCAAATCATCACCCAATCGATCAACAAGCTGCCTAATATGGGCGCTTCGATACAAGCGGGCCCATGAGGCATTTAATTCGTATAACGACTTATCAATAGTTTCACTATATAAACCATCTATCATTGCATCCAAAAGAACCCCGCTGTGCACAACCTTCATATCAGAAACTGCCTGACATATATCGGAAGAACAGCTTTTTACAATATTCGGCTGAAGATAGGAGCAGACCACTAAATCAAGGTCTTTTTTTTCAGCAGCCAAAATTAATTCTTTATAGTCGCCTGGAAATAGATAGTCATCCGCATCAAGGAACATCACCCAGTCACTGCATGAAGCTGCAAAGCCAACATTTCGCGCAAAAGATCTACCACAATTGTCTTGAGTTATAACAAGAAGTCGAGAATCATCTTTCGATAACTGCTCAAGCAAATTACGCGTCCCATCTGAGGAACCATCATTAACAACAATTACTTTAGAAAGAGCGGAACCAATAGCAAGAGCGCTCCGAACGCTTCGCACAATGGTATCTTCAGCGTTATACGCAGGAATAATAATTGTTAAGAATGCATCCTGAGTGTCAGAACTGGAATCAAAATTGCGTATTCGCATATCGCTGCTACATGTCGCATGACCATTGATACGCATAAGCGATCCCCCTCTATTTCAGACAAAACTCTTCTTCAAGCGCATTAAACGACTTTCGCATTGAACACTGAGACATAGCGTAAGCCTTGCCCTGAGCAGCCAAAGCCAACGCGTAATCGGGATTTAAAAGCAACTTACAAATATTATCTGCTAGCGCGGAATAGTCACCAACCGGAGAAATAAGTGCGCAATTGGTATTCGCGTATTCATGAACGCCCAAAAAATCGGTTGAACATAAAGCGCAGCCACAAAACATGCTCTCAGCTAATGTCAGACCAAATCCTTCATTAATTGTTGCACAAGCATATACAAGCGAGGAACTGTAAATCTTCCTCAGCTCACTCTGGGTTGCATTTTGCGTATATACAACCCACCCGGGGAACCACGAAGGCCTAGCAGGCGTGCCGAAAGCATTAACAACTAATTCAGGATTCTCTTCATGAACCAGTGTTAAAGCTTTCCATAAAGTATCGAATCCTTTATGTGAGCCCTCGTGATACAGGACAGCGACCGCATTATTATTTCTTTCTATTGACTCTTCATAGAATACAGTTGCATCAATTGGGTTCTTGATAAGAGTGGGCTTTACACCAGATTCCTTTTCCACAAGATCGAAAAGCCAATCAGAGACTACAATATTTGACATTCCAAATCTAAAAGATGCTCTCACATCATTCTCAGAGATACCCCATTTTTCAAAACCTTGGATAAAGTAGTGTTTCTTGCCCTTGCTATTGCTGAGACTAGAAACGCCATAAGCAGTTTCAGCTGCCGTCGCAACAACATGGTCAGAATCGGGAATCTCAGAATCCTTTATACCAAAAATGCACTGTTTTTTTATCGAAGGATTAAGAGGGTACCATCTTGGTTCAACAGAAACAGCCAACCGACACAACAACCGCCTAATAGGCTCGCAAACTAAGCCTCTATTCATCGTATTTAAACAATCAAAACAAATAGTAACTAGGCAGCCATGATCTGAAAGATAGTTCGCATACATGAAGACCATTTTAGCTCCACCCCAAGGTACGCGAGAAAAGCTGTGGAATATAAAAGTAATCCTATTGGTTTTCATATTAGAAATCCTCTATTCACCAATGCACTTGCCGCGCGGATAAAACAATGAATCTCCGATGGTCAAATGATTGCCAAGCACAATAGGAGCCATTGCAATCAAAAAATAGTTTGAATCGACCATAATACCAACTGTCTCGGAACATGAATAAACAACCATTAAAAGCAAACCGAGACAAATACCGTCAATATGATTAGAAAGAATGGCATGAATAATCAATACGAATACTCCAGCAAGTAATAAAACAGTAGGAATTATTCCTTCTCTTAAAAATAAATGGCACCATGCATTATCAACAGTGAAATTCGAAGGAAGACCGTAGAAGTCTAACGAAGAAAAGTCACGACCAAAAAATGTAAATGGCGCCACTTCTGCATACAATTTTGCCAATGCCAGTCTGTCGCTAAGAAGAAAATTAAGACGATTATGTAATGGAACCTGGATGTTGTAACAGAACATAAAATAGAAGCTAGCAATTATTAAAACAAAAGCACCAACAAATAGCACTTTAAGCACCGTTAGCTTCAACTCAAAATTATGAACACGAGAAAAAAATACAAGTAAAATAGCTTGAAACACCAATAACAAAACCGCTGTACGTGAGCCAGTCACCATCTGAGCTATAAACGCACAGGAAAGAGCCATTGCAAGATTAGCAAATATGGAGCCATTATAATGTGAAACTAAATAGGAAATAGAAGCGACTACAAGATACCTTGCCAATGTATTTGGATGGACAAAACCAAGGGAATGACGGACACCATTTGTTCCATAAATCAACACATCGCGAACAAGCCCGACATTCAACAAAGCGCATACAAAAATAATTGCCGAAACTGAAACAAACAATGAAATTCGCGCAAGCGCCTCGATATCAACACCGATACCACAAAGCACGAACAATGCAAGCCATAGAAAGTAGTTCTCCCCAGAGCATCTCCATGAAATAAAACCGATCGCAACGATCAAAAAGAAAGAGAGCCAAGAGAAGCCATTCATTTTTTGAAAAAGGATTTTTAATACCAAGCAGCACAGAGCAAATAATTGGAGTGACATAATTAATGCACTTATGGGCAGTCCGACCAATGACTCAGCAGTCGTAAAACCGAAGACACAAGAATACGAATAAGCTATAAATGCGATATAATAAATCATATCTTCAAACTTGGTATTTAATAGCTGTGTATAACCTATTTTTCCTGAAGAATATGAAATCAATTGTCACTCCAAATTAAGACTAGATATAACGAGCTAAATAAATAAAACAGCCAGCTCTTCCTCCCAGTCGGGCATGTGGAAGCCGGCCGACTCGAGCCTGGACAGGTCGAGCGCGGAGTGGACCGGGCGCGGTGCGATGGGGCCCGCGGCGCCGGCGTAGTAGTCGGCGGTCGAAACCGGCACGACCCTGCCGCCGTTGCCGTTGGCGGCATCGAAGACGGCGCGGGCGATGTCCGCCCAGGACTTCACGGCTCCCGAGCCGGTGCAGTTATAGGTCCCGTAGGGGGCGTGGGTGCCCAGCACATGGAAGATGGCCCCGGCCATGTCGCGCGTGAAGGTCAGGCGTCCCAGCTGGTCGTCCACGACGGTGACCTGCTCCAACTTGTCCTCCGGGTCGGCGACGCGGTCGGAGAGCGCCATCATGGTCTTGACGAAGTTGTGCCCCTCGCCGATGACCCAGGAGCTGCGCATGATGTAGTGGCGCGGGCAGCCGGCCACGGCGATGTCGCCGGCGGCCTTGGTCTGGCCGTAGACGGACAGCGGGGAGAAGGGCTCCTCCTCGTCATGGACCTCGGCCGTGCCGTCGAAGACGTAGTCGGAGGACACGTGGACGAGCGTGATCCCGTGCCCGGCGCAGGTGCGGGCGAGCAGGGCGGGACCGGCGGCGTTGGCCTTCCAGGCGGTCACGCGGCCCTCGGGGGTCTCCGCTTTATCCACGGCCGTGTAGGCGCCGCAGTTGATCACGGTGCCGTAGAGCGACCAGTCGTACTGATCGTAGGCGTCCGGGTCGGACATGTCGAAGGTGTCGATGTCGCAGAAGTCGAAGTCCTTGGCCACGCCGCGCTCCTCGGCGAGCGCGCGCACCGCGCGGCCCAGCTGGCCGTCGCAGCCGGTGACGAGGGTGCGCTTCGGCGCCATGGGTACGACGTCCTTGAGGTACGGGTGGTTGAGGTCGGCCTCGGATACGGTGGCCTGGTCCAGCGGGATGGGCCACTCGATGGCGAGCTCGGGGTCGGCGAGGTTCACGAACGTGTACGTCTTCTTGAGCTCCAGCGACCAGTGGGCGTCCACCAGGTAGGTGTAGGCGGTGCCGTCCTCCAGGGCCTGGAAGGAGTTGCCCACGCCGCGCGGGACGTAGATGGCCTTGCTCGGGTCCAGGGTGCAGGTGAACACCTTGCCGAAGGTCTCGCTGCCCTCGCGCAGGTCCACCCAGGCGCCGAATACGCTGCCGCGGGCCACCGAGATGAACTTGTCCCAGGGCTCGGCGTGGATGCCGCGCGTGACGCCGCGGCTGTCGTTGTAGGAGATGTTGTTCTGGACGACGCGGAGGTCGGGGATCCCGAGCGTGCACATCTTGGCGCGCTGCCAGTTCTCCTTGAACCAGCCGCGCGAGTCGCCGTGGACGGCGAGGTCGACGACCTTCAGGCCCCCGATGCCGGTCTCGGCGACGGAGAGGTCCTTCTCGAATGCGATGTCTGCCATAGCTCTATCCCCTCCTACTGGCCCTGGGCCCTGTACCTGGCCTCGGTGGCCTCCTTGGCGGGGCGCCACCAGGACTCGTTGGCGACGTACCAGTCGATGGTGGCCTTGAGCCCCTCGGCGAAGTCGGTGTGCGCCGGCCTCCAGCCGAGCTCGCGCTGCAGCTTGGTGGAGTCGATGGCGTAGCGGCGGTCGTGGCCGGGGCGGTCGGCGACCCAGTCGAAGTCC
>OLVT01001034.1_pt1 | contig 26307 bp, 19 predicted proteins | sample 1673241 | NCBI WGS metagenome assembly OLVT01 (sample SAMEA3178936, study PRJEB25190) | human gut metagenome | biome: human gut; feature: human-associated habitat; material: faeces | place: Austria | collected 2013 | reverse complement strand
GCGCTGGCCGGACCTTCAGGCGCAGGACCGCGGAGTTCTGGGAGGTCTGGCCCATGCCGGTGCCCGACGGCGAGTTCCGCCGGGTCCTCTTCGTCGACGGGATCTGGCTCGCGGAACGCCTGGTCGTGCTGATCTGCTGCAGCGAGGATCGGGTGGTCTCGTGGTACATGGCGCAATCCGAGAACTCGAGGGCGTGGTCGGCGCTCATGGAGCCGATACCGGCGCCCGACGTCGTGGTCGCCGACGGCGGCAGCGGCTTCGCCAAGGCCGTGCGCGCTGCCTGGCCCCGGACCAAGGTGCAGAGATGCCTGTTCCACGCGTACGCCCAGGTCAAGAGGTGCACGACGACGAGGCCGAAGCTCCAGGCGGGACGGGAGCTGTACCAGATCGCCCTCGACCTCGCGCACATCAAGACGCTGCGCCAGGCGGAGCTGTGGCGCGAGCGCTATCTCGACTGGTGCGGCTTCTGGTCGGACTTCCTGGAGGACACTACGCTCGTCGACGGAAAGAGGGCGTATACGCACGAGAGGCTCAGGAAGGCGAGGAGGTCGCTCTCGTCGCTGGTCTCCGCGGGAACGCTGTTCACCTTCCTCGACCCCGAGCTCACGAAGGCCGGGCCGCTCCCATATACCAATAACAAGATAGAGGGAGGCGTGAACGCCCAGCTAAGGGCCGTCCTTCGAAACCATAGGGGGCTCACGACCCTGAAGCGCGTGAAGGCGGTGTTCTGGTGGTGCCATGCGCACTCCGGGGACGCGAGGACCGCCAAGGAGAAGCTGGCGACCACGCCGAGGGACTCCGACATCGACCTGCTCTACGACGTCTATTCGGCATCCCGGAAGCACGACGACGGGAGGCCGGAATGGGGCGATAGGGCCGTTTGGGAAGAGCTTCACCGCAAAGACCCATTCCCGTTTTGGCTCGATTGACAATAGGGAACACATGTTCCGTAGAGACACACATTTTGTCCTATAAGCCCAGCATGTCGGTAACGCTTTGCTTTTGCGCCGCAATCGAGGTGTTGAGCGGCGTATAGTCGAAGGTGTAGAGGGGTGAAGAGCGCTGTGCGGCGTGCAGTCGAAGGCGCTGCCGGGGTCGTGCTGCATCAGATCGCTTTACGTTTCCGGTTGCTTTCGGCTCCTTGCTTTTTGCTGCATCGTTTTTGGGTGCTTCAGCCTTCCGATTGTCATCATCCCACCCTTCCCGTTATCGGTTCAGGAGTGATATGATAATACTATTAGGAAGTATTATCATTTATTGTGAAAACAAGCAAAGCTGGACTAAGGAGGCTCCTATGTTCGATAAGCAGGCGTTCCATTCGCTTAGCTATGGCATGTATGTCATCGGCGCGCGTTGCGATGGCAGGGATTACGGTTGCGTAGCAAACACGTTTGCCCAGGTCACTTCATCTCCCTTGCAGGTGAGCGTGGCGCTGAACAAGGAGAACGCCACCACGGCCGCCGTGCGTCAAGCCGGTCGCTTCACGGCATCTTGCTTGTCCGAACAGGCCGACATGCAGCTCATCGGCACGTTCGGGTTCCACACCTCCACTGAACTCGATAAGTTCGCGCAGCATGCAAGTGCGCGCGATGAGGCCGGCATGCCCTATGTGGCGGAGCAATGCTGCGCGTGGTTTTCTGCGAAGGTGGTCTCCGAACTTGACCTGGGCACGCACGTGCTGTTCGTGGGGGAGGTGCAGGAGTGCGCCAAGGTTGCCGACGCGGCCGCTCCTATGACGTATGCGTTCTATCATCAGGTTAAGGGCGGCAAGACGCCTCCGAAGGCGTCTAGCTATCTGGGTGAAGAGCAGCCCGCCGTCGCGTCGGTACAGTCGAACGGCGACGAACAGCCCAAAGTTGCCTGGCGTTGCACCATTTGCGGGCATATGGAGTATGTCGACGAGCTGCCCGATGATTTCGTCTGCCCGGTGTGCGGCGTTGGCAAGGAGTTCTTCGAGCGAGTTGAACTGTAAGGTTTCATGCGGGTTTTGCTGCTCTCGGCGGTTGGGGTGGGCGGCTTGCGGGGCACAACGCCTCGAGCTGTTTCCTGCTTATCAACCAGCTTTCTTGCTAGAAGCGTTCCGACGGCATATCGCGAAAGGGCGTGCAAGCTGTTCTAAGGCTTGCACGCCCTTTGTCGTTTCAGCGAGGGACGTTTTCTAGAAGAACACCTTCGCTGCATGGTTGTAAAAGCCTTCGTCCTTGTAACGCAGAAGGGTGGTGGGCACGTCGCCGCGGCGAACATACAGGCGGCGCAAAGGTCGGTCGAGCTCAACCAGCTCGCCGTCTATGAACAGGGTGGCATCGCGATCATCCTGGTTTTCGGACAGGTCCATCTCAACCACGTCGGACGGTGCGGTGACCACGGCGCGGGAATGCAGCGTGTGCGGCGCGATGGGCACGGCCACCAGACCCGTGAAGCCCGGCGCCACCAGCGGTCCGCCTGCTGATAGCGCATAGGCAGTGGAGCCTGTGGCGCTTGCAACCACCAAGCCGTCGCCGCGCATGTTCGCCAGGTGCGATCCCGAAACGCCCAGCCCGAAGTCGATGATGCGGCCGTTGGCGCCGCGGGTGACGGCTACCTCGTTCAACGCGAAGAATTCGCGCGGTTCGTCCGGCTCGGCGCCGGCGCCATCATCGGCATAGGGGTCGGCTTCGCCTTCGCACACCACCCGTATGTCCAGGTTCGTGCGCACCTCATGGGCCGCATCGCCGGAAAGCGCTGCAACCAGCGGTTCCATGACCCCCGCTTCGTTCGGGTTCGCCAAAAAGCCCAGCCGGCCGTAATTGATGCCGAGGATCGGCGTACCATGGAAGCCCACCTGGCGCGCCGTGCGCAGGATTGTTCCGTCTCCGCCCAAGGCCACCGCCATGTCCACGCCATGCTCGAACAGGTCGCAAAGCTCCGGGGCGGCTAGGGGGGAGGCAAGCTTCGAGGAGTCGACCACGGTGTAGTCGATTCCCTGTGTGGTCAGGTACGTTACCAGCAGCAACGATGCATCGATCGCCTGCGAGTTGGAGTTATTACGCACGATGAGGATGTGCATGCGGGGCCTCTTTCCGTGTTTGCTATGATGAGCAATCATACCATCACGAGAAAGCGCATTTTCATGTCCGACAAGCTCGCACGAGCTCGACACACACGCTCTGCCGATCTCGCGGCCTCGGCCGCTTCCCCGCAAACCCAGCAAGCCATGCACCAGGTGGATAACGCACCCGGCGAACCTCGTCCCTCTCAGGGCGGTGCCGACCAAGGGTCCACCGCTGCCATCGGCGGTTCTGCGGCCCTCATCAGCATCTGCACCATCATCTCCCGCATCACCGGTTTCGCTCGCACCTGGGCTATGGCCTTCGCGCTCGGTTCCACGCTGTTGTCAAGCTCCTATCAGGTGGCGAACAATCTTCCCAACCAGCTCTACGAGCTGGTCTGCGGCGGCATGATCGTCACCGCGTTTTTGCCTGTGTACGTTTCGGTGAAGAAGAAGCTGGGGCAGCGTGCCGGCAACGAATACGCTTCGAATCTGCTTACGCTCGTGGTGCTGCTGCTTGGAGCGGTTTCGCTTCTGTGCATGCTGTTCCCCTCGGCGGTCATCTACACGCAAAGCTTCTACTCCGATCAATCGCAGATGGCCACCTCGGTGTTCTTCTTCCAGTTCTTCGCCATACAGATCGTGTTCTATGGATGCTCGGCTATTGTGTCGGGCCTGCTCAACGCAAGCCGCGACTACCTGTGGTCGTCCATAGCTCCGGTGGCGAACAACCTGATCGTCATCGTCACGTTCTTGGCGTACTCGTTCGTGGCCCCGTATGACCAGCAGCTTGCGCTGTATATCATCGCCATCGGCAACCCTGCCGGTGTGTTCATTCAGATGGCTATTCAGCTGCCCGCGCTCAAACGCAACGGCATCCGCATCCGCCCGCGCGTGAACCTGCGCGACCCTTCTCTTCGCGAAACGTTGGGAATCGGCGTTCCTGCGGTTCTCGTCATGCTGTGCTCCTTCGCCATCGTGTCGGTGCAAAACGCCGCTTCTTACAACTTCGCTGACAACGGTCCTTCCATCCTGGCATACGCGCGTCTGTGGTTCACGCTGCCGTATTCGTTCTTGGCCGTGCCCATCACCACCGCCATGTTCACCGAGCTTTCCGATATGCAGGCGGAAGGGAACATGGAAGGCGTGAAACGCGGCATCGTGTCGGGCACCAATCAGATCCTGTTCTTCATGATCCCGTTCGCTATGTACCTGGCCGTGTTCAGCATGCCGCTGGTCACCCTGTATCATGCCGGCGCCTTCACCATGGAGAACGTGTCCGCTATCGCCACGTATCTGGCAGTGTGGGCCGTTGCCTTGCCTCTGTACGGCGTGAACACGTACTTGCAGAAGACGTTCTCCAGCCTTCGTCGTATGGGCGTGTTCGCTGGCTTCAATTTCATTGCGGGCGCCGTCCAGATCGGCCTGACCATGTTTGCCGCAAGCCACTCCGATGTCATGCCTATCAGTTCCATCGCCGTTGCCGAGGCGCTGTTCTACTTGGTGCTGGACGTGTGTCTGTTCGGATATCTGCGACGAATCCTGGGCCCATTCGGTCTGCGCTCTGTAGCGCGCGCCTTGGCTACGGCCGTGTTGCTCGGCGGTGCCGGTGCCGCTGCCGGCGGTGCTGTGATGTGGTTGCTGCAGACGCTGGTTTCCCCGCTGTCTGGTTCTATCGTGCAGGCTCTAGTGTATGTCATGGCGGGTGGGCTGGTTGCCTTGGCCGTCACGTTTGTACCGGCTTGCAAGCTTAACGTGCCCGAGGCCGCCTTCATCAACACCATCGTTCGCAAGATCGGCGGGAAGCTGGGCCGGTAGCCGTTCCGCCTTCGGTAGGGTGGTATTGCTTTGCTTGCTGCTTTTTGAATCCTATTGAGCCTTAACGTGCCTTGCGCTCTTCAAGAGCGCAAGGCACGTTTGCGTTTGGGCTCTTGGAATTGCTTGCCCCTGCTTTCTGTAACCGGCTTGATGCGCGTTGTGGGTTGTTGCTAAGCCTTTGCAGGCGTATATGTGCACGGCTTTTGCTGTGCGCTACATGCGTTGCCAGGCTCTCTTCGAGGGAATTCATCTAACGGTTGTGTCATGCGCCCTCTACTCCGATTCCTGGTTTATTGCCCGTTCGGATTTCACCGCTGCACTCGTTTGGCGTTGCATGTCTAGCATGCTGGTCATTTTTGCAGCCAAATAAACATATCCTCATCTTATCGTGTGTGCTAGTGTCTGCACGCTTTTTTGGTTGTTGGTCATTGGCACCGTGATTTCCTTTCGTTCACCTGCTTGCCTCTAGAACCCTCTAGGAACCGCAGTAAAGGTATTTCTAGGCCAAACTAGCCATCAATCTGCGTAAATAGGAAAGACCGATGTAAACATAAGCCCAACAGGAAGTACCGATATACACCAGGTAAAGTGCACCTTTTGCATGCAGGTCGCCTGAATCGCTAGCATCGTATGCAGCGCCGCAAAAGCCCTCAAATTCGCCCTGATTCGGAAACTGCTCATTGCGCGCGAACGCTTGCCCAAACAAAAACGCCCCGCGAGCAATCTCGCGGGGCGTGAGTACCTTGGTTGTGAGCGCCAAGCAACTATGTAGCTAGGTCTTACTTATGGAAGTACCTACGCTGCTCGTATTTCGGCTCGCAGCAGATGTTGATGCCGAGTGTGCGATACAGCTTCTCATCGGTGGGGCTCAGGATCACGCTGAAGAACGCATCGCAGCCGCGCAGCTGGTCTGCTGCATCCACCAGCTGCTTGGCAATCGGGTCGGTGGCGCTGGACACGGAAAGGGCCAGTAGCGTCTCATCAGAATGCAGGCGCGGGTTCTTCGCATGAAGCGTGGACGTCTTCAGGTCGCAGATGGGCTCGATAACCTCGTCGGAGATGACGAACAAGTCTTCGTCGACACCCGCCACGCCCTTGAGCGCGTTCATGAGCAGCGAGGAGGCAGCGCCAAGCAGATCGGACGTCTTGCCGGTGACCACGCGGCCATCTGGCAGCACCATGGCGCCTGCCGGCGCGCCGGTGGCCTCTGCCTTGAGCAAAGCGGCCGAGCGTGCGGGCGAGAAGTTCGTGTCCACGCCAACCTGGTTCATCAAAAGCTCCAGGTGCTCCACGTACTCGTGATGCAGGCCGGTGCGGCGCTCGTCGACCGCAGCCTGGAAGTAGCGGCGCACGATCTCCATCTTCGCAGCCTCGCGACATGCCTCGTCGTCGACGATGGCCATGCCCGCCATGTTCACGCCCATGTCGGTGGGGGACTGGTAGGGGCTCGTGCCCAGGATGCGCTCCATCATGGCCTTGAGCACCGGGAAGATCTCGACGTCGCGGTTGTAATTGACCGTGGTTTCCCCATACGCCTCAAGATGGAAGGGGTCGATGGTGTTGGCGTCGTCAAGGTCAACGGTTGCAGCCTCGTACGCCACGTTCACCGGGTGCTTGAGCGGAAGGTTCCAAATGGGGAAGGTCTCGTACTTCGCGTAGCCCGCCTCGACGCCGCGCTCGTGCTCATGGTAGAGCTGGGAGAGGCATGTGGCCATCTTGCCGGAACCCGGGCCGGGGGCGGTGACGACTACCAAGGGGTGCGTGGTCTCCACGAACTCGTTTTTGCCATAGCCTTCCGACGAGACGATGCGCGCCGTATCGTAGGGATACCCGGCGATGGGGTAGTGCAGGTAGCTCTTGATGCCCAGGCTGTCAAGGCGATGACGGAACGCCAGCGCGTTGGGCTGGTTCTCGAAGCGGGTGATCACCACGCCGGCGGTGGCGAAACCCATGGAGCGGAAGATATCCAGCAGGCGCAGGACGTCTTCGTCATAGGTGATGCCCAAATCGCCGCGCACCTTGTTCTTCTCGATATCGTTGGCGTTGATGGCGATGATGATCTCAACGTCTTCGGCCATTTGCTGCAGCATACGGATCTTGCTGTCGGGCTGAAAGCCGGGCAGCACGCGTGAGGCATGGTAGTCGTCGAACAGCTTGCCGCCGAACTCCAGATACAGCTTGCCGCCGAACTGGCCGATCCTCTCGCGGATGTGCTCAGCCTGCAAAGCCAGGTATTTATCGTTGTCGAAACCGATGCGCATGGGCGCAACCCCTTTCCATGACGGTAGGTTTAACCGAACTAGTATAAGGCTCGCGCGCAAAAGCAAGAAGAGAAGAGCCCATCAACACGCGAAAAGCGGAGATGAAGCCCTATCGATCGCGTTCGATAAAGAAGGCAAAGGGAGGTGCAGCGGCTCGTCCTTGGGTTTGGCATGATGGCGTTCGGCTCCGCCGGGCCGGTTCCGCAAAAGCCGATGAGACGGCGCCGTCTCCCTTGCCGTCCATCTCGTTTCGGTTTCGTTTCCCCTCTGTTAAAAGGCTCGCGCGGCGCCGGGGGAGAAGTTGCGCGGCGCGTACAATAGACCAACGTTTGGAGTTTGCCGTTGGCGTGCTGCAGGCGTATCGGCCTTGGTGCAGCGCGATCGGCGGTGGGGAAATACACCGGTTTCTAAGCGCGAAGGAGAACTATGGCCAAGCATATTTTCGTTACCGGCGGCGTCGTGTCGTCTTTGGGCAAGGGCATCACGGCAGCCTCTTTGGGGCATTTGCTGAAGGCGCGCGGCTACAAGGTGACCATGCAGAAGATGGATCCGTACCTCAACGTGGACCCGGGCACCATGAGCCCGTTCCAGCATGGCGAGGTCTTCGTTACCGAAGACGGTCATGAAGGCGACCTTGACCTGGGGCATTACGAGCGATTCATCGACGAGAACCTGTCCCGCGAATCGAACTTCACGCAGGGTTCCATTTACAAGACCCTTATCGCCCGCGAGCGCCGCGGCGACTTCCTCGGCGGCACCGTGCAGGTGATCCCGCACGTTACCGAGGCCATCAAGGAGCGTCTGCGCCGCATCGCCGATCAGTCCGGTGCCGACATCGTCATCTCCGAGATCGGCGGCACCATCGGCGACATCGAGTCTCAGCCGTTCATCGAGGCGGCGCGTCAGTTCAGGAAGGAAAAGGAGCGCGGTGACGTTCTGTTCATCCACGTTACGCTGGTTCCTTACATCGCTGCAGCCCACGAGGTGAAGACCAAGCCCACGCAGCATTCCGTCAAGGAGCTGCGCTCCATCGGCGTGCAGCCTGACTTCATCGTCTGCCGCAGCGACCATGAGATCTCGGACAAGGTGCGCGAGAAGATCGCCCTGTTCTGCGATGTGCGACCTGACGAGGTGCTCGCGTGCACCGATAGCCCTTCCATCTACGAGGTGCCTTTCGGCCTGCACGACCAGCGTTTCGACGTGAAGGTGCTCGAGCGCCTGGGCCTTCCCGAGCGCCAGATCGATCTGAGCCCCCTGCGCTCGTTCGTGGATGCGGCCGCCCACGTGGAGCATGATTGCGACGTGGCCATCGTCGGCAAGTACACAAGCCTGCCCGACGCATACCTTTCGGTCATCGAGGCGCTGCATCATGCGGGCGTGTACAACAACACCCAGGTCAACGTGCATCTTATCGACGGCGAAGAGCTTAACGATGACAACGTCGAAGAGGTGCTGGGGTTCATGGACGGCATCCTGGTGCCCGGCGGCTTCGGCCAGCGCGCCTTCGAGGGCAAGATCTGCGCGGTGCGCTACGCCCGCACGCATGATGTGCCGTTTTTGGGTATCTGCCTGGGCATGCAGGCGGCGGTGTGCGAGTTCGCGCGCGATGTGGCGGGCATGCCCGGCGCGACGTCTGCGGAGTTCGACGAGAACGCCGAGTTCCCCGTCATCGACCTGATGCCCGAGCAGGAGGACGTCGAGGACAAGGGCGGCACCATGCGGTTGGGCGCCTACCCGTGCAAAGTCGCCCCTGCATCTATGGCTTTCAAGGCTTACGGCGAGGAGCTCATCTACGAGCGCCATCGCCATCGCTACGAGGTGAACAACGCGTTCCGCGACCGCTTGGCGGCGGCGGGCCTGGTCATTTCGGGTGTTTCCCCTGATGATCGCCTGGTTGAGATGATCGAGCTGCCTGACCACCCGTGGTTCGTGGCAAGCCAGGGTCACCCTGAGTTCAAAAGCCGTCCGACCAGGCCACACCCCTTGTTCCGTGATTTCGTCGCCGCGGCACTTGATCATCGCGAGTAATCCGGCAGGTTCCGGGGTTCGGACTAAACCGGTTGAAGGTTTACATAATGTTGTTGTTGCGAAAAGGCCGCCGTATCGGGCGGCCTTTTCCGCGTGGTGGGGTATATAAGGATGGGCCGATAGGGAAGGAAAGCGCTAGTGGACGAGAGCATCGATACCGACGATCTGATCGATTTGGCGGCGGAATACATCGCCTACCTGCGCATTGAGCGTGGCAGCTCGCCGCGTACCATCGAGGCCTACGAAGCCGACCTGGAAACCTACCGTGATTTCCTGTCCTCGCAGGGCATCGAGAAGCTCTCGCAGGTGTCGCGCGAATCCATCGTGGCGTATCAGGAGCACCTGTTCGCGCAGGGCTATGCCGCCTCGACGGTGTGCCGAAGAGCGTCGGTGGTGAAGGGTTTTCACCGGTTTTGCGTGGCCGAGGATTACACCGAAAGCAACCCTGCGGCAGGGCTGCCGCTGCCGAAGACGCCGGAGCGCCTGCCCGACGTTCTGTCCATCGACCAGGTGCAACGCTTGTTTGAAGCGCTTGAGGGGCAGGAGGGCGGTCCCGCGGCCGTGCGTAACCGCGCCATGCTCGAGGTGCTCTACGGATGCGGTCTGCGCGTCAGCGAGCTGTGCGGCCTCGACCTGTCCGATGTGATGCTCGACCAGGGGTATCTGCTCGTGCTCGGCAAGGGCGGCAAGCAGCGTATCTCCCCCATATCGGGTGCGGCGGCAACTGCGTTGGCCGACTACTTGGAGAGCGCACGCCCGCAGCTGTGCAAGCCTTACGCCAAACCCACCGATGCCGTGTTCTTGAACGCTCGCGGCGGCCGCCTGACGCGCCAAAGCGTGTTCAAAGTGGTGGCGCGCGCGGGCCTTGCCATCGGCGTGGACAACCTGCATCCGCACACGCTGCGCCATTCGTTCGCCACGCATATGCTGCAGGGCGGGGCGGACCTGCGCGTCATCCAGGACATCCTGGGGCATTCCGACATCTCCACCACGCAGGTTTACACCCACGTCGATCGCAGCCACCTGCGCGAGGAATATCTGCACGCGCACCCGCGCGCGTAAAGGTTGGGGAGCGAAAGCGTTCGCAACCGTATTCAACCGGTCTCACTATCGGTTAAAAACGGTTACCGGCACCACCTCTCGCGATGCGTCGGCGGACAACGGGCAACGCCGCCCGCAGCGTGGCGGCAGCCGCCGCGCCAACGCCTCCCACTTCGTCCCACGCCACCGAATCCGCACAAATGCAATCCCACTTCATCCCACCCCATTTTTGCCCAAGCGCAAATCTATATATTGTGGTTGGCGAACCACCTTGCGCACCATATGGAAACTACCCCTGAAAACACCTGTTTTACGAATGAATCAGGCAGGTTACAAGGGGTCAACGCCTGTGCAAAACCGCCCAAAACGTGCCGCAAGATGTTGCGAAGTGGGATGAAGTGGGGTAGAATCCCAAACACCGAACGGAACAAGCGGAAAGCAGCGGAAGGAAGGCATGGCAGAAGGCGTCGACAAGCCGATCGACATGAACGGCTCCTACCGACACAAGGTAGACGCCAAGGGCCGTATGTCCCTGCCCGCCGCGTTTCGCAAGGTCCTTTCGGAAGATCTGGTGGTAACCCTCAGCCCCGATGACGAGTGCCTGTATGCATTCGAGCCTCAGGCGTTCGAGGACTGGATCGTGTCGCTGTTCGATAGCAAGTTCGGCGGTTACGATCCCACGTCCAAGGCCCACGTCGGCTTGCGCCGCAAGCTGAAGAGCCGCGCCAACAACGTCAGCGTCGACAACGCCGGGCGCATCGGCATCCCCGCCGAGCTGCGTCAGAAGGCCGGCATCGACAAGGACGTCGTCGCATTGGGCAACACGGGCTACTTCGAGATCTGGGACGCAAAGCGCTTCGATGAGCAGGATGACGACATCGACTTGAGCGTGTTGTTCAGCTAATCGGAAGGCGTGAGCGAATTGGCAAACCAAGAGTTTCGGCATATACCGGTCCTGCTCCCCGAGTGCCTCGAGCACTTGAACCTCAAACCGCAGCAGACGTTCGTGGACGCAACGCTCGGCGGGGCAGGGCATTCCTTCGAAGTTGCCCAGCGCATCGGATGCGGGGGCACCCTCATCGGCATCGATCAGGACGACGTGGCGCTTGCCGCGGCCGCCCGCAAACTCGGCTCGCTGCCCGATGAGCTGCGCCCGCATCTGGAACTGGTGCGCAACAACTTCGGCAACATGGACGAAGCGCTACTGAGCGTGGATGTTCCCGGTGTGGACGCGTTCTTGTTCGACATCGGCGTATCCTCCGTTCAGATCGACACGCCATCACGGGGCTTCTCCTTCAAGGAGGACGGCCCGCTTGATATGAGGATGGATCCGGGGAAAAACACCCTAACCGCAGCAGAGGTCGTGAACACCTACAACGCAGCAGACCTCACTCGGATCATCCGCTCCTACTCCGATGAGCGGTGGGCCAGCCGCATCGCGGACTTCATCGTCCGCGCCCGCGAGAAGGCCCCGCTTGAAACGAGCGCGCAGCTGGTCGACGTCATCAAGGCGGCTATCCCAGCAAGCGCGCGCCGCGCTGGCGGACACCCTGCCAAGCGCACGTTCCAAGCCCTGCGCATCGAAGTCAACGGCGAGCTCGACGTTCTGAAAAGCGGCCTGGAAGCTGCCATCCGCTGGGCGAACCCCGGCGGGCGCATCTGCGTGATCAGCTACCACTCGCTTGAGGACCGCATCGTCAAGGATATGTTCCAAAGCTTCGCGAACCGTTGCACCTGCCCGCCCGATCTTCCGGTGTGCATGTGCGGCAAGGAGCCGATACTCAAGGTGCTTACCCGAAAGCCCATCGTCCCCACGGCCGATGAGATAGCGCGCAACCCCCGCGCCCGCAGCGCCAAGCTGCGCGTGGCGCAGAAGCTGTAGCGCAGCACGACAGCAACAACACGACAACCGAGCGAACCCGTTCGCGCAACGTGCCACCGTAAACGAAGCAGAAACACGAAAGGAGGTGGAGCATGAGCGCCCAGCCTGCGTATTCCCTTTATCCCGAACGCGCCGTCGAGCGCGCCCCGCGCACGCGCATCTCCGTCGTGCCCGGCCAGCGCACCCGCTCCGCCGCTCCCGCCTCCACCGTCACGCCCGGCCTCGTGCTGAAGGCGGCGATCATCGTCATGGCGGTTTTGGCCCTGGTGGGCATCGCAAGTCTCACCCTTTCGGCGGCCACCGTGACCACCTCCATGCAATCCCAGGCGCTTTCCAGCCAGATCGACGATGCCCGCGCGCAGGGCAGCTCGCTCGAGGTCACGCAAAGCCTGCTTTCCAACTCCACCCGCGTGCGTATGCAGGCCGAGAAGCTCGGCATGGCGGCGCCTGCGGAAGTGGGTACCATCAACATGCCCGAAGACGTGGTTTCCACCAACGACGATGGGTCGCTTTCCCTGTCCCGCAGCGTGGAGACCGCCACCAACGCCGGGGAGTAGCCCGTTATGCAGAATCGAAACCGCCCGCCTCGCAACGACGGCGGCGTTCGCGATGCCCAGCGTCGCACGAACAATAGCAGATCCGGCCGTTCGTCAGGCCAACACGCAAGCCGCACCGACGCCCGCAGCGCATATCGCTCCGGGCGTCACGGCGCTTCGGGGCAGGGCCGTTCCCGCTCCGAGCGCGATGCGCGCGCGTCCCGCTCGCGAAGCGGCGCGTCCTGCCGCCAGCCCGCTCAGCCTAAAAGCGGCGCCGCGGGCTTCATCGCGTTCCTCAATGCCGAGCGCGCACTCGCGCTGCTGTTCCTGTTCGGCCTTATCGTCGCGCTGTTCCTCGGCAAGCTCGTGTGGCTGCAGGTCATAAAGGCCCCCGAGTTCACCGACCAGGCACAGGCGCAGCGCACGTCCAAGATCGTGCTCGAGCCGCGCCGCGGCACCATATACGACCGCAACGGCGTGGTGCTCGCCACCAGCGTCGACGCGACGACTATCTACGTCAACCCCGCCGAGGTGTCCGACCCCAATCTGACCGCGGGCATCCTCGCGCAGGTGCTCGGCGGCGAGGCGAAGGACTATCTGGAAAAGGTCACCGCCAGCGACACGTACTATTCCATCATCAAGCGCAAGGCGGATACGAGCGTCGGCGACGAGGTCAGGCAGCTGGCCTCCGAGCGCGTCGAGGAGGCGCAGAACAAGGAGACGGCCGACGCCAAGGCGGCGGGTCGCAAAGCCGAGACCATCGCCTCGGGCATCCATTACGTCTCCGAGAGCCGTCGCGAGTATCCCAACGCCCAGGTGGGCGGCCAGGTGGTCGGAGCATGCAGCATCGGCGTGGATTCGGACACGAACCGCGAATACTATTACGGCATCTGCGGCCTCGAGGCGCAGTACAACGACGTGCTCTCCGGAACGCCGGGCTACATGGAGCAGGAATACGGCCAGACCGGCCAGATCATCCCCAGCGGCACGCATGAGAAGGTGGACGCCATCGACGGGCAGGACATCGTCGTATCCATCGACATCGAGCTGCAGCGCCAGGTCGAGGAATCCCTGACGTCGGGCTGCAAGGGCCTCAACGCCACGGGCGGCTCGGCCGTGCTCATGGACGGCTCCACCGGCGAGATCTACGCCGCCGCATCCCTTCCGCTGTTCAACCCCGCCGACCGAAGCGAGGTCAAGGAGGGCGCCATGCAGCTCAAGTGCGTCACCGACCTGTTCGAGCCGGGCTCCATCTTCAAGTCGGTCTCGGCCATGGCCATCTTGGAGACGGGCACGCTCACGCCCGATTCCGAGCTGTTCTGCTCGGCCTCGATTACCGCGGACGGCTATACCATCTCCGACGCCCACGAGCGCGGCGACGCCACGTTCACGCTGCGCCAGATCCTCGACCAGTCCTCCAACGTCGGCATCTCGCTTGCCACGGAGAAGATGGGCTTCGAGGAGCTGTACAACCACATCGTCCGCTACAACCTGCACTCCGACACCGGCGTGGATTATCCCGGCGAGGGGGAGGAGGGCACCGACGCGCTCGGCATGCTCGCGCCCTACGACCAGTGGTCTGCCGTGCAGGCGTACAACGTCTCGTTCGGCCAGGGCGTGTCGGTCACCCCGCTGCAGATGACGCGCTTTTACGGCGCCATCGTGAACAACGGCGTCGAGTGCGTGCCGCACTTCCTCATCGGCATGCCGCAAAGCGGCACCACGCCCACCTACGGCACCACCCAGGTCATCGAGAACACCGACGCCCTCGGGGACATGCAGTCGATGCTCAAGACCGTCGTCACCGATGGCACGGGCGCAAAGGCCGCCATCGACGGGTTCGACGTGGCTGGCAAGACCTCCACGGCCGAGATCTACGACGAGGAGAACGGCGGCTACCGCAAGAACGTGTACAACTTGGCGTTCACGGGCTTTTTGGCGGATTCGTCAAGCAAGCTGGTGTGCTTTGTGGGCGCAAATGAGGTTCCTGGGGACGGCGTCGTCACGCCTATCTTTAAGGATATAATGACTTCAGCAATCGATCGATTCGGGATTACGTCTGAGTGAGGTATCCAAATGGGTAAGACCTGCACCGAACTGTTTGAAGGCATGGACTGCACCATCATCGGCAACGCGCAAGATGAGGTTGAGGGCATCGCCTATCGAAGTGATAAAGTCAAGCCCGGCGACGCGTTCTTCTGCATCGTCGGCATGAAAACCGACGGCCACACCTTCGCCCAGGACGCCATCGACCATGGCGCGAAGGTGCTCGTGGTGGAGCGTAAGGTCTACCTGGCCGACGCCACCGACGTCACGGAGGTCGTGGTGTCCGATACGCGCAAGGCCATGGCAGAGGCGTCGGCGCGCTTCTACGACGATCCGTCGCGCGCGCTTTCGCTGGTGGGCGTCACGGGCACAAACGGTAAAACCACCACCACGTATCTGGTGGAGCATATCGCCCGCGTGGCGGGCAAGCGAACGGGCGTCATCGGCACCGTGGGCACCGTCATCGGCGATGTGCATGAGAAGTCTTCGCACACCACGCCGGAATCGCCCGACCTGCAGCATCTGCTCGCCCGTATGCGCGACGCGCGCTGCGACGTGGTGGCCATGGAGGTTTCCAGCCATGCGCTCGACCTTGAGCGCACGTACGCCGCGTCGTTCGCGGTCACGGCGTTCTCCAACCTGACGCAAGACCACCTCGACTACCATCACACCTTCGAGGCCTACTTCGAGGCGAAGGCGCGCCTGTTCGGCAAGGATTACCCTGCCCGCCGCGTCATCTGCATCGACGACAAGTGGGGCAAGGAGCTGCTGCGCCGCTGCTCGGAGGCCGGCGACAGCGTGGTCACCACGGGTTTCGACCGCTCGGCGCTCATCCATCCCAAGGATGTGCAGTACTATCCCACGCACACCTCCATCACGCTCAACGTGCGCGGCTCCTACTATGAGTTCGACTACCCGCTCGTGGGCAAGTTCAACGTCGAGAACATCATGTGCGCGTTCGGCATCGGCATCCAGCTGGGCATCGGCGTGTCCACCATCATCGACGCGCTTCGCGAGGCCCCGCAGATTCCGGGTCGTCTCGAGCGCGTGCATACGCCGCATGACGGCGGCGTGTCGGTGTTCGTGGACTACGCGCACACCCCCGATGCCCTAGAGAAGGCCCTCGGGTCCATCATGGCGCTCACGCCCGGCCGCACCATCTGCGTGTTCGGCTGCGGCGGCGACCGCGATGCCTCTAAGCGCCCCATCATGGGCCGTGCCGCGCTTGCGGCCGACCATGCCGTGGTCACGTCCGACAACCCCCGCACCGAGGATCCCGATGCCATCATCGCCGATATCGTGGCGGGCATGGGGCAGGGCGAGGGCCGCTTCGACGTTCAGCCCGACCGCCGCGCCGCCATCGCGCGTGCCATTCAGCTTGCAAAGCCCGGCGATTCCATCCTGGTGGCCGGCAAGGGCCACGAGGACTATCAGCTGGTAGGCAAGGAAGTGCTCTCCTTCGACGACCGCGTCGTCGCCCGCGAGGAGCTTGAACGTGCATTCGGCGAAGGAGCTTGTGAGTAACCAATGCGTTTTACCATCGACGAAGCCGCCCGTGCCACGGGCGGCTCCTTTTCCATCGACCCTGTAAGCGATCAGATGGAGATCACCAGCTTGACCTGGGATTCCCGCAGCGTCGAACCCGGGGCGCTCTACGTTGCGCTGCCCGGTGAGCGGGTGGACGGGCATGCCTTCGCCGCCTCCGCCGTGGCGGCGGGCGCGGTGTGCGTGCTCGCACAGCATGCGCTCGACCAGGCTTCGGCGGATCAGATCGCAGCCGCGGGGGCAGCCGTTATCCAGGTTCCCGACACCCAGGCGGCCGTCACGGCGCTTGCGCGCGCATGGCGAGACCGTCTCGAGGGCCGCGTCATCGGCATCACCGGGTCCACGGGCAAGACCACCACGAAGAACCTCGTGCGCGACGTGCTCGTCGCAGCCGGCAGCGTGTGCGCCACGAAGGGCAACCAGAACAACGAGCTCGGCGTCCCCAACACCGTGCTGGCCGCCCAGGCCGACACGCGAAACGTCATCGTCGAGATGGGCATGCGCGGTTTGCACCAGCTCGAAGAGCTGTGCGGGTTCGTGCGCCCGCAATGGGGCCTTGTCACCAACGTCGGCGAAAGCCACATCGAGCTTCTGGGCAGCCGCGAGAACATCGCGCGCGCCAAAGCGGAGCTCCTCGAGGCGTTGCCTGCGGGCGGCATGGCGTTCGTCAACGCCGCAAACGATATGACCCCGAAGCTGCTCGAGTTCGCCGACCTGGACTCCCGCGGCGTCACGTGCGTGTTCTACGATGGCACCGCCCAGGCCGCCGAGCGCCGTGCGACCCTTTCCGCCGCCGACGCGGCGCGTCCTGCCGTGTGGTCCGAGGACGTGCGCCTTGATGCGGCGGGCTGCCCGCGTTTTGCGCTGTGCGCCTGCGGGTTCGACGGCATGTCCGAGCCCGTTCGTGTGGAATGCGCCCTTGAGCTGCGCGGCATGCACAACGTATCCAACGCCTGCTCCGCCGCCGCCGTCGGATTCGCCGCCGGCATGGAGGCCGCGCAGGTTGCGGCGGCGCTTTCGGGTGCCAAACCCGAGGCGGGCCGCCAAGAGGTCATCGAGGCGCCGGGCGGCTTCACCGTCATCAACGACGCCTACAATGCGAACCCCGATTCCATGCGCGCGTCGCTTTCCACGTTCGCCGCGCTCGATGTCGCCGGAACGCGCATCGCGGTGCTCGGCGACATGGGCGAGCTCGGCTCGTTCGCGCCGCAGCTTCACGAGGAAGTGGGCGCCTTCGCCGCGGAATGCGGTCTTGATCGCCTCGTGTGCGTCGGGCAGCTTGCCCAGGGCATTGCGGCCGGCGCGCAAAAGGCCGGCATGCCGGCTGATCGCATCGCGATGGTCGCCGACGGCGCCGCCGCCCTTGCGGACGTTCGCGAACACGTCGCCTCCGGCAGCGCGGTGCTCGTGAAGGCCTCGCATTTCATGGCCCTTGAGAAAGTGGTGGAAGGATTGGTTGAATAGCTATGTTGCACATATTCGCGTCATACCCCACGTTTTTGGTGTTCGTGGCCATCGTGGTCGCCATTGCGGTCACCATGGTGCTTATGCCGGCGTGGATCAAGTTCCTCAAATCTAGCCATATCGGCCAGCAGGTGCGCGCTGACGGCCCTGAAAGCCACTTGGTGAAGCAGGGCACGCCCACCATGGGCGGTGTCATCATGCTCGTCTCCGTCATCCTCACGGCGCTCGTGGTGGGCCATCCCACGCCTGAAACGTTCGCGCTGCTCATCGCCACCGTCCTCACGGGCTGCCTGGGCCTTATCGATGACGCCGAGAAAGTGGTCAAGGAGCGCAGCCTGGGCCTTACCCCGAAAGCCAAGCTGGTGGGCCAGTTCGTCATCGCCACGGTGTTCGGCCTGGTGGCCGTCAACGTGATGGGTATCGCCCCCACGATCGAGATCCCGTTCGTCTACACGTTCGACCTTGGCGTGCTCACCACGCATTTCGGCTCCGTGGAGGTGCCGTGGCTCTACATCCTGTTCGTGGACATCCTGCTCATGGGCATGTGCAACGCCGTCAACCTCACCGACGGCCTTGACGGCCTGGCTGCAGGCACGGTCATGATCGTCATGATCGTCATGGCGGCCATCGCATATCGCTCCGACATGCTCGACTCCGCCATCTTCGCCGCCGCCCTCGCCGGCGCCTGCGTGGGTTTTCTCTGGTTCAACTCGTTTCCCGCCGACATCTTCATGGGCGACACGGGCTCCCTTGCCCTCGGCATGGCGCTCGGCTGTCTTGCGGTGTTCACCAAGTCCGAGTTCATCGTGCTCGTCATCGGCGGCCTGTTCGTGGCCGAGGCCCTGTCGGTCATGATCCAGGTGTTCTACTACAAGAAAACCCATAAGCGCATCTTCCTTATGGCCCCGCTTCATCATCATTTCGAGAAGAAGGGCTGGTCCGAAACGAAGGTCGTCGTGCGCTTCTGGATCGTCTCCGGCGTGCTGGCCGCGCTCGGCTTCGCCGTGTACTTCGCAGAAACCTTGATGGCGGTGGCATAGGCTATGGAGAACCAGAAGATGCTTGCAGGCAAAAAACACGCTCCCGAAAGCTTGGGCCGCGTCCTCGTGCTCGGTCTGGGCAAGTCCGGCCATGATGCCGTCGATTACCTCATGGCGCAGCTCGGCGGCCGCGTGGCCCAGCTGGCCGTGTTCGGCGGGCAACCCAATGCCGCTTCCGATGCGTATGCGGGCAAGGCGCGCGACCGCGGCGCCATCGTCGAGTTCGGCGAGGGCGCGGTAGATCGCTTGGCGCAAGCGTGCGGAGGGCATTTCGAGCTGTGCATCGCAAGCCCGGGCATCTCCGAGTTCTCCGAGCTGTACCGCTCCGCCGCTGCCGTAAGCGATGAGGTCGTCAGCGAGGTCGAGCTCGCATGGCGCGAGTCCGATGACTCCAGCACGTGGGTCGCCGTCACGGGAACCAACGGCAAGACCACCGTCACCGCTTTGACCAACCATCTGCTTCGCGCCGCGGGCATGGCAAGCGCCGCCGTCGGCAACATCGGCGACACGTGCATATCCGCCGTGGCCGCCGGCGAAACCGACGTCTACGTGGCCGAGGTGTCGTCGTATCAGCTCGCGTCCACGAAGCTGTTCGCGCCCAACGTGGCCGTGCTGCTCAACATCACGCCCGACCATCTGCATTGGCACCATACGCTGGAAAACTACGCCGCCGCCAAGATGAAGGTGCTCGACAACCTTGTTCAGGTCCCCGGCTCGGTCGCGGTCATGGACGCCTCCAACGACGTCGTCCGCGCCGAGGTCCGCCGTCTGCGCAGCATCGATGGCGGATGCGGTTTCGCCATCGTGCCCATGGGCACGGTAGAAGGCCTGCAGGGCGACATGCGCGCCCGTTGCGGTTCTGAGAACGCCGCGTTCATCAACGGCGAAGGCGTGCTCATCGTGGCCCTCAAGGGGCAGGAGCATGCCCTCATCAACGCCGATCGCCTCAAGATCAAGGGCTTGCACAACGCCGGCAACGCGCTTGCCGCCGCCGCGGCGGCGCTGGCCGCCGGCGCTTCCGACGAGGCCGTGTGCGAAGCGCTTGCCACGTTCAGCCCGCTCGAGCATCGCATCGAGCCTTGCGGCACCGTGCGCGGCGCCGAATGCTATAACGATTCGAAGGCCACCAACGTTGACGCCACGCTCAAGGCGCTGGCGGCGTTCCCGCATACCCGTCCCATCGTGCTGCTCGGCGGCGACGACAAGGGCACCGATCTGGCCGACCTGGTCGCGGCGGCCCATGCCCACACGCGTGCCGTCGTGTGCTTCGGCGCGGCGGGCGCCCGCTTCTTCCAGGCGTTCCAGGAGCAAGGGGCACAGGCGCCGGCAGATTTCCAGCTGCTCACGGCGAACAACATGGAGTCTGCGCTCGATGTCGCGCTCGAACAGGCGAAGGCTGGGGAAGTGGTGTTGCTTTCGCCCGCTTGCGCATCGTTCGACGAGTTCCACTCCTTCGAGGAGCGCGGCGAGGTCTTCAAGAAGCTCGTGGCCGCTCGCGCGGCCAAGCTTGGCGCGTAAGGGCGGTTTTGCATGGCTTCCGCGCGCAATAGGCGCTCCGATGCAGAATCGGTCATCTGGCCCCAGGTGCTGCTTGTGGTGGCCGTGGTGGCCCTCACGCTTATCGGCTTCGTCATGATCTACTCGGCCTCGCAGGTTACCATCCTCTCCGAGGCCGCTACGAACTACTATGCCGACACCGAGGCGGGCCAGTACCTGCGCGATGCCATCTCGTATTCGGACTACATCGCTCAGCAAAACCCTTCGGCGAAGCTTATCAGCCAGTTCATCTACTCCCTGGCCGGTATCTTCATCGCCGTGGCCATCTGGTTCATGCTCCCGCGCAGCGGTTGGAAGGGCGCCGTCGTCAAAGGCTATTGGGGAGTATGCGTTGCGCTGCTCGTCATCACGTTCCTTTTCGGAACCGCCGCGCTCGGCGCCCAGCGCTGGATCGTCATCGGTCCGCTTTCGCTGCAGCCCTCGGAGTTCGCCAAGATAGCCATCGTGCTCATGGCCGCAAACCTTATGGACGATCTCAACGAAGGGGACGAGTTCAACTCCGTCATGATCAGGGCGGCGCTTTACGTGGCCGCCCCCACGTTGTTCCTGTTGTTCACGCAATCGGACCTGGGAACCACCATCATCATCTTCGTGGGCGTGTACGCGGTGCTGTGGTTCGGCGGCGCCCCCGGCAAGCTCATGCTCGCCATCGCCGGCGTTGCCGTCCTTGCGGTCATCGCCATCGTCTTGTTCGGCTCGGGCTATCGCCAGGACCGCTTCGTGGTGTACAACCCTTGGAACGACGGCGAAGGCGGCAGGGGCAACGGCTACCAGACCATCCACTCGTTCTACGCGTTCGCCGAGGGCGGCCTGTTCGGCGTGGGCCTAGGCAACTCCAGCGAGAAGTACGACTACCTTCCCGAGGCCGAGACTGACTTCGTGTTCTCCATCATCGGCGAGGAGTTCGGCATGCTCGGCGCGCTCGTGGTCATCGCGCTGTTCTGCTGCATCCTGTTCGCCGGCATGCGCATCGCGAGCGCGGCCGCTACGCCTAACGAGCGCATCGTGGCGGGCAGCGTCACCATCATGCTCGTGTTCCAGGCGTTTCTGAACATGGGCTGCGTCATCGGCCTCGTGCCCACCACGGGCAAGCCCCTGCCGTTCGTGTCCGCAGGCGGCTCGTCGCTCATCGCGTCGCTCATGATGGTCGGCATCATCATGGCCGTTGCGCGAAACGCCGATAACACCACCGTCTACGATCGACGCCGCGCGAACCTGCGCGTCGTGCGCGCGGTCGACGACGATTCCAACGGCTCCCGCAACGCACCGCGCGGCGGCAGGGCCGATTCGCGCACGCGCGCCCCGCAAGGTGCGCGGCGCCGTCAAACGCGTTCTTCATCCCGGAGGTGACATCATGCGCATAGTCCTTTCCGGCGGCGGTACCGCCGGCCACATCAATCCGGCCCTCGCGCTTGCCGATGTGCTGCGCGAACGCGGGCATGAGGTGCTGTTCGCCGGCACGCCCGGCGGCATCGAGTCGCGCCTCGTCCCCGCGGCGGGCATCCCGTACAAAGCCTTCGAGGCGGCGGGCTTCAACCGCAATCATCCGCTCACGCTTCCCAAGGCCATCATGAAGATCCAACGTTCCACGAAGCTGGCGCGCAAGTGGTTTTCCGAGGTCCATCCCGATTGCGTGGTGGGCTTCGGCGGCTACGTATGCATCCCGGTCGCCCGCGCCGCCGAGCAGTGCGGCATCCCCGTGGTGGTCCACGAGCAGAACTCGGTCATGGGCATGGCGAACAAGTACCTGGCACGCAGGGCCCGCGCCGTGTGTCTGACCTACGACCATGCCGCTTGGGCGCTTTCCGACAAAAGCCATGTCGTGCTCACCGGCAACCCCGTGCGCGCAAGCGTGTTCGCCGCAACGCGCGCCGAGGGCCGTGCCGCGTTCGGCGTCCCCGAGGATGCGCGCATGCTTCTCGTTACCGGGGGAAGCTTGGGTGCACGCCATCTCAACGCGGCCATCGTGCAGCGCAAGGATATGCTGCTCGGCTACCCCGACCTGCATATCGTGCACGTCACGGGCCCTAAGGAGCTCGACAGCGTCACCGAGCAGCTGGCCCTGACCGACGAGCAGGCAAAGCGCTGGCGCCTCATGGGCTACACCGACCAGATGGGCCTTGCCATGGCCGCCGCCGATGCCATCGTCAGCCGCGCGGGCGCCACGTCGCTTGCCGAGATTTCGGCCCGTCATATCCCGGCGCTGCTCGTGCCGTTCCCGTACGCCACCGAAGACCATCAGACCATGAACGCCCGCGCATGCGTGGAAGCGGGCGCGGCCTTCCTCGTGGCCGACGCCGACGTCGAGGGCGCGCAGTTCACCGACTACCTCAAAACGCTTGTCGAGGATGAAACGGCCCGTCAACGCATGTCGGCTGCAGCGGCCGCGGCGAAGACGCGCGATGCGGCGGGGCTGCTCGCTGATGTAGTCCTTAAGGCGTGCGAATCCAAGTCGGCGCAATAGGGTAAGATAATAGAGTTTGAGCAAGCACGGGCGGCCTTGGCGCCGCCCGTTTCCCGGGTGCGCCCGGGTTTCACATCATCGCGCCGCGGGCGGCTAAGGCTTCGGCGCATAGGCTTCAGGAGGCAGGCAACATGAGCGAAGAGCGCATCAAGCAGGTGCACTTCATCGGCGTCGGCGGCGTCGGCATGAGCGGCATCGCGAAGGTGGCCCACGACCAGGGCATGCAGGTGTCGGGCTCCGATATCAAGGAAAGCCGTTACACCAAGCAGCTGCGCGAGGCCGGCATCACCGTGTTCATCGGCCAGAAGGCGGAGAACATCCCCGAGGGCGACCCGGTCGTCGTCATCTCCACGGCCATCCTCGAGAACAACCCCGAGCTCATCGAGGCGCGCCGTCGCGGCCTTGAGATCTGGCATCGCGCCCAGATGCTCGCGCATCTCGGCGTGGGCCTCGACACGCTCGCCGTGGCCGGCACGCACGGCAAGACCACCACGTCGTCCATGCTCGCCAGCGCGCTCGATGCGCTGGGCGCCGACCCCACCTTCCTTATCGGCGGCATCGTGCGCGCCTACGGCACCAACGCCCACTCCGGCACCGGCGACCATTACATCGTCGAGGCCGACGAGTCCGACAAGTCGTTCACGTATCTGTCTCCCAAGGCGGTGCTCGTCACCAACATCGAGGCCGACCACCTCGACCACTACAAGGACCTTGATGAGATCTACGACAAGTTCCACGACTTCATGGGCCTTGTTCCCGAAGATGGCGTCATCGTGGCATGCGGCGATGAGCCCCATGTGGTCGAAATCGCCCGCTCCGAGGGCCGTCGTATGTACACGTACGGCTTCAACGAGGGGTGCGACGTGCGCATCACCTCCTACGAGCCTCACGGCATCGGCAGCCGCTACACGGCGGTCATGCCCGACGGCACGCAGGTCGAGGGCGCCATCAAGCAGAACCCCGGCCGTCACAACGTCTTGAACGCCACGGGCGTCGTCACGCTGCTGTGGGCGCTCGGCTTCGATGCGGCCAAGGTCGCCCAGGCGCTTTCGGGCTTCGCCGGCGTCCGCCGTCGCTTCGACCTGGTCGGCGAAGTGGGCGGCGTCACCGTCGTCGACGACTACGCGCATCACCCCACCGAAATCGCCGCAACCATCTCCGCCGCGGCGGGGCTTGGCTATAAGCACGTCCATGTGCTCTTCCAGCCGCATCGCTACTCCCGCGCGCCCCTGTTCACGCAGGTGCTCCACGACGAGTTCGGCGCCGCATTCGACAAGGCCGACAGCGTCACCTTTATGGATGTTTACCCGGCAGGCGAGGCCCCGGTGCCCGGCGTTTCCGGAAAGACGTTCCTCAACGTCGTGCTCGAGCACGAGGGCCATCCCCAGGCCGATTTCGTGGCCCATCGCGTTGACGTCGTCCCATATCTCATGGACAAGCTCCAGCCGGGCGACCTGGTCATCACCATGGGCGCCGGCGACGTGACGGCCATGGGCCCGCAGATCATCGACGCGCTCCTCAAGGCGCGAGGCTAGGCTGCCATGTCCGCGCGTCACGCATGCTCGCCGCTTGAGGCGCTGCTCGTCGACAGCGCCTTTGACGCCGACGTCTATCCCGACGAGCCCATGCGCCGTCATACCATGTACCGCATCGGCGGGCCTGCGCGCTTCTATGTGCAGGTTGGTTCCATCGGCGCGCTCAAGCGCTTGGTGGCCGCCTGCCAAGAGTGCGCCATCCCGTGGGTGGCTGTCGGCCGCGGGTCGAACCTGCTCGTCTCCGACGAGGGCTTCCCGGGCGTCGTCATCGCCCTCGGGCGTGATTTCCGCGCATGCCGCTTCGACGAGGAAACCTGCAGCTTCATCGTGGGCGCCGGGGTGCCGCTGTCAAGCGTTGTGCAGGAGGCGTTCCGCCGCAGCCTTTCGGGGCTTGAGTTCGCGGTGGGAACGCCGGGCACCGTCGGCGGCGCCGTGCGCATGAACGCCGGCACCCGCGAGCAGGGGATAGCGGACAGGGTGGTCTCGGTCACCACGTTATCGCCGCGCTCGGGGCTCGTGCGCCGCGAGGCGGCCGATATCCAATGGGGTTACCGCTCAAGCTCGTTCGCCCCTGACGAGGTCATCGTCGAGTGCGAGCTTGCGGTCAAGCCCGCCGACCCCTATCTGCTGCGCGGGAAGATGGAGGCCGCCCACGCCCGCCGCAAGAAGACGCAACCGCTCACGCTTCCGAGCTGCGGCAGCGTGTTCAAGAATCCCGAAGGGTCATCTGCGGGCCAGCTCATCGAGCAGGTGGGGCTCAAAGGGGAGCGCGTCGGCGGCGCGCAGATATCCGAGGTTCACGCGAACTTCATCGTGAACAGGGATAATGCTACCGCTCAGGACGTGTTGGAACTCATTAACATGGCAAGGTCGAAGGTATACGAGGCGTATGGCATCGAATTACAACCGGAAGTCCGCTTCCTCGGGTTCGCATAGGCGCGCTCAGGCGCCCCGCGGCGGGTCGCGCCCTCCGCGGGGCCCGCAGCGCCCATACAACCCGGCGCCCGGCGCCCGGCTCGCATCGGTGCGCGTAGGCGACCTTCCCCAGAGAGACCACGGCTCGCGGGCGCGGCGGACCTACCAGCGTTACCTGGTGCGCCTCGGCGCCCTCGCCGCCGCGGTGGCGGCGCTCGCCATCGCGGCCGTCATCGTGTACAACTCCAGCTTGTTCACCATCGAAAGCGTTTCGGTTTCGGGCGCCGATCACCTTACCGCCTCCGACATGCAGCAGCTAGCCGGCGTGCCCGCCGGCACCACGCTTCTGCGCGTGGACGCCGCGGGCATCAAGGAGAACCTGAAAAAGGACGCATGGGTCGCCGATGCGAAGATCAAGCGCGTGTTTCCCAACACCCTGCAGATCGACATCACCGAACGCACCATCACGGCGGTGGTGGAGGTCCCCAACGAGAACGCGCAGAACTCCACGCAGTGGGCCATCGCGTCGGACGGCATGTGGCTCATGCCTATCCCCGATCGCGATTCCGAGGCGGGGCGCCGCACCAACTCGAAGGTGTACGAGGATGCCGAATCGGTGCTGCACATCACCGACGTGCCCTACGGCACCAAGCCCGCCGTCGGCTCGTATTGCACCGATGCCAACGTCAACAACGCGCTCGCCATCGTGGCCGGCATGACCACCGAGCTTGCCGACCGCGTCACCTCGGTGAAGGCCACCGAAACCGCATCCACCACGCTCACCATCAAAGACGGCCCCGACATCGTCTTCGGCACGGCGGACAACATCCGTGAGAAGGAGCGCGTGTGCCTGCAGATCATGAAGGAGCATCCCGAGGGCGTCACGTACATCAACGTGCGCACGCCTGATAGGCCCACGTGGCGTTCTTTATAGCCCCAAGCGGCCCGTGCGCGCAGGCGTGCGGGCCGCTCTGATATGTGCATGTGGTTGCCGTTGGGGGGCGAAGCGTTGCAAACCCACCCTCTTTGTGTAAAATAATCCCACGTGAATACAACCACGAGTGTGTGAAACGCAGCTCAAAGCAAGCGTAATAGTGTGGAGGAATACAATGCCAAACAATTCGGGCGAGCATCTGGCGGTCATCAA
>OLVT01001031.1_pt1 | contig 26336 bp, 22 predicted proteins | sample 1673241 | NCBI WGS metagenome assembly OLVT01 (sample SAMEA3178936, study PRJEB25190) | human gut metagenome | biome: human gut; feature: human-associated habitat; material: faeces | place: Austria | collected 2013 | reverse complement strand
GAACAAATTTCTGTCGGATTCCATCATATTCAATTTTATTGTCATACTCTGCACCACTCACGTGATGACCAGATCTGTTGTAACAGGTAACCCGACATCCATCTCGTGCCATTCTGGTGCACAGTTCTTTTACAACAATCTCTATCCCGCCCTCACGGGACAGTCTTTTTTGTCCGAACATGGACACTGCAAATTTATCTTTCATAATGTTCTCCAACCAATATTGTCCCCTCTGCTCCTTTATATCTATGTACTTTTGTTGAGTAGACATTTCTGCACTCTACATACTTAAAAGAAGTAGCCTTTCCAGCATTTCGTATGCTTTTCATTGACCTTTTACAACAATCCTACTTCGATCCAACCTTCCCCAGCACAACAGCCACGGTCTTAAACAGAATCATAATATCCAACCCCGGACTCCACTTTTTAATATACTCGGTATCCAGTCTTACAACTTCTTCAAAGTCTGTGATATTACTTCTTCCGCTGACTTGCCACATACCGGTAAGTCCCGGCTTGAATGCCAGTCTGGAGCGGTGATGCATCTCGTATTTCTCCCACTCGTCCACTGTTGGCGGTCTGGTTCCCACAAGGCTCATGTCACCTATGAGTACATTCCAGAACTGTGGAAATTCATCCAGAGAGTAATCACGGATAAAATTACCGATTCCCTTGATGATACGTGGATCATTATCCATCTTGAACATCATACCATCTTTAATATCGTTCTGTGCCATCAGCTCTTTCTTCCGCTCTTCTGCATCCATATACATGCTTCGGAATTTGTAAATGTTGAATTTTTTGCCATTTTTTCCGATTCGCACCTGTTTGAAGAAAATCGGTCCCGGTGACTTAATATAAATGATTGGTGCTACAAAGATAAAAATGATACCTGTCAGTAGCATTCCAACCAGTCCTCCGCAGATATCCATCGTCCTTTTGAAGATCAGCTGACCGGCGCTTACCATATTGATGCTGGTCGAAAGCACCGTATATCCTTCCAGCTTTTCCACAATCTGATTGGAAGAATCATCCGCAACTCTTGCCAGCTTGATATGTATGGTAATTCCCATGATACCGAAATTTTTGATCATTTTATCCGGAAGCGCAAGCTCTGTCGGAATGCTGAAAAGTGCTTCATCCACCCAGTTCAACTGTGCAAAATCTTCAATCGCACTCTCTCCACAAAATACCGGGAATCCATGATAATTTGGAATTTCATTTTCTTTTGCATCAATAATTCCAATTCCCATTACATGAAACTCACTGTAGGGATTGCTGGTAAATGCCTCCACAATTTCTCTATAATTCTTTTTTCCACCGATCAGAAGGATCGCTCTTTTCCCTGATGCAGGGCCTCTGTGCTTGGAAAGCCATTTTTTCAACAAAATCCTTCCTATATATAATACGCAGATCGATATGATTGGGAATGCAAATATAACAACTCGTGAGTAATTGCTCGACTCTTTCATTGCAAACAAATAAGCAATCACACACACGGTCACGATGATTGCGTGCTTTGCGACTGCCTTAGTCTCCAACCAGTACCCTCTTCTTAAGATGCCCTTGTAACTTCCCATCATCAGTCCCACAACCAGATCGATCGCCGCTATCGCAAAAAACACATTCCGGTAAAGCGGTGCTTCTCTGTAATATGCAGTCCCATGATATAACCAGTGAGCAAGTAAATAAGATAATTCCAACAATATTAAATCTAACAAAATAAAATCCCAGTGTTTTAACCAACTGGAAGTTTTCTTTCTGTACATAATTAAACCCAACCCTCTTAAACATTACTTTCGTACTTTCGTAATTTGTTTTCCCTAACATTTATAACATATTTCGTATAAAAGGTAAAGCAATCTCCCTGTACAATTCTCTTTTTCGACATTTTTTCAACTTTTCACACAAAAAAGCCATTAGTTTTGTATAATTTTTTCCTCAAAACTAATGACTTTTTAATTATTTATCGATTATTGTATTTTCAATTATAGATTTTTACCCTTTCCATACAATAATCACCTTTTTTGCTGCTGCAATCTGATTTCTGAAAGATTTTCTACTTTTTCAGCGCAATGATCGCCTTCACCACCTCGTCAATTCCCATCTCAGAGCTGTCGATCAGAGTTGCATCTTCTGCCTGCTTAAGTGGTGCAATCTCTCTTGTCATATCGCGCTCGTCTCTTTCCTGGATATCCTGCCTGATCTGTTCAAAATCACAGGCTTCTCCTTTTCCTTCCAGTTCTTTGAACCGGCGCATTGCGCGGCATTCTACACTTGCAGTCAGATACACTTTAACGTCTGCATTCGGAAGTACATTGGTTCCGATATCTCTTCCATCCATAACGACATCTTTTTCTTTTGCAAGATTTCTCTGCAGATCCAGAAGCTTTGCACGGACTGCCGGTACTGCCGAGCTTACGGATGCCATATTTCCAACCGCTTCCTCACGAAGCTGTGAAGTGATGTTTTCTCCATTCAAATAGACTTGTTGCACACCATTTTCATAACCAAGCTCTACCTTTGCATCCTCGCATGCTGCCTCGATCTTCTCTACTTCTCCCGGTACGATCCCTTTTTTCAGAAAATGTACGGCAAGTCCGCGGTACATTGCCCCGGTATCTACATAGATGAATCCCAGTTCCTTTGCAACCAGTTTTGCGATCGTGCTCTTTCCGGCACCTGCCGGTCCGTCAATTGCGATATTATATCCCATTTTATATCCTCCCTGTTTCACTCACATTTTCTGTTCCTGTCCAGATCTGACGGTTCCTTTTCCGGCTTTCCGCTGATATTCTCATCCTCAGCTTTTCTCACCTTCCATCCGGATCATTTCCTGCTTACGCCATCTCTGGATTGCTGTGCGATATCTATAATCCAAAAACTACCAGATATTACTTCCTGCCGCATATGCAGTCGACCAAGCGATCTGCAGGTTGAATCCACCGGTCAGTGCATCCAGATCCAGCACTTCCCCTACAAAATACAGTCCCTGTACCAGCTTCGACTCCATCGTAGACGGATTGAGTTCTTTGACTTTTACGCCGCCCCGTGTAATAATTGCCTCTTTGAAATCTCGAAGCCCGGTCAATGTCACAGTAAAATGCTTGATCAGATGGACGAAATTCATCCGCTCTTCTTTTGTGATCACATTGACCTTCTTCTCCGGATCAATGCCGCTTAAGTGGATCATGACCGGAAGTAATTTTGCCGGAAACAGTCCGGTGACTGCATTTTTAAACTGTTTATTATGGTTTGCATCAAATTCCCGCAGCACTCTCGCATCCAGCTGCTCTTCGGAAAGTGCCGGCTTCAGGTCGATGACCAGCTTTAACTCATGCTTTTTCTGCAGGATTTTACCTACATAGGCACTCGCACTGATAATCAGTGGCCCGCTTACTCCAAAGTGGGTGAATAACATTTCTCCGAAATCACTATACAGCTCTTTCTTTCCGTCATAGACCGTTGCCTGGACATTCCGGAGGGAAAGCCCCATCAGTGCCGGAATGTACTCTTCTCTGACATTCATCGGAACCAGGGAAGGCGTAGGTTCGGTGATCTTGTGTCCCATCGCTTCTGCAAAGCGATAGCCATCTCCGGTGGAACCTGTTGTCTGATAGCTGACACCACCGGTTGCGATAATGCAGGCATCCCCTTCTTCTTTGCTTCCATCTGCCATGACAAGATAGGAAAATCTTCCATCCTCTGCCGCAACCTTTTCTACATTGGAATAAAGATGGATGTGTACTCCATTTCGCTTCATTTCCAGCTCCAGTGTACGGATAACATCCGAAGAATGATCCGACTGCGGAAATACACGGTTGCCACGCTCTGTCTTCAGACGCAATCCTGCATTTTCAAAGAAATCCATCACATCCTGGTTGGTAAATCCGTAAAAACTGCTGTACATGAATTTCTCATTGGATACCATATTCTGGAAAAGTTCATCCACGTCACAGGCATTGGTGACATTGCATCTGCCTTTTCCCGTGATGAAAAGCTTCTTTCCAAGTTTTTCATTTTTCTCAAATACGTGGACTTCATTGCCATTTTTTGCCGCAAAAATCGATGCGAACATACCGGCAGCTCCGCCCCCTACGATCAGTACTTTACTCATTTGATCCTTACCTCGTCTTCTACAGGCTCCAGCTCATCTCTGGAATAAACCTGATATTCGTCCCAGATGTCCTCCAGTGTCTCCAGCGTCTCGATGACATCATCCTGCTTCTTCATGCAGAGTGCAACCACCAGTGCATTGATCACACTGAGCGGTGCAACCAGGGAATCTACGATAGATGCCATATCACTCTTGGCGATCAGATTGCAGGAGGAATAGAGATTCATCGGTGAATTCACACTGTCAGTCAAGGTTATTACCTTTGCTTTCCGGTTGCTGGCAAATTCCAGTGCTTTTAATGTACGCATGGAATATCGCGGAAAACTGATCCCGATGATCACATCTTCTTCCCCGATCCGGATCAGCTGCTCAAAAATCTCGCTGGAACTGTTGGTATCGACCTCTACCACATCCTCACAGATCAGATTCAGATAGAAAGTCAGGAATTTTGCCAGCGGTGCACAGCTTCGGATTCCGATCACATAAACCTTTTTTGCTGCAAGGATCGTATCCACCGCCAGCTCAAACGCATGATTGTCCACGGATTCCAATGTCTGCTTGATCTTCTCGATATCAGACTGCAGAACCGTCGCCAGGATCTCGCTCCGGTCGATCCGTCCGTAGGTCACTTCCATACGCTGGATAGAATTCAGCTTGGTACGCACCAGTTCTCCCAGTGCTTTCTGGAATTCGGGATAGCCTTTATATCCAAGCTGTGTTGCGAAACGGACAACCGTTGATTCGCTGACACCGACTGCCTCTCCCATCTTTGCAGCCGTCAGGAAGGCTGCTTTATCATAATTTTCTTTGATGTAATCCGCAAGCCGCTTCTGTCCCTTGCTGAACTTCGGATATTTCTCATCAATTCTAATCAGTAACTCATTTTTTGTGCTCACAATTTGCCTCCAAATAAGAAACGTGCCTTTTTATAAAATCATTTACTTCTATTATAAATAAGGTCACAACCCTTTTTATTATAAGCAAAAGAGCCATAAAATTCAACTCGAATTTTATGGCTCCTGAAGTTACGTTTTGCTCACAAAATACTGTCTGTAACAGTTTTCGTCAGTTCGTCATTATTATACCGGATAACTTCCGTCTTTTGCAATTGTAGCATCTACTTTCTTCTCCTGTGCCTCGCGGTATTTGAAGAAGTCTGTAGCTACCTGCGGGAAGAGTGCGTAGCTGAGTACGTCTTCATCCTGCTCTTTGTACTGTTCCATCTCTTTTTCAAGAGTTCCGAGTTCATCCGGAATCAGATCTGCCGGACGGCATGTGATAACTTCCGGATTGTCTCCGAGTACTTTCTTAACAACATCCGGGTTGAACGGTTTGACAGTTGCACCGTATTTTCCGCTCAGGATGTCTTTCGTCTCTTTTGTTGCCATCTTGTAGCGTTCGCCCATCAGGACATTGAATACTGCCTGTGTACCAACGATCTGTGATGACGGAGTAACCAGCGGTGGTTCACCAAGGTCTTTACGAACTCTCGGTACTTCTTCAAGTACATCGTAGAACTTGTCTTCTGCTCCCTGCTCTTTGAGCTGGGAAGTAAGGTTGGAAAGCATTCCACCCGGTACCTGGTACAGAAGAGTCTTGATGTTAACACCAAGGTTCTTCGGATTGAGAAGTCCGCTGTCAAGTGCTTCGTCACGGATCGGACGGAAGTAATCAGCGATCTCAGCCAGAAGATTCTGGTCAAATCCTGTATCATAAGGTGTTCCCTTGAATGTCTCAACCATAACTTCTGTTGCCGGCTGAGAAGTTCCAAGTGCGAACGGTGAAATAGCGGTATCGATCACGTCTACACCGGCTTCAACTGCTTTTAAGTATGTCATTGAAGCAACACCTGATGTGTAATGTGTATGCAGCTGGATCGGGATATCAACAGCTTCTTTTAATGCTCCGACAAGTTCTGTTGCCTTGTACGGAAGAAGAAGACCTGCCATATCTTTGATACAGATAGAGTTTGCACCCATATCTTCGATTCTCTTTGCGATGTCTACCCAGTAATCCAAGGTGTAAGCATCTCCAAGTGTGTAAGAAAGCGCGATCTGTGCTTCTGCTTTCTCAGCGTTAGCTGCTTTTACTGCTGTCTGAAGGTTTCTAAGGTCATTCAGACAGTCAAAAATACGAATGATATCGATTCCGTTTGCAACAGATTTTTTAACGAAGTATTCTACTACATCATCTGCGTATGGACGGTATCCAAGGATGTTCTGTCCACGGAAGAGCATCTGAAGTTTGGTGTTCTTGAATCCGTCACGGAATTTACGAAGTCTTGACCATGGATCTTCATGCAGGAAACGAAGGGATGCATCAAATGTAGCTCCGCCCCAGCACTCTACGGAATGATATCCGACTTTGTCCATTTTATCTACGATCGGAAGCATCTGTTCTGTGGTAAGTCTTGTTGCGATCAGGGACTGATGCGCATCACGCAGAACTGTTTCCGTAATCTTAATCGGTTTCTTTTCAATTGCTGCCATTATATCTTCCTCCAATTATAAGTTTTACATGACTCCAAAGATTGCCATAAATGTTCCGGCTGCTACGGCTGTTCCGATAACTCCGGCTACGTTCGGTCCCATTGCATGCATCAGAAGGAAGTTGGTCGGATCTGCTTCCGCTCCTACTTTCTGAGATACACGGGCTGCCATAGGTACGGCAGATACTCCGGCTGAACCAATCAGCGGATTTACCTTGCCATGTGTGGCTACGCACATCAGTTTTCCAAACAGGACACCTGCTGCGGTACCGAATGCGAATGCGACCAGACCAAGTACTACGATCTTAAGTGTGCTGACATTTAAGAATGCCTCTGCACTTGTAGTAGCACCTACAGATGTACCAAGCAGGATAACTACGATGTACATCATTGCGTTGGATGCGGTCTCTGTCAGCTGTCTTACAACACCGGATTCTTTGAACAGGTTACCAAGCATCAGCATACCTACCAGAGGAGCTGTTGTCGGAAGAATCATACATACAACGATGGTTACGATGATCGGGAACAGGATTTTCTCAAGCTGTGTAACCGGACGAAGCTGTCCCATTTTAATCTTTCTTTCCTTCTCTGTTGTGAGAAGCTTCATGATCGGCGGCTGGATGATCGGAACCAGTGACATGTAAGAGTAGGCTGCCACGGCGATCGGTCCCATAAGTGCTGTCTGCTGGAGCTTACCTGCAAGGAAGATGGAAGTCGGTCCGTCTGCTCCACCGATGATGGAGATGGCAGCTGCTGCCTTATCAGAGAAACCAAGAGCCATCGCACCAAGATAAGCGGCGAAAATACCAAACTGTGCTGCCGCACCGAGGAGGAAGCTCGCCGGGTTGGCAATGAGCGGTCCAAAGTCTGTCATCGCACCGACACCCATGAAAATAAGTGACGGGAGAATAGACCACTCATCCAGCTGGAAGAAGTAATACAAAAGTCCGCCCGTTCCGTTAGCCGAATCTTCTGCATGAAGCATGATATCCGGGTAAATATTTACCAGGAGCATACCAAATGCAATCGGTACAAGCAGAAGCGGTTCAAACCCATGCTTGATTGCAAGATAAAGGAAAAAACATGCAACTGCGATCATAATGTAGTTACCCCAAGTCAGGTTGAGGAACGCAGTCTGCTGCACGAGGTTTCCCAGTGTGTTAGTGATATATTCCATGTTATAACCTCCTGTTTTTCAAAAGGATGTTGCTCCTTAGTTCAATGTAGCCAGTGTCTGTCCTGCTTCTACTGCATCACCTACTGCTACATCGATACTTGCAACTGTTCCGTCTTCCGGAGCTACAACAGGAATTTCCATCTTCATTGCTTCTACGATAAGAACTGCATCACCGCGGGATACTTTCTGTCCTACGCTTGCTTCGATCTTAAATACTTTTCCGGCTGCACCTGCTTCTACCTTGATGCTTCCAGCTCCGGCTGCTGCTTTTGGAGCTGCCTTCGGTGCTGCTTTCGGAGCTGCCTTTGGTGCTGCTGCTGGTGCTGCAGCTGCTCCGTTTCCGTTTTCTTCTACTGTAACATCATATACGTTGCCGTTAACTGTGATTGTATAGTTTTTCATCTTTAAATCCTCCTGATTCTATTCGCACTATGCATTCCATTTGTTTGATTTTCTTCTCTTGATAGAACGTACTATAAATCCGTCTGTAGTAGTTCCTTCTGCTGCTGCGATCGCTGCTGCGATAACCGCAACAAGTTCGGTATCATCCATTTCTTCTGCTTCTTCTACAGCTGCTGCCACTGCCGGAGCCGGTGCTGCCTTCGGAGCTTCTTCTTTTTTCTTCTTGGATGTACCGTTAAGTAATGCAGGAACGTATTTGATCAGGGAAATGATAAAGCTCATGAAAATAAGCATTACGAATACAGTTCCCATACCAAGTAATGTGTTAAGTCCCGCTTTTTCAAGGATTTCGCTCATGCCGTAATGAGCATTGACTGTAAATGATTCCAGAGTCATATTCTCATCGAATACGAATTCCAGGTCTGCACTTCTGTCAGAAAATGTTGCCGGTGCAGTTACCGTAACACCTGTAGAAGATGCCTCGAATTCATAGTCTTTATGGCTTTCATAATCGCCGCATTCTTCCAGGGATGCTTTCCATCCTTCCAGTGCAGTTGCGAAAGCGTCTGCTTCCATCTGCACACCGGTCTGGCTTTCAAACTGTGCCATCAGATATCCCTGATTCCAGTCTGACATCTCTGTGATCTGGTCGCTTGTGATGGATCCGCTCTCAATGATATCAAAAACAGCATCACACGACTGGCTCAGTGTATCTTTGTCATAGCTGACGGTCTTGGCATTTCCGCAGCCTGCAAGGCCGAGCACAAGTACCAGAACTGCGACTACTAAACTAATCTTTTTCTTCACTTTGCTTCACCTCGCTAAATTGTTCCGTGTTTTTTGGATGGTCTTTCTTCCCTTTTGGTAAATAACATCTCAAATGCACCGATCACATATTTTCTGGTATCTGCCGGTTCAATGATGGTATCTACATATCCTCTTCCAGCTGCGGAAAGCGGGCTTGACTGAAGTGCTTTGTATTCTTCTGTCTTTGCTTTTAATGTATCTGCATCTGCATCTGTGTACATGATCTTCGCTGCCATGTCTGCTGCCATCATTCCGATCTCAGCTTCCGGCCATGCGTATACCATGTCTGCTCCGATTGCTTTGCTGTTCATTGTCACATATGCGCTTCCGAATGCTTTACCTGTGATCACATTGACTTTTGGTACAGTTGCATCTGCAAATGCATAAGTGAGAGCTGCCATCTCTCTTGCAAGGTTCTTTTCTGAGCATGCAGTTGCCTTGAGTCCCTTTACATTTGTAAGTGTGAGTACCGGAATTCCGAATGCATCACAGAATTTAACGAAAGCTGCTGCTTTCTTGCATCCCATTGCTGAGAGTGTGCCGTCGAATTCTTCTGCTGTGTTGCCTTCTTCATCGTATACTTTTGAGCGGTTGGCAACAGCACCTACTGTCATTCCGTTCAGGCGGATGAATCCTGTTGCCATATCTTTTGCATAAGCTTTCTTTGTCTCAATGAATACACCATTGTCAGAGATCATAGAAAGAGCAAGTGCTGCATCTTCTGCTGCATTCTCAAGATCTGCACATACTCTGTTCAGATCATCTGTGCATTCATCGTATGCATCGTTGTCTTCGTTGTTAGCCGGAAGAATTGCTACGAGTGAGCGGATCTCGTCAAGAATTTCTTCTTCGCTTCCTACGCCGTCAATGATTCCGGATTCTTCACTCTGGAATTTTGCGCTTGCTGTATCGCATTTGTCCGCGGTGTTTCCCGGAATGGTGTTCGGAGAGTTTACGAATAATTTTCCTTTCTCTGCCATGAATGTAAAATCAGAAAGTGCTGCTGCCGCTGCCAGTCCACCACCGCAATTGCCGAATACTGCTGTGATCTGTGGAATTACGCCAGAAGCCATAGCCTGTTTGTAATAGAAGCTTCCGAATGCGTTCAGTGCGTCAGTTGCTTCCTGAAGACGAAGTCCTGCGCAGTCGATCAGACCGATCACCGGTGCGCCCATCTTCATTGCCATATCATAAATGTTCGCAATCTTCTTTGCGTGCATCTCACCGATGGTTCCGTTCAGTACAGATGCGTCCTGGCTGTATACATATACCAGGTTTCCATCGATCACACCGTAACCTGTGATGACGCCATCTGTCGGAGCTTTTTTCTCCTGCATGTTGAAATCTGTTGCTCTTGCAGTTACCTGTCCACCGATTTCAACAAAGCTTCCCTCATCGAGCAAATTGGCAATTCTTAAGCTCGCCGGGTTTGATGATGTTGTGTTGCTCATAAATCTAGCCCTCCATTTTTATAAATTTAATAATTAAATCAAATTTTCTGCCGTGTATATTATACTTGCTTTCTATGCAATACGCAACTGTTTTTGATAAGTTTTCTCTTATTTTGTTAAATTTTCGACAAGTAATTTTCACGTGTAAAAAAGCCTCTGCAACGCAGAAGCTTTTTTTTACATAAACATATTCCCTGTTCCGACATAACGGATGCCGTCTTCAAAGACTCTTTTTCCGCCAAGTGTAACAAATTTTACATCTTTTAATCTGGTGATATCCCGGCTTAAGTCACCGCCAACTACCAGAAGATCTGCATCCAGTCCTTCGTCAACAAGTCCGCGTTCTTTTTCCACACCCAGAACCTTTGCCGGATTGGAAGTTGCCACCTGTACTGCCTGCACCGGTGTAATTCCGTATTCCACCATATATTGCAGTTCTCTCGGAAGCGGTAAGAGCGGAGAATGATACATCACCATATCGGTGCCGGCAAGAACCGTCACACCCGTATCATAAAATTCTTTAAAATGATCCCGGTACGCTTTGTATGCCGGTTCAAAGAATTCATAATTTGCCATCTCTTTTTGCATGACCGGATCACTGACCGGTGCATCGCCATTCTTCTCGATATTTTCCTTGCACAGTTCATAGAGATAAGTATATGCCATGATAGTCGGTGTCCAGGCAATACCTTTTTCTGCCATCTGCTTTGCATGATCCAGCGTCATAAAGGTTCCATGTTCGATCGTGTCAAATCCGGCATCAATGCACATCTGGATCCCCGGATTGGTTCCGGCATGCACGCCACACTTGATTCCTCTTCTGTGGCACTCATCCACCGCCGCATCCAGTTCTTCCTGAGTAAGCTCCGGATACGATTCGCGGTTGGTGGTCAGGATCTTCACCCATTCCGCACCGTCGCGAACCTGCTTACGGATTTCTTTACGGATTGCCCACGGACCGTCCGCTTCCTCGACTTCCTCCCAGGCATGTCCACCCGTCATGCAGATTCCGGTATCCGTATGCACGATTCTCGGGATCACGATAAATCCCTTCTTTTCTGCCAGTTTCAGATTCTTGCATACACCATGTGCTGAAGACATATCCCGCACCGTGGTGATCCCTCTTTCAAATGCAGCCTGTGCATGCTGCAACGCATATAACATGATCAGCTGTGCCCCATAATTAAAGCTGTCCGGCTGGGAATAACCGTATGCAAGATGCGCATGCATATCCATAAGTCCCGGAAGAAGTGTCGCATCACCATATTCCTTAACTTCCTCCTGCGGAAATTCTTTCAGCAGCTCTTCTTTTGGCGCGATTTTTCCGATCTTGCCGTCCTCTCCAATATAGACTGCCTTATCCGTAAGAACGGTCTTTCCATCTCCTGTAATCAGATATTTCGTACTGATAATCATCCCTTGGTCCCTCTTTTATTCCTTTATTTTTCAAATACACGCAGCCCTTTCATGCTGCCTCTCTCCCGTCGCATCCATTCTTTAACATTTTAAAGTGTAACCATCTTGAAGTGTATTATACTTGTTTTTTCAAACCGATGCAACCGTTTTCCACAGAATCTGTTAAATATTTTGCATTTTTTAATCCGTTTTACGTCCAAAACTTTATACGGATACACTTGTACTTTTCATTTTACTCACAACATCGTTTAACAATCAATATTAAATTTTTGTGATTCCCAGGTCTGCGTCCAAAGATTACAGCGGCAGATTTTAAAAAATATAGGGGTGAAGGCACTTATTGTGCAATGGAGATGAGACTTAAAAATTGTGTAAGCCTCTGCTGACACAATTTTCGCTTTCAGAGGCTCATCAGAATGGTTTGCACAATGGACTTCACCCCTATATTTTTTTAATCTGCCCCACTACCTCTCCCTCGCAGACCGTCCCCACAAAAAAGAAAACCCTTATCCGGCAAACCACCAGATAAGGATTTCCTCAATTCTTTATACTTTTTTAGGATGACAACATTTTTATTACAGTGTGATCAGAGCATCTGTAATATTTGTAATTCTGCGGTATCCATCTTCTGTGATCAGGAAATCATCTTCCTGACGGACGCCACCGATTCCCGGAATGTAAATTCCAGGTTCGATCGTATGAACCATTCCCGGCTGAAGGACCACTTTACTGCCGGTACAGATATACGGCTGTTCATGAATATCCAGTCCGAAGTTGTGTCCCGGACCATGTGGAATATGATAGCCTGCATCTTCCACTACATTCACGATGATATCTCTGAGATCACCCATAACCATTCCCGGTTTCAGGCTGTTCTGTCCGGCATCCTTTGCTTTTCTGACTACATCAAACATCTTGTAAAGCTCCGGATTTTTTGCTTTTCCTACTGCAACAGTACGGGTAATGTCCGAGCAGTATCCGTGATAATAAGTTCCGAAATCAATCGTCACAAAATCACCAAGCTGGATTTTTCTGTCGGATGCCGTCGCATGACAGTTTGCTCCGTTATCCGGGCCAGATGCTACGATCGTCTCGAAGCAGAATCCGGAACCGCCACGGCTTCTGAACTGATATTCCAGTTCATTTGCAATATCGATCTCTGTAACGCCCGGTTTGATCACATCAAGCAGTGCATAGAAAGATCTCTCTGAAATCCGGCATGCCTGTTCGATCGTCTCGATTTCTTCCGGTGTCTTGATCGCACGTAAAGGTTCTACATAAGACCCTTCGGAAACGAATTTGGTATCAGGCGCCTGACTTACCAGGTCCTGATAATCATCAAACGTAAGATCTGCTCCACAGATTGCACACTGTTTTACCCCTGCTTCTGCCGCCAATTTACCGGTCTGGCTGAAGTAATTCAGTCCTTCACCGTAGACAACAACTTCAAATCCTTCTGTTTCCTGTGCGGCCTGGAATTCAAACCGTCCGTCGGTTACAAAATAGTTTTTCTGTTCTGTCAAAAGCAGGACTGCAACTCCATATTCTCCGGTAAAGCCGGTCAGATACTTGATGTCGCTGCCTTTGCTGATCACAATTCCGTCATGACCATTTTTCTTTACAGCATCTACAATTTTCTGTATGCGTGTATTCATTGTTCCATCTCCTACTGAATGAAATCCCAGTTGAATTTCATATTTTCATCATATGATTTGTATGGTTTCCCATCAATATCATAGATGTTTACATTATAATGCCAAGGTTCCGGAAGTGTCTTCTCCGGATAAATGTGCTTCATCAGCTCATATCCTTCCGGATCATAGACCTTCAGTTCCTCTCTTGTGTTGACCGGTCCGCGGATACCATCCCATCGTCCGTCAACACCTTCCTGCATGACATTGAACCAGACAGTACTTAAAGTTGCAAAATACTCTTCGTAATTGCTGATCGCATAAGTGTCCGGCCACAAACCATTATCGCTGGCATGCTGATATGCTTTCCGGATCATGTCTGCAAGCGTCTGGTCTTTCAGACCATTCATTCCAACCAGATGGATCGCATGTCCGAATTCATGCACAAGGATCATCTCATTTGGATAACTGGTTGCATATCTTCCGGTTCTGAGACGGATCACATTTGCCTCTGAAATAGAGGATGCCGGATTCGTCATCTCACCGCCGTAACCTGCCACGTGGCGGGTTGCAAGCAGATATCCCATTCTGTGTTCCGGGACATCATATGCATTCTCAAGCAGTCCGAACACAGATACCTCTGCGCCTCTGCGGACGAGCTCTTCTGCTACTTCCGGGATCTTTTCAAGCATCATATCAATAATTGCAAGTGCTTTATCCACTACAGCCGGTGTTGTTTTTTCTCCGGCTTTTACTACAATGCCGGAGGTTCCTTTTTTGCGGACTACATAATATGGCTGATACACGGTCTGGTAGACCTTTTCATTGTCTGCCGGTCTGTCTTTTACATCAGTCAGCTTTCCGACAACCTGTACGGTAACCTCTCCTGCACATTCCGGATCAACCGGATGAACCAGGGAAAGTGTGGTACGCATGGATTCTTTCTGGTATACCGTACCATAATCCCATGTCATATCACTGGTCCAGTGTACCAGTTCCTGTACTTCCCCTTTGTATTTTACCAGATAATCGTTTTCATTATCAGCACGGCGCATCTGTTCGCCCCAATAAATCTCAATTCTTCTGTCATCGATCAGAATGACTTTTTCGACCGGTGCATAATTACAATTCTCTGACATTTATTTTTCATCCTCCTGAAACATAAACTTATTTTCTGATCTTTTATGCTTCTGCGTTCTTGTCCAGTCCCATTCCGACTGCAAGCTTTTTACTGAAGATTGCTACAACCGCACCGATTGCACATACACCCAAACCGATTGCTACGAAGAACGGAATTTCGCTTCCTTCTTTATAGAAATTAGTGAGCAGCGTGTTAAGAGCAGCTCCTGTAGACTGTGACATTGACCAGATTGTCATCATCTGTGTCATGAATGCCTTCGGTGCTGCAACAGCCGTGATTGAGTAACCGATCGGGCAGGTAAATCCTTCACCAAGCATCAGGATTGCATAGAATAATACGATCCACCATGCACTGACTTTTGCATCTCCAGGATAGATTACATAGAGGAGTGCAATGATTAAAGCTCCAAATCCCCAGAAGATTGTTCCGATCCCCATCTTTGTGGTTCCGTATGGCTGTTTCTTTCCGAGTTTTGTCCATACTGCTGTCAGGATACTTCCGATGATAACTGCAAATACTGCTGGGATTGTCTGCATAGATGCTGCAGGCACTTCAATTCCGAACAGTACACGGTTAACCTTTTCTTCATAGAAGATTGCAAGGATTGAAATTGTCTGTGTCCAGATCAGCAGGGTAACTGCGTTACAGATGAACGGCGGAACCAGGCAGAGGATTTTCTTCTTCTCATGTTGCTCTGTCTTTTTACTTTTGTAAATAACTACCAGGTATACGATCGGGATAATGATCGATACAGTACTGATTACATTTGAGAATACAGAAATACTTAATGTTCCTGTTGCAAAAAGCGTTGCAAGAACAACTGCGCAGATAACAAGTACAATGATCATCTTTGTGATGAAAGAACGTTTCTTATCATCCGGAAGCGGATCATCCGGTTCAATACCGATATTACCGAAGAACGGTTTGTATGTAACTGCATATACAACGATCCCCAGGAATGCAAGGACTGCACATGCCGCGAATGCTACATGGTATCCGAGTGCTGCTGCGATTGCACCGGAAAGTACCGGAGCTGCTGCACCAATGTTGGAAATTACGTAAGAAATCGTGTAAGCGCTGTCACGTCTTCCATCGGATTCATCATAGAATTTTCCAAGAAGAGCATCCAGACATCTGCCACCGAACATCGGTCCGATTGCCAGACATCCCATAGCGATTCCATAGCCAGGAACGCCAAGTGGTAATGCAAGGCATACATATCCAATAAATGAAAGTGATCTTGCTATAAATAAAGACTTCCGGCATCCTAAGATACGGTCGCAGACAAAGCTTCCGACAATACCTGTCAGTACGACAACTGTTGAATATAAAGAGATCAGCTGTGCTGCATTTGCCTTGCTGAATCCAAGTCCTTCCGGTGCATTTGCGTATAAGTAGTAAATCAGTACCGCACTCATCGCATAGTTTGCGAAAGAGTTACAAAGCTGCATAAAGCTCAGGGTTCCCACACCCTTTGGCTGTCCTAAAAAGGCGGTTTGTTTTCTTAACGCCTCATCATGTTCGTTCATTATTTTTCCCTCCAAGATAACCTTTTGTATTCTATTCATCCAACAAAAAACAATCGTTAATTATTTCCCCATCCTCAGATGTCTTCACTCCTCCTTTTTCATAATTTTTAACTTTTGTTTTTTATTTTGAACATACAAGTATCTTACTTTTTTTTGTTAACTTTGTCAATATTTTTGTCTGTAAATATGAATTTTTGTTCACATTCATAAACATTGACAAAAAAAGAACGCGAAAAACGTCTTTTTTCCGTTTTTCGCGCCCTTTTTTCGTCATTTTTATGTATTATTTATTTCTGGTTGCGGTACTGTACCGGTGTGATATTGTACGCCTTCTTGAAAAGTCTGTTGAAATGCTCTACATTCTGATATCCAACGGTCAGTGCAATATTTTCAACGGTCATGCTGCTGCTCTTTAACAGGGCACGTGCCTTTTTCATTCTGACTTTTTTGACAATATCCCCGAAAGTCATTCCGGATTTTTCTTTGATATATTTAGAAAGATACGGTTTGGACAGGAAGAATTTTTCTGCCAGATCATCTAAAGATACATCCAGATAATTTGCCTGGATATAGTTCATGATCTCTACCATTCTTTCATCTTTACATTCATTCACATTCTTCAGTTCATCGATCTTATTGACAGCAACTGTCAATGCCTCAATAGAAGCTTTGATGATATCGGCATCAATTCCGACTCCCCAGTAGGTCTTTCCATTGCAGATGACACCTACATAAGCACATGCCTTGGAAGAAGAACCACGTGTCAGGGAATGTTCTTCGTAGAAGCTCAGTTCATAGCTGATACCAAAATACTGTTTGATCGCATTGCTGACTGCATCAAGACGTCCGTTACCGCCTGCTGTTACCACACGTTTTCCATTTGCATGGGAAATGGTTGCATCTGCTATAATACCATCTTCCTGTTTGAAGTGGCATTCATCGATAGAGAAGATTCCTTTGTAATTTACATAATGATCTTCAAAAATGTGGTATACCCAGTCCGGAGTCAGCTCCTTGTGTGCTTTATCGGATACATCTTTTACCATGTAGCCGACTTCTTCACGCATTTCTTTCGGAACGCTGATGCCAAAGTTCTGTTTCAGAATGTAGCTTACACCGCCTTTTCCTGACTGGCTGTTGATACGGATAACATCTTTATCGTAAGTTCTTCCGATGTCCTTCGGATCGATCGGCAGATACGGTACAGTCCAGTGATCTCTTTCTTCCGCTTCACGCCATGCCATACCTTTTGCGATGGCATCCTGATGGGAACCGGAGAATGCGGTAAATACCAGATCGCCTGCATATGGCTGTCTTTCATAGACATGCATTCTGGTCAGGCGTTCGTAGATTTCACGGATCTTTGGAATGTCAGTGAAATCCAGTCCCGGATCTACACCCTGCGAGAACATATTGAGTGCCAGTGTCACGATATCCACGTTACCGGTACGTTCTCCATTTCCAAATAAGGTTCCTTCGATACGGTCTGCACCTGCAAGAATCCCCATTTCAGCAGTTGCCACGCCGCATCCACGGTCGTTGTGTGGGTGAAGGCTGAGTACCACGCCATCACGGTATTTCAGATTCTTATCTACATATTCTACCTGTCCTGCAAATACATGCGGCATTGCGTTTTCTACGGTTGTCGGAATGTTAATGATTACTTTTTTATCTTTTGTCGGCTGCCATACATCCAGTACTGCATTGCAGACATCCACTGCATAGTCCACCTCTGTTCCTGAAAAGCTTTCCGGACTGTACTCGAAAGTAAAGTTTCCTTCTGTCTGATCAGCAAGCTGTTTCAACAGCTTTGCTCCGTCGATGGCGATTTGTTTTACCTGTTCTTTGTCTTTTTTGAAAACCTGTTCTCTCTGTGCAACAGAGGTTGAGTTGTACACGTGGATCACAGCATGTGGTGCTCCCTGTACGGCTTCGAAGGTACGTTTGATGATGTGCTCTCTTGCCTGTGTCAGTACCTGGACAGTCACGTCATCCGGGATCATGTCTTTCTCGATCAGGGTACGCATGAACTGGTACTCTGTCTCAGATGCTGCCGGGAATCCGACTTCGATCTCTTTGAATCCCACATCGACCAATAACTGGAAGAATTCCAGCTTTTCATCCAGACTCATCGGCTCGATCAGTGCCTGGTTTCCATCACGCAGGTCAACGCTGCACCAGATTGGCGGTGCGTCTACATAATCTTTTTTCACCCAGTCATATTCAAATTTCGGAGGCATAAAATATTGTCTCTCGTATTTTTTACAGTTTTCCATTTTGTTTCTCTCCTTTTATTTAATTGGAAAGGGCGGAATCTGCTTTTTCTTCTGTTCATATGAAAAAAACAAGAAATTTTTCATAAAAATCACACAATTTGCCTAATTCCTGACTTTTCACAAATATCCGTCAACTTTCTTGTCTTATTTTGTTGTCTAGCTAATGCTAACATATCTTATCACGAAAGTCCATTGATGAATTTAAGCAATTTTCTTGATCTATTTTATTCTTCTCGTGTTTTAAAAATTAAATTGGTAAAACATTTCACACATTTTCATGGCTATCCAGGTAAATGTTCTCCGTCTGACTGTTTCTTTTACAACAGCCTGGCAGCTCCCCCATTTCTCCCCGTTTAAGAGATACGTGATCTGTCCGACCGGTGTTCCGCTTTTCACCGGCGCATCCAGTTTTTCCGGTACTTCTGTCTTTTCTTCTGCCACATCATCATCTCCGACCAGAATCTTACCCGGACTTTCTTTTCCTTTGATTTCCACTTCCACTGCTGCTTTTCCAAACAAACCATTTTTGGAAACACCGTTTTCCACGGGTATTTTCGAAAGCTCCGGTATTTTCCACACCTCATCATAACGATAATGTGCCATTCCGTACTCCATCAGTTTTCTGGTATCTGTCCATTTATAATTCTTGTTGTTTGACCAGCCACAGGCAAGCAGTGCCACTACAAATGTACGATCCTCACTCTGTAAAGCCCCTACATAGCAATATCCGGCATCTCCGGTAAACCCTGTTTTCCCGGAAATCGCGCCATCCATCATCTGAAGAAATGCATTGTGGTTGCTGCAGCTAAAATTCCCCTTTCCCTCAGCATCAGAAAAGCTGTATACCGGCATTTGCGTGATCGCAAGAAATTCTGCAGCTTTGGGAGAACGCAGGACACAGTAGCTCATGATTTTTGCCAGATCTGCAGCTGAAATGCTGTGCACACCGCCCACGTCCTCTCCATCCAATCCGTTTGGCGTAACAAAATGTGCCTCAGTGCATCCGATCTCTTCTGCCTTTTCATTCATCCACCCGGCAAATTGCGGAACGGATCCTGCAAGGTGTTCCGCGATCGCCACTGCAGAATCATTATGGGATTCCAACATCAGGGAATATAGAAGATCCCCCAGATAAAACTCTTCCCCTTCGTGCATTCCCAGATGAACCTTCGGCTGTGCGACCGCATTTGCAGAGGCTGTCACCAGGTCCTTCGGATTTCCCTTTTCCAGCGCAAGAATGCAGGTCATGATCTTCGTTGTACTTGCCATCGGGCGCATTACATGCTCTTCTTTTCCGAGCAGAACCCTGCCGCTGTCCGCATCCACCAGCGCAGCGGAACGGGCATAGAGCCGGGTAAGAAGCTGCTCCCTTTCCTGCTCACGGGTTTCTTTTTCCTGTGCAGTCTGCGCATCCGAGACCGGTTCCTTTTGCTGCGTAGCCTCCATTATCTGTGTCCGTTCATTTTCTTCCGCAGGCACTTTCCCAGATAAGACCTTACCCGGACTTTCTCCTGTGGATTCTCTCCATAGCATCTTTCCTTGAAAAATCTGCAAACTAAAAAAGAATACCATGCACGCTGCCAGAATCCCTCTTCTGGTCCGTGCCGGTATTCCATTCCTCTTCTTTTCTTTCTTTTTCATGCGCCCCGGTCTCCCTCCTGCTCTTTTCTGTTCCATTTTATGAACAGGGACGGGCGTTTATACTATGGATTCCATTTTAAATATTCAGCCGGATCTGTGCCTCATCTTCCGCTTCTTCTTTGAATGTCTCCAGCTTCTCCGGTTCAATGCCCGGGAGATCATCTAAAGACTGCACACTGAATCTGCGCAGAAATTCTTCGGTTGTTCCAAAAAGCAGCGGACGTCCCGGTGCATCAAGGCGCCCAAGCTCGCAGACCAGATTGTACTCGATCAGCTTGTTTACCGCATGATCCGATTTGACTCCGCGAATCTTCTCAATCTCCAGCTTGGTGATCGGCTGACGGTAAGCAATGATTGAAAGCGTCTCCAGCATGACATCTGTCAGGACATACTTTTTCGGCTGCTTTGCGATCCGGATCAGATACTCATACATCTCCGGTTTGCTACAGAGCTGATATGCATGATCCAGTTCGATGATCCGGATGCCACGCTCCTCTTTCTGATACTTGTCCATCATATTATGGATAAGTTTCTCCGTCGTCGGCACATCCTGCTCAATCGCGGATGCGATCTTACTCACCTCGACCGAATCTCCCATAGTGAACAGGATTGCCTCTATGATACTCTCCAACTGTTTTGTTCTCATTTTCTTCTATACTCCTTGCCGCAGTCCCTCGTCCGATGTAATGATGATATCATCAAACGTATGTTCCTGATATACCTGTATCTCTCCTGTCTTCATCAGCTCCAGCACCGCCAGGAAGGTGACAATGATCTGTACCTTGGATGCCTGCTTTTTCAGGAGATCCCGGAAACTGAATCTGTGATGTACCTTTGCATACTCATAAACATATTCCAGTTTCTCCGGAAGCGTAACCTCTTCTTTCTCGATCTTGCCGAACTTACTTCGGATCGGATCCGTCTTATCTGCCTGTCTTTTCAGGATATCCTGAAAAATATCATTCAGCTTCGTCAGGGTCAGCCCGTCAAGAAGCGTATCCAGATCTACCGGTTCTTCGTATTCCTTTACTTCATCCGGAATGGTCGCTCCCTTATAGAACAGCTTTTCTCCGTCCACCTGGCGGTCACGCAGTTCATAAGACATGTATTTGTACATCTTGTACTGCAAAAGCTGCTCTACCAGTTCCTGACGCGGATCTTCTTCCTCGCCCTCTTCATTGACTTCCTTTGGAAGAAGCATCTTGCATTTGATGTCCAGAAGTGTCGCCGCCATGACCAGAAATTCACTCATGACATTCAGGTCTGCTCTGTCCATCGCCTGGATATATTCCATATACTGGTTGGTGATCTCTACGATCGGAATATCGTAGATGTCTATTTTATTTTTATCGATCAAATGTAAGAGCAGATCCAGAGGTCCCTCAAAAACCTGCAGCTTTACCGGTATTCCTTTTCCCATAGATATCCTTTCCAGTCAAATTGTCGATAACCTTATTTATTATACAGGAAAGCCGGGATGATATCAAGTACGACTAACTCTGCCGGATTCCAGAAGCGGAAATTGATCGTGTGGGTTCCGAGCCCTTTGCTGACCACAATATATTTCCCGTCTTTTTCATAACAGTCCCCGCTGTAGCGTGGAAACAGACGGAACTGCGGACTGATCACACCGCCAAGCAGTGGAAGTCTGGCAATCCCGCCATGTAAATGTCCGGACAGCACCAGGTCTGCTCCCCACTTCCAGTAGGTTTCTGCATAAAGCGGATGATGTGCCATTAAAATGCAGTATGCGTCCGTCTCTGCACTGCCAATCCGTTCTTCCATCTCGCCAGTCGTAAGCGGACACACCTTCCATCCTTTTTTATAGCATCCAAATGGAAGCTCCATCCCATATAAGCGCAGCTTCATCCCGTTTACCGGGATCTCTTCTGATCCATTCACCAGGACATGGATCCCTGCCTTTTTCAGTTCATTCTCATAATATCCATATTCTTTGCCGTAAATCTCCGGCTGCTCATGCATTCTCTGCTCATGATTGCCATTACAGCACCAGACCGGTGCGATCTGTGGAAGTTTTTTCATCAAATCCGCTGCCGGTGTCCAGTCTCTTCCGGCTTTCCCGACCAGCATATCGCCACCTGCCAGGATCAGATCCGGCTTTGCTTCCCTGATCGCCAAAAGCAGCTCCTCATTCTCTTTTCCATAGACATGATTATGCAGATCACTTAAGAAAGCAATCCGTACTTTTCCGGCATCTCCCTTTATTTTACCGGTCCTGATCTGATACCTTGTAATCTTGAAGCAGTGCAGCTCCCGCCATACTTCTGCAAGAACTGCTGCTGCAAAAATCACCAATATCAATACGATAATCCCTGTTGCCTTCATCTCTTCCCTCTTTCGTTATACCATCATTTCTTCCAGAATTTTAAGGAATGCTCCCCCAAATGTCAACTCCCCGACACCTTCTGTCGCATAAATCGGAACACTTCCGATGGTTTTCTCATTCAACCGGTAAATGACTTCTCCGATCTGGTCGCCTTTCTTTACCGGGGCAGTCTGTTTCTGTATCCGTACCTCTTTTTTCACGGCAGACAGATCTGATCCACCGGTATCCACATACCGGAAGCCCTCCGGCGTCTCTCCCTCTGCCTTCTCCTGCATTCCGTGTTTCACTTCGGCATACACAATTTTTTCCAGTGCCTTTTCATCCTGATAAATACTGCATTTCCCAAAGCCATAGTTTAACATGGCAATGGCATCCTTTACCCGTGTCTTAGAATCCGGCTCTGCCATCACAACCGCAATCATATCGATCCCGTCTTTTCTTGCCGTCGCAGACAGGCAGAACTTCGCACCGCTTGTGGATCCGGTCTTCAGTCCGGTTGCGTATTCGTACTGCCGGATCAGTTTGTTGGTATTACTCAGTCCGAATTCACTGCTGCCCTTTGCCGTAGTGTGGGTAATATTTTCCATCCAGATCGTTGAGTAGTTCTCGATTTGTGGATACTTCGTGATCAGTTCCCGTGACATCAGTGCAATGTCTCTCGCCGTTGTCAGATGTCCTTCCGTATCCAGTCCATTACAGTTGACAAAATGGGTATTCGTCATTCCAAGCCCTGCTGATCTCTGATTCATCTTTTCCACAAAAGCCGGTTCACTCCCGGCAATCTTTTCTGCCATCGCCACGCAGGCATCATTGGCACTTGCCACAGCAATGCACTTGATCATCGTATCCACAGTCTGCTTCTCGCCAGCTTCCAGAAATACTTGGGATCCGCCCATCGATGCAGCGTACTCAGAAGTTGTGACTTCAGTATCCGGCGTGATCGTTCCATCTGCCAGTGCATCAAAGATCAATAGCAGCGTCATAACCTTCGTCACACTCGCCGGGGGCTTTTTCTCATCCGCATTTTTTTCAAAGAGAATCTGCCCACCGGAAGCTTCCATAATAACTGCGGACTCAGCAGATAGTTCCAGACCGGTCAGATTGCCCGAATTATCTCCGTTCGTCTGCTCCGGATCCTCCTGTCGGATCACATCCTGCATAGCTTTCGGTCTTTCTCCCGGCTCGAAAACATCTGCCGCCCGGACCGGGATCCCATATACGGTCTGCACGCACAGAACCATGCCAAGCAGACCTGCCAGAAATTTGCGCATCATAAGACTCCTTTTTTCCATCCATCGATACTATATAAATAAGCCTTCTGACAGGAAAATAGAACCTTTCTTTACACTTCCCGGTTCATTTTTTCGCCTTCCTCATTGAACCAGTCCATTGCCTGACAGATTCCCTCTTCTGCAAACGGAAATTCTCTTTTTGCAATCTTTTCTTCCGGTGTCTTATCATAGATAAACGGTCCTTCCCAGATACTTCCGACAAGAATCGTTTCTGAATTTTCCTCATCGGTCTTTTTTTCTTCTTTCGCCAGGCGATAGTTCATTTTTCCCATACTTCCGTTAAATTTCGCTTTTTTATAAAAATTCAGCGGAAAAAGCTGCATTCTTTCTAACATATTTTTCACCTCAAAAACCGGCACAGAAACTGGGGGATTTCTGTGCCGGTACTCTATTTTTTATACAATTATATCAATAAGTCGGAGGAATGTCTATACTATGCAGTCTTCTGATCTGCCTCATATTTTGCAGCAGCTTCGTTGATCGCATCTCTCATGATCTCGATTGCCTGATCTACGTGTTCTTTTGCAAGGATCAGTGGCGGGATCATACGGTTTACGCTGTCGCCGATCGCTGTGATCAGAAGTCTTCTTCTGAAGCATGCCCATTTTACTTCAAGAGCGATCGGAATATCGTATTCGCATCCTACCAGAAGTCCTTTTCCTCTTGCTTCTTTTACATGTGGAAGCTCTGCAAGTTTTTCTTTCATGTATTCACCCATTACTTTTGCATTTCCACTTAAATCTCTGTCGAGGATTTCAGAAATGGAAGCAAGAGATGCGGCACATGCAAGTGGATGTCCACCGTATGTAGAGCCATGTGTTCCTGATGTAAATACTGCAGCTACTTCTTCGCTTGCGCAGCATGCACCGATCGGCATTCCGCCTCCCATAGCTTTTGCCATCGTTACACAGTCAGGTTTTACACCATATCCCATGAATGCCATTGGAGATCCTGTACGTCCCCATCCGGTCTGTACTTCATCGAGAAGGAGAAGCATACCTCTTTCATCACAGAGTTTACGAAGTCCTTCGATAAATTCCTGTGTTGCCGGATGTACACCACCTTCGCCCTGTACCGGCTCGATCATGATCGCGATCGTGTTATCTGTTACTTTTGACTTGAAATCTTCGAGGTTGTTATATTCTGCGTAGGAGAATCCCGGAAGCATCGGTTTGAATCCAAGCTGGCATGCGTTATCCGGCTGTCCTGTTGCGGAAAGTGCTCCGTATGTTCTTCCGTGGAAACCATTGATTGCTGTTACGATATGGTAATGTTCCGGACCGTATTTTTCAACGCCGTATTTTCTTGCCATCTTGATCATACATTCGTTGGCTTCTGTTCCTGAGTTCTGGAAGAAAATCTTATCCATTCCGATCGTGTCACAGATCTTCTTTGCGAGAAGTGCCTGTGGAATTGTGTATGGGTAATTGAATGTATGCATGATGTCATCGAGCTGGTCTTTTACTGCTGCGACAACCTTCGGATTTCTGTTACCTGGTGTATTTACGGCAACTCCACCATAAAAGTCGAGGTAAGCTACTCCTTTTTCATCGTAGAGATACATACCTTCTGCACGTTCTGCGATAAAATCATATCTTGCATAGGTTTCTACCATATATTTTTTTACAATGTCCTTTAATTCTTCTGCTGTGAGTCCTGTGTCTTTGAGTTTCATAAGAATCTCCTCGCTTTCCTTCTTTTGATCATATACTACTTCATACTATTCGTTCCGGACTTCGAATAAAAATGTGTAAAAGAATGTGCCTTTTGTTTAGCAGGAAATCCCTTCGGAATTTTCTACCAAACAAAAAGACGCCATGTACTAACTGTACATGACGTCCTTGTCGTTTACAAGACACAGTATAGACCACAGTCTATGGTTTTGTCAACAACAATTATGTCAAAAAATTATCTTTCATTTTGTCTTTTGCTTGTTCAATCTGCTGTATTTGTTCCTCATCCATGCTTTCCTGAAGATTTTCTTTCTTCTGGCGATAAATTGTCGCGGAAAAATCCATAATGTATCCAATCAGGATCAGATTGCCAATTGCACGCCCTGCACGAACCGGTATCATGGCAACAAACGCTGCAACTATGTTCTGCAGGAACATAAAAAGGAACAACGTATAGAATCCCCATGCGATCGAACTCTCCAGACAGATGATCCCCCTGTAGTTAAATGGCTTCTCATGGTAATCCCACCAGATCTCACCGAAAATGCGCTTCATCACAAGTGCCGTCAGAAATTCCAACGTCGTTGCAAGAAACGATCCCAGGAAAAACAGCAGTATACTATTGTCGCTATACGGACGTAATATAAAAAACACCGTAAGAGCACCAAACCCGTAGATCGGGCAAAACGGACCTTTTGCAAATCCCCTGTTCGTAATCTTATGATTACAAAATGACATATAGATGGATTCCACCAGCCATCCCATCATGCTGTAAGTCAGAAACCACATCACAACCTCATATCCATCTATTCCAAATATTATCCTATTCCACCACATAAAATTTTCCTGTAAAAATGGAGGGTTTATGAATCATAAACCCTCCATTATTGTTCTGCACATATTAGTTATATTTACGTTTTCTAGCAGCTTCAGATTTCTTTTTACGTC
>OLVT01001030.1_pt1 | contig 26416 bp, 22 predicted proteins | sample 1673241 | NCBI WGS metagenome assembly OLVT01 (sample SAMEA3178936, study PRJEB25190) | human gut metagenome | biome: human gut; feature: human-associated habitat; material: faeces | place: Austria | collected 2013 | reverse complement strand
CTGGCAGGGACTGAGCTTTGAGACTCTGGCAGCTGTACAGGAGCTGACAGGAACTATGCCGCTCGTTCTTCACGGTGGTACAGGTATCCCGGATGACATGATCAAGAAAGCCATCGATCTTGGCGTTTCCAAAATCAATGTAAATACAGAGTGCCAACTTGCATTCGCAGCAGCTACACGTAAATACATCGAAGAGGGAAAAGATCAGCAGGGTAAAGGATTCGATCCTCGTAAACTGCTTGCTCCTGGCGCAGAAGCTATCAAAGCTACTGTAAGAGAGAAAATCGAACTGTTCGGTTCTGCAAACAAAGCCTGAGTTTAAGCACGAAAATGCTGTGCAGGATTCCTGGGGGACTTCCTCCTCAGGGTCCGCACAGTATTTTTTTCGCGAGCAACGAGTCAAAGTCCGTGCTTGCACGAGACCTTGACGACTGCCGCGAAAGCTTTCATCGAATCCGCTAATTTTTTCGCCTGAATTAGGAAAGTTTTGTAAAATAATACGAAAAAGGGACTGAGTTCAAAAAAGCACTTGCGTTTTTTAAGTTTTTGAGTTATTTTAGTATCAGTTGGAAATCAAATCCATATGCGAATGTAAAACAAGGGCGTTCTACAAAAACTTAGCTTTCCTTAGCTGCTTTTTGAGAACCCCTTTTTCTTGTATCAGGACCTTTTTAGAGTCCGGCGGGAAGGTCGCATCGCAAAATTCACAAATGGAAAGGAAGAAAGAAAATGGGAGAATATGTAAATCCGGCCAAAATCTTTGGCGAAAATGTATTCAATGACACTGTAATGCAGGAACGTCTTCCAAAAAATGTTTACAAGAAGCTGAAAAAGATCATCGAAGAAGGCGGTGAGCTGGATCTTGCTACTGCAGATACGATTGCACATGAGATGAAAGAATGGGCAATTGAAAAAGGAGCAACACACTATACACACTGGTTCCAGCCGCTGACTGGTACAACTGCAGAAAAGCACGATTCTTTTATCACAGCACCGATGCCGAACGGCAAAGTACTGATGAGCTTCTCCGGTAAAGAGCTGATCAAAGGCGAGCCGGATGCATCTTCTTTCCCGTCCGGTGGACTGCGTGCTACCTTTGAGGCAAGAGGATATACAGCATGGGACTGCACCTCACCGGCTTTCGTTCGTCAGGACGCAGCAGGCGCAACCCTCTGCATTCCGACTGCATTCTGCTCTTACACAGGAGAGGCGCTTGACCAGAAAACACCGCTTCTTCGTTCCATGGAAGCTCTGAATGTACAGTCCCTGCGTCTGTTAAAACTGTTCGGAAACACCACTTCCAAGAAAGTAACTCCTTCCGTAGGACCGGAGCAGGAATACTTCCTGGTAGATGCAGAGAAATTCCTGCAGAGAAAAGACCTGATCTACACCGGCCGTACCCTGTTCGGCGCAATGCCTCCAAAAGGACAGGAGATGGACGATCACTATTTCGGAACCATCCGTCAGAGAATTGCTTCCTTTATGAAGGAGGTCAACATTGAGTTGTGGAAGATGGGCGTTACCGCAAAGACACAGCACAATGAGGTTGCACCGGCACAGCATGAGCTGGCTTCCATCTATTCCGAGGCAAACGTAGCAGTCGACAACAACCAGCTCGTAATGCAGACCTTAAAGAGAGTTGCATGCCAGCACGGACTGAAATGTCTGTTGCATGAGAAACCGTTCGCAGGTGTCAACGGTTCCGGAAAACATAACAACTGGTCCATCACCACAGATGACGGCATCAACCTTCTTGAGCCGGGCAAAACACCGCACGAGAACATTCAGTTCCTGCTTGTGTTAAGCTGCGTCCTGAAAGCTGTTGATGTTCACGCAGATCTGCTCCGTGAGTCCGCAGCCGATCCAGGAAACGATCACAGACTGGGAGCCAACGAGGCACCGCCGGCCATCATTTCCGTATTCCTTGGCGAGCAGCTAGAGGACGTTGTTGAGCAGCTGATCAGCACTGGAAATGCAACCAAGAGTAAAAAAGAGGGCGTTCTGGAGACTGGTGTTAAGACGCTTCCGGATCTCAAGAAAGACGCTACCGACCGTAACAGAACCTCACCGTTCGCCTTCACCGGAAACAAATTCGAGTTCCGTATGGTTGGTTCCCGTGACTCCGTTGCAGCTCCGAACATCGTACTGAACACCATCGTTGCAGAAGCATTCCGCGATGCATGCGATGTACTAGAAGGCGCTGAAAACTTCGAGGACGCTGTCCATGATCTGATCAAGAAGAACTTAAGTGAGCATCAGAGAATCATCTTCAATGGCGACGGATATGCAGATGAGTGGTTAGCTGAGGCAGAGAGAAGAGGACTTCCGAACATCAAATCCATGGTGTACGCAATCCCGGCACTGACCACTGATACCGCAATCAAACTGTTCGGCGATTTCAAAGTATTCACCGAGGCAGAGCTGGTATCCCGTGCAGAAGTTAAATTCGAGAACTATGCAAAGACCATCAACATCGAAGCAAAGACCATGATCGACATGGCAAGCAAACAGATCATCCCGGCAGTCATCAAATATGCGACTTCCCTGGCTGGATCTATCAACACCATCACCGCAGCAGGTGTTACAGCAGTTGGTGTACAGAAGAATCTGCTGAACGAGACAAGTGCACTGCTTGAGGAAACCCAGAAAGCACTCGATGAGCTGATCGCAATCGAGAATGCAGGATGCGAGATGGAAGACGGCGAAGCAAAAGCAAAATACTACTACGAGAAAGTTACTCCGGCTATGGAGGCACTCCGTGCACCGGTTGACAAACTGGAGATGATCGTAGACAAAGAGATGTGGCCGATGCCGTCCTACGGCGATCTGATGTTTGAGGTTTAATCCGCAGACGGTCTGATAAATTGTAAAAATTCTGTGAAAACAGGGCAGAAAAAGAGGCTGTTTTTGACAACAGCCTCTTTTTTTAGTATAATGGAGATTAGCTGTTGCCAGAAGAAAAGGGTGGACAGCGCTGCCGGAAGAAACGGCAGGAAAACATGGAGGAAACGCTTCTGGATTTCGAAGGAAAACAGAAGTATACAGAACAATGAATGCAGAACTGGAAATTTTAGGTGTGAAGCTGAAACATTACCGCGTCGATGCGGCAATGGAGATTGCAGAGGAATACCTCTCGAACGATAAGCTGAACACCATCGGGATTGTTACGATGCAGATGCTGATGCAGGCGAGCAAGGAACCGACGTGGAAACAGTATATCGAAGATCTGGATCTGACGGTCATCGGGGAAACCGAGGTGCTGGAGGCAGCAGGAATCGACCCGGAGACGCCGTCCTATGAGGAAGTGGAGACGAACGAGTTCATCGCACGCTTTTTCTGGGGACTGATTCAGAAGAAAAGCCGGATTTTCGTACTGGGCGACACTGAGGAAGAACTGCAGACACTGCAGAAATATCTGACAGAAACGTATCCCGGCATTGAGATCGGAGGCGGTGCTGTCGTCGAGACGCTGGAGGAATCCGCGTTTGACAGCCTGGTCAACGAGATCAACAGCCAGACGACGGACGTGATTGTGAGCGGCCTTGCGGGAACGCGGCAGGATCATTTCGTTCTGGAAAACAGCAGCAAAATCAGCGCGAAAATCTGGCTGAGCCTTGGCGAACATTCGACACTGCAGAACGAGGCCGGTATAAAAACGAGCTGGTGGGGAACTCTGCTAAAGAAGAATACGTTCAAGCGGATGGTAACAAAATATAACAGCGAAAAGGACGGTTGAAGTTCATGAACTGGATACGGAACAAACAGCAGTGGAGAGATTATCTGCTGATTACGCTGGGAACCGCGGTCATGGCGGTTGCGACCAGCTCGATTTACGACCCGGCGGGGCTTGTTACCGGAGGATTTTCCGGTTTTGCAATCGTCATCAAACAACTGAGCCAGATGCTGTTCGGAAAAGGAGTTCCGCTCTGGGTGACGAACCTTGTGCTGAACATTCCGCTCTTTCTGCTCGGAATCTGCATGAGCCGCGATTTTCTGGTGAAAACCATCTTCGGAACCCTGATGAATACGTTCTGGATTGCCGTTCTCCCGGTGCTGCAGCTGGTGCCGGATGACAGGATGCTTTCCGCACTGTTCGGCGGCGTTCTGATGGGAGCAGGCATCGGCCTCGTCTTCATCGGAAACGGTACAACGGGCGGAACGGATATGATGGCGGCTCTGATCCAGAGAAAGCTGCGCCACTATTCCGTTGCACAGGTTATGCAGGTGCTTGATGGAATCATCGTCATCGCCGGTATTTTTGTCTTCGGTATCCACGCTTCGCTCTATGCGATCGTGGCAATCTACGTGACGACGAAAGTGACGGATGCCCTGATGGAAGGTATGAATTATGCGAAATCCGCGTTTATCATTACCGCGCATCCGGAGCAGGTAGCCGATGAGCTCATGAAAGAACTCGACCGCGGCGCGTCCGGCATCCACATAAAGGGAATGTACACGGGCGAAGAGCGTATGATGGTATTCTGTGTTGTGGGCAAAAAACAGATCCCGCAGCTCAAACAGATCGTAGGAACGATCGATCCGGACGCGTTTGTCGTTGTGTCGGATGCAAGAGAGGTCTTAGGAGAGGGCTTCCAGACGGATTTCTCCTGACCTTTTTACGTATTTTGTGGTATAAATGTTGTGTTTTCTCTTCCTTTTTTGTCTATTTTGTATTAAAATAATTATATCTGTGAGGTACTTTGCATCAGGCGCAGAATCATAGGGGTGTGGATATGTCTGGCAATGAAAGCGGGTGCAGCCGGAGACAAACTATAGGATGAAAGAGGGAAGAAAATATGATTTCAAATCAGATTTTACAGAGTACCATTGAGGGAATCAAAAATATTTCGCGTGTCGAACTCTGCGTGACTGATGTAGAAGGAAAAGTTCTGGTAACGACGTTTCCGGAGGTTGAGATCAGCCAGAATGATATTGTAACGTTTGCGCAGTCTCAGGCAGATTCCCAGACCATGAAAAATTATCAGTTTTTTAAAGTATACGATGAACACCAGCTGGAGTACATTCTGGTTGTAAAAGGCGGAAACGATGACATTCACCTGATCGGGAAAATGGTTACCTTCCAGATTCAGGGCCTCCTTACCGCCTACAAGGAGCGCTTCGATAAAGACAACTTTATCAAGAATCTGCTGCTCGACAACCTGCTGCTGGTCGACATCTACAACAGGGCGAAGAAGTTACATATTGAAGTGGAAGCACGCCGCCTTGTATTTATTCTTGAGACAAATCCGGATAAAAACAGCGGGGCGCTGGAAAGCGTCAAGAGTCTGCTCGGTACCAAATCCGGTGACTTTATAACTGCCGTCGATGAGAAAAACATTATCATCGTCAAGGAACTTGCTCCAGGTGAGGATTATGCCCAGATGAACAAAGTGGCAGCCACCATTCTGGAAGCAGCAGGAAGAGATGAGGAGGGGAAAACCCACGTTGCTTACGGTACCATTGTCAAGGAGATCAAAGAAGTATCGCGTTCCTACAAAGAAGCCAGAATGGCGATGGACGTCGGAAAAATCTTCTCCGCTGAGAATGATATCTATGCATACAGCTCACTGGGTATCGGCCGTCTGATTTACCAGCTTCCGATCCCACTGTGCAAAATGTTCATCAAAGAGATTTTTGGCAACAAATCGCCGGATGACTTTGATGAAGAGACACTGACAACGATCAATAAATTCTTTGAAAATTCTCTGAATGTCTCGGAAACCTCGAGACAGCTTTATATACACCGAAATACCCTTGTCTATCGGCTGGATAAGCTGCAGAAGAGCACGGGACTCGATCTTAGAGTTTTTGAAGATGCGATCACATTCAAGATTGCGCTTATGGTTGTGCAGTACATGAAATACATGGAAACGCTCGATTATTAAGCGAGAACCCTTGAAGGAGGAATTGCATGATAACATTGGATAGTGTAAGTAAGAGTTACGCGAAAGGCCAGCCGGCCGTCAACAACGTATCCTTACACATCGAGAAGGGGGAATTCGTCTTTATCGTGGGAAACAGCGGTTCTGGAAAATCGACGCTGATCAAGCTCCTTTTGAAAGAACTCGAGCCCACATCCGGTACCATTAAGGTAAACGGACAGATCTTAAATAAAATGAAACGCTGGAGAGTGCCGAAATACCGCCGCGGTGTCGGCGTCGTATTCCAGGATTTCCGCCTTTTAAAAGACCGGAATGTCTATGAAAACGTAGCATTCGCACAGCGTGTCATCGAGAAACCGAACCGCGTCATCAAAAAGCGCGTGCCGGAAGTCCTGACGCTGGTCGGACTGGCAGAGAAGTACAAATCCTTCCCGAAGGAGCTTTCCGGAGGAGAGCAGCAGCGAGTTGCCGTGGCAAGAGCCATTGTCAACCGGCCTGACATTCTTCTGGCGGACGAGCCGACCGGAAACCTGGACCCGGGAAACTCCATGGAGATTATGAAGCTCCTGGAGGAGATCAACAACAGAGGAACGACCGTTCTTGTGGTAACCCACAACCGTGAGATCGTCAACTCCATGAAAAAACGCGTTATTACCATGCGAAAAGGCGTGGTAGTCAGCGATGAGAAGGAGGGCGAGTACCATGAGGTTTAGTACACTGGGCTACAGCATCAAACAGGGTGTCAAAAACATCTGGAGAAACAAGATGTTCTCGCTGGCATCCATCGCAACCATGGGAGCCTGTATCTTTCTGTTCGGTATCTTCTTTGCGATTGTCATCAACTTTAACTACATCGTAAAAAATGCCGAGACAGACGTATCCATGACCGTCTTCTTCAACGAAGATGTGGATCAGGCGACGATCGATGAGATCGGAACGGAGATCAAGGCCAAGACCGATGTGGTCAAGGAATGTAAGTATGTTTCCGCGGATGAGACGTGGGAAAACTTTGCAAAACAGTATTTCGAAGGAAAAGAGGAATACAAGGACGGCTTTAAGCCAAACGACAACCCGCTCGCAACTTCTGCTCACTACGAGGTTTACGTATACCAGGTAGAGACGCAGGATGCACTGGCTGAGTATATCCGCTCGCTGGACGGTGTCCGTGAGGTTAAACAGGCCGAGGGTGCAACAACAACGTTGACGACGATGAACCGTGTCATTGGCTACGTTTCCATCGCGATCATCCTGATTCTTCTTGCCGTATCTGTTTTCCTGATCAGCAATACCGTCACGATCGGTATTTCGGTCCGGAAAGAGGAGATCGGTATCATGAAGCTGATCGGTGCGACGAACCTGTTTGTAAGGGCTCCGTTCCTGATCGAGGGTATCCTGATCGGTCTTGTCGGAGCAGCGATTCCGCTGGGGCTGCTGTACGTTGTATACAACAGAGTCATCAGCTACGTTATGACGGAGTTCAGCGTACTGTCGAACTTTATGGCATTCATGCCGGTATCGGCCGTATTCCGGATTCTGCTTCCGGTCGGACTCATTCTCGGTATGGGAATCGGACTTGTCGGCAGTATCTTTACGATTCGAAAACACTTGAAAGTCTGATAGGATTAGACAATATAATAAAGTTAAAATAAGTCCCGGAATCCGTCAAAAGATTCCGGGATCTTTCGATTGGGAGGCATATTTTGGAAGAACTGATGAAGGAAGAAAAAGAGGGCGTAAAAGCGGCAGAGCAGGAAAAACCGAAAAAGCGCAGAAACAGAAAGAAAAACCGAAAAAATGAGATGCGGAAGAGCTACTTTGCGGGCATGATTTCCATGCTGGCGATTGTAATGATCGTGCTTGTCGGAACAACGTTTCTTTGGCCGGGAAGCAGTGCGGACCACCCCGGCGGCTTCTGGGCGTGGCGGAAGACGGCGGCGATCAAAGCGATGATCAGCCAGCTTTACGCGGGCGATGTGGATGACACAGAGCTGTCGAATGCGATGTATAAAGGGCTGATCAGCGGCCTCGGCGACAAGTATTCTACGTATTACACGAAAGAGGAATACGAAGCGATCAAGACAGCGCAGGAGGGTTACTATCAGGGCATCGGTGTTACGGTGACGCTGGACGGCGATAAGCTGCAGGTCACCGGCGTACAGGACGATACCCCGGCGGCGAAGGCCGGTATTCAGGCGGATGACCGCATTGTGAAGATTGACGGGCAGACACTCGAAGGCTTAAGCCTCAACGATGCGGTCGGTCTTCTGAAAAACAGCGAGAACGACACCGTGACGCTTTCCATCGAGCGGGAAGGCGAGGCGGATCTGATTGAAACGGAAGTCACAAAAGAGAAGCTTGCGGCGATTGTGGCAGACGGTAAAATGCTGGACGACAAGATCGGCTATCTGGCCATCAGCGAGTTTACAGGGCTTACCTCCGAGCAGTTCCAGAAAGCATACCAGTCACTGCAGGATCAGGGCATGGAGCGCCTGATCATCGATCTGCGCGGCAATCCGGGCGGCCTCGTGACGGCAGTCTGCGACACCCTGCGCCAGATCCTGCCGGAGGGACTCATCGTGTATACCGAGGATAAAAATGGAAAACGGGAAGAGTATACCTGCGACGGCGATACCCCGATCTCGATTCCACTCGTCGTGCTGGTCAATGAAAATACGGCAAGTGCGGCAGAAATCTTCACGGGAGCAGTCAAAGATTACGGCATCGGAACGATTGTCGGAACGACGACATTCGGAAAAGGCATTGTCCAGAATACATTCCAGCTCTCGGACGGCAGCGTGGTGAAGCTGACGATTGCCCATTATTACACGCCGCTCGGAAACGACATCCACAAGGTCGGCATTACGCCGGATGTCGAGGTGGAGCTGCCGGATGACGCGACGAGCGATGTGCAGCTCGAAAAAGCGTTGGAAGTTGTCAAAGGACTGGAAAGTGCGGAATAAAATAAGAATTTTCACAGAAAAGCAGGAAAAAGGTAGGAAAAAAAGCACGAACGTGTTATCTTAGTAGAGGAGCCGAAAACAGATCTTGGCAGGCTCTAAAAGAAAGTGAGGAAAGACAGATGAATTTTACAGAAAGAAGGAAACAGGTTTTTGATAAAATGGACCAGGATTCCGCACTGCTTTTGTTTTCCGGAATCGAGCTGCATGTCAGCGCAGACGAATATCTGCCGTTTGAAGCAAACCGCAACTTTTTCTATCTGACCGGCCTTCGCAGAGATCACATGATCCTGATGATGAAAAAGACCGCAAAAGAGGAGAAATCCATTCTGTTTATCGAGGAAGCGGATCTGAACCAGGAGAGATGGTTTGGAAGAAAAGTAACCGTATCCGAGGCACAGGAGATCACCGGAATCGATGACGTTCGTTTCCTGGATTCCTTTGAGGGCATGGTAAACCGTCTGATGGCACGCGAGGACATCGGAACCCTGTATTTCGACTGCTACCGCTATCAGGTCGAGGATCTGCCGGATTACAATATGGTAAAGGCAGAGGAGTTCGCAAAGAAATTTCCAGGCAGACCGATTAAAAACATTGCTCCTGTCATCGCAGCACTGCGGATGCAGAAAGATGAGGATGAGATCGCTCTCGTCCGCCAGGCAATCAAGATCACCGACGACGCGCTGAAATTCGTGATGAAGAATCTGAAACCGGGCTGCACCGAGTATCAGGCACAGGCTGATTTCGAGTACAAGATTTTCCACGAGGGAGCAGACGGAACCGCATTCCCGACGATCGCAGGAAGCGGTGCAAACGGAACGATGCTGCACTACGACACCAACCGTGACGTGTGCGAGGATGAGACCCTGCTTCTGATGGACCTCGGAGCAAAATTCCAGGGCTACTGCGCAGATATCACCAGAACGTATCCAGTCAACGGAAAATATACGGACCGTCAGAGACAGGTTTACGACGTTGTTCTGGCAGCAAACCGCGCCGTTGCAAAAGCAGCAAAACCGGGTATGACATTAAAAGAGCTCGACGATATCGCAAAGGATGTTCTCGGTGAGGGCTGTGTGAAACTTGGCCTGATCGAGAAGAAAGAGGATGTCGGAACCTATTACATGCACGGCGTTTCCCATCACCTCGGCATTGATGTACACGATGTGACCGCGGCATGGAACGACAAGCTGCGTCCAGGCGCCATCATCACCGATGAGCCGGGTCTTTATATTGACGAGTGGGAGATCGGAATCCGGATCGAGGATGATATCCTGATTACAGAGGACGGATGCGAGGTTCTTTCCGAGAATCTGATGCGTGATCCAGACCAGATTGAAGCCTTTATGCAGGGAAAAGAGGCGTAAGAAAAAAACTATGGAGGATTTAGTTAGATGAAAATTGCAGTTACATACGATAACGGGAATATTTTCCAGCATTTTGGAAAAACAGAGAATTTTAAGGTTTACGAAGTAGAAGACAATCAGGTGGTTTCCAGCGAAGTGATCGGATCCAACGGAACCGGCCACGGCGCACTGGCAGGCCTTCTTTCCGAGCAGGGCGTGGATGTTCTGATCTGCGGCGGCATCGGCGGCGGTGCACAGGCTGCTCTTGCTGAGGCAGGCGTAGAGCTCTGCTCCGGAGCGGAGGGAGATGTGGATGCAGCGGTGGAAGCTTACTTAAACGGAACGCTCACATCTGCGGGTGCAACCTGCGATCACCACGATCACGAGGAAGGCCATTCCTGCGGCGGCCACTGCGGAAGCCATGAGGAAGAGGAGAGCTCCTGCGGCGGTTCCTGCGGAACCTGCGGCGGCGGATGCGGTGCACCGACTCCGGTTATGGAAGGTAAGAATGTCGGAAAAACCTGCCGTACCCACTACAGAGGAACCTTCAACGATGGAACCCAGTTTGATTCTTCCTACGACCGCGGCGAACCGCTCGAGTTCATCTGCGGTGTGGGCCAGATGATCCGCGGCTTCGATGCAGCCGTTGCAGAGATGGAAGTCGGCGAAAAAGTCAACATCCATCTGATGCCGGAGGAGGCTTACGGAATGCCGGATCCGAACGCAATTTTCACCGTTGCGATCGCACAGCTTCCGGGAGCAGAGGAAGTAGAGGTCGGACAGCAGGTTTATCTGCAGAACCAGTACGGCCAGCCGTTCCCGGTAAAAGTTACCGCAAAAGACGAGACCAATATCACGTTTGATGCCAACCATGAGATGGCTGGAAAAGAGCTGAATTTTGAGATTGAGCTGGTTGAAGTGAAATAAAAAAATGGTAACTATTCAGAGCCATGCGAAATGAAAGAGAAGAATGCGAATCATGCTTGCATGAATGAGCATTCTTCTCTTTCATTTCATATGGCGAGAAGCCACATCGAGATGCAGCGCAGCGGAATCGAGATGGGGCTCTGAATAGTTACAAAAAATGCATAAAAAAGAGTGTCAGGACGAAGGAGCCAGGCACTCTTTTTTGATGCGCAGAAAAATCAACGATTCCCATTTCCGATTTCCGTTATTTTTTGTAAAAGTAAACAAAAAATGACCAAAATTCATTTTTTACCATTTCAAATATTGACTAATAGTCATTTAAGTTGTAAGATGTGGTACTAGAAAAACAAGTTAAAAATGAATCAGAGGAGATGAATGAAAATGGTTAAAGTTGGCAAATGGATTGCCAAGCACAGGATTCTGATGCTGATCATTGGATTTCTGCTGATTATTCCGTCAGTCATCGGAGTGGCAGCAACGAAAGTAAACTATGATCTGCTCAGCTATCTGCCGGAGCATCTGGAAACTGTAAAAGGACAGGACATTCTGGTAGATGAATACGGCATGGGTGCGTTCTCCATGGTTGTCGTGGAAAACATGGAAATGAAGGACGTACAGAAACTCGAAGAAAAATTCGAGCAGGTAAACCACGTAAAAGAAGTTTTATGGTATGACGATGTGGCAGACATCAGCGTGCCGGTTGAGATGATCCCGGAAAAACTCCGGAAAGCATTCTACAATGGGGATGCAACCATGATGCTCGTTCTGTTCGACAATACGACTTCTTCCGATGACTCCATGGAGGCAATCGAGGATCTTCGTAAAATTGCGAACGAGCAGTGCTTCATCGGCGGTATGACCGGTGTTGTTACCGATATCAAAAACGTAGCATTAAAAGAGCTGCCGGTTTACGTTGTCATCGCCGCAGTTTTGAGCCTCGTTGTCATCGAGCTGACATCGACTTCCTTCGTTGTTCCGATCCTGTTCCTATTAAGTATCGGACTTGCAATCCTTTACAACCTGGGAAGCAACGTGTTCCTTGGTGAGACTTCCTACATCACAAAAGCGCTGACCGCCGTGCTGCAGCTTGGTGTTACGATGGACTACTCCATCTTCCTGCTGAACAGCTTCGAGGAGAATAAAAAGCGTTTCCCGGATGACAAAGAGCGTGCGATGGGCCATGCAATCGCCAACACGTTCAAATCCGTAGCCGGAAGCTCCGTTACCACCGTAGCCGGTTTCCTGGCACTGTGTGTTATGACCTTTGCCCTTGGCCGCGACCTTGGTATCGTTATGGCAAAAGGTGTTTTGATCGGCGTTGTCTGCTGTGTCACCGTCCTGCCGGCCATGGTTCTGGTATTTGACAAGGCAATTGAGAAAACGAGACACAAACCGCTGGTAAAAAGCCTGGATAAACCGTCCGCCTTTATCACCAAACATTATAAAGTATGGGTTGTGATCTTCCTGGTTCTGCTGTTCCCGTCGATCTACGGAAACAATCATACCCGGATTTATTACAACATCGCACGTTCCCTTCCATCTACCCTGGACTGCAACGTGGCAAACGATGAAGTAAAAGCGCAGTTCAACGTCAGCAACATGCATATCGTCATGATGGACCGCGATATGGACTCCAAACAGAAAAAGAAAATGATGGATGAGATCGGCAAGGTAAAAGGTGTCAAATCAACCATCAGCATGAGCTCCCTGCTCGGCCCGACCATTCCGGAATCCATGATCCCGGAGGATCTTCGAAGCATGCTGCAGAGTGATGATTACGAGCTTGCATTCGTCAGCTCGGAATATGAGTCTGCAACGGATGAAGTAAACGAACAGGTCAAAGAGATTGACAAGATTGTAAAATCTTACGATGAAAATGGTATGGTCATCGGTGAAGCACCGCTGATGAAAGACCTGCAGGATGTCACCGACGCCGATCTGGTCAACGTAAACGTCCTTTCCATCGGTGCAATCTTTATCATCATCCTGCTGATCTTCAAATCGATTTCCCTGCCGATTATCCTGGTAGCCGTGATCGAATTTGCGATCATGCTGAACATGGCAATCCCATATTATCAGGGAACCAGCCTTCCGTTCGTAGCAAGTATCGTTATCGGAGCCATCCAGCTCGGTGCAACCGTCGACTACGCGATCCTGATGACAACCCGTTACCAGAAAGAGCGCCAGAATGGAAAAGACAAGAAGGAAGCTATCAGTATTGCCCATAAGACCAGTATGCCGTCCATCATCAGCAGCGGCCTCAGCTTCTTCGCCGCAACCTTCGGTGTAGCCTGCTACTCCCAGGTTGAGATGATTGGTTCCATCTGTACTCTGCTTGCACGGGGCGCGATCATCAGTATGGTCGTTGTTATCCTGATTCTGCCGGCAATGTTTATGATTTTCGATAAACTGATCTGTAAGACATCGATTGGATTTTTAAAGAAGAAAACAAAATAAAGTATGACAAATCCCCTGTACCGGAAGTAGCTGGTGCGGGGGAATTTTTTGCTTTGCGTTCAAATTTCTGATGTGACGGATAAGATTCTGCCACGGATTGAAGACTGGCAGAACCGGCCACTGGACGAGGTCTATCCTATTCTCTACATCGATGCAATCCATTATTCTGTAAGGGATAATGGCGTGATCCGAAAGCTTGCTGCTTATAAAATGATATGGGTGTCAAAACACTCGTTTTATAGTAACTCATTAACTAACGTACCTTGAAAATTTCATATAAGACAACAAATATTTCATATTAGTAGTGTTTTCCATTAACATACATTCAGATTCTTTGTTGCTTTTTTAGCTGTTTGCTGAAAGTAAGGCGCACTGATCCAGACTGTCCAGATAGGCTGACAGTTTCTTAAAATTCAATGCCGCAAGTTTAATTCCGAACCGAAGCTTTGTGGCTAAAAGTCCTCTGACCGGCATTGCCCTGTCTGCTTGATATAGCTGCAGCTTTTCGGGGCATTTCCGGCAGGACAGCTGATAACCCTGGTCCCTTCTTCTGTGAATAAGAAATTATTCATTCTTAGCAAAAGACATGGGATCACCTCACAAATAATCTGAGATCATTATACCATTTCCTGACATAAATTTATTGTTTTATATGAAATTTTCAAGGTTCGCACGGGTGTACCTTTTTTTACAAAAATGATTAGTCAATATTTCTAAATTTAAAGGTTAATTCTTCTATATCTTCCAATATACTATCCATGATATCTTTTAGATAAGTAAAAACGCGCGTGAAAATCTAAAATAATTTTGGAGAGTTATTGCAATGAGAGACAAATAATAGAGGTATTGTAAAATCTCAAATGTTTGGCCTTATAGTAGGACTTTCTAAGAATATAGGGAGGAATAACATGAAAAGGAAGAAAATTTTAGCTCTGCTTATGGTAGCAGCACTCTGCGTTGGAACAGTGGCAGGATGTGGCTCCAAGGATACGGAAAGCAGTAAGAGCGAAAGCAGCAAGAATGAAAACAGCGAGAGCAGTACTGGGGACAGTAAGGATGATTTGTCACCTATAACTTTCAAGTACTACAATGCAGACGGAAAAAATGGTAACTGGGAAAATCCTGTTGCTCAGGCGATTACTGAAGCCACAGGTGTGACTTTGGATATTTCCTATCCGGTAGCCAGTACAGGTGATCCTGACGAGGATATATCTTTGATGATTGCTGAGGACGAATATCCAGATATGATTTATGCTAAGCAAAGTGTAAACAGTCTGTATGAGGCAGGTGCACTTATTGATATGACAGATCTGATCGAGGAATATGGTCCAAATATTAAAAAAATGTACGGCGATGAGTTTGAAAAGCTGAAATGGGGTTCTGGAGATGAAGGAATATATCAGCTTTCTTATGCTGGTGTAGGATACCAGACTTTGGTAACCGGAGGAAACTGCCAGATACAGTACGCAGCTCTTAAGGAAAATAATTATGAATATCCTAAGACTCTGGAGGAGTATGAAGCCCTGATCAAGCAGTACCTGGCAGCACATCCTAAAACCGATGATGGTCTGGATACCATTGGTATTTCCATGAGTGCTGCTGACTGGCACTGGCTCATTACACTCAGTAATCCCGCTGGATTTATTGCTGATGGTGCACCGGATAACGGTTCCTGGCTTGTTGATGATAACTATAACTGCATTTACAAGCATGTGAGTGATAAAGAAAAAGAATATTTCAGATGGCTGAGTCGTATGTATGATGAGGGAATTCTGGATCCAAACTTTGCAACACAGACAGATGACGATTACATTGCAAAGCTTGCCAGCGGACGTGTTGTAGCTATTACTGATGCACTTTGGCATTATGGACAGGCGGAAGCAACATTGAAAGCAGAAGGAAAACTGGATAAAACATATTGTCCGCTTCCTGTGACAATTGATGCTGAGACGAAGGCACCCACACTGATGTATCAGGGTCTTCAGGTTGGATACGGAATGGCAATCACAAAGAGCTGTGAGGATCCGGTTCGTGCAATTAAATTCCTTGATTATCTCTGCTCCGATGAGGGTGCAGTACTTTACAAATGGGGTGTTGAAGGAGAAAACTATTTTGTAGATGAGAATGGAATGAGATATCGTACGGAAGAAGAGATTGCAAAAGCAAGTTCTGATCCGGATTACGGAAAAAATACTGGTATTGGCAATTATACGGGATTTCCGATTTATGGAGACGGTGCAGTGGATGAAAATGGTAATCCTTACACACCTGTTACGAGAGAATCTGTAATTGCAGAGTATAACGAGGAGCAGAAGGCAGCTTGTGAAGCATGGAATGTAGAGATGCTGACCGATATCTTCCCGCAGCCAGATGAATTCGAAACACCGCCGTATTCCCCACTTTGGGCATATGCGACACCGCAGGAGATTACGAACAATGTGGAAATTCTGAATGAGATTGCATGGCCGGGACTGATTAAGTGCGTAACAGAAAGTGTAGATAATTTTGATGCAAACTGGGATAAGCTGATTGCGGATTATGAGGCTAATGGATTGGAAGAAACAGAACAGATGATGACAGATTTCCTGGCAGAAAAAATTTCATAAACAAAAATATGGAAACTGATAAAGGGACCTGATTCGTAAGGAGTCAGGTTCTTTTCATAAATGGATAAGAGGGGAATAGAAGAGTATGAAGAGTGATAAAACGACTCCTTTTTGGGATTCATCACTGTCTATGGAAGAACGTCTCGACTGACTGCTGGCAGAGATGACGCTGGAAGCAGTGCTTGAGATAACGAATACCGGAACTATGGTTTCTGATGAAGTGGTGCAAATATACGGTATTGCACCTGCATCCAGGGTAAAAAAACCACTGAAACAGTTGCTTGCATTTCGCAGAGAAAAAGCAGTGCAGCCTGGAGAAACCCGCCGCATGCAGTTTAGTATTCCGGTGTGCGGATTCCTCTTCAAAGGATACCTGATAAGACATTTACATTGAGTGTACGTATGCGGGGGATGCAAAGATTACATATCTTCGGATACAATAGTTTTTTAGTGAGTCTTAAATGAAAGGCAGGGAAAAAATATGAAAAGTAATACGATATATCCGCCGATGTCCGAACGTGAGATCAGCGGTGCTGCAATATCGAGAGAAGCGGCGACGCAGGGAATGGTACTTTTAAAAAACATAAATGGGGTTCTTCCGTTAAAGGGCAGGGGAAAGATTGCCTTGTTTGGAAACGGAGCTGCCAGAACAATCCGCGGCGGAACGGGATCGGGAGATCCTTTTAACGGCGGTCTTTCCGGCGGTGGTGATCAGGATGTGGATCAGTCTCTGCGTTATCATATTAATATTCTGAATGCTATGGAAACAGAAGGTTTTGAGATTGTGAACCGGGAACAGCAGATGGCGTGGGCCAGATGCTATGATCTGGCCAAAAGAGAGATGAAGGACCAGGTCATGAGTGTTTTTGCGTTTCCGGAGGAACCGCTGACAACAGAAAAACTGGAAGAATATGCAAAAGAAACAGAAACTGCTATTTGTGTCATTTCGAGAAATTCCGGTGAGGGAAATGATCGTTTCATGAAAAAAGAAGTATCCATTGGGGATAAAAAGTATGAAATTGGAGATTACAGGCTTTCTGCAGTGGAGATGGATAATCTTAAAAAGCTGCGGTCAGCTTTTTCCTCATTGGTACTGGTGCTGAATGTTCCGGGCTCCATATCGGTGCAGGATCTGGAGGCGGCTTGTGCGGATGCTATTCTTCTCATGGGGCAGGCAGGACAGGAGGGAGGAGCCGCCGTTACCGATATTCTCACAGGTAAGGCAACACCGTCAGGAAAGCTGACCGCAACCTGGGCAAAAAAATATGAAGATTATCCTACGGCAGGCAATTTCCTTCAGGATTTTAATAAAGCAGTATATACGGAAGGAATTTATGTAGGTTATCGTTACTTTGATACATTTAATGTTGATCCGGGTTATCCTTTTGGTTATGGACTCTCCTATACGACATTTGCACTGGGAAATCTGGAGGCATCGCTGGATGAGGATACACTGGTTCTTGGCGTAACAGTAGAAAATACAGGAGCGTTTGCCGGACGTGAAGTTGTGCAGGTATATGTTTCTGCACCGGTATCGGAGATGGATATGCCGGAACAGGAGCTGAAAGGTTTCCAAAAAACGATGTTACTGGCACCGGGCGAAAAGGAAGATATCAAAATCCGCATACCGCTGCGTAATCTTGCATCTTATAGTGAAAATGCAGGAGGTTATATTCTGTCAAAAGGAGATTATGGAGTGCGTATCGGTACTTCTTCCAGAGATACAAAACCGGTGTGCAAGATTCGGCTGGAACAAACTGCTTTGACAGAACAGGTATTGGTGGAGCTTCCGTTAACGGAAACTTTGGAGGAAAAGAAGGGGTTAACTGACCGAAAGGATGAAACTATATGGAAGGATGTACCGGTTCTTCTGGCTGTGCAGATACCGGAAACGCTGGATTCGCGTTCAGCCTATAGCGATGAAAAGGTGGTTACATATGCGACAGATACCAGCTATCAGCCGGTTATGCCTTACGAAACAGTACGGTATGTGGAAAAGAAAGAATGGAAGCTGAATGATGTGGCTTCGGGCAGAGTGTCAATGGAAGAATTTGCCGCACAGCTTGATGCTGCACAATTGGCGGATCTTTGCTGTGGTACAGGCTGGGGTGTGCAGGATGAGAACAATCCTGTGATTGGAGCCAGTTCGGAATCTGTACCTGGAGCGGCAGGGGAAACAACACACGCACTGGAAAGTTATGGTGTTTCTTCTATTGTATTGGCAGACGGTCCGGGCGGTGTGCGTATCACACAGCAGTTTGAGGCAACCGATCTGGAATCGGGGGAAAAGAGGCAGGTATACCATTACTGTACGGCATGGCCGGTGGGTACGCTTCTTGCTCAGTCTTTTGATCCGGAAATTTTGGAACAGGTAGGATGCGGAATGGCAGCAGATATGCAGGCAATGCGGATTGATTTGCTTCTGGGACCAGGAATGAATATTCAGCGTGATCCTATGTGCGGACGAAATTTTGAATATTTTTCTGAAGATCCTCTCATATCTGGAAAGATGGCGTCAGCAATGGTACGCGGCCTTCAGAGCCTGCCAGGAGGAGGTGGATGCATTAAGCATTATGCAGCTAATAATCAGGAGACGAATCGGAATGCTGTGGATTCTGTGATTGGTCAGCGGGCACTGAGGGAAATTTATCTGGAACCCTATAAAATTGCTATTCAGGAATCTCAGCCGTTGTCTATCATGAGTTCCTACAATCTGATCAACGGTGTTCCTACAGCAGATAGTTATGACTTATGTACGGATCTTGCCCGCGGAGAATGGGGATTTGAAGGTCTGATCATGACTGATTGGAACGGAGGCAGCAGTACACCCTGGAAATCCATGCATGCCGGAAATGATTTGATTATGCCGGGAGGAAAAGGAAGGGTCATGAATATTCTTCAGGCTGTGAGAACAGTTATGCCGGAGTTTGATGAACGTGGGCAGGTAATTATGGTGCAGGAAGTACCATTTGCACCGGTTTTTGCAGCCCGCTGGAATTCCTTTACGGTTGATCCGGAAGGACCGGATACAGTCATGGCACCTCTGGGTGAAGGACATACTGCCGAGATGAAGGATGGAGAGATTTTGGTTGATGGGGAAAAAGTCTACATGCAGGCAAATGATATGAAAACATTTTTCAATGATCCGGCAAGTTTTGTGCCAAAGATATGCCCGGCCAATGAGGAAGTTGCTTTTATTTTAGATGATGGCAGAGCAATCGGGTACAAAGGACATTTAGATAAGAAACCTCGTCTGTGTCTCGGAGATGTGCAAAGATGTGCAGTCCATAATCTTCGGATCATTCTGAAATGTATGGGATTATAGTAGATGGGTATCAACAATTGCAGAACAGCTACATTATACAGTCCCTTACTGTTCCAAATATTTGAAGAATGTGTTCGGGTGCACTTTTTCAGCCATGATTCAAAAAATTCGTTTTCAAAATGCAGAGTGTCTTCTCCGGAATTCAGATATGACGGTCAGTGAAGTCGGAAAAGAGATTGGATATGAACATACGGAAAACTTTTTTCGTGTGTTTAAAAAGCATTATCATATGACTCCCTCTCAGTATCGGGCTGCAATACAGGAAGAGACCAATATGCAAACTGTATGTGGAGATAGAGATGTAATAAAACGGTAACAAAAAAATGACAAAATGGTAATGAAATAAGATATACATAAAATTACTAAAGAAAGGTGGAATACAACATGGGAGATTGTTTTTACTGTAGTAAGGAAGAACCGGTAGTTCAGACTAAGGCGGGTAAGATACGGGGATTTAAGATGAATTCTACATACACTTTCCATGGCATCAAGTATGCTGATGCTGATCGCTTTCAAATGCCCAGAGAGGTAAAACCATGGAAAGGTATTAAAAATGCTCTGGCCTACGGTTATGTGTGTCCTATGCTGATGCAGGATCATCCGTTGATGGAGGTTATGATCCCACATCGTTACTGGCCAATGGATGAGAATTGTCAGTATCTGAATATTTGGACACAGAGTCTGGATCCGGAAGCAAAAAAACCGGTTATGGTATGGTTGCACGGAGGTGGATTTTTTGCAGGCTCATCCATTGAACAGGTGGCGTATGAGGGAGATCATCTGAGTGAGTACGGAGATGTGGTTGTCGTGTCATTGAACCATCGTCTGAATATTTTGGGATATCTTGATTTATCTGCTTATGGGGAAAAATACTACAATTCTGCTAATGTGGGAAATGCAGATATGGTCGCAGCCCTTCATTGGATTCAGGACAATATTGCTGGTTTTGGCGGAGATCCAGGTAATGTAACCCTGTTTGGTCAGTCCGGTGGTGGAATGAAAGTTTATTCCCTGATGAATACACCGGCTGCAGAAGGTTTATTCCATAAGGGGATTATCCAGAGCGGCGTAATAGAAGAAGGTAAAAAAGAGGCAGAGGATGACGGTACCGCAATTGTGGAGGCCCTTCTGACGGAATTGAAGTTGGAATCCGTTGAGGATTTGGAAACGATTCCTTACTATTTCCTTGCGGAAGCATATAATAAGGTGTCACCCAAGCTGCAGGAGAAAGGACTCTACGTGGGAGGAGAGCCGAGAGCAAATTCATGGTATGCCGGTGATCCGCGCAGAGTAGGATTTACCGATGGAGCAAAAAAGATTCCGGTGATAGTGGGTAGCGTTTTTGGAGAATTTGATTTCAAGCCGGTTCTGGAGAATAGGGATGAACTGACCCGTGAGGAAACGATGAAACTTCTGGAAAAATGCTTTCAGGAGGATGCAGAAGAGATTGCAGCAGAATTCGAAAAAGCATATCCGAATAATCGCCTTGTAGATGTTCTGTCGCTGGATTATATTTTACGTTATGCATCGAAAGATTTCATTGCGAAGAAGTCAGTACATAAGGAAGCTCCCGTATATTCCTACATGTTTAATTATGAATTCCCATATGAGGGAGGAAAACTGGCATGGCATTGCTCTGAAATCCCGTTTGTTTTCCATAATATTGACCGAATTCCTGTCTGCAATGTGCCGGGAGAAACAGACCGCCTGCAGGAGAGAATATGTGGTGCCTGGATAAACTTTGCGAGATACGGAAATCCTTCCGTTCCTTCTCTTCCGCAGTGGTCGGTATGTGAGCCAGGTAAAGAGGCAATTATGATTTTTGACAATATCTGCGAAGTTAAAGATAATTATGACCACAGGCTGATGGAGCTTCTTGTTAAACATGCTCCGGCATTTACTGTACCATTAGATGAGGATGCAGAAAATGTATTTATGCACTGATGCGGAAAGGATGGAATGCATATGGCAAAGCTGACTACATATCAGGTGACGGAGATTGCAAAAGACACCTGGGTTATCAATGAGGCTGGTATGACAGCCATGTTTTTGTTAAAAGGTACGGAACGTGCATTACTCATCGATACGGGTGTCGGAATGACAGACCTGAAAAAGCTGATTTCCTGGCTGACTCCGCTTCCCTATGATGTAGTGCTGACACATGGACATCAGGATCATATCGGAGGAGCTGCTCAGTTTGAAGAGGTATATATTCACGAAAAAGATGAGGATAGTCTTAAACCGATAAATTATGATAGCATCGCAGATTATGTGGAACTTTTGGGAAATATGGGAGCTTACGATGTGTATGACTGTAGCCCTGCGGATATCCGGCGGATACAAAAGATGCCAAAATGTCTTCCTTTGAAGGAGGGAATGGTGTTTGAGCTGGGGGGACGCAGTATCGAGGTAATTGAGACACCGGGTCATACATCGGGAGGCTGTTGTTTCCTTGATCGGAAAGAGCGAATCCTGTTTTCTGGAGATGCCTGCAATGGTAATCTGCTCTGCAGAGACAGTATTAATACACTATTGGGAGCTCTGGATAAAATCAAGTCCTATGAAAGTGAATTTGACCGCAATTTTAATGGCCATGTGGGATATGCGGGAATGCCTTTCGTTGGTTCCATGGATCATAGCATCATGAATACAGCGATACGCATCTGTGAGAATATCCTTTCAGGAACTGCGAAAATCGAGGATGGCGGTAAGAATGCGTTTGACGGAGATTGCAAGGTTGCGACAGACGGAAGAATCCGTATTGTATTTTCCCCAGACAGACTGATAGATGAAGGTGAAATTCCAGTAAGATAAACACAACAGACTCCGCTGGGGTTAACTTAAGCCTGAAAGCCTTGAAATCAAGACCTTTGGGCTTTTTATAAGTGTGCCATCAAGGCAGAATCTCCGGTTCTGGTGGCTTACAGTACCATAGAAATGATGAGGTAATAATAATGAAAAAATATTTTTTGTATTTTCTTGGTTTGAATTTAATAGCTTTTGCTGTTGTATTAAATGTTCGCTTTGATTTAGGAGTTGCTGCTTTTAGTTCTGTGATGTATTCAATATCACAAATCTATAACATTTCTTTAGGAACAGCTTCTATTATCTGTTACTTAATATTTGTTATTATTCAATGTATTTTATCCAAAAAGATCACAGTTACTTTTATTTTAGAAATTCCGTTATCGTTTGCTTTTGGTTGGTTGACTGATTTATATGATTTTATAATTCCTACATTATCGTTAAGTTTATACTTAAGGGTTATTTGTTTTATTATGACGATGTTCATTACTGCAATGGGCGTATTTTTAAGCGTGAAAACAAATCTTATTTTAACACCAACTGATGGTATTGTAAAAACTATTTCAGAAGTCTTCTCTTTTCCTTTTTCAATAGTGAAAAATACTTTTGATATTACACTTGTGTTTGTCACTATTATTTTATGTTTAATTAATCATACCCCTTTTTATGGTCTTGGTATAGGAACCATACTGACAGCCTTATTCATAGGAAGAATTATTAATATTTATGAAAAAAAGATACAGTTATCTTTTTAAAGGTGGCAATTGGGTATTACGATGCTAAACTGTTGGGGTTTAGTTATATATTGAAATAATCGTATCTGTATGATAGTATATCAGATGGAGAATGTCTCCATCTGATATGTCATTTACGGCGAATACCTATTATAATTATAGGGACTGTATTCAGAAACATATTATTCCCAGAATTGGCGGTCTGAGGCTGCTTGCGCTCAATCAAGGGTATCTGATGAAAATGTATAAAGAACCTGTAAAACAATATTCTGCTATTTCTAAAAGGGCAAGAACAATTATGAATACCTCTATGAGATACGCATTATCGAAAAGGTTGATTATGACGAATCCCTGTGAAGGTTTGGAACTGTCAAAAGGAGTAAAAAAGTCAAAGTATCATACGATTATTGTAGATGAGACTAAAACATATACTTTGGAGCAGGTAAAACTGTTGCTGGAAGCATCGAAGGAGACACGGATCCATATGCAGATGGTCTTTGCCTTGTTAATGGGGCTTAGCCAACCTTGATCATAGCGCACAATAAAACACTTGCAGCACAGCTGTATGGTGAGTTTAAGGAATTCTTCCCGGAAAACGCAGTGGAATACTTTGTCTCCTAGTATCTTGATATTAATTTGCATACCATATATTGATTTGAAAAGGTAAAATAATACTATATAAAGCATAATAAACGATGCGTTAAAAGTAAATGGACATGATGGATTGGCTATAACGGTGAACAAAATTCGTCGAAGAAAGTAGTAAAATTGATACATGGAAAATACTGATTGAGAAACGAAGGTAAACTGGTTATAATAAAATCAAGAAGAAAGATTTGTGAATTGAGAAACTTATAGTATTATCAGCAGAAAATGAGGTGATGATGTATGCCAAAGATTATGCAGGATTTAATTAAACAGTATGTGGAAGCGGTCAAGAAGATTTATGGTTCCCATGTACGCCAGATAATCCTTTATGGTTCTTATGCAAGGGGGGACTTCCGCCCGGATTCTGATGTAGACATTATGGATCCTGATGGATATATCAGATCTGGAATTAAAGGCATATGCACAACAGCTCTCGTACATGACCTATGACTTTAATATGGATCATGACACGGACATAAAGCCTATTGCAAAAAGTGAAGCACATTTTAACAAGTGGATTGTGAACTATCCATTTTATTCCAATATTCATAAAGAAGGGGTAGTTTTGTATGGAGCAGCATAATCAGGAATCGGTACTAGGCGGGACCTGGTGTTATATCGTCGGGAAACAGCCCGAAATGATCTGAAATCAGCAAGAGCATTATTTTTTATTGAAGATTATAAAGGAGCTAATAACAGAGCGTACTATTCCATCTTTCATGCTTTTTGAAAATGTGATCATATCCGTGCTGGCATTAGCAATAGCACTTGCGGCAGGAACTGTGCTGTCATTTTTATTTTTTCCGTTATCATTTATGCAATAGATGTTCACGGAGTGCAATGGCAGTTTTGCCCGGAAGCATATAAGCTTACAGCAGTTCTATATACAGTAGTGGTGGCAGTTGCCTTTATCCTGAATGCCGGGAGACTTATGCTGGATAAAATCGGAACCCTGCTAAAAGCACAATATCGGGCAGAAAAAACAGGAAAGATCGGTACGTTCTTATGCAGACTTGCACCCAACTACATGAGGTTTCATCTGGTGGAATGGTCATTTGTCCGCAGACACAAGAAAGAATGGGGATGTAGGTATGTTTTAGCCGCTCTCATAATAGCGGTATCTGTTATGCTTACGGGGGTATGTGTGACTTTATATCCGGCTTTTCTACAGGATGCAAAAAGTTATTCTCCCTATGACATGGTGTACTCAGAAATCTATGGAATGAATCAGGTTTCAGTACAGGATGTCCTTCATATATTGGAGAAAAATGGTGTTACTGTAGAACAGGTCATTCAGCTTCCCTATATCAGAGATGATGTTTTTAATTACCTTCCTGTGACAGAAATAAACCGGGATTTTGGATGTGATTATCAGATTCAGGAAGGTGAGTTTTTGAATTTGTTTCAGTACAATCTGGAAGATGGGTATGAACATAACATACAGCCAGTATCTACTGTAACGATTTCCGGGGACAGAAAGCTGCAGTCTGTTGGAACAGATGTAAAGATACTGTTTAATCAAAATCCGACCTTTGCAGATAAAACACTGATCATCAACGATTCTGATTTCGAAAAATTAAGTGCAGATATAACAGGTAGTGCTGGTATCGCAAACTTGTTTCAGTTTCAGAATTGGGAAGATTCTTATGCGGGAATATGTGAAGTAAAAGAATATCTGCAGGAAAGCAATCAGTTGAATGAAGATGAGCAGACGTATTATGAATTGTCTTCGAAAGTGGAGAAATACCAGGATGCAAAGAAATCAGGACAATTTTTATTATTTTTGATGGCATTTGTGATAGGGCTTATGATAATGGCTGAGTTTCTGTTAATTCATTCACGTATCCAGGCAGAGAAGGAAGAAAATAGCAGGGTCGTTTGTAGTTTGCGAATGTTGGGAATGATAGACAAGGAAATGGTAAAGTACCTATGCTATAAGAATTTTCTAAGATTTATACCGCCATCGGTTGTGGGAACAATCCTTTCTTTCCTGCCATCTTATTATCTGAATGAGAGTTATGGAATGGGGACGAATGGAATTCTGGCAGGAATCGTATTTGGAGTGATTTTGACAGTCGGAATATTCGTAGTGATACGCAGGTATTCTGAAAAAGAAGAAAAACTTTATGAAAGCGGTTTTATAATACAAGGAAGAGGATTTTTTGATTATAGATAAGTAGAAAAAGATTCAAATCCTGTGTATAATTAAAAGATAAAGATAGAGACAACTCGGAATTTGTAGAATTAGTAAATCTCGATTTTGGGAAATACAAGAATGTGTCTCATTATGGTTTTAATGCGGTTTGTAAGGAGAAACAATATGATTGGGTTTGTTATATGGTCACTTTTTGGAGTGTTTATAATTGGATTAGGAATAAAAGATATGTTTTCTAAGAATCCCGTTGGATTCTGGGCTAATACCGAAACAATAAAAGTAAAAGATGTGAAAGGTTACAATCGTGCGAGCGGACTATTGTTTATAATCTATGGAATCATTTTTGTTATATTAGGAATTCCGCTGTTAGAAGGTCAAAATACACCATACGTTCTGTTGTCGGTTATTGGTGTGATGGTGGAAACAATTGTAATTATGGCTGCTTATAGTTTAGTTATCGTTAAAAAGTATGAAGAGAAGTAAATAACTTATAATTGAACAAAATCGCTGCGCGATGGCCTGCCAAGGCTGTGGCGCAGCTTTCTTTTTCTCAATAATAAAATAGGCAATGGCA